>Ga0209737_10001876_pt1 | contig 14807 bp, 16 predicted proteins | sample TergutCu122P3_FD_187284 | JGI IMG/M metagenome (GOLD analysis project Ga0209737, IMG submission 187284) | Cubitermes ugandensis P3 segment gut microbial communities from Kakamega Forest, Kenya - Cu122 P3 (SPAdes) (version 2) | ecosystem: Host-associated > Arthropoda: Insects > Digestive system...
TACTGTCGCGTGGCAGGGGAATAATAAATTTCAATTCTTCCTTCAGAAGGGTTTCAATATTCTTCTTTGAAGCAAAACCCTTGTCAATGATAACGGTAACGTCTTCCACGCCGCTTTCCTGCAAACATAGTTTGAATGCGCTTACATCTTTTATGTTACCGGGCAAAAGCCGATAATATACCGGCGACTGTTGATTGACCGAAAAAATAAACATCAGATTTATCGTATCGTCGTAAGTACCGAGTTTGCTTTTGCTGAACTTGGGAAGTTCCATCAGCCGGGAACGGCTAAAGATGTCTGTGCCGTCAAATAAAACAAAGTCTCCGGGAGTTTTGAAACATTGGCAAAATTCAACTATTTTATGGCGCGATTGTCCCAAAGCCAGCAAAAATCGACTGATCGATTGAGAAGTCAAATCCAAATTTGGATATTGCTCTGAAAGAAAACTGCTGGAATAATGGAACATTATATTTTTCAGGGGAGACTGGTGAACTAATCGTCCGTATGCCAGAGCAATCAATATTTGCCAACTTTCAGGAAAAATTTTCTTCAGAACAGAAACCGTTGCAACGAAAAGATGCTCAATAGCGTCTGCTATTCCGCATTCTTTTACCTGAATGCCCTCAAACCGGATTTGCTGTTTTCGCAATCGATTTTTATCTGATTCCAAAAAGCCTTCATTTTGAGTTATCTTGCCGAGCAATTTGCCCGTTATCTTTTTGGAACGTTTTTTGTCACGATCCCATTTACTTGATACCTCGTAGAGGTAGTAACTACCATTTAGATGTCGCAATTCAGTTCCTTTGCGCTTGCAGGCTAACGCCCATTCTGGATGTGGTGATTTTTTTGTCATTTTTTACAAAATATTACGTTATTACGGAACTGCAAAAATACAAAAAAAATTAATGTGCAAACAATAGTGCGATTAAAAAATCTGTGTTATCCGCGTCACGTGTGCTGCGCAAAGTGCAAGCATCTGCGTGCTATTTCTGAATTGTTTAGTTTAAACATAATGTTCCAAATTTTCGCTGGTATTCAGCAATGGTTTTAGCCATTTCCACATTTTCATAGCGTACTTTTGCAATAACATTGTCCTTTTCTGCATCCCTTTTTCTCAATGCTGCAATGGTTTTATCTCTGGCAGCGACCTTTTCCTTGTATTCATCCAATACTATATTCATTTGTTTAGATTTTAAAAGTGATTTATAATAAGCATCATATTCTTCCGGCGTTATATTCGCAATTTTTGCTTCTTCAAAGGCTTTTGATTTCATACCGCAAAAATGGAAATTATTTTGAAAATAGCAAAAAAGAAAATTACACATTTTTTTCTTTTCTGCAAAAACGATTACTTTTGCGGCTTCAACGAAACAAGATATGGTAAAAGAGTTGGATACTACACTTTTTGACAGTATACGACAAGGTGATTCGAACGCTTTTGAGTTGCTGTTCAAGAAATATTACGCTCCATTGTGTCTGTTTGCCGTAAAATATACTTGCGATATGGATTCTGCCCGCGAAATAGTGCAGGATTTGTTTGTATATTTATGGGAAAACCGCACGAAGGTGCACATAGAATACTCTGTCAAGACGTATTTGACTTCTGCCGTGCGGCGCAACAGTATCCGGTTCATGCAGCAGCGCCGTCCCAGCCTGCCGATTGACGAACTGCCTGAAGACATGCACCTTGCCGATGAATTGCACGATTCGCCTGAACTGGATGAACTGTACCGGCAGTTACTCAACGCCATCGAACAACTCCCCGAACAGTGCAAACGAATTTTTAAAATGAGCCGGTTCGAGGAAATGAAATATACCGAAATAGCCGCCATGCTCAACATATCCGTTAAAACAGTGGAAGCACAGATAAGTAAGGCGTTGAAGATTTTGCGGGGGATGTATGGGTCGTGGGGGTAAGTTTTGTTTTTTCAGCCACCATTACAATTTTAATTCGCATCTGTTTGTTTATTTCGAAAAGAACACAACTTTCGACGGCTGGCAGAACGGTACTTTTTCAGAACTTAACTACCCACTAGAAAAAAGCGAATAGGTCATAGGCGCCAACCTTTGGACGGACAATAACGCAGAAAAGCGCTTCGACATGCTACCTGTACCAAGGAACTTTAACCAGACTATCTTCGAACTGTTCGTAATTCGTCAATTGATACAATATAATTTTTATTCAAACATCTTTACTGAAAAAATTATTTTCTAACGGTCTTACAGTTTTACCATCTTACAATTTTATTCTGATTTCACCACCTCCGCAGGATTTTCGATACTTGACCTGTATACTTGCCACCCAACACAAAGCACAATCACCATTGCAAGAGTGCACAAAATTAACAAATATATCCGATACTTCACAAGAAAAAAAATCTGATTCATAATGGAAATAATTCCATAAAAAAGAAGTTATAATGGAAAAAATTCCTATTTTTGCACTCAAATTGAATTGTATCATAGAAAAAATTCCAATGGATACCATAGATTTCAATCGTGAAATTATTTTTTCTTCTTCCAACAAAAGCATTTCCAATCAAATCTCTAAGGCGGAAAGAGAAGGTAAAATAAAAAAAATAGCGCCCCGGATGTATACTCCCAACTTTCGTGAATATTATTAAACGTCACCTTTTTGACATACTCAAATGGCCATTCCCCGATGCTGTGATCAGTCACAGAAGCGCATCAAAACTTCGCCCGACAGAAACAGGAAACTTTTTCATTACAAGTAATTATTCCAAAAAAATTACCGATTTTAAAGGCATAACACTTAATGAAATGGAAGGTAAACCGGCATTATCGTCGGATATCAGTCTGGATGGAATTACATCTCTTCGGAATGGCGATGGTTCCTTGAAAATATGCAAACATCAAGAAAAAAAGGAGGCAAATCAAAAGCCTTTCCCCGAACTCAACAATTATTTCATTGCTACAAATGCTTACAAAGAACCGTCGGAAGGGAAATTGACCTTATGAGATATGAGATATAAGATTTGAGATATGAGATATCCAGCAACCTCAAACTTCACCTCAAACTATAGACTTCCAACGAACTTGCTCAGCCGTTCGAAAATTTCCATGATTTCACCCACGCCATTGATGGGGGTATATTTTCCCTGTGCGTCGTAATACCCGATTAGCGGTTTGGTTTTCTGGTGATATACGTCAATACGGTTGCTGATCACGTCTAACGACTGGTCGTCGGCGCGTCCCGACATTTCGCCGCGTTTCATCAGGCGGTTGACCAATTCTTCGTTTTCAACTTCCAGGGCGATCATCGAAGTGATTGCCATACTCTTTTCGCTCAGCATCCTGTCGAGCGCTTCGGCCTGTGCTGTGGTTCGCGGGAAGCCGTCGAAAATAAACCCTTTAGCGTCAGGATTTTGTTCAATCTGCGAGCGGATCATGCCAATCACTACTTCGTCAGGGACAAATTCTCCCTTTTCCATGAACTGTTGGGCCTGTTTTCCCAGTTCGGTACCTGCGGCAAGTTCCTTACGGAGAATATCGCCGGTTGACAAATGCACCAACTCGTGTCTTTTGGCCAGCATAACGGCCTGCGTCCCTTTTCCTGCTCCGGGAGCGCCAAATAATACAATATTTAACATTCTTTTTCTATTATTACATAAATATCTTCTAAATTACGACCGTAACCATTGTAGTCCAATCCCCAGCCCACCACAAAATCATTGGGAATTTCAATTCCCACATAATCAATAGCGATGCTCTTGCGATACGCTTGCGGTTTGAACAGCAAACTCGCCACAGCAACACTGGCCGGCTTGTAGTTGGTTTTGATCTGTTTCATGATATGCGCCAGCGTGAAACCGGTATCCACAATATCATCCACCAGGATAACATGCTTCCCGTTCAGGTCTTCCTTCAACCCGATCAGTTCCCTGATGATACCTTGGGTAGTATCGCCCTGATACGACGCTACTTTCACAAATGAGATGCGACACAATGGTTTCAACTTGCGCACCAGTTCGGCTGTAAACATAAATGCGCCGTTGAGCACTGCTATGATCAGGATTTCCTTGCCGTCATAGTCGCTGTTGATGCGATCGGCAATCTGTACAATACTGGAACGTACCTGCTGACGACTGATACTCATCCTGAATTTTTGGTCGAGTAATGAAATTGTTTTCAATTTTAAAAATACTTGTTAATTTCGCGCCAAAATTAATCAAAAATTCAATGGAAGCAAAAGTTAGTATAATTATGGGCAGCACCTCCGATTTGCCCATCATGGAAAAAGCGGCAAAAGTTTTGAACGGGTTTTGTATACCGTTTGAGATGAACGCATTATCAGCACATCGCACGCCGCATCAGGCTATGGATTTTGCGCGTGGCGCGTATAGTCGCGGCATTCGCGCCATCATTGCAGGGGCAGGTGGCGCAGCGCATCTGCCCGGCGTCATTGCAGCCCTGACGCCTCTGCCTGTAATAGGCGTACCCATCAAGGCGTCGATCTCGATTGACGGATGGGATTCAATCCTTTCCATCCTGCAAATGCCTCCCGGAATACCGGTGGCTACAGTTGGATTAGACGGGGCACAGAATGCGGGAATCTTTGCCGCTCAGATTCTGGCGACAGCCGATGAAAATCTGATGAAAAAAATCGTCGAATACAAGGCCGATCTGGCGAAAAAAATAGTTCAGGCAAACCAGGAATTAGCGTCAGTGAAGTATGAATATAAAACGAATTGAACTGGATAAACAGGTATGACAGTTGTAGAGACGGGGCGCACTCCGTCTCTATCGTTTTTTTGTTAAACACAAAAGCCCGGTAAACATAAAAAGTGCGTTGAAAATCAGCAATTCATAACTGATTGCATAGCCGTTGAACCATCGTTCGGAATTTTTTTGCAGGATGAAACAAAGGACGGGAGCAAGCACTGCCACTAAAGGAATATATTTGTCCCTCACCTGTTTTTTAGTGAAAATACCGAATGCGAACATTCCGAGGATAGGCCCGTAGGTATAACTTGCCAGAATATATACTGCATCTATTACGTTGGTATTGTTCAGCACGTTGAACAGCAGGATGACAAATCCCATTACTACAGCCATTCCCACATGTACTCGTTTTCGTGTACTGGCTACTCCAGCATCGTCTTTCTTTTTGACGCTTTCGAGTATGTCCACTGTAAAGGAAGTGGTAAGAGAGGTAAGCGCTGAACCTGCCGCCGAATAAGCCGCTGCAATCAAACCCAGAATAAACAGTACACCAACTATAGCCGGAAAATAACTCTGAGTGGCTATCATCGGAAATAGTTCATCTGTCTTAGCCGGAGTGGATATGCCATTGCGAGCGGAAAAGATATACAGCAACACCCCCAGCATCAGGAACATGGCGACCACAAAAAACAACATAACACCGCTGGTAATCATGTTTTTCTGCGAATCCTTGAAATTTTTGCAACTCAGATTTCGTTGCATCATGTCCTGGTCAAGTCCTGTCATGGCAATCATTGTAAAAACGCCGGCAAGGAACTGTTTAAAGAAATACCGTTTATCATTCACGTCATCAAAGAAGAACATTCTGGAATATTCGTGGTTGCTGATGGCGGCAACCATTTCCGAAAAACTGAATCCGAGGTTGGATGCGATATAGAAGATACACAACACTACCGAAATGATGAGACAGAAGGTTTTGAGCGTATCCGTCCAGATGAGCGATTTCACGCCGCCCTTCACCGTGTAGAGCCATACAAGCGCAACGGTACAAATGACATTCAACACAAATGGCAATCCATACGGGTCGAAAACCAATAATTGCAACACTGCACACACTAAAAAAAGTCGAACCGACGCACCCAACATCTTGGATATAAAGAAAAACCAAGCTCCAGTCCGGTAAGACGACACACCGAAACGGCTTTCAAGATAGCCGTATATCGACACGAGGTTCATCCGGTAAAAAAGCGGTATCAGTACGTAAGCGATGATTACCTGACCTGCCACAAAGCCCAACACCATTTGCAGATACGCAAAATGAGTGTTCGAAACCCAGCCCGGCACCGAAATAAAAGTTACACCCGAAATGCTCGAACCAATCATAGCGAAAGCCACCACATACCACGGCGATTTGCGATTACCGATGAAAAAACCCTGATTATCGGCACGCCGCCCGGTTATGTACGAAATGATGAACAGTGCCGTAAAATACGCTGCGATGGTTATGAATACTGAAAGAGGGGACATAATTGAACAATTAGGAATTAGGGATCTTTGAATTTTTGAATTTTTGAATCATGGAATTTATTACTCATACAACAAATATTTTTTTCGTTGTTTTTTGAACCTTTCCACATCATCCTTCCACATTGCCTTAATTTCAACGGCTGATTTTCCTTCCTTAATCATTTTTCGTATGTAATCCACACCGACTAATTTTTCGAAAAACGATGTGAAAAATATGTCACCCATTTTCAGGTTGTTGTAGGCGTCGATGATGTACGACAAATCAAAACCTTTTTCCCAAATTTCCTCATCGGGTACATTTCGCAAGTCGACGCCGAAGCATAGTTTGTTGAGTAATGGCGGATTCTTGGCGCCCGGTACGCTTCGTGGCGTAAAACTGAATGTATACCCCTTCATGTCAGGATGACCATATACCTGGAACGGAAAGTCAGTTCCACGCCCCAGGCTCAATACTGTTCCCTCGAAAAGACAGGTGGACGGGTAGAGATATACCGATTTCATGTTGGGCAGGTTGGGCGATGGGGCGATGGGCAGATGATACATCGTTTGGTGCGTGTAGTTGAGACATTTAATTACTGAAAGGTCACACACACGACCTTCAGAAAGCCACCGTTCGCCGTTGATCATGAGCGCCAGTTCGCCAAATGTCATGCCGTGCACTACAGTGATGGGCATCCAGCCAACTCCCGATTTATGTTTCATATCCAGAATAGGCCCGTCAACATAGTGCCCATTCGGATTGGGACGATCCAGTACAATCAGTTTTTTGCCGTGTTCTGCGCAGGCTTCCATCAGGCGAAACATGGTGATGTTATAGGTATAGAAACGTAAACCTACATCCTGAATGTCGATGATCATCACATCGAACAGTTTCATGTTTTCTGCGCTCGGTTTACCGCTCATACCATCGTACAGCGACAATATGGGCACGCCCGTTTTTTCATCAACTGTACTGGCTACATGTTCGCCGGCGTCTGCCGTACCGCGAAAACCGTGTTCAGGCGCAAAGATGGCCACAAGATTGATACCGTCCCGTTTCAGCATATCCACTAAATGTTCATTGCCCACCATTCCGGTGTTGTTCGACATTACGGCTATCCGTTTTCCGGTCAGCATCGGGTAATATACCTCGGTACATTCAGCTCCTGTTTTTACAGGAAGTTGTTGCGATTGCGCTTTTCCGGCAATCAATAAAAAAATAATAGCGATGGAAAATATTGTTTTTGTCATGATGCAAAAATAATAAATTTAATACTTAAAATCCTGTTTCTAACACTTTTTTCACTGAACCGTATTGCAACAGCAATTCACGGGCTTCGTTTTTCGTTATCCCGAGTTCGTCAACAATCATACGGGTGCCTCGTTCCACTAACTTATTGTTAGCCAATTGCATGTTCACCATTTTATTGCCTTTTACACGTCCCATTTGAATCATCAGTACGGTGGAAATCATGTTCAACACTAATTTCTGGGCGGTTCCCGATTTCATTCGGGTGCTTCCGGTCACAAATTCAGGGCCGACCATCACTTCTATGGGATATTCAGCAACTTTTGCAAGCGGTGAACCGGGATTACAGGTGATGCAACCGGTAAGCAACCCGTTTTTACGGGCATTTTCTACAGCTCCTACCACGTATGGCGTAGTGCCCGACGCCGCTATACCAATAACAGTATCCATTATCCCGATATTGAAGGTTTGCAGTTCCTGCCAGGCTTTTTCGCGGTCGTCCTCAGCATGTTCCACCGAGCGTCGCAAGGCTGTATCACCGCCTGCAATCAGCCCGATAATTACGTCGCGTACTCCGTATGTAGGCGGTATTTCTGAAGCGTCGAGTACTCCCAGCCTTCCGCTGGTGCCCGCACCGAGATAAAATACCCTGCCGCCACGGGGCAACCGTTGCAAGATGCAGTTAATCAGCGCTTCTATTTGAGGAATGGCTTTTGTAACTGCTTCCGGAACTTTTGTATCTTCCCGGTTCATACCGGTAAGAAGATCGTGTATGGACATTTCGTCCAAATGTTCAAAAACAGAAGATGATTCAGTGATACTGAAAAAATCCATAAGGTATTTATTTTATGAGTGATGATATGATTCTCCGCGAATAATCGTAAAAGCTCTGTATACCTGTTCACAAACCAATAAGCGGATCATTTGATGCGAGAAGGTCAGTTGCGAAAACGAAATCAATCCATTAGCCCGTTGGTACAGTTTTTCAGAAAAGCCAAACGGGCCACCGGTTACCAGTACAAGATGTTTAACGCTGGCCGTCATCCTTTTTTGCAGAAATCCGGCCAATCCTTCGGATGAATAACTCAGCCCGCGTTCATCCAGCAAATACACCTCATCCGTTGATGCAATACAGGAAAGAATAGCATCACTTTCCATTTCCTTTTGTTTTGCAATATCCTGTTTCGGCAAGTTTTTAGGTGTAGGGATTATTTCAATCGACAGGGAAATATAATGTTTCAAACGTTTTGCGTATTCATCGATACCTTCCTGCAACCAGCGTTCAATGGTTTTACCCATCCAAAGAAACGTTATTTTCACTGTGGTATATGTTTTTTGTGATATCGTAATTCGGATATCGCTGTTCATGTATTTTCCTGACTTCCTGATATAAAAAATTTTTCAACTGCTCGATATTGGTTTTTTGTTTGGCCGAAATGAATACGCTTAACTGGTTATTGCGCGACATCCAACTTTGTTCCAATTCTTCCAGACTGATATTTTGATCCGTTTTAGGTGTGAGATCATCTTCGTCTTTCTGGACATATTGATATCGGTCTATTTTATTGAAAATTATTATATTTATTTTATTTTGTGCTTTGAGGTCATGCAGGGTTTGGTTAACAATTTCGATTTGCTCCTCGAAACGGGGATGCGAGATGTCCACCACATGAGCCAGGACGTCGGCTTCGCGCACCTCATCGAGTGTTGACTTGAATGATTCAACCAAATGGTGGGGCAACTTGCGAATAAATCCCACCGTATCCGTCAACAGGAAAGGTATACTGTTGATGACTACTTTGCGTACAGTTGTATCGAGTGTGGCAAAAAGTTTGTCTTCCGCAAAAACTTCCGATTTGCTTAGAAGGTTCATCAACGTTGATTTTCCCACGTTGGTATAACCGACAAGCGCAACCCGAACAATATTCCCGCGATTTTTCCGTTGCATCACCATTTGCTGGTCAATCTTCTTCAACTGCTCTTTCAACAACGCTATTTTATCGCGAATGATGCGCCGGTCGGTCTCAATTTCCGATTCACCCGGACCACGGCTGCCTATACCTCCCTGTTGCCTTTCGAGGTGCGTCCACAAGCGCGTTAAACGGGGCAGCAGATATTGATACTGGGCTAATTCCACCTGAGTTTTAGCGTATGAGGTTTGCGCCCGCTTTGCAAAAATATCAAGAATCAGATTGGTACGGTCGAGTACCTTACATTCCAGTGACTTTTCGATGTTGCGCAATTGCGAAGGCGACAGATCGTCGTCGAAAATCACCAGGTCAATGTCTTTTTCCTTGACATACTCGCGAATCTCATTCAATTTTCCGGTTCCAATAAATGTTGCAGGGTGAGGAGTATCCATTCGTTGCAAGATCTGCTTTACAGGTAAGCCGCCTGCTGTTTCCGTCAGAAAAGCCAATTCTTTCAGATACTCATTAGCATCAACTTCTTTTTGCCCTGAAGTGATGATACCTACCAGAACTACTTTCTCAGGTTCTTTTGCCGTAATCAAATTTTTGGTCATTCAAAAGATATAAAAAAAGCTCTGACCTCTATGGAAGTCAGAGCTTTAGATGTTACATTCCATTTTAATTATTCAATTGGAAATTAACAGGGAATACATATTTTACCTTCACAGGTTTTCCACGTTGCATTCCCGGCGTCCATTTGGGTGACGCCTTTACAACACGGGTTGCTTCGTTATCCAGTAAAGGGTCAACACTGCGTAAGACCTTAACATCTGTAACAGATCCATCTGTACCGATGGTAAATTCCACATACACCTTTCCTGTAATACCATTTTCCTGTGCTACAGGAGGATAATTGGTATTAGCCTGAACGTACGCACGAAACCCGCTTTCAGCGTCTTTACCGTTGAACATGGGCTTGTCTTCCACAATTGCAAACATTACCACTTCTTCCTCTTCCTCAACCACTGCTGTTTCGGCAAACACCGCAACCGGAGCGATCACCTCTGTGGTCAGGTCTGCTTCGATATTGATGTCAATAGTGGTTTCAACACGCACATCATCGGAAACGATATCCAAAATATCGGTTACCTTTGGTGGCTCCGGAGGTGGTGGTGCGGCCTCTTCATGCCGGGTGATCGGTACAATATCCTCATCTCCGGTTGCAACAGCAACCACTCCCTCTACCTTTTCTTCCTCTTGCGGGGCAATTTGCCATTCAAAAGCAAGAAGAGTAAACAACAACGCGATAAGTAAACCTATCTCGAAATACAATGCGCGATTCTTCTCTAAATTCGCTTTATCACTTTTCTTCTGTTCCATGACGATTTTTAATTTATTTGATGGCGTAAAAATACATATTATTTTCTTCTAAAATCAAATTTTTTTTGAAATTTTTTTTGAAATTTTTATTCAATTGAAATTCAATTTTTTGAATTAATATTAATAATACAAAATGCGTGCCAAATTTTGAAAATTCGTTAATTCATGAAGGGATATTTGTAATCAGTTGGCGGGTTTAAATTTTCTTTGATGGTACGTGGAGAAATCCAGCGTATCAGATTCAGATAACTTCCGGCTTTGTCGTTTGTTCCCGAAGCCCTTGCTCCTCCAAAAGGTTGCTGTCCTACAACCGCTCCGGTACATTTGTCATTGATGTAAAAGTTGCCGGCTGAATAGCGCAAAATCTTTTCGGCAACCATTACTGCATATCTGTCGTGCGCCATGATCGAACCCGTGAGTGCATAAAAAGATGTACCGTCGCATAATTTTAATGTTTCCACATATTGATCATCTTCATAAACATAAATGGTCAATACTGGGCCGAAAATTTCTTCAACCATAGTTTCGTATTTTGGATTTTTTGCCAGAATGACGGTTGGTTCGATAAAATAACCTTTTGTTTTGTCACATTTTCCACCTGCAATAATTTCAGTCTCGCTGGAAGCCTTTGCACGTTCAATGAATCCTGCAATATTATCGAATGAGGTCTCGTCGATAACAGCATTCACAAAATTTGAGAAATCACACACATCACCCATTTTCATCTCATTCAACATGCCGAGCATACATTTTTTAGTAGCTTCCCATAGCGAAACAGGAATATATGCTCTTGACGCCGCCGAACATTTTTGACCTTGATATTCAAAAGCGCCACGAACAAGCGCCGTAGCCAATTCATCAGGTTTGGCGCTGCTGTGCGCAAAAATGAAATCTTTACCGCCTGTCTCTCCAACGATTTTTGGATAGGAGTGATATACCGTTAAATTTTCGCTCGCGATTTTCCAGATGCTATCAAATACTTTTGTTGAGCCTGTGAAATGGATACCTGCAAAATTAGGGTCATTCAAAACAATGTTGCTGATAACAGCCCCTGAACCAGGTACAAAATTGATCACACCGTCGGGCATGCCGGCTTCCATGAGTATTTTCATAGCGTAATAACTTGATAACAAGGATGTTGTTGCCGGTTTCCAAACAGTAACATTACCCATCAGAACAGGGCTAATATTCAGGTTAACAGCAATTGCAGTAAAGTTAAAAGGAGTAATCGTGTAAACAAACCCCTCTAATGGCCGGTATTCAATCCGATTGATGTTTTCGCCTGTTGATATGGGTTGGTCGGCATAGATACGTGTGGCATAATAGGGATTAAACCGCATAAAATCAATTGATTCACAAGCCGAGTCAATTTCTGCCTGCATGGCATTTTTGCCTTGCCCAAGCATACATGCGGCATTGATCAGATAACGATACTTGGTGGCAAACAGTTCGGCTGCACGTAAAATAATACTTGCGCGTTCTTCCCACGGAAGGTCTGTCCAGGCCACTTTTGCTGCCATTGCCGCGTCAATAGCCATTCGTACTTCATTGTCGGTACATTGATGATAAGTAGCCAACACGTGTTGATGATCAGTTGGCATCACTACTTTCCCGATTTTACCGGTTTTGATCTCTTTCCCGCCAATGATGAGCGGTATCTCTACCTGCATATTCAATTGCCGGTCAAGTTCTTCTTTCAGAAGGCGACGTTCCTCTGAACCTGGTGCATATAATTTTACAGGCTCATTTTTTGGTTCTTCGATTTTAAAAAATGCATTATTCATAACTATTCAAATTTTGATGATTTATATTTTTCGCAAATGTACTAAAAAATCACAAAACATTTAGTGTTTCGTATACTGCACGTATTCCCTGCATCACTGCGGAACTGAACCCTGCGTGTTCCATTTCATTCAATCCCCTGATGGTGATTCCTTTAGGTGTTGTCACCTTGTCGATTTCGGCTTCAGGATGGTTGCCTGATTCAGCAACCAGGACGGCGGCGCCCAGCATGGTTTGGGCAATCATTTCCTGGGCAAGGGCAGGCCGGAAACCTATTTCCACACCGGCAGTGGTTGAGGCGCGCAGATAGCGCAACGCAAATGCAGTACCACAGGAAGCAATTACTGTAGCGGCATTCATCAACGATTCATCAATTATCATGGCTTTGCCTACGCGGGAAAAGAACTCAAGCACGGCGCCCTTCTGTGCTGCGCTTGTATCTTCTGATGCAGCAATGCAAGTCATCGACTGGCATACAGTCATCGCTGTATTGGGAATCATTCGAAACAAAGGCCGTTTTCCGGCAAAGAGCGTCAACTGGTTGAGCGTAATGCCTGCTGCAAACGATACCAGCAAACAGTCGTTGGGCAACGATGGCAATATTTCTGCAATAACATCGCGAACCAAAAACGGTTTGACACAAAGGACAACCATGCCGGCGTTTTTCACTGCTTCTACATTGTTTTGCGTGGTTAATACTCCCTTTGATGCAAACGGTTTCAACGCATCATGCGAGATGTCGGTCAAACAGATATCGCCCGGAGCAATATAACCTTCTCGTAACAGACCTGTTACCAAAGCCGAACCAATATTTCCTGAACCTATAATTGTGATATTCATATAATTAAATAATATTTACTTCCGGTTCCAATTCAATACCGAATTGGTTGTTCACCGATTCGATAATTTTACGGGCAAAATTAAGTATTTCCTTTCCTGTGGCGCCACCATAATTCACTATCACTAATGGTTGCAGCGAGTGGACGCCCACATTACCCACCCGGACGCCTTTCCACCCACATTGCTGAACCATCCATGCTGCAGAAATTTTCCATGTTCCATAAGATACAGGATGTAAAGGCGCTTGTGGATACATTTGATTGATTTCGTTCATTTTACCTGCATCGATGGTCGGATTTTTGAAAAAACTGCCGGCATTTCCCAATTTTTCCGCATCGGGCAATTTGCGGCTGCGGATGTTGATTACCGCCTGTCGTACATTTTCAATTGTGACGGGTGTATGACGGGACAACTCCGTTTCGAGGCCGGCATATTTCATGTTAGGCTCAAAATGTTTGGATAACTTGAATCGAACGGCTGTAATGATAAATTTTCCACGATTCTTTTTGAAAAAACTGTCACGATAATCAAACCCGCATTGCCTGTTGTTAAATGCAACAGTTTTTCCTGTGGTTAGTTCAACGGCCTCCACTGTTTCGATGACGTCTTTGGCTTCTGCTCCGTATGCACCAATGTTCTGTACTGGGCAAGCGCCCACTGTTCCCGGGATATTCGACAGGTTCTCGACGCCGGCATAATGGCGGTTCACACACCAGCATACAAAATCGTCCCATAATTCGCCTGCACCTGCCCGTACCAACACGTTATCATCTGTTTCGCTTATCATCTTTATCCCTTTCATCACCGGACGGATAACAACGTCGTAACGACCGGTCGCCAATAATACATTGCTGCCTCCCCCCAATACAAGAACCGCAGAAGAATCAGGAAACGACTGTACGAAAGCGGCCAATTCCACCGCATGGTCAGCCTCAACAAAAACAGAAGCAAGGGCTGGTACGCCAAAGGTATTATAAGGGAACAACTGAACTTCTTGCCGAATGTTCATCATCACCAAATTGATTAGGAAATATTGAAAAGTAGAGACGTGGCACGCCGCGTCTCTACAAGTAGCCTCACCCAGACTCGAACTGGAATTTAAAGTTTAGGAAACTTTCGTTCTATCCCTTGAACTATGAGGCCTTTTTAATTAACAATTAACAACAAACGATGAATAATTGTTAATTGTTAATTATTAATTGTTTACAGTTCCCTGATTTTAATATTTCTGAACGCACATCCAAAATCATTGTGATCCTGTAATCCGATGTATCCTTCTTTTGCAGGCCCCTTTCCCGGTTGAAGATATTCCCAGTCTTTAAATTTACTGTTGGCGATAAGGGCATCCCATTCCGGAGTCCAAAGTGTATACTCGCATACTTTTTCACCGTTTTGCGTGTGGGTGACATGTCCATCTTTTACCCTGATTACAATCGTATTCCACTCGGTGTGCGGTT
>Ga0209737_10001877_pt1 | contig 14807 bp, 10 predicted proteins | sample TergutCu122P3_FD_187284 | JGI IMG/M metagenome (GOLD analysis project Ga0209737, IMG submission 187284) | Cubitermes ugandensis P3 segment gut microbial communities from Kakamega Forest, Kenya - Cu122 P3 (SPAdes) (version 2) | ecosystem: Host-associated > Arthropoda: Insects > Digestive system...
GTTCATTATCGCTTTCATCCTCATCATGCTTTATATGGTGCTTTACTACGGTAGAGTTCCGGGTTTGATTGCCGACTTGGCTTTGATTGCCAATATTTTCTTCCTGTTCGGAATTTTGGCTTCGTTTGGTGCGGTACTTACACTTCCGGGTATTGCGGGTATTGTGCTTACGCTCGGTATGGCGATTGACGGAAACGTACTTATATACGAACGAATCCGCGAAGAAATGAAAGCCGGAAAGAACATGAAGCGAGCCATTGAAGAAGGTTTCGGAAATGCAATTTCGGCGATTGTTGACGTGAATATCACAACGGCTATTGTTGCTATTATATTAATGACATTCGGTACAGGTCCGATTCAAGGTTTTGCTACCACATTATTAATCGGTTCGGTTACCTCGTTTGTAACTTCGGTATTTCTAACACGCAGTTTGTTGCAGTGGTATGCCAACCGCGACAATGCAAAAGAACTACCATTCACAACTCATGCTACAAGAAATTGGTTGCAAAACACGAAATTTGCCTTTATTGATAATCGCAAAAAAGGCTATATGATTTCGGGTGCAATGATTCTTATATGCTTGATTTCGTTTGCTACACTTGGTTTGAGTTTAGGTATCGATTTTACGGGCGGACGTAATTATATTGTTCGTTTTGAGCAACCGGTACAGACCGAAGAAGTTCGCACCTTGCTTGAAGATGCTTTTGGCGGAGTTCCTTCTCAAGTTATTACCATTGGTGCAAACGACCAAGTACGTATATCTACGCGCTACCGTGTGGACGATTTATCGGAAACAGTAGGTTACGAAATTGAAACAATTCTATTTGAGAGCTTACGTCCGCTGTTCAGCGAAAATGTAACAAGAGATATGTTTGTGCGCAGTTTTGTGATTGAGAACGGACAGCCTGTGGTTACAGTTGACGAAGGTGCAAGTTTCGGTATTCAAATGTCGCAGCAAGTAGGACCAACCATTGCCGACGATATTAAACGCAATGCCGTAATTGCTATCATTCTTGCCATCATCGCTATCGGATTGTATGTATTTATCCGATTCCGCGAGTTTGGTTATTCGCTTGGTGCCATTGCCGGTTTGACGCAAGATGCGCTCATTACCATCGGTATTTACTCGCTGCTTTACAAAGTGATGCCGTTCTCGATGGAGATAGACCAATCGTTCGTTGCTGCTATCTTGACTGTAGTTGGTTATTCGGTGAATGATAAGGTAGTTGTGTTCGACCGTATTCGCGAATATGTGCGACTGTACCCAAAACGCGACCGCAAAATAATTATGAACGATGCCATCAACGCCACTTTGAGCCGTACATTCAGTACCTCGTTCAGTACCTTGTTGGTGTTATTGGCAATCCTGTTCTTTGGTGGCGAAACAATTCGCGGATTTGTATTTGCCATGGCGTTCGGAGTTGTAATCGGTACTTATTCTTCTATTTTCATTGCTGCACCAATTGCTTACGAATACAATCTTCGTAAAAACAAAAAAGCATTGGCTGCCGAAGAAGCAACTGAGAAAGAAACAAAGAAAAAATAAGATTCACATTCACGCAGACTAAACTTTCCAAGTTTCAAAGACTCGGAAAGTCTAAATAAAAAAACTTCCGCTGATTTTTTCGGCGGGAGTTTTTTTATTGTCTGAACTGTGATTTTAATGTGATTGTTATGATTTTTCTGTCACAAAAATCACGCTAAAATCGTGGTTCAGATTTTTTTTTCTATCTTTGCACAAAATAAAAACAATGACCACTAAGCCTCAATTTCACCGCCGTATTTTTTGGGATGTCGATTTTGATAATCTCGATTACGACAAACGCGCCAATTTCATTATTGAGCGCGTGTTCGACCGCGGCGATGTGGAAGATATTCGGCAGTGCCGGCGGTATTATGGCGATGGAAAGGTTGCAGATGCTTTGACAAACGCCAAATGGCTGATGAAAGAAACCGTTTATTTGGCAACCGCAGTTTTAAAAAATGAATTAACAGATTACAGATGTTACAGATTAGCACAGTCGAATCCGGCACATTGGACATATTGAAAAAACTGATGTCTATTCCCGAACTGGCAGATTTTTCGTTGGTTGGCGGTACGGCTTTGTCGCTTCGCTACGGGCACAGAATGTCGATTGATTTGGATTTGTTTGCTTCTGCCGAATTTGACACAGATGCTGTTATTACGGCTCTTGAACAGGCTTTTCCGAAGACATATCGGCATATTTCAACTAACTCAATCGGCATTTTCGGCTACATTGAGGATGTTAAAATTGATTTGGTAAAATATCATTTTCATCCTGTCATTGCGCCCATAGTTGTTGAAGATGGCATTCGTTTTTATAGCGACGAAGATATTATGGCAATGAAAGTCAATGCGATATTGAGGCGCGGTGTGAAAAAAGATTTTTGGGATATTGCCGAATTGCTGGAACACTACAGTCTTGATGAGATAATTGACAATTACATAAAAAAATATCCAAATCAAATATTGTTGATTTCTATTCCGCGCGCACTTACTTATTTTGACGATGCCGAAAACAGCGATGACCCAATCAGCCTCAAAAACCAAACTTGGACTGATGTAAAGGATATTATTAAAACAAAAGTGAGTGAATTTCTGATGTAAAAAACCAACCCGTCAAATCTTGGCAATCCTAAAAATCACGCTAAAATCGTGGTTCAGATTTTTTTTTCTATCTTTGCACAAAAATATTTTTACGATTTATGAAGTTAGAATCCATTTCCCAGCTTTATTCCATTTTCAAGCAACATCCGCAAGTTTATTACGACAGTAGAAAATGTACGCCCGGTTCCTTGTTTTTTGCCTTGCGAGGCGAACGGAACGGAAACGAATTTGCGCTTTCGGCATTAGAAAATGGTGCTCGTTATGCTGTAATAGATGAAGAAAACTATAAATTAGACGACCGCTTTATTTTAGTCGAAAATGTGTTGCAAACCTTGCAAGACTTGGCAACTTTCCACCGCCGGCAGTTGGCAACGCCTATGCTCGCCATTACCGGCTCGAACGGAAAAACCACGACAAAAGAACTGATTGCTTCTGTTTTGAGCCGGAAATACAATATTCATTTCACACAAGGAAATTACAACAACCACATCGGCGTTCCGCTCACGCTTTTGCAGTTGAAGCCCGAACACGAAATTGCGATTGTGGAAATGGGCGCGAATGCACAGGGCGAAATCGGTTTGCTCTGTCAAATTGCAAAACCGAATTTCGGACTCATTACCAATGTGGGCAAAGCGCATTTGGAAGGTTTCGGCGGGGTTGAAGGCGTGAAAAAAGGCAAAGGTGAAATGTATCACTACATTGCACGAAGCGGAAAATTGGTTTTTATCAACAAAAATAATCCGGCATTAGTAGAAATGGCACTGAAAGCCGGATTGGAAAATAAAATGCTCGGCTACGTTCACGGTGAGCAAATTCCGACCGCTTCGCCCTTTTTGGAAGTGAAAATTGGCGGTGCGTGTGGCGGATTTACGGTGAAAACAAATTTGGTTGGAGCCTACAATATTGAAAATGTGCAGGCAGCGACCACCATTGGCAGGTATTTTTCGATGACCGATGAGCAGATAATGCGCGGCTTGGAAAGCTATGTGCCTACGAACAACCGCTCGCAACTGACCGAAACGGCGCACAACAAACTGATTGTAGATGCGTACAATGCCAATCCGAGCAGTATGTCGGTGGCTGTCAAAAATTTCGCACAAATTGAGGCGGAAAACAAATTGCTCATTCTCGGCGACATGTTTGAACTCGGCGAAGACAGTGAAAAAGAGCATCAAGCGATGGTAGATTTGCTGGTAGAAAATAAATTCGATAAAGTTTTTTTGGTTGGCGAGCATTTTTCCAAAACAAAACACCCCTTTCAAGCGTTTAATAACACAAACGATCTTTTGCAGTATATTGAGTTACATCCGATAAAGAATCAGTGTGTTTTTATCAAAGCATCACGCGGGATGAAATTCGAGAACATAATAAAAATGCTGTAATGATAGTCCAACATTATTTTAAAGATTGACGATTATGAAAAAACTCTTCTTGATCTTATTTTTTGTTGTTTCGATAGTGAGTACAAAAAATGTATTTGCGCAAGTTACCATTGGCAGTACAAAATTACCAAATCAATGGTCGTTATTGTATTTAGATGCAAGTGAAAAATTGGGAGGATTGCAGTTGCCGCGATTTACAGATGAAGCAAGAAATGAATTGCGCGATAAAATTCTTGCTTATCTTGCAGAAATCGATGAAGCAGAAAAACATAATCCCATAGGACTTATGATTTACAATCTGGGAACTAATTGCGTAGAATTTTGGAGTGGTAGCGATTGGGTGTCGCTATGCGATAACACTGAATAACAGACTATTCAAAGACATTTGGAAAGATAACGGATTTTGTCCTGCAAGGACACAAATTCGGCTTGACGGACTAACCCGTCATTCGCATTTTTATAGTATAACAACATGACTCCAAATCCAAACAAAATACGCGGACGCGAAATATACAAAGTTACCATTATTGGCAGCCTTGTGAGTATTTTTTTGATTTTGATCAAATTTCCGGCGGGAATTATTGGTCGAAGTTCGGCGATGATAGCCGATGCGGTACATTCTTTGTCGGACTTTGCTACTGATATTATTTTGATTGTATTTGTCAAAACTGCACAAAACGAAAAAGATGAAGATCACAATTACGGTCATGGAAAGTTTGAAACGCTCGCTTCGCTCATTATCGGACTTGTGCTGCTGGGTGTTGGTCTGGGGATAGCTTGGAAAGGTGCTGCGAATATCTACGGTGTGCTTTTTGTGCCCGACTTCGACCTGCCAAATCCGGGTTATATTGCGCTGGGAGCAGCTTTGGCAACGATTGTTTCAAAAGAGATTTTGTATCGATATACCATTGTTAAAGGGAAAAAACTCGATTCGCCTGCATTAATTGCCAATGCTTGGCATCATCGTAGCGACGCACTTTCGTCGATTGGAACAGCAATAGGAATTGGCGGAGCTATTTTTCTGGGCGGAAAATGGGTGGTGCTCGACCCCGTAGCGGCGATTGTGGTTAGCGTTTTTATTATCAAAATGGCAATAGACCTGATTAAGCCCAACTTAGACGAATTTTTGGAACGTTCGCTTCCCGAAGAAGTGAAAAATGAAATCAGAGCAGTTGTTGCCGAATATGAAAATGTGCACGACCTCCACAATTTGCGCACGCGAAAAATTGGGAACTATTATGCCATCGAATTTCACATCAGAATGGATGGTAAAAACACACTAACGGAAACAGATGCTATTGCAACTGAAATTGAATTAAAACTCAAAGAAAAGTATGGCGAACAAACTTTTGTTACCATACATATTGAGCCGATGGAAAAATTCAAGAAATAATTGCCTGAAAATCAATGTAAATTTGCAAACAATAAATTTTTTTCATATCTTTGCGAAATAGATTGCAAATTTGCCACATTCTGTACCTGCATACACATTTTTTGGACTCCGTATTTCAAACCACAATATACTGTTAATCTATGCTACACAGCCTCAAACATAGATTTTTTATCGTGCAGGCAGTTTTTTTGCTGCTCTTCTGCGCAATTGCGTCGCCTCTGCAAGCCGTAGGTACAATTAATAATCCGATACAAATCAATCTTTTGGCACCTGTTAGCGGTGATGGATATACCGTAACAGCTACAAATATTACCATTAATACAAACGGTTTTTTCCTTATTACCGGAACTTCTACGGCGCGAAATATTATTATTGCGCAGAATCTGAATGATGTATATCTTATTCTCAGCAATGCAGCCATTACCACAGGCGCAAGTCCTTTGTCTGTTGGCGATAATTCAAGGCTTATTCTAACAGTGTTGGGCGATAATACGCTGACATCTACCACAAGCGGACAAGCCGGATTGCGTGTTCCACCTTCGGCAACACTTATCATAAATGGTCCGGACAGGCTCACGGTGCGTTCGGCAGATGCTGGTAGTGACAGAACCGGTGCTGCTGCAATTGGAGGCAATCATAACGAATCCAATGGCTCCATTATTATTAACGGTGGTACGATTTACGCAAAAGCAGGCGATGGAACACATCAGGATTCCGGTTTGGGTGCCGGAATTGGTTCCGGTGGACGAAGCGGACAAGGTCAACAAACAGGTATTGCTCCGCCCGCAGGTTGTATTACTATCAACGGTGGAACGATAACTGCAATTGGTGGAAGCTATACTGCTCAAGGTGGTTCAAGGGTTGGAGGCGGAGCCGGAATTGGAGGCGGAGGCGGACCTGTTCAGGGTGGAAATAATGTTTGCGGTATTTTTATACATGGCGGCTTTGTAACAGCAACCGGCGGTGGTGGTGGTAATACCGGTGTTGGTGCTGCCGGTATTGGCGGTGGCGGTGCTACAAATGTTGATGGCGGTGGCATGGGTTGCATTGAAGACGGAAAGATAGTGATAGGTGCCAATGCCATTGTGCATGCCACAGGCGGAACAGGTGCTGCCGGAAACAACGGCGAAGACATCGGGAATGGTGGAGGTTCAAGAGTCGGTGCAGTATTAAGAGTGCATGTGCTTAATCAGCCGCAAGATCTGTCTGTTCCCGAAAAAAACATGATACAACTGAGGTTCGACCTGTCCTACGATCCGGCAGCTGCCCGAATGCCGGTAAATGGAGCAAGCGGTGCTCTGTATCAGTGGTATATCCTAACGCCCGAAGGCAATGTTCCGGTACAAACAGTGATACCGACAGCCGTTGGATTTAACACAAATGCACTCACCATTCCGCAAGGACTCGATCCCGGAACTTATCAGTTTTATTGCCACGTAAATGTACAATGGCGATACAACACAACGCTTCCGTTTCAAAATGTACCCGTTACAAGCCGTACTGCGATTGTAGAAGTAACCGAATACATCGAGAAAAATATCCGTTTGGAATCTGATAATGATTTTGTGTTTCCAAATCGAGTGGAAGGTTACATAATACCGTCGTCGAAAACCATTCGGATTATAAACGATGGAAATTGGAACTTTCCGGTCAATGAATTGGAAATCAGTTTCAGCACACCTCATTTTTTGCTAAATCCACCAACAAGGCTTCCTCGTCCGCTATTAGCCGGTCAAACCCAAACCATACAATTAACAACCGTAGTCGGTTTGCCGCAAGGAACATACATAACTGTAATGACTTTGAGCGATGGCGATTTCAGCACAAGTATGGATTTGGTTTTTATCGTTACCGAATGTGAAGTTGCAGAAGTAGTCATCGAAAAGGGAAGCGAGCCGCGACTGCTTTATTGCGAAGGCGAACCACTCGACTTATCGAATCTTGAAATTGTACTCACATTTTATCCAAGATTCAAAGATGGTGTTACAGAATATTGTGAGATAGTTACGGTTCCATTGGATAGTTTTCTCTATCACGGTATCGTTACCAATATTCCGCACGGACGAATATTGACGATTGCCGACCACAACCGACCGATTACAGCATCGATAAATTACGGTGTGCAGTCGAAAACGATTCGAGTTGGCGAACTGACAGTTAAGCAGGTTTATTTCGATGTAAATGTAACAACCGATGGCAATGGCACAGCAAGCGCACAGCCAACGCGGGCAAAAAAAGACGAAGTAGTTCATTTAACGGCTCATCCGCTGCAAGGCTTTGTGTTTTTGCGTTGGGACATCGAGATAGAAAATATGCAAACACCAACCTGCGAAGAACCGGTTACTAAAACAATAATTCCGGAAAATAACCATTTTGTGATGCCGGTTGGCAATGTAACTGTAACCGCAGTATTTGAAGAAACTGTATTGCATCAATATACCATACATTATGATGCCGGTGGCGGAACGGGAATCATGGCAGACGATTTTGTGCTCAGTGGCGAGTCGCATACCGTAGAACAGAATTTGTTTACGCGGAGCGGTTATGCTTTCAGTCATTGGAGAAATTTGGCAACAGGAATCAATTACAATGCAGGCGATCTGATTACGAACATAAGCCAAGATATTACCTTAACCGCACAATGGTCGGCAAAAACCGTTGAGGTGATTTCGCAACTCAATTTTATGCTTGCCAATGTAGCCGGAAATGTAGCCGAATTTGCGATTGCAACCACCAATATACCAAACGGAACCTACTCGATTTCGGTGGCAAATCGCCCTGCCGGAGTTGCCATTTCGGGCATGGTTACCATCGAAAACAATGCAGGACGATTGCGATTACTCGGAAGCGCGAACGCAAATGCAGGTACATTTCACAATTTGACATTAACGATTGATGGTGCTGTTTCGCAGCCATTTACGCTTACGGTGGTTGAGTGTATTCCGCAATTTACATTGCCCGAAAATTTGACTGCCACCAATATTCAATTCCTCAATGATGTTGAATTGCCCGGAGGCTGGCAATGGCTGAATCCGGATCATCCTGCAGGTATTGTAGGCATAAATATGCACCTTGCTATTTTTACCTCTGAAGATGATGAGGAGGAATGTAAAAAATCCATACAGCTCTCGCTTCCCGTATTGGTAAAGGATATTTGTGCCTGTGAAAATATGTGGACAGGAGCCGAAGGCGGCAACTGGAATAATGCAAAAGTTTGGGATTTTCTCGAAGATATACGAGTACATAATAATATGCCGGATAAAGTTTTCAATAAAGGTTTTCAGTATCGCTTAACCGGCACCGATGTTTGGTCAACCATTGTTGTAACAAATAAGGATTATTTTGAAAACGCCGTCAGTCATCTGCCGGATGGAATCTATGATATTCGCGCTTTTGTGGAATTTGACTTTTGTAATCTGATTTTCAGCACAATCATCCAAATAAACAGATGATTAGCTCGCCGAATTTTATAAAACAGCTGATATGAACAAAAATAATATTTTCCCAACTTTACTCTTGATGGTTATGATGAGCTTTACGAAAAGTATGAGCGCACAGGTAACCATTGGCAGTGGCAAACCACCCAATCCGTTTGCTTTGTTGGATTTATGTACGACTGAACAGAAAAAAGGACTTCACAATGCACGCATGACAACTGCTCAGCGCGATATGTTGGTAACGCCCAATTCACCCTTAGCAGATAGAGAAGAAGCACGTGGTTTGGTTATTTTCAATATCACGAATAATTGTTTAGAGTTTTTTAACGGAAAAAAATGGGTTTCACTTTGTGCCCCTGCCGAGATTACCGAAAGTGGCAGCAGACTTACTGCCTTTGTGAACGTAATGTACGATTTTCAGCAACAAGAACTCAAAGCTTTTGTTACCGAAGGAAACGGTAAACCAAGCTCTTGGCAGTGGCAAATGCGAGTGGGCAATACCGGCGAATGGAAGAATATTGCAGGTGCTACGACTTCGACTTTTAAGATCCCAGCCAATTTTATTCACCAACAAAACTTGAATGATTTTCACACCGAAGAATTGTATTTTCGATGTTTGCTGAGCAATTCAGCGAGTAAAAATATTGCTACCAATGAACTCGGAATACTATTTATAAACACCGCCAATGCCGGCAACAACAATGGTGTTCGTTATTTTGAAATGAATATAGCGGATAGAACCGTCCCAAACAGAACAATTGATGTTGCACTCTTGAATTTGGGCGCAAGCGAAGATGACCGAACCGGCAGCATGGGCGGATTTTTTCAATGGGGAAGCAGTGCCGAACAAGAACATACCAATTGGAGCAAAGTTGGGAGTGGCAATACTGTGATTAATCCGGCAAGCAATTGGAGTTCAAGCACATCGGGAGAATGGGGAATAGGCAGATTACGCCACGAAGTTTCTGACTGGACGGATAATAATCCCTGTCCTGACGGCTGGCGTGTACCTTCGCGTTTCGACTTGGGCGATATGCACAACAGCAAGGGCACCGAAACCGGTTCGTGTTCGTTTGGCAGCGAAATTTCCTGCGGTTTAATCAGCACAACTTGGAGATGGCGACCGATGAATGAAGAAGCCCAAGCCTTTGGCGGTATGCTCATAACCAACCACAACAATGGTGCTGTTATTTTCTTGCCCGCAGCAGGTTATAGAGCAGGAAGCACCGGAGCATTTGGCACAAGTGTTGCCCGCGGCGGCTTGCGCGGAAATTATTGGACAAGCAGCGCAATTGATGACGATATGCAAGCATTCGATTTCCATTTCAATGCACAAGGCATTGTAATCGGAGCGGGCGGACAAGAACGAGCAAATGGATTCAGCATACGTTGTGTGAGGTAAAAATGCTTGATGATTTGTAGAGACTCTCTATTAACTCTTTTTTGAGGCTGTCCTAAAAGTATCTTTGAACGCAAATGATGCAAAAAGCGCAAATTATCACAAATTTTAATTTATTAAAAATGAGTGATTTGAAAAAAATAACATATTGTTTTTTGCGTTAATTTGCGGTTTTTGCGTCATTTGCGTTCTTTTTAGGACAGCCTCTGTGCATCTCTGTGTAAGAAAAAAAATCCGATAAGCAACAAAACTCAAAAAAAAGCAGTATTTTTGTGGTCGTAAAATAATGATTATACACAGATGAACAAGAAAATTTTCATTATCATTCTATCAGTAGCAATCCTTTTGGTGATTGCAGCAGTATTTTTTTCTGTTAGCGAGAGGCAACAGAGACAGCAAATGCAACGAGAATTGATAGAATTTGAAGAATTTATGGCATTTGAAAAAGAAATGCTCGAACAGGAATTTGTGAATTTTAGCCTCGAATTTGCTAATTTCCCAACCACCATCCACAATGACTCGCTTATACGACTATTAGATGAAGAGAAAATGCGCGTTCAGCAACTGCATGAAGAACTGCGCGTTACCAGAGCAACGAACCATCGCCGTATCCGCGAATTGGAGCGAGAATTATCCACCATTCGCGAAATTATGCGCAGTTATATTGTGCAAATCGACTCGTTGAACAGAGAAAACGAGCGACTTGTGGCAGAGAATGTTGCCGTGCGCCGGCAGGCTACCGTTGCCACGCAGCAAGTGCAAACTCTTACACGCGAGCGCGAAGTGCTGACAGAAACGGTAGCACGCGCTTCGCAGTTGGATATAAGTCATTTTGCGTTTAGCGGACTGAACAACCGTAACCGCCCAACAACACGTGCGGGGCAAATGGCAAACCTGCGATTTGATTATACCATCGCGCGAAATATCACAACGCAGCCCGGCATTAAAACTATTTTTCTGCGCATTACACGTCCCGATGGTGAGGTGCTGCAACGAGACCCAAGCAATGTTTTTCCGTTTGAAAACGGAATGATTGCCTATTCGTCAAGAAAAGAATTCGAGTACGATGGCGATGCAATTACCGATGTTATTTTCTGGCGAGTAGAAGAAATTTTGCAGGTAGGAACGCACCGCGCCGACTTTTTCGTTGACGGAAATCATATCGGAAGGTTTACTTTTGAGATAGGGAGATGAAGCCCAAGCCCCCTAAATCCCCCACAGGGGGACTTTTTGGGAAGTGTAAAAAACACAGATAGTGCAAACTTGAAAAACGGAAAAAAATATAATCAACCGCAATCTGCAAAAGTCCCCCTTGTGGGGGGATTTAGGGGGGCTTCGAGATTTAGAGGGGCTTCAAAATCCATCGCTTTCGATACACAGCATCGAAAAAAGATTGAGTTCAATATCTCGCGCTACGAATTGGCAGTAAAGCGAGGCATTGCACGCTACCAAAATTTGGAAGAAGCACGCGCAAGAGCCGCTGCAATAAAGCGCGAAGTGCTGAAAAATTGGGACGAATACCTGATTCAGTTTGAAGAAAATGCGCTAAAAAACGGTGCAAAGGTGCTTTGGGCGCGCAACACAGCCGAAGCAACAGAGCATATAAAACGGATTTTGCGCGAAAAAGAAGCGCGTTTGCTCGTGAAAAGCAAATCGATGACAACCGAAGAAGTGGAATTTAACGCTCTTGCCGAAAGTGTTGGTTGCGAGTCGGTTGAAACAGATTTGGGCGAGTTCATTGTGCAGCTTGCAGGCGAGCGTCCGTATCATATTGTTACGCCGGCGATGCACAAATCGAAAGAGGATGTTGCCGAGCTTTTTCACGAAAAATTCGGCACGCCCGAAAACGAAACGCCTGAAAAACTAACCGAATATGTTCGGCAACTATTGCGAAAAAAATACACAACCGCCGATGTAGGTGTTACAGGTGCGAATTTTCTGATTGCCGACACGGGCGGAGTTTCCGTAACCGAAAACGAAGGAAATGCTCTGATGTGCACCGCTTTTCCGAAAACGCAGATTGTATTGTCAGGAATTGAAAAAATAATTCCGAAAATGGAACAACTCGGTTTGTTTTATCCGCTTCTGGCGGTGCGCGGTACAGGTCAGCAGATTACGGCATACAACAGCATTTTTACGGGCACAAAACCTCAAAACAAAATTGACGGCGCGCAAGAAATGTACATTATTTTGTTAGACAACGGTCGAACAAAAGTTTATGAAGATGCTGCGGCTTACGAGGCACTTTCATGTATTCGCTGCGGTTCGTGCTTAAACGCTTGTCCGGTTTACAAAACCATTGGCGGTTACACCTACGACACAACCTATAGCGGACCAATCGGTTCGGTTCTCACGCCATTTTTTCGAGGATTTAAGCATTTTTCGCATTTGAGCTATGCCTCTACGCTTTGCGGAGCATGCGCAGAAGTTTGTCCGGTAAAAATTCCGCTAACAGAAATTTTGCTCACAAACCGCCGAAAAAACGTGCAGGAATATGCTTACGCGCCGATTGAACGAGTTGCGATGAAAGGTTTTGAACTGATAGCATCAAAAAGAATTGGCTTTGATTTTTTCTCATATCGAATAAAAAACTTAACTTTGTACCCGCTAAACTATTTTGCATGGGGACCGAAGCGAAAAATGCCAAAATTTGCAAAGAAATCGTTTTCAGAACAGATGCGCAGGGGCGACCATTCTGTGCGAAGCAAATAGAATATGCCCAATAAAAAATAAAAATTGCACAAAAAAACGCCCGGAGGGCGATATATGAAACGCCCACGACAGCAAACTGACACACGAAGCAATGACTGAAATGTGGGCGTTCAGCTGACAATAATGTAAAAAATAAAATTACGACAGATGAATAACAATGGGTTTTAACCCGTTGAAAAAAATAAAATATGAACGAAAAAAAATATAATCAACCGCAATCCGCAAGAGCCTCACTTCTGGGGAGGTTTGGAGGGGCGATTCTTTTAATCTTCCTCTTCACTTCTTGCGATCAAGACCGTCATCACGATTGGAAATACGTAAATCAACAATGGTTCGAGATGCAAAGACAACGCATCGATACGGAAACAGGCGAGCGATTTTGGCAAGAAACCGAAAGTGGCTTATTGTATCGAATAGTTAACAGAGGAATAGGTGGCGACACATTCGAGTATTTTCCAAGCATACGAAGTGCTGTTAGCATCCGATACTATGGAACTATGCTCAACGGAAATCGTTTCGATAGCAATGCGAATATGACCGGTGCTGTTGGAAGTTTTGTGCCCGGCTTTACGGAAGCACTTCAAAAGTTGCGAAGAAACGCTATTATTCAAGTGATAATTCCGTACCATTTGGCTTATGGCGATCAAGGCATGGGAATCACAATTCCCCCATATTCTGTTTTGCAATTTGAAATTGAGCTGCATAATTTTTGGACAAATTAATTTTTTTGATTTTTTTTGATGTTTTCTTTGCGAAACGAAAAAAATAACTTACCTTTGCAGTCGCAAAACAAAAAAATGGCTTCGTAGCTCAACTGTATAGAGCATCTGACTACGGATCAGAAGGTTAAAGGTTAGAATCCTTTCGAAGTCACGATACAAGTGCTAATAGTTAATTCATAAACTGTTAGCACTTTTTGCATCCTGCTCAATCATTTGTCTGTTTTACTACAGCTCACAAATCCCCCCCCCTTAGAAACATTGTTTAACTGTTTTTCATCCCTGTTATTTTGTTAATTTAACGTCTTTTTGTGATTGCAAAATAAACTAATGTGTATTTTTGCAATTGTTCTTAATCATTTCAAACTATCGGCATTGTTTTTTCAAATTTTATGCTTTTTCGTTTGTTGATTTCGACCGAAAATTAAACAATTTAATCTTTTCCGCTCAAAATCAAACATTTAAAATTACATAATCATGAAAAAAAACTTACTAAAAATTTTTGCTGTAACGCTATTTTTCGCGTTCGCAGCAGTTAGTACGCAAAGTTTTGCGATGCAAATTTTTGTAAAAACGCTTACAGGTAAACACATTACACTTGAGGTAGAGCCTACCGACCGAATAGAGGATGTAAAGGCTAAAATTTACGAAAAAGAAGGAATCCATCCCTTTAGACAGAAGTTGATTTTTGCAGGAAAGCAATTGGAAGAGGGTAATACATTGCAGGATTACAGCGTACAAAAAGACAGTACATTGCACTTAGAGCTCATTGCTGTTGATATTGATATTGAGAGTGGAGCAACGATGATTCTCGATAGCGAATTCACGCTGTTTCCGGGCGAAATTATTCGAGTTTATGGTACCTTAATTGTTTCGCAAGGCGCGACACTAACCATACAGCAAGGCGCAACCTTAAGAATGAACGAAGGTGCAAGCTTATCGCTAAATGGAAGCGTAGTTTACAATTACGGTACAATCGAATGTTCGTTTGATCCTGATAATCCATCACGTTTTGCCGGTACAGCAGACAATAGCCGAATTATTCTTCGCGACGGCTACATAATGGGTTTTTTCACGCTGGAAAATATAGAGATTATTGTGCAGAAATCAGAGATTATCGATTTGAGCAACCCCAA
>Ga0209737_10001878_pt1 | contig 14804 bp, 13 predicted proteins | sample TergutCu122P3_FD_187284 | JGI IMG/M metagenome (GOLD analysis project Ga0209737, IMG submission 187284) | Cubitermes ugandensis P3 segment gut microbial communities from Kakamega Forest, Kenya - Cu122 P3 (SPAdes) (version 2) | ecosystem: Host-associated > Arthropoda: Insects > Digestive system...
AAAATTTCAACTCGGTTTGGAAACTAAAATTAACCTTATGTCAATAATTGGTGTCATAGTTGCATTGTGGGCTTATCGCTGGTATAAATAGAAGGGGTGTAAAATGAGTTTTTTTGAAAGTGGCGTTAGTGTTGAAGAAGCAGTAAAAAAAGTGCACGCAGGTGAAATTTCTGCAAAATCGCTTGTTGAAAAATCGTTAAAAACAATTCACGAAAAAAATAGTAAAATAAATGCTTTTATCACGATTTGTGACGATTTAGCCATAAAAACTGCTGAAATTTTAGACAATTTAAACACAGACGAAAAGAAAAAACTCCCGTTATGCGGAATTCCTATCGCCTTAAAAGATAATATTTGCGTAAAAGGTATCCGAATGACCTGCGCATCAAAAATGCTTGAAAATTTTGTACCAAATTACGATGCTCACATTGTAGAAAAATTGAAAAAAGCAGGTGCCGTAATCATCGGAAAAACAAATATGGACGAATTTGCAATGGGTTCGTCAAATGAAACTTCATTCTTTGGAGCTGTAAAAAATCCGCATGATAACGAACGAGTTTCCGGTGGAAGTTCCGGTGGAAGTGCCGCTGCCGTTGCGGCAGATATGGTTCCGCTTGCAATCGGAAGCGATACGGGCGGTTCTGTTCGTCAGCCGGCATCTTTATGCGGAATTGTTGGTTTGAAACCAACTTACGGACTTGTGAGCCGCTTAGGGCTGGCTGCCGTTGCTTCGTCGCTCGATGCAATCGGACCTATGGCAAATTCGGTTGAAGATGTAGAATATTTATTGAGAATTATTGCAACTGCCGACAAACGTGACGGCACACATTGCGGTAAAAATTATCAGAGAATGACTGAGAAAAATATAAAAGATGCGGTAATTGGTTTGCCGAAAGAATATTTGAGCAACGATTTACCCAAAGACACCCGTGTACTTTTTGATGAAAAAGTAAAATATCTTAAAGATAAAGGTGCAAAATTTGTAGATATAACTCTTGGAAATATTAAAGAAGCCGTTGCTGCTTATTGCGTAATTGCAGATGCCGAAATTTCGTCGAATTTTCAGAAGTTTGACGGCGTTCGTTTCGGCTATCGAAGCCCAAACTCAAAAGTGATTGATGATTTATATAAAAATACCAGAGCTGAAGGTTTCGGTGAGGAAGTGAAACGCAGAATAATATTTGGAACTTTCTTTTTAAGCACTGGAAATTATGATAAATATTACATAAAAGCAATGCAAGTGAGAACACTTATAAATAAATCATTTGAAGAAGCATTTTCCAAATGTAACGCAATTTTATCACCGATAACATTAACACCGGCATTCAAATTTGGTGAAGTTTCTGACCCCGTACAGATGTATCTGCAAGACTCGTTCGCAGTATCGGCAAGTTTAACCGGATGTTCCGCTATATCTTTGCCTATGGGGAAAATCGGCGGACTTCCGATTGGAATTCAAATTATGGCACAAAATTTCAAAGGGGAATATGCGTTTGCGATTGCCAAAGAATTGGAAAAGTCCAACTAAATTATTAGTTTTTCTTATTACATTTAGTCTTGTAGGTTGTTCAACTTACTCAACAAATGTTCGTCCATCTTTTGATGAAAATTATGAAAAAAAATCAAGAGAAAGCACCAATGTTCGTCCATCTTATAAGGAAAAACAAAAGGTTAAACAAGAATCAAAAGATTTAAAGCAAAAAGAAGTTGACGATAATATAAGCGAATTTGAAATTGAACCAAAAGAAGAGACAAAAAAAATAGAGGAAACTCCGCCTAAAAGTCTAAGAGGTGGTGAAATTAAAAAATCAGCAGACAAATATCTCGGCTCGCCATATCACTACGGCGGAACCACAAAACGCGGTTTTGACTGCTCAGGTTTTGTTTGGCGCGTATATCAAGATGTCGGATATACTAATTTTCAACGAGAACCTTCGCAAGCAATGTTTAATCGTGGTAAATCAATCTCTCAGAATTCTGCTCGAGAAGGAGATTTGGTTTTCTTTTATGTGCCGCGTTCACGCAAAAATATTGACCATGTAGGAATTTATATCGGAGACGAACAATTTATTCATGCATCTTCGTCAAAAGGCATAATGTATAACAAACTTACGGATGTTTATTGGAAAGATAATTTTGCCGGCATAAAAAGACTACTACCGTAGTCTTTTATTTCCATTCTTTGATTGTTTCTGCGCTTAATTCTTTGATATTTTCAATTGTTTTTTCTATAATTTGACGAACTCTTTCTCGTGAAATTCCAAATGAATCGCCAATTTGCGCCAAATTTAATCGTTCGTTGTTATCTTCGAGCCCGAAATATAATTTTATTATTTTGCGTTCCCGTTCACCGATTTTAGAAAGTAAATCATTGATATTTTTTTTCAATCCGCTTGCAGCAATAGCATTAAACGGATTAGATGAATCTTCATTAAAATCATCAAAGTCGTCGTAAGAATCCGTATCCGTAATAGCAAATTCATAATTAGGATTTACATCACCAAAGTCAGTAGCTAAAAGCGAAAGTACTTGTTTTTCTTTTAGGTCAAACTCTTGTGCAATTTCTTGAATGCTTGGATTTTCACCTGTTTTGGCTCTGTATTTTTCTTCAAAACGCAAAATTTTATATAAATCGGTCGATGCTTTTGGAGGAACATAAACAAATTTTTTGAAAGAATTTACTGCAGCCCAAATCTGCCTGCGAATATACCAAACCGCCCAAGATGAAAATTTGTTGCCTTTGGTATAATCAAAACTTTCTACCGCTTCAATCAGTCCAATATTTCCTTCTTGAATTATATCGCTTATATCTAAAATCCCTTTATGGACAACGCTGTATTCTTTTGCAATACTAAAAACTAATCGAATATTTGCTTCTATTATTTCGCGTTTTGCGGTAGAATAAATTTGCTCTGTTTCATAAAGGTCCTTTTTTATTTCGGTAGTATAGTTCGAAGTTTTCGTAAATTTATTGTATATAATACCTTTTGTTTTCTCATTGAAATCTAACGAGAATAGTAAATTTACTGCTTGTTTGGGGTCGCAATCGTCTAATTTTCTTATGATTTCATCAAATTTAATTTTAAGAATTTGTAAATTTTCAGCATCTTCATTTTTTTCACAATTTACAACTGTTGAAATTTTAGTTGTTCCGTTATCTATTTTTTCAGCTAATTGTCGAACGAAATCTTGAATCTCTACACTTGCAAATGCAAAATTCAGCATTTTATTTCGAGCATTAGTCATTTTTTCAAATAATTCTTTTTCACCGATTTCATCTAAAAGAAATGTATCTCCTTTTTCATCTATTCTTGTAGTAAGCAAAAATTTGTTTTCTTTTGTAGCGGAATATGAAACAGTTTTGTAGTTTTTATGTGTCGTTCGCAAAAAATGGTTTATTTCAACACCATTTTTCAGCAGGCTATCGTGCAATTTTTTTTCGTCGTCGGCACTTTGAGATACTTCTTTAATCTCTGAAATTCCGACAAAACCTTGAAGTCTTGCTTTTTTTAAAAGAAACTTTAACTTTTCTTCAACGCTTGCCATAACTAGAAATTTCCTTTTTATTTTGAGCTACTTTTTCAAGTAATTCTTTACGTTTTTCTTCATTTCCTTCTTCACGAATTTCTTCGGTCAGTTTTGCATTTTCTTTTTGCAATTCTATCTTGCGAAATTTACGAAACTTTTCTTTAACACTTAATCCTGCATCAGCTTCATTTTCACTTGGTTTTTCTTCTATCAAAATTCTTAAAAAATCTTTTTCTTGTTCACTTAAATTTTCATTGTGCCAAAAGTTATCTTTGTTAATTTCGCCGCTTTGCATCATCAAATATAATTTATTTACAATAGGTTCAGCAAAAAAATCTTGTGAAATTTCATTAAAAGAATTTTGTAAGACATTGGGATACCAAAAAACCAACTGAATAATTTTGCCTGCTTCCGTATAAAAAATCCGCTTGTTATCTTCTTTTGAAAAATTATTATACGAAAGTTCCGTGTTTTGCATATTTGTTGTTTGAAGTGAATAAATACTTCGTTTAATATCTGTAAGCGGAATTTTCCAACGAGTTGAAATTTGAGTTAAAAATTCTGAAAGCATAATATTATTTTTTATGTTTTTAAGCACGCCGGAAATCTCACGAACCGCTTTACTTTTTCCTGCCGGATTTGCGACATTATGTTCTTTTTCTATATTTTCAAGTAAAAAAGAAAATCCATCTTGCGATTTTTCAATAAGTTCTAAAAATTTCTCTTTCCCGCTTTCTTTTACAAAATCGTCAGGGTCTTGCGAATTTGGAATAAGCGCATAACGAACATCAATTTCAAAAGGCAAAAGCGCTTCTACCGCATTTTTTGCACCTTTTATTCCCGCATCATCACCATCTAAAACTATAACAACCTTGTTACAAACAGCACTCAAAAGTTTTGCTTTTTCTTCCTGAAAACTTGTTCCGCAAGTTGCTACAACATTTTTAATTCCACTCTGATAAAGCGAAATCATATCCATATATCCTTCAACCAAAATGGCCGTTTTTTGCAGTTTTATTTCTTTTTGCGCTTGAAAATAGCCGTAGAAAATTCTGCTTTTGTCATATAACGGAGTATTTGACGAATTTAAATATTTCGGTTTTTCATCACCAAATGCCCGTCCGCCGAAAGCAACCGCTCGTCCGCTGTTATCAAAAATCGGAAAAATCAAACGATTTCTGAAAAATGCAAAAACTCCATTATCATTTCGTTTGGCAAGCGCAGTTTCAATAAGTAAATTTTCCGAAATTTTAGCATTTCGAGCAGCATTCATAAATTTATCCCATGAATCAGGAGCAAAACCAAGCCGAAATTCTTTCGCTGTTTCGCCTGTAATTCCACGGCTTTTGAAGTAATCTTTTGCCAAATCGCTTTTAGTCATTTCGCTATAGAAAAAATTTGCCGCAAATTCCGTCACAGCAATCAAACTTTGCCTTGTGGAAGTATTGTAATTTTCGCTTTTTTCTCCGACATTCCAAGGTACACCGCATTCTTTTGCAAGTGATTGCATTGCTTCAATAAAAGATAGTCCCTCTTTTTTCATTAAAAAAGTGAATGCATCACCGCTTTCCTGACATCCGAAGCAGTGATAATATCCGCCGGACTCATTGGGAACAACATTGAAAGATGGAGTTTTTTCATTATGGAACGGACAAAGTCCCATAAATTTATTGCCCATTCTCTTTAGCGGAACAAATCGTTCAACAAGCGAGACAATATCAACTCGCTTTTGAATTTCGTTTTTTATTGCGGAGTATTTGTCGATTCCTGACATAATTCTTCATCCGGTTTTCTTTGAATGGCAAATGAGATAATAAGACCTGAAACTATTATCAATGAAGCAATTAAAAATAGCGAAATGTTAAGTTTTCTGCTTTTTTCTTCCAAATTTTCCGGCACAATTTTTAACATAGTTTCACCTTTTTTTGCATAACCATTATTTCGTGCTTCTTTTTCCAAATCGTCAGGATTATTTTGCATATCAGTTAAAACTTCGCTTAACGAATCTTTTTCGACATTTTTTACTCGAAGTTCGTTTTCAATTTTTGCCTTGTCAAAAAAAAATGCTTTTAGTGGCACCACCCAATATGCTAATATAAGTAAAAGTATTACTGCACAAAATATTTTAAACAGATATTTTTTCACTTATCATTTCTCACTTCACACTTAACATTTATTAAAGTCCGTTTTGTCGTGAAAGAGTCAATACAACGGAGCCATTTTTGAAAACCGTTACCTGTCCTGTTGATTCCGAAATTACAATTGCAATAGCATTCGTGCAAACAGTTATTCCAGCGCTTGCTGCATGCCGAGAGCCAAAACCACTTAAAAGTTCCGGTATCATTCCGACATCGGGAAACGACGGATTTAAATAAGTTCCTGCAGAAACAATTACACCGTTGCCGTCAATTACAAATGCTCCGTCAATCGCTGAAAATTCTTTTATTGTTTCTTCAACAGCAGGGTCAAGAACATTTCGTTCTGATTTTTTATAGCCCTTAAACGGATTTATAACCAATTGTTTAATATGATTATTTACATTATCGGTATCGCCTAAAACAAAAATTGTTCCGACTGATTTCCCTTCTCTGCCCTCCAAACCTATTTCCGTTGCCAAACCTAAAACTCGTTCCAATACTTCCGGTTTTACATCAGGCGGCGTGAGTGAGCGGGTATGCGTAAAAAAGAAGTCAAATTCCTTGTCAATATCAACAACCGAAATCAAACTGAACATATCTTTTCCTGCTGTTCCTGCAATACAAACCACCGTATCTTCACGAGAAATCAAATTTCGAGATAAAGCAAGCAAAACTCCAATTTTCACCTGTCCGATTCCGCTTGTTTTGGAAATCGGCGCCTGCACTAAATCGTAGTCGATTAAATCATCGGAAAATTTACTTTTATTTGCCGTAATAATAATGATTTGTTTTCGTGTGCGAATACTTTTCAAAAACTCAATATCTTGCTTTGCATCGGCAAAAATCAAAATTGCTTTCGCATTAATTTCACGAGCAAGTGCCGAAGCTGACGAAAGAAGAGGTTCTTTTTGTACTTTTTTTTCTGTTTCGTCACTACTTTGCGAGCGGCGGAACAATTCCGAAATGGTATCTATTTCTTCATTTTTTACAGCACTATTTATCGCATTATCTTTGAAAAAAGTTGCAATTTCCGCTGTTAATTCGATTATTTTTTCTTCTTTAACATTTTTATTTATGAAAACCATCACCAAAATATTTGCTTTTGCATTTCTTGCCGCATCATAATTTATCCCGTCGGAATTTCTTGCAACCATAATCGCAAAATCGTTTTCAATAGGCGCAATTGCTTTTGGAATAGCAATCCCCTGTCCGACAAAAGATGAAGCTAAATCTTCACGACGTAAAATATCGTCTATTACAGGCTTAAATTTGTCAATTTTTGCTTTTTTGCACATTCGTCTTGCAACGACATCAAGAGCGTCATCCTTAAATTCGCTGTCAATGTCCAAAATTATATCGCTCAACAAATAGTCCCTAAAAGACATAAATTATTCCTTCTCTTCTAATGCCGAATTTACAAATGTTGCAAAATATTTCAAGCGTTTTTTACGTTTAAGCGAAACATGAAAAATTCCCCTAAGCGCTCCGTTTTCATTAAGCTGTTTAACTCCGGTTTTTAAAATTTCCAATGGTGAAAGCTTTGTCATTGCATCAACACAAAATCCTGCCGATTTCAATTTTTCAATAGTGTTTGTTACATTTCTTTCAGTAAGTCCGTTTCGTCCCAAATTTTCAAATAAATATGCAACAATATTCATCGGTAAAATTGGAAATAACTTAGTAAGTTGCTTTTCGACCCAATTTGTACATTCATTTATCGAATCACGATTTGCAACAAGCGGGGATTTTTGTTCACCGCGAAATTTCCCTTCCACATCGGTAATTTCAGAAAGTGGAGTAGGTTTTCCGACATTCAAAAAAACGCCGGTTTGCTGCTTAAAAATCCAAGAATTAAGAAACACCCGAACATCCGCAAAATAATAAAGAAATCCACCGAAAAGTTTCACAAAAATATTTTTTGATTCATCCCGCATTTTTTTGCCTTTCAAAAGCAAATCAAAAGCTCTTAAATCGGGAATTTTTGTATAATTTATAGCACACGGCAAATAATAAATATCCTTTTTCGGCTCATCTTTTTGTGCCAAAACTCCCGCCGCTAAAACACCGGATTTCGACTCAAGCATATTGCCCGAATAACTTCGCCCTGCTTCAGGAAAAACAATCACGCTGTCGCCACTTGCAACCATCATTTTTACCTGGTCGGCAAGCCGCATAATATAACTTCTTTGCGATGCTTTTCCGCGATAAACCGAAAATGCTCCGACTGAGCGAAAAAGTTTACCCAAACGCGGGATTCTCGTTAGATTATCACCAGCGGCAAATCTGATTTGGTCGGCACCGAATTCGGGGATTTTCAAGCCCAAAATTATATAATCCAAATGGCTTCTGTGAGTACAGCAAACCATCATTCGACCTCTTGGCATATTTTTAATTCTTTCTTCATTTAAGACAATAATTTTGCTCACAACTCTGTTGAAAAACACAAGAAATTTTGCCCTTTCGACTTCAAGTGTTTTTGAGAATTTTCTTTTTGCAATTTCTAAATTTTGGCTCATAAGTTTTCCATTTTTTTAATGTTTATACATAAAAATAATATTTTGCACAACACGAAATTGGTAAATCATTTTTTATCTTATTATATTGGGCAAATAGTATTTTTCTTGCAAAATTAACAATAATTTTAAAAGGAACAAATTATGAGTGCTTTGCATGAATATCTTTCAAGTAAAAAAACAAGCGAACTTAATGCAGGAATGGTTGCATACATTGCAAATCTTGAAAAAACTGCGGAAATAAATCCTGAAATTGCAAAATCAATCGTCAATGAATTGGAATTTCAAAGAACCCGTTTAAAACTTATTGCCAGCGAAAACTATTGTTCACTTTCAACACAGCTGACAATGGGTAATCTTTTGACTGATAAATACGCAGAAGGATTTCCTTTTTCCCGCTTTTATGAAGGTTGTGACAATGTCGATAAAATTGAAAGTATTGCCTGCGAAAAAGCAAAAGAATTGTTTGGCGCAGAACACGCATTCGTTCAGCCGCATAGCGGCGCAGATGCAAATATGGTAGCTTTTTGGGGAATTTTACAGGCAAAAATTGCCGTTCCCGAAGCTGAAAAACTTCCCATAAAAAATCCGCTTGCAATGTCTCATGAAGATTGGGAAAAAATCAGAGAAAAACTTGGAAATCAAAGACTTTTGGGCTTGGATTTAGCTGCCGGCGGACACCTTACTCACGGTTATCGCTTAAATATTTCAGGAAGAATGTTTGACGCATTTTCTTATGGCGTAAGTGAAAAAGACGGGCTTTTGGATTATGATGATATTGAGAAAAAAGCAATGAAAATTAAACCGCTTATTCTGCTTGCGGGATATTCGGCGTATCCCAGAAAAATAAATTTCAAAAGATTCCGTGAAATTGCAGACAAAGTCGGAGCGGTATTTATGGTTGATATGGCACACTTTGCAGGGCTTGTTGCAGGAAAAGCATTTGAAGGCGAATTTGACCCGGTTAAATGGGCTGATGTAGTTACAACAACAACACACAAAACTCTTCGCGGACCACGCGGCGGAATGGTAATGTGTAAAAAAGAATTTGCTGAATTTATGGACAAAGGTTGCCCGCTTGTTTTGGGCGGACCACTTGCTCACATTATGGCAGCAAAAGCAGTGGCATTCACCGAAGCGCTTAAACCTGAGTTTCGTCAATACGCTCAAAAAGTTGTTGCAAACTCAAAAGCATTGGCAAAAGCATGCAAAGACGAAGGAATGGAAATTATTTCAGGCGGAACAGATAACCATTTGTTCTTGATTGATGCGGTAAAATCATTCGGACTTTCAGGTCGTCAAGCGGCGGCGGCACTTTTTGAATGCGGAGTTACACTCAATAAAAATTCTATTCCTTTCGACAAAGAAAACGCTCTGATAACAAGCGGACTTCGTGCGGGAACAGCAGCAATTTCAACACTTGGAATGGGCGAAAATGAAATGAAAGAAATAGCAAAAATCTTTGCATTAATTCTCAAAAACACCAAAGCCGGAATCGTTGAAAGCGGTGCAAATGCCGGTAAACCGAGCAAAATCGCATACATTCTTGATGAAAAAGTAAAAATCGAAGCAAAAGAAAAAGTGAAAACGCTTTTGAATAAATTCGTGCTTTATCCCGAACTTGATTTGGAATTTTTGAAAAAGCATTTCTGCTGAAATATATAAAAAAGATGTAAAAAATCAGTGCAAAGTTTTTCTGCACTGATTTTTTTGTTGATTAGAGCTCGGTTTTCCAAAGTCCGTGAATATTGCAATATTCATAGACAGCAACAGGTTCATCATTTATGAAAGAGAATTCTGCTTCCGGTTTTTCGCCGGCATTAAGCCGTTTTTTCTGTCCGCCGTTTTTAGTTTCTACATAAATAAACATAATATAATGCTTTTCTTCCATAGGGTGCGGTATACTTCCGACTTTGACCGAAATTGTGTTTCCTGTTTTAGTTACCACCGGCACATGCTTTTCTTGACTTGCGTCCACTGTGTTTGGAATAAGCGCCAACATTTTTTCTCCGCAACAGCTAAGCGGTGCTCCTTTGTCAATAACCAATGCAGCTATATTTCCGCAATGACTACATACATAAAACTTTTGTTTACTCATTTTTTATCCTCCTCTTTCAGTATAAAAATGAATGAAAGTAAATATACTATATTTTTTGCATTGTTTTACATTTCTTGTTAAATAAATATTATTTTATCCATAAAACCTGAAGGAGGGTAAAATGGAGCAAGAAAAAATTATTGCAAAAGCCGGAGAAATTATCAATGCAAAAACAGACTATATCGGCGGCGGTATGGAAGGATATGCTACTCTTGCCCTTATTGACGAGAATGGTTATCCCACAGCTTCCACACTAACCATTGCAAAAGCAGACGGTATAAAATGGCTTACATTTAATACCTCACTTAGTAGAGATTCAGTGAAGCGAATAAAAAAATGTAATCGTGCAAGTGTGTGTGTAAATTCAAGCGAATTCAACATAACTCTTGTGGGAACGATTGAAATATTGACCGATTTAAAAACAAGAAAAGACAACTGGTTTTCGGTTATGGAACATCAATGGAGTGGTGTTGATGACCCGGAATATTGTGTTTTACGTTTTAATACGGAACGCTATAGTCTTTTTGTCGGTTATGAAGAATTAAAAGGCAATTTGTAAAATTATTTTATCCACTCCGAAAATTTTTGCCAAAAATCCCATTTGGAATTTTGGTTAAGAGTGCTTGTTGCAACAATCGGAATTTCGTTGGGAAGTTGATACATTTTTTTGATTGCCGCAAAGTTTTTTGTTTTTTCCGATGAGTTTAATTTATCGGCTTTGGTTAAGACTACAAATATAGGAATTTGTAAACTTGATAAATATTCTGCAGCTTCTTTATCGGCAAGAGTTCCTTCGGCTCTTCGATAATCCAAAAGCCAAATAATTCCCGATAGATTTTTTCGTTGTTCACAGTAATCTTTTATAATTTTTGAAAGTCCAGCCTGCATAGTTTTTGAAACTTTTGCATAACCATATCCGGGTAAATCAACAAAACATAAGTTTTCATTCAACGAGAAAAAATTCATAAGTCGGGTTTTCCCCGGAGTTTGTGAAACTTTTGCAAGTGTTTTTTCACCAAAAATTAAATTAACAAATGATGATTTCCCAACATTTGAACGACCTAAAAGAGCGAATTCAGACCAATCATTTTCGGGACATTGTGAAATAAATTCAGCAGATTTCACGAATTTTACGGAAACATTTTCAAGATAATCGGAAATTTTTTGATTTTTTTTATCCATTTTTATTTAGATTTTTTCTGCCCGGTAATTATTCCCGAGAGTGTTTCAATATCTTTCTCTATTTGTTTGTCGAATTTAATTTCTTCGGATACCTTTTTGCAGGTAATACAAATAGTTGAATGGTCACGGCTTAAAATATTTCCTATAACTTGTTCAGAATTTCCTGTGATTGTGCGAATTAAATATATTGCAATTTTTCGTGCGTATGCAATGTTTTTTACTCGTGAAGACGAACGAATATCCTGCGCAGAAATTGCATAATATGAGCAAACTCTGTCTAAAATAATGTCAGGAGTAATTCTTCGTGTATCTTTTATATAAGCATTTAAAATCTTTTTTACCCAATTCAATTCCAATTCGTTTTTTTTAAACACTACCGATGCTGCAAGTAACCGATTGTAAAGCCCTTCCAGTTCACGAATATTTGTTGTAGGAATATCTGCCAAGTAAGATAAAACTTCCTCATTTAAATGAATTTCACCATTACGATATTTCTTTTTTATTATCTGAATTCTATTCTTTTTAGATGGAGCAAGAATTTCAACTGCAATTCCGTTATTCAGACGCATTTTTAGTGCTTCAAACATATTAGGAATATCTGCCGGAGAGCAATCCGAAGTAATTATAATTTGTTTGTTACTATCGTAAAGAAATTTCAAAATGTCAAAAAACGCATTTTGACTGCCTTCTCCGCGAAACAAATGTACATCATCAATTAACAATAAATCCACATCATTGTAATTACTGAAAAAGTTTGTAAGGTCTATTATTTTCTTATCGTTTTCTACAGGTGATTCTTTTACAAAATTAAAATAATCCGCAATAAAATCAATCGCGCTTTGATATTTTATTTTTTTTGCAGTTTTTTCTTGAAATGCGAATTGACCGACCGCTTGCAAAAGGTGCGTTTTTCCGATACCGCTTTTTCCGTAAATCGCCAAAATTTTACTCGGCGAATTTTCAGGCATTTCTGCGGTTGTCAAACACAAATCGAATGCTTTTTTGTTGGTATCGCAAACGACAAAAGAGTCAAAGTTATAATTTTCGTAAAAATTTCCGCTGATTATTGATTTGGGAATTGCTTGCTTAATTTCTAATTCTTTTTTTTCTTGTTGTTTTTGTAGTTTTAATTTCTGCTCATTTTCTGCTTTTTTTAACATTTCTTCTTCATCTTTTGCATCTTCATTTTCAACAATTTCAAATGAAACATCTAAAACTTGTGGGAGTCTTTTACGAAGATATGAAATCAATCCGTTTTTGTTACTGCTTTCTTGTGCTATATCTTTATGAAATCCGCTAGGAACTGATAAAATTGCAGTATTTCCGTCAATTCGCATAAGGTTTGCGATGCTTGAAATATTAGGTAACCAATTATTTTTCTCTTTACTTTTGATGAACTGAGCCGTTTCAGCCCAAATTTGAGCCAACTCGTTTTTTTCTTCGTTGATATATAATTTTAACGCTGTCGCTGCCATTTACTTGTCTCATCATATTTTATTATTAAAAATAGCAAAAAATTGAAAGTTCCATAGGAAAATAATTAAATGGCAAGCATAAAAGAAAGGCAAAAATCAAAACTTGCGAATTTATTTTTTTAAAATAAATATCAACAATTACGGAGTAACCCAGCTACCGCCTGCAACACGATTCATAAGCGTAAAAGATGTCTCATTAACCATACGCAAAACTGGGTCTTTTTCGGTTAGTTCCGTCTGTAAATCCATTAAAAATGCAGCAGCAATTTCTCTCTCATCCACTTCAAGCAGACTTTCCACAAACCATGACCTTGTCAAAAAATCCAAATTTGTATCCATTATAAATTCTCGGTACAGAATTTCACTTTCAGGAAAAGTTTTTGCAAGCTCAACTTTGCGCTCATTGTTTTTGTAAAGCGATGAATTTTTGTTTTTTAATTTGTCGGCAGCCGTGTGAAATAAAACAAGCATAGATGCCAAAGGAATATCTTTTCCTGTTTTCATTTCAATTCCGTAATATTGATAAATATAAGCTGATGCGGTCAATTTTTCAATAGGATTTCCCGAAACAACTTTCATATTCATAAGCTTCAAAATCGTCGTATCTTTAATTTCTGTAAGTGCATTAAAAATTGCTGTACGTACGCTGTCATATTGGCTAATATTCGGAGAACTTATTATGATAAGAGTATCGATACAAACCCGTTTATCACTTACAAACCATTTATGCAAATTATAATCATTACCTTTATCGGTAAGCATTTGTTTGCTTTTTTTTATTATTCGTGCTTGCGAATATGGTACAAGTACACTATTAAAAACAACTAAAACAGCTGCTGCAATAAAAACCATAATTGTAAAAAGAAGTTTTTTCATAATTAAAACTCACCAAATCCACTTGCTGTTCTGTCACTCGTACTTGAAATTCCGCCTATAACTTTTAATTCAAAGTCGGATGGATTACTTGCATAAGACCTCGCAACACTAAACTCAACTTTATCTTCTTTGTAAAGTGCTTCAAGCGATTGGTCAAATGTTTGCGAACCATAAACTTGATTTCCGGCAGCAATTGCTTCGGTTATAAATTTAAGTTTATCCGAATCCTTCAAACACTCTTCTATATTTGAATTTTTTACCATAATTTCACAAGCAGGAATTAAACCGCCGCCTTTTCTGGGAATAAGCCGCATAGAAACCACCGCCGCCAAAACACTCGAAAGCATAAGGCGAATTTGGTCGTGCTGGTGATAAGAAAAGAATGAAACTGCTCTTGAAACAGTTTCTACCGCATTCATAGTGTGTAATGTGCTAAAAACCAAGTGACCGGTGTCGGCAGCAGTCAAAGCTCCCATCATTGTTTCCTGATCTCGAATTTCTCCCATCAAAATAACATCGGGGTCTTGACGCATAGCAGCTTTAAGTGCTTCGGAATAAGATGTCGTATCTATTCCGACTTCGCGCTGTGCAATAGTTGCCATTTTATTTTTGTGCAAATATTCTATAGGGTCTTCAATCGAAATAATATTTACCTTCTGCGTAGAATTTATTATGTCAATCATGGAAGCCAAAAGTGTTGATTTACCCGAACCGGTTGTTCCTGTTACTAAAACCAAACCACGCGGCTCCATTGCTATTTTTCGTACTGATTCGGGAACATTCAGCGATTCAAATTTCGGAATATCAAATTTAATCGAACGAAAAGCAATTGCCGGCGAATTTCGCTGACTATACACATTTATACGAAAACGCCCGACTCCGGGAACTGAAATACCTACATCGACTTCAAGGTGTGCCGCAAGCATATTACGCTGTTCTTGTGTTAGAATTTCATTTAACGTTTCTTGCATTTCTTCAATTGTTATATCCGGCA
>Ga0209737_10001879_pt1 | contig 14803 bp, 15 predicted proteins | sample TergutCu122P3_FD_187284 | JGI IMG/M metagenome (GOLD analysis project Ga0209737, IMG submission 187284) | Cubitermes ugandensis P3 segment gut microbial communities from Kakamega Forest, Kenya - Cu122 P3 (SPAdes) (version 2) | ecosystem: Host-associated > Arthropoda: Insects > Digestive system...
AACACACAATTACCCTTTAACATTTAAAACGTCCTTAACTTTAGGAAATGAACTGTTTATACAGACAACCCTTAGATTTACCTCTCTTGGAAAAAACAATTAAAGACGCAAGATGGTTAAAATTCAATTGATACGTATAATTTTTAAGAATCGGTGGTGCACTATATAATGATATGGTTGGTTATTGTGTCGCTTGAAGAAATCATATTACAGGTTCAAGGATGTAAGAAATGCCGTTTATGGCAAACATCCATACATGGTGTCCCTGGTGAAGGTCCTGCAGATGCTAATGTTATGTTCATCGGGCAAAACCCTGGTGCTGAAGAAGATAAAACCGGTCGTCCATTTGTTGGTCGCGCAGGAAAATTTTTAACAAAAACCCTCGCTGAATTTGGCATAAAACGTGAAGAAGTTTACATAACAAATATTGTTAAACACACTTCACCTGAAAACCGTAAACCCTACCCTGACGAAGTCGCTATTTGTTTACCATATCTAATTCAGCAAATTAGTCTAATTAAACCCAAAATAATTGTATTACTTGGAGCAAGCGCAAAAGAAACCCCACATATTGAAGGTATAACCTATTTTGAAGTTATCCATCCCTCGGCTGCTATGCGTTTTACTAAAATGCGAGAAAAATTCCAAACCCAAATTGCTGAAATAGCAAAACAAATCCAGCAATAAACCTGCTTACTCTATTTACTTCTCTTCACATCAAATTTTAGAGCTAAGATGAGATGTTTGGAGATGATTATTTTATGGGTTGTCTTATGATGGTTTTTAGCTTTTCTAACGCTGTTCTAGATGGATCATTAAGGTAAATTTCATGATGTTTACCCCTTATTTGATATCCATTTTTATGTATGAAATTATGTATTTTAGCAATAGTGAATTTTTCTTCAGAATATGGTCCCTGATATAGAATTTGTGCTGATAAGCCCTCATGAAAATTGTTAAACATTATCTTGTCCTCTGGGACCTCTTTTTTCTTTGAGACTTGCTCAATTGCCATTTTTACATTCTCTTCTTTAACGTGTGAAGGCTGCATAATCATACTGGTCCATTTCCACTCATTTTGAACTGTTGTGGCGAATTCTCTTATGTCATCTGTCCACCAGAGACTTTCAAGAGGCATAACCCCGTAGTCAATGTTTTTGGTTTTTTTAATCATAAATTTAAGCGTATATGACAAGGTAAATAATGCTTCAATGGCTTGCTTATACTGTAATGATGAAGGTGCACCTTCTCCATGTATCATTAAAAAATTCATGTCTGGGACATCAATTATATTGACCTCTTTAACAGACGGACTATAGATTTGTTTTAGCTCTTTTTTAAAATCAACTTTAATACTCACGTTGTATCTCCTTTTTTTATTCTTCGTCTGAGCCAATAAAGTGTTTTATGGTTTTAACGATTTCTTCAACTTCTATAATTGTTAATGGCGGTTCATAAGAAATGCGTAGGACATCCCATCCTTTTTGTTCAAGTAATTCTACAATTTCTTGGTCTTTTTGTTGTTGTTTATCTTTTCTATGAACTTGTACTCCATCAAGATAAACTATTTTCTTGCGTTCAAACCAACAGAAGTCAGGTATAGTTGCTTTCAAAATAATCTGCTGCTGCGTTATCATGCCAGTGGTTAAACCTGCCTTACTTAGAGCAGAAAAAACGCTAATCTCTCCTTTGCTAACTTTTGGATGCATACGATTTCTGTAACTCATTATTAGCTACCTATGATACATTGTAAGAACTCAACAGGTGTAATTTAGTATATAAACCCCAAGTTTAAACGACAATAGCCTACAGTGGAGAGGGTAGTTAAAGTGAAAATGAATTTGTTAGATTTTTTGTTTCTATAGTTTGTATGTAAAATTTCTTGTTTCTCGGCGGATAAATTCGCAGAAATAAACACTCTACCACGCATCCGCATCAATCTGCCATACACTATCCATGTCGTGCTAAACCTGCCAGACGTTTTCAATGCATACTTTACCCACCTAGCAAAACTTTACAAACGTAGAAAACATTTTCCAGCTCAACAGTAAATTCAACAGGGTTCATTCTTATTTATCGTAACTCCAGTTATAGCATGCGGCAATATACTCCTTATAAATCCACTACAACACCATTTTTACACCCACTCCAAAATTGCAACACAATATCCTAAAAATTCTCACGAATATTCGATAATCCGTTCATATGTACCCTCTTTTTTTGTCTCTCATATAACTCATAATTTTCCAATGCTCTTCTTCAAATACAATCTGACAACTATAAACCATATTTGTTGCCCTTATAACCTCAGTTGATAAATAACCTCTGCTAACACTGCACCAATGTTTTCATGTATAACCATATCAGCCTGTCGGTCATAAGGCGTTTCACTTTTATTAATTAACACCAACTTGTCACCCTTAAAATACTGCAAAAGCCCCGCCGCAGGATAAACTATCAATGATGTTCCTCCAACAATAAGACAATCCGCCGCAACAATCGCGTCCTTAGCAGCCTTCATAACACCATCATCCAAAGACTCCTCATATAACACCACATCAGGACGTACCACACCCCCACACTCCTTACATTTCGGCACAAACCCAACACAATTCACGTGATCAAAAATATAGCCCAAAGCATACTTTGTCCCACAACGCACACAATACTGCCGATGATTTGACCCATGTAACTCCAACACATTCTTACTGCCCGCCATCTGATGAAGCCCATCAACATTTTGCGTCACCACCGCCGACAAAAATCCCGCACGCTCCAACTTTGCAAGAGCAACATGGGCAACATTTGGTTTTGCATCCATAAATACCATTTTCTCTTTATAATATCTAAAAAACAGCTCAGGGTTATCTACAAAAAAGGTATAACTCAAAAGCTCCTCAGGAGTATAACCATAAACCTCCCGTACACTATATAGCCCCTTTTCTGAACGAAAATCAGGAATATTACTCTCCGTAGACACCCCAGCACCCCCGAAAAACACAATGTTTTTACTGTTTCTAATTAAATCCACAAGCATAATTTAATCTCCAGTTAATTACTCTCCATTATATTTCCTGTGGAAAAAGTTTTTCTATTGCAGTTCAATGAAACTCGTTTTATAAAATTTATGTGGTAGGATATCCTCTCTCTTATTTTCACACACAATAAACAGTTCTACATGAAAACTATTTGCTCTACTGCGATTAACCATAGAGAAATAAACCTTATTCAGTAGCATTAGTATGCTTAAACTAAACAGTGCCTGCAGAATGGTGCTCTGGCCGGGATTCGAACCCGGGTCCGCGACTCGAGAGAGCGTCATGGTCCTTTTATTGAATGGAGTTCAATTCGCGCTGATTTTTGTATTTATTTTGATTCTAAAGGTTACAGTTCAGGCTACAAGCGGAATGTGCTTTCTTACCTTGACAGGTATTTTACAAGCATTAGTTCGCCTACCGATATTATGCGCGTCTTCGCTAAAGTTGCGAAAGGGCAAAGGCATTTGTGGTTAGGCTTTAGGGCAGTGTTTAATTTTCTCGAAGCAGTGGGCGTTGAAGCTGAAGATTTAGTGGTGTATCGTAAAGCATTACCTACATTTCAATGTGGAGTAGATTTGAATGTGCCTGAAGAAGATGCTATAATTCAATCGTTGTGTAAACTTTCAAAAGCTCCTGAAAAATATGTGCTACTTTATAATTTGCTTTTGGATTCAGGGTTACGCTTAGTTGAAGCTATTCAGGTGATATGCGAGTTTAAATCTGCTGAGCAAATTAACGGGTTTTATCGTATAGCTCTTGGAGCTTTTAGAGGCTGTAAACAAGCGTATTATGCATATTTAACAGAGCCAACTTATCGTATGTTGTTAAACTTTAAAGGCGACATTTCAAACCGTGACACAGTTTCACATTACTACATAAAAATGGGGTACATCCAAGCAAAATATCTGCGTAAATTCGCTTTTGACAAGATGATTGAACTTGAAGTGCCTGAAAGTGTAGCCGACTTTATTGAAGGAAGAGTGCCCACACGTATAGGCGCAAAACATTACATGGTATTGAGGAGACAGGCCGACAAGTTCTACGGCAAATATGCAGAATATCTAACTAAACTACGTTTAAAGGTGCCTGAAAATATCCCATAAAAATGTGTGCGCCTGCCCAAGCATAGATAAAAATCGATTTAACCATACGTAATTCGGGAACTATCAAAGGTGTATCACGAATCGGGAAGGATAGGGAGACAAGGGATAAGTGGTTGTAGGCTAATTTTTAGATTTTTATAAAGCACATATGCATAATCTTTTTCGCTGTCTCTATGTCTCCTGATTTGTGAGCGCCCTTCACCCTTTTCTATCTTAAACGCTGTTTACACTTATAACATAGCGTTGTGGTTCTGGGGAAATGTGTATGCATCAATTAATTTTGAAAAGTTCGAGGTAAATGTAATCCCGAAGTATGAATTCTCAAAGGTTATCAAAAATCTGCCCACATATCAAGCGCAAATCTTAACAACTATCCGAGAACAAACCAAATAGCGCGAACGGTTGATTGAACTGGAAAAGAAATGCGCCTGAACAAACGAGCAAAGGTGTTTAAAAATCAGGCTGGCTTTTTCTTTCCACACTTAGGACAAAATATGTCGCCTTGGGTGGTTGAAGCTTCGCAAGGTGGACAGTATGTAGTTTTACAAGAGCAACCAAAGAGTATTTCACACCACGATTTATCACAATTGGATGTTGAAAGTTTGGAGCTTTTATAGGAAAAGAAGAAAATCACTCCAGTCACAACAGAAGAACTAACTGCGTAAGCAACCATACCTGTTGCACCAGTATAAATGGCTCCGAAGAAACACCCAGTAACTAATGCGCTAAGAGTAAGAAATTCAAAATAAAAGGTATTTCTATCACTTCTTTTTTTCTCCCACGGGTCTTTGAATTTGTCAAAAATAACCTTAGAAAGACTATACTCAATTTTCTTAAAATTTATGATACGCCACAATACAGGAACCATAAGAATTTGGACAAACAAAAAAACCCACAGTTTATCTTTCGCATATTCAAGCGCTACGCCCAAAACTGTGACAAATGTAGTAATCATAAACATGTTTAACTTATTTCTAAGTTGAATACAGTCGTTAAGTTCAGTTTTTAACTGGATATATTCCTGTTCGTTAAGTTGAGTGTCTTTCTGTTCGCTAGACATGTTTTCTATATTACCCATTCTTTACTTATATATTAGCCTCCTTCCAAAATTATGGCTTTTGTGTTCTTGTTCCCAAACAAGAGTAGAGCTTGTCCAACGGAAAATAAAGCATCGTTGCGTATTCTGTTGAAAATCAAAGAAAAAACTGCATAATGTCAGGGTGCAACTATGTTGAAATGCTCGGAAACGGCCCCGTAACTCCCTAAAAGGGCGATACTACGCCAAGTCTCTACGCTCACGCCGATAATGCAGAAGGACGTAGACATAGTGTTAAACTGTCAAAATCGATAAATTAAGAGACATTCCACTTATCATACCAACTTTCAATGTGGGCATACCGCTTAAACCATTCGTCAGGCGATGCTTCTTCACCAGTTTTTGCCTCTTGCTTGAGTCGTCCCCAGTCGGTTATGATATATATGCTAAATAGTCTTTTTGCCTTACGGATATTCGCATAATATTCACTCGAGTAAACATCATCATTTTCACAATCAATACCCTTGCAAATTTTTTCATAATGATTAATAGCATTTTCAACGATTGGCTTGGTGCAGGATACAAGCTCCACATCCTTCTGAAAATTGAGACCTAAAAGCATATTTATGTTTTCAAAATTAATCAGTATGTCCATCGGAAAATTTTTATCAGCGTTTTTAGCGTACGCCTTTATTGTCGCGGGGTGAGATAATGCCGCGATTTTAGAAAACATCTCAATAATTTTTTCCATTCGCTCTTTTCTTCGTGCTGATGTAATACTTGTAAGTCTATTCTTTTCAGCTGTTGCGACATTTGCTTGTACATTTTTTTTAGATGTAACATAACTGAATATCAAATTTATTAAAGCAACAATTAGTGTTACAAGAATTACACATATTTGGATATAATCTTTCGCATCCATTGTTGACACCAAGTATTTTTATTACAGTGCAGTTATTAAATGCCTTTTTCTTAAACTGTTAAACTTATTTGAGATATAACTCCTCAAACAATTAAATTAACACTTATGAGGCTTTATAGACATACTACTCATCTGATTAGATACTGCGCTAACCCTCACGCGAACGCACGACCAAACCGAAGGACAAGGGACAGATATAAAAACAAAAAAGTATAATGATATTTGAATTATATGGGACTTTTATTGCAAGAAATATATTTATTAGCGCAAAAAATTCTGTAAACGACATTCAAGAAAGGATGGGCCATGGTTTTAAAGAAGATAATTTGGTTAATTGATACTACTACATATACAAAAGAAATTGATAAAGAGTTACGAGAAATTAAAAGAAATTATTTTAGAATTAAAAAACATGTGCGACATACGACTTTAGGCGAACATATTGAACCAAAAACTCGCACTTTTTCATATGGATTGTTACGCATAGCAACAATATTAACACATAACGGGATAGAATCAGAATACATTCATCATTATGATATTGATGATAAACTGAATTCATCTGCTCCTGATTTAGTTGCTTTTTCTACAGTGTGCCCAACGGTAGGATTAGCTGATTCACTAATGCAGAAAATTCGAGCTAAGTATCCAACAACTCAGTTTGCAATAGGTGGTCCACATATAAATGTGGCTTATAAGAAAACGCAATCTCGTTACCCTAATTTCAATATTTACTGTAATCGTAGTGATATTGAAGCAGCAGAGATGATTGCACAAAAAGCTTTAGCCAATCCCACCGGAGAATATGTGAATTTTGATTTACTTCCATATTCAATAAAAGAATATCAAATCAACACTTGCACAACTCTAGGTTGTTCTTTCTCGTGTAAGTATTGTCAAGACAATCATGTTTGTTATAAGGAAATCAATAACGATGGTCATTTATCATATTTAGTCAATCATTTAGAGGCGAGAACTTGTGTCCATTTCTGTGACAGTGTTTTAGGTGGGACAGCTCAGCGTTTACTTAATGTATGTAGCAACATAAGTAAAACAAATCATGATTTTTTGTTGAGTTGCGATATGCGAGCAGAGATGGTAAACTATGAAACAGTAGAGGCGTTAAAAAAAGCAGGATTCTGTGAAGTTCGATTAGGCATAGAAACGACAGACAGTGAAGTCCTAAAAATGAATAACAGGTCATTAGGAAAAGAGGTATTTATTAAAGCGATAAATATGCTACGAAAACATAGCAACATATACATCACCATGTATTCAGTTCTCGGTTTGCCCGGTTCTACTGTACAATCGTGTGACGATACTGCACGTTTTTTTTCTAAAATGTTAGATAAAAAAGCAGTTGACGAAATTAAAAACTGTATATACGTACCATATCCTAAAGATAGCGTAGAGTATAATAATGTACACATTGAAACAGATAACTGGGCGAATTATGATAGACAGAGTTTTCCTGTGTATAGTTTACCAACAATGACTTCGAGAGAAATTTGGAACGCTTATTTGAAAACGGGGCGAATAATAAACAAATATTGGATGAAAGGGCAGGGAATATCAGATATTTCCGAAATTTCCAACAATACTTATAACGAGTACATATCTTCAAGTTATGCTGTTATATAAGGACCAACAAATTTTATGTTTTATATCTTCTGTGTTTTGCTTCATAAAACGCTCTTAACTCGGGTATGGTGAATGTGCAGTCAAGTTCCTTTGCTAAATTTAAAATTTTTTCCGTAGAGATATTTTGCGAAGTTAGTGTCTGCCTGCCTGATAATAGTTTTTTCTGTAAATCAAAATACATGATATAAGAGTTATAAAATGCCGAACCTTTCGCGTACGTAAAAGTTGTGGGAAATTGTTTACTTCTCTGCATAGAAGCGGAAACAACCAAAAGGTCATCCATAATCTCAAATCTAAAAGGTGAAACTTCGCCAGAAAAATAAATTGTAAAATCATGTTGCTGGCGAATGTCATAAAATGCAACAAGTACCGAAAGCAACTCACGTTTCATTTCAGTTTCAATTTGTTCTAATGTTTTGCCTGCATACTCAGAGGAATCTTTCATGATTTTTGCTCTGTGACGGAGTTCAACCAAATTTGTCATGCCAAAAAGAATCACTTCTATTTGGAGCGAAGTTGTTTTCTTAACACGCTCTTTAAGGCGATATGATAGGTACAGTGCTCTCGTTCCCTTAGAACGATAGAATGTTGCTTTTCCAATGTTTGTATCCACTAATTTATCAAAGTCTGAGTGTGGCGTATCAGATGGTGGAAACACTTTAGTCGGGCATTCATCGTGCAATAACTTGTTTTCTGAGAATAACTCTGTCAGTTTGTCTTCAATATTGTTGCGGATGTCATTAACAAGTTTTTTTTCAACATATTCATCTGTCTTAGATTTAAATAAGAAAGCAAAAACGGTTGATGCCAAGATGGAATAACCTAATGATGAAAGCAAAACTGGAACATTAAAAATATGCCCGAAATTTATAGAACCCAAGAATAACGAAGCTAATATTAAAACAATAGACACCAATATAGCTATTATAACTAAATATTTCCACTGGTTGAGCTGATTAGCCCTATCGTTACCTTGAGACCCTTTTACCATGTTAACTAATAAATATCAAATAGGAATTTAAATTTTAGTATCAAAATTTAACAAAATTCAGCACGCGATAAACTGCCAATTGTAGTGCACGTGAAACACTACTGTACATTAAATTTATGTTTGTTTTTGCGTTTGTTTCTATCGTTACACCTTAGATGATGCGATAGTGTTGAAATGCTTGACAACTGCCCGCTATGCCAAAGCAGTGACTTGACTTGTTGTGTCCTACGTCACTACTTTTGTTAAGGGTGCCAGAAATTTTGCAGACAAAAGAAGCAAGCTACTCAGTCATGACTAAATTCAGATTTAACCATCCATGTTTACCATAACCATCTAAAGGCAATAGCTTAACAGGATCTCATCTTGCTATGTAGACTGTGTCATAAAAAATTCAGGTCTTTACTATCAAATTGTTTTACATACGGGTGTATTTACGCAAAATAAGAGGCGTTTAAGGTTGGATACGTTTTTAGCTAAATGTTGTTTGACTCTCTTGGTTATAGAGCGGTCGATGTGCCTATAGTTTGCGTTGGTACAGTCTCATGACAGTAAAAAGTAAAGCGTGCATACACAACCTCAAACAGCATACTAATACTCATCTTCCTCAATAATATCTGCTTCTCCGGTACACACATCTTCTGAGTTGCCTGTATACAACGTAACATTTACCAACATAAGTGCCTGTGAGAAGTTCTTTAAAGCTTTATCTATCTCCTCTTTTTTGCGCGGAGTATCTTCTCTAACGATAGGCGGGTAGGCATATTGTTTATCATTGCTTGTTCGCAAATGATTTCTAAATTCATTTAATAACAATGGATTACTAAAAATATTGGAATCAATAAAATCAAGCTCTTTAAAACATTTATTAAATTGTTCAACTGCGTTTTTTGAAAGTTCAATTTTACCTTTTGGCGTTAAAGAAAAACGTTTACTTTTACCCCCTCTACAAGTTTCAATTGTTATCTCTACTAAATCTTCACTAACCAATTCATCAATAGTTTTCTTTGTGCGAGTTCGACCGCTTTTACATTCTAAAATTAAATTATTAAACGTTAGACTCTGTTTTGCTAACTCCATTAAGACACGTTTTCTGCTCAAAGTGGTACCATCCAGTACTATTTATTGTTCTGGGCCTATTATATATTTGATAACTATGAAACCCATAGTATGTAATAAACTAAATCGGCAAAATTTTGCTGATACAACTATACACAGGATAAGTGAAAATAAAATATTTGGCCAAGCAAGGAGGGAAAAAATTGGTGATAAACTGTAAAAACAAAACAACTGAAGATAAACGGTATCGAATGATGTGGGCTATTGTTCATTTAGAAAACATACGAAAACCCTGCAATATAGGTGTATGCGGATACAATTGGGAACCCTGTTACATTGGAACAGATTTAGATGTTCTGACGACACATGATTTCTTTTTGAACACCAAAACGGGAAACTGTGAAGAAGCGCTACATTGTTTTAATCTTAAATGCAAATTCAATAGGGCAACACCCGAAAGCATCACAACACATAACAATTGGTCAGATACAGAACAAAAACATCTAAAGAAAAACTGGAAAAATTACAAAGACGGCATGACTAATTATCAGCAATTTGCAGATGAATGCAAAAAAGCTTACAACCAAGACTCTATGGTGTCTGTTATCGAAATCGGCGGAGGGTGGAATTAATGGCTGCTGACCAATACATTGAAGTCTGCGAAGGCTTACAGCGCACCACACCGCCAACTCTTATTTCGGCAGATAACTTACAGGAATGGTTGGAAGGTCACAAAAATAGTGAAGTAGGCCTCTTCTCAAGCATATACAAATACGCAACAGACGACCCATACATTGGCGGAGTAATCAGTAATTTCTACATGGACTTTGACAACGAACAAAAACCTGACAAAGCACGCAAAGAAGCCGTTGCCGTAGCTAAGAAACTCATTAATGACTATGGTATCTCAGAAACTAATCTATCAATCGCTTTTTCAGGCATGAAAGGCGTTAGCCTAACAATTAGTCACAGAATATTTGATGCTGAAAGCTTGGACTATCTACCATTTGTCTGGAAAAATATGGTACAAGAGTTCGCTCAAAAACTCAAACTCCAAACGGCCGATTTAAGTATTTATGAACGGCGACGACTTTGGCGACTGATTAACAGTAAACATCAAAAAACTGGTCTTTACAAAATACTGCTCACATTAACAGAGCTAGAGAAACTGTCAATCAATGAAATCAAAAAGTTAGCAGTTAAACCACGTGAACTCTTCCTAAAAACAGATGAGCAGAAAAGTGTGAAAGCAGAACAACTCTTCGTAGAACATAAGACAAAAGTTGAAACATGGATAAACGAGCGCAGACGAACGTTTGAACAAGCAGAACTTAAACCCCTAAACGACCCACCGTGCATAAAACGTTTAGTGGAAACTGGAGCTAAACAAGGTGAACGTAACAATCACACGTTCCAACTTGCCATATACTATGCCCATAAAGGTTTACCGCAAGAAGACATTCAAACACTATGTTTACAGTTTGCCTCAAAATCTGACAGTCCATTGCGCGAAAGAGAAGTTCGAACCATAGTTAACTCTGCAATCAAAGGTACACAGCAAAAACGTTATGGCATCGGTTGCTCTTCAGACGCATTAGCTACCTTTTGTGATAAAGACACTTGCCCGTTGTTTGATACAGAAACCCAAAAGTGGACCGACATTGGCGAATCCATAAATTTTGAAGAGTGGAAACAAACAATACAAAACAATTTTCCACATTTATGGCTGTATGCTGAAGCGTGTGCATCTGTTGTTAGCTGTTTACTCATCAATGACGTGCAGCCTATTGCGCTTGTGTTGCAGGGTGCTCCTTCAGGTGGGAAAACTACGACTTTGGACTTTTTCAAAGGCTTTCCGTATTCTCATTCGACAGATAAGTTTACTTCGCGGTCGTTTGTTTCGCATGTTGCCCAGAAGTCAGAGGAGCAATTAAAGAAAATCGATTTGCTGCCACGTATTAAAGGTCGAGTGTTAATAACTCCTGATTTAACCACGCTATTTGGTGCGAAAGCTGAGGCGCTTCAAGAAACCTTTTCGTTGTTGACAAGAGTGTTGGATGGTCGAGGTTTGGTTATTGATTCAGGGGTTTATGGTGCAAGAGGTTATGAAGGCGATTACACTTTCACGTGGATTGGTGCTACTACGCCGATTAAGCATTCTGTTTGGGATTTGTTTGGCAATTTGGGTGCACGAATGTACTTTATGCAGGTGAACAGAAAAGACAAGTCAAACACGGACTACATTGCTGACTTAACTCAGCAGAAAAACTACCGCAAAAGAGTGGATGAATGTAACCAAGCGACCATGCGGTTTCTAAAAGGCATTTGGCGTGAAGACAAATTCGACTGGAACAACAGCAACGACCCTAAAGATGTGCTCGAAAAAGTGGTTTTATTGGCTAAAGTGGTTACAAGGTTGAGGGGTAAAATTAATGTTTCAGTCAAAGACTACAATGACGAAACCCACTATACACAGCCAATAATTGAAGAGCCCGACCGTTGCATACAAGCGCTTTATGCGTTGATGCGTGGACACGCACTTATGCAGGGGCGGACGCAGATTCAAGATGACGATTTACCCATTGTGATAGATGTAGCGTTATGTTCAGCGCCGTGGGATAGAATAAATGCTTTTTACTATTTGCTAAGCAAAGACAGCGTGACCACCCAAGATTTAACGGAAGACCTAAAGTGTTCTCGTATGACGGCTATACGGACGATGAAAACACTTGAACTACTTGATTTGGTGGAGTTGCAGAAAGAACCTTACCCGACAAATGGTGGCGACCAAACAGGATACATTATGAAGTTGAAACAGGAGTTTAAATGGTTCAAAAGTGCGATGTTTCAAAGTTATTGGCAGCTAAAAAGTCAAATAAAAACGGAGCGAAAGAGGCGAACAGACACAGACGACGTGTTGCCACAAATGTATCAGACGGAGTTAAAGGTGTAACACGAATCGGGCGGTATAGAGACAGAGGTAAAGTAGTTGTATGTGTGTTTATAAATGATCTAAAAACTAGCTTACAACTATGTCTGCTCGCTCTGTCTTCCTATCCCTCCCGTTTGGTGATACCCCTTTGTCGCGTTTGCAGCGTTCGGCACGGATTTGTGTGTGTTTGCGCTGTACGCTGTTTTCGCGGTGAATGGGCGTCAGCAATTATTAAACAAATAGGACATTCTACACGTTGTACCATTCAATCTATGAAACGTCCATTTACCCCTACATCAAACGACATAAACCATTTTTTTTATTTTCCTCTCAAAATTTTTTCAGATAAGTTAACTTATCTACAGTTTAAAAACAGTTTTTACCATATTAAGGTCTTTTCCAAAAATATTTCGATATATCGCCAGAAGGCTATTGTTTTAAAACAGTTAGTTCAACTATGCTTTTATTAATCCGTAAATTGAAACATGACAGAAGAACATCAGTGCCGATTAATGTTGGAAAGTCGTCATTTTCGGTTATGATAATGCCGTCTTTAAACATTACCCTCTGTGGACGGTTGACGTGTTTTGTAAAAAATAGTTCCACTGGAGTTTTTAATATTTTTGTGCTAACTTCCCCTTTAAAACCGATGTATTTACCTTCAGGATTGTCTTGTGAATGCTGGTAGATTCCAAGTGCTTTTGCATCTTTATGTGAAAGTGATGATGTGGGTGACCCTGTGTCAATTCCAAACATAAGTTCTTTATCTATTTCAAATTCAGGAATTTTGACAGCTATAGGCGTGAATTTTTGGCGTGTGGGTTCGGTGTTTAGTTCGTTTAGCCACATTAATTTTATTGTGGTTCTGTTGAGAGTTAGTTCAAAAAATTTGAAGAGAATATCTGTTCCTAAAGTGTTTGGCATGTTGTGTTCAATAAAAATTTGGGCTTCTTCTTTTGTGGTTTGCGGTATTGGGGTAATTTGAAAACCTTTTGGGCAGTGTATTGTTTTTGGTGGTTCGCTAGGCTGCCCAAATGTGAATATTATGGGTTGGTTAATTCGTTCTTTATCTTTTATGCCTAGTATCTTTGCTGTTTCAGGTGAAAGGGACGAACTGTTTTTACCAGTGTCTATTCTGAAACGAATGTTGTATGGTTTACTGTTTTGAGAAAGTTTAACATTCACATTTATGTGCGGTGTTCCATCGTTTCCAAAATAGCCTTTGAAAATGTAAATATCGCATGCATCTGGTGACTTATACATGGTATTTTTTGTCCTTCTTTTTTTACACTGCTGTATAGTTCTATTTATGCCCAAACATTACTTAAGCATTTTACTATTGTTACTTTTGACTAAATCATTAATTGAGAACAAGTGAAATAGTTTTCGGAAAAAAAGTTCAAGGTGACCAAATTTAGTGTAAAATTGCTATTTTTGGGGGTTATTTACGCTTTTGTGATTATTAGTTTGTTGCCTTCAATTGTTATTTTAAGTTGTGTTGGTGCTTGAAATGGAAATGTAGAATCCGTCATTAGATTTGACGGAATGTATAGTATGCCTGTTCGACTTTTTGGGCCATCTACCAATTTACCTATTGCTTCTCGCATGTTAACTACCTCTTTGCTTGTTTATGGTTTGGATAGTTATAAGTTTTGCCATATAATATATGTTATAATTTATACGGTAAACTTTAAGTATGAAATTGCATACATATGCAATAGATGAAAAGTCATGTTTAGCAAGACAGAGTTAGAATATCTTAAGTGTCCTGAAAAGTTTGATTCAGATTATGGTCGTGTTCTGAAGTGTCGCATAAATGCTAAAAAGATTCAGTTGCGTGATGCGCTGTTGTTGCTTCAGGGCGATGGGTTAAACGTTACGGAAAACTGTAACGGAGTTACAGAATTTAGTAACACAAATCAGGACTTAAATCAAGCACTAAATCTTAAAAGGGTTGAGGTGAGTGGTGCTCTGGCCGGGATTCGAACCCGGGTCCGCGACTCGAGAGGCCGCTATACTTGACCGGACTATACTACCAGAGCACATTTGTATTTATCGCAAAATGGTAAGCCTTTAAGCATAAA
>Ga0209737_10001880_pt1 | contig 14797 bp, 13 predicted proteins | sample TergutCu122P3_FD_187284 | JGI IMG/M metagenome (GOLD analysis project Ga0209737, IMG submission 187284) | Cubitermes ugandensis P3 segment gut microbial communities from Kakamega Forest, Kenya - Cu122 P3 (SPAdes) (version 2) | ecosystem: Host-associated > Arthropoda: Insects > Digestive system...
AAACCCGGCTCACGAAAATGAACGTGCGCATCAACAAAACCCGCTAAAAGAATTTTTCCCGACAAATCAATAACTTCTTCATTATTAACTTGCTGCAAATTGCCGATTTCAGCAATTTTTCCGTCTGAAATTCTTAAATCTGCTTTAAAAAAGCCATTTCCCTGATTAATATTTGCATTTTTTAGTAACATAAAATTTTATTTTTTGCACAAAATTATATATTTTTTGTCAAATAGAAAAATATTTGTACATTTACAAAAAAATTATTCAGTGTTGTTTTAAAATTTGAATGTAGGTTTTTCATTTTAAAACCGCCAAAAAGTTAAAGTTGGTTAAATATTTATTTTTTATGTAACATTTTTCTATCTAATTCGTTTTATATTAAAAACACATTTTTTGTTTATTTAATAATTAAAATTTTTATCAAAATGAAAAGAATCATTTTTTCGGCAGCAATATTGATTGCTGCATTGGGTTTCACAGGTTGTGAAAATGACAAAAACGGCGGCAATTTAAAAATTGACGCAAAAGTATCGAACGGCGATTTGGTTAATAGCCAAGTTGATGAAGTTCGCGCAATAGGTTATATTTGTGTTGGCAAATATCCTGTTGATTGGAACGAAGATGGCATTGTTGACTGGTATGATTGTGAAGATTACAAAGACATTACCATTGCAACTGCGCCTTTTAAAAATGGCGGGTTTAAAATGACATTGCCTAAAAAAATTGACGAAAGGTTGCTTGAGCCAATGGACTTTGAAGATGCCTTAGAAGAGATGCCTATTACTGTTAGCAACAAAAATGTAAAAGGTACAGCGGTTGAAGATTTTGAGGCATTCAAAAACAATGTAAATGTTGGTTATTTTTGGTGTGGTTACGAAAGCCGTGACACAGAAGGGTATTTAGTGTATTTGTTTGTTGATGGCAACTGTAAAATTTCAGGTTCTTTTTCTGAAACAGAGGTATGGGATGGACAAACTTATAAAATGGAAATGTCCATTGATTTGGACTTGAAAAAAGGTTGGAATGCTGTTTATCAGTATGAGTCAGAAGTAGGCACTACTTATACTATGAAAGTATCAACCAAAAAACCAAGTTTTGATTACACTTGGTATTATGAAAATTATTCTTATTATAACGCGCCCAAGAAAGCAAACAAAAAGGCACCAACAACCTTTAAAAATCTTTTAAAAATAAAGAAATAGAAAAAATCTTTAAAACAGCAAAATCAAAAAAGGTTTTGCTGTTTTTTTTTGTGTCAATTTTTTTTGTAATTTTGCGCTTCGACTTCGCTCAGCGACCGCATCGGTGCCTGAGCGAAGCCGAAGGCAAAATCTAAATTTATGGAACAATATATTGTATCGGCTCGAAAATACCGCCCATCGACTTTTCAGTCGGTTATTGGGCAATCGTCTTTAACGGCAACGCTCAAAAATGCGATTAAAACCAACCATTTGGCGCACGCATATCTTTTTTGCGGTCCGAGAGGCGTGGGCAAAACTACTTGTGCGCGTATTTTTGCGAAAACAACTAATTGCTTTAACCTGTCGGAAAACGGCGAGGCGTGTAATGAATGTGAGAGTTGCAAGACCTTCAATGAGCAGCGTTCGATGAATATTTTTGAACTTGATGCGGCGTCAAACAACTCGGTTGATGACATCAGAAGTTTGGTTGACCAAGTGCGCGTGCCGCCGCAAATCGGCAAATATTCGGTCTATATCATTGACGAGGTGCATATGTTGTCGTCTGCGGCGTTTAATGCGTTTCTAAAAACGCTCGAAGAACCGCCGTCATACGCGGTTTTCATTCTCGCAACAACGGAAAAACATAAGATTTTGCCTACAATTATTTCTCGCTGTCAGGTTTATGATTTTAACCGAATTTATGTTGATGATACGGTGAAATATTTGAAGTATGTTGCTGAAAAAGAGGGAATTACGGCAGAAGAAGAGGCGTTGAATATTATTGCGCAAAAGGCAGATGGCGCGATGCGCGATGCGCTTTCTATTTTTGACCAAGTTGTTGCTTTTTGTGGTGAAAATATAACTTATCGTGCTGTAATTGAGAACCTTAACGTTTTAGATTATGAATATTACTTTCGTTTGGTAAATAATTTCTTACAGGGAAATGTGATTGAAGCATTATTGATTTTTAATGAAATTTTGAATAAAGGTTTTGATGCGCAAAATTTTATTTCGGGCTTGTCATCGCATTTTCGTGATATCTTGGTTAGCCGAGATGTTGCAACTTTGGTGCTTTTGCAGGTAAGCGCGTCGGTAAAAAATCAATATGCAGAGCAAGCGCAAAAATGCCCTATTCCTTTTCTCTATCGGGCTTTGGACATTGCCAATACCTGCGATTTAAACTACAAAACAAGCCGAAACAAACGCCTTTTGGTTGAATTGACTTTGATAAAACTTTGTCAAATTCTACACGGCGAGGAAAAAAAAAATGAACAACCACAACCAATAAAGAAAATTGAGCCAACCGTGCCTCAACAGGCTGTAAATCAGCAAAATACTAATACACTGCAAGTTGCAGCGCCGCAACCGATTTCTGCGCCTGTTGTTCCGCGAGTTGAGCAACCGCAGCGGTCATTTAGCGAAGTCGAAATGCCAAAAGTTGCTTTGGTGCAAAATACGGGCGGCGGAATTTCCTCTTTGATGTCTCCAAAAACAGAGGAAAAATCTGTTGAAAATCAGCCAATTATTCAACCAAAAACAGAAATAGACGAAAAACGCAATGAAAATTTTTCAGAAGAGAAATTGCAGGAAGTTTGGAAAAAACTCGGCGAAGACGGCGAAGACACATTTTTTTCAAACTTGATTAACAGCACGAAACCCAAAAAAGGGGGTAATGTTTGTTCAATTGTAGTGCTTAATAATCAGGCAGTTGATGATTTTGACAGAAAAAAAATTATGATTGAAAAATTTTTGGCTGATGAATTGCACAACGATAATATTCAATTAAAAATTACCAAAGACATCGAAATTGAGCAAAATTCTATTCTTTCGCCCGAAGAAAAATTGGAAGAAATGGAAGAGAAAAACCCTAATTTACAGGAACTCGTAGGCAAATTAGGATTGGAGATAAAGTATTGATTTTTTCGTCATTTCGACCAAAGGGAGAAATCTGTTTTTGATAGCAGATTTCTCCCTTTGGTCGAAATGAAAATAACTTTACAATATCTGATTAGTTTTTGTGTCGGGGAAAACAAGTTTTGGCTTGAAAGTTGCTGCCTCTGCCTGTTCCAGCCAAGTGTAAGCCATAATTATTACAATATCGCCAACATTGAAAAGGTGCGCCGCTGCGCCATTCAGGCAAATTGTACCCGACCCGCGCTCGCCGCGAATGGCGTAGGTCTCAATGCGCGCACCGTTGGTAACATCAACAACCTGCACTTTTTCATATTCGATAATTCCCGCCGCGTCCATCAAATTTTCGTCAATGGTAACACTTCCGATGTAGTTTAAATTTGCATCGGTTACTGTCGCGCGGTGAATTTTTGATTTTAAAATATTGATAAACATAATTTAATTTTTAGTTTTATAACAAATATTGTCGATTAATCGAACTTTGCCACAATATACTGTAATACAGCCCATTATATAGTCAGCTTCTTCCCAATCTTTTATTGATTGCAAAGTGTCGCCATCAACAATTTCAAAATATTCTACTTCGAGTTCGGGTTTTTGGTTGATTGTTGCTATAACGGCATTTTTGAGTTCCGCAACCGAAGTTTCGAGCGCAAAAAGCGTACTCTCTTTTAAAACAGCGTAGATATGCGCCGCGATAATACGCTCATTTTCAGTTAATAACTCATTTCTGCTGCTCATTGCAAGTCCGCTTTTTTCTCTGATAATTGGACAACCGATAATCTCAACAGGATACGCTAATTCTTTTGTCATCAAACGAATAATTGCCAATTGCTGAAAATCTTTATCGCCGAAATATGCTCTGTCTGGTTTGATTAGTTCAAAAAGTTTGCTTACAATTTGTACCACGCCGTTAAAATGATTTGGACGAAAAAATCCTTCCATTACTTTATCAAGTCCTTGAAAATCAAACTCAAATGGTTTTTCAGTTTCGTTTTTTGTGTAAATTTCTTCGTTTGAAGGTGCAAAAACCAATTTACAACCCTCACTTTCAATTATTTGACAATCTTTTTCCAACGTTCTTGGGTAGTTTTTCAAGTCGTCAGAATTGTTAAATTGCGTTGGATTCACAAAAATACTTACAACACAAACATCATTTTCTTCTGCCGCTTTTTTGATTAACGACAAATGTCCTTGATGCAATGCGCCCATTGTGGGCACAAAACCGATAGTTTTATTTTTACTTTTTATTGAGTTAATTTTCTCAATAATAGCACTTTGAGTTGTGATAATTTTCATTTTTCTATTATACAAAAATAGAGTACAAAGATACAAAAAAACTAAAAACTAAAAGATAAAAATTAAAAAAATTTTGCCTGTGCTGCGTTTTGGCATATTTTATTTTGTACTTTTGCAGAAATTTTGAATTAAACCCCTCTGTCCTTCGGACATCTCCCCTTAATTTAAGGGGAGAGTTGGGAAAATACAAACAAAAACATTTTGAGATAAAAAAACCAATTTAAAGTAGTAGCCCCCAAATATCCTCTTTTTTAAAGGGGACGAGCCGAAGGCGGAGGGGTTTAAAAATAAAAAAATAATGAATAAACAAAATTTTGCAGCGATAGATTTTGAAACGGCAAACGGCTATAGTTCAAGCATTTGCAGCGTTGGTATTGTGATTGTGCGCAATGGCGAGATTGCCGAAAAAATCTATCGACTTGTGCGTCCCGAACCGAATGAGTATTGGCGAGGTTTTACAGAAATACACGGCATAACTTACGAAGAGACCGAAAGCGCACCGATTTTTCCTGATGTTTGGGCGGAAATTGCGCCTCAAATTGCCGCTTTACCGCTTGTAGCACACAACAGCCGTTTTGATGAACACTGCCTAAAAACCGCTTTCCGCACCTACCAAATGGACTACCCCGATTATGAGTTTCATTGTACCTTACGCGCTTCGCGAAAAGTTTTTTCCCGTCCGCACAATCTTCGCGCCGTTGCCGTGCGCTGCGGTTTCGACCTGCAAAACCACCATCACGCTCTTGCCGATGCAGAGGCGTGCGCAGTGATTGCGTTAAAGTTATTGTAAAACCTGTCCCGAAAAACCCTCAATTTCTGTTTCAAAAAGCAGATTTTCACAGAAGTTTGCTGAGAACTTTTTATTTGATAATAAATCAACAAACTCAGCATTTTCTTTTTGTGGTATTTGCAAAAATTCAAAAGCGTGTTTAGGAATTTTAATTTTTAAACTTTGTTTTTTTTCGGAAAAATTTGCGACAATCAACAAAACTTCGTTTTCGTGTTTTCTTAAAAAAGCAAAACATTTTTCTGAATTAAAATGCCGATTTTCACTCGAAGAGCCGAAGGAAATATTTTCATACATTAAATCAAAAGTTTGTCCTTCTGAAATCGCTTTGTTAGTGTTACACAAATTCAGCACTTTTTTGTAAAAAGTCCGCAACTCTTTTTCCTCTTTTGAAAGATTTTTGAGCGAAAAATTTCCGCTATCAACCCAACGAAAAATGGTGTCGGGTTGCCAATAGTCAAAAATTGTTGTGCGACCATCAAGTCCGCTAAAACCTTCTGTGTCCATTCCACGCTCGCCGAGTTCTTGTCCTGCGTAAATCATTACAGCAGAGCGGTTTAAGCAAGCCGAAACAATCATTGCGGGTTTTGCAGCGTTTGCGTTTTTGGCAAAAAAGTCAGAACAAATGCGCTGCTCGTCGTGATTTTCAAGGAAATTGAGCATTTTGTCTTGAATATCATTTACATTTTGCCAACAATTAGTGATGTTTTTTGCTGGAAAATAGCCGCAAATTACGCCTCGCAAAGTGTCATACAAACCGACTTTGTCATACAGCAAATCAAATTTTCCGCAGTCAAGATAACTTCTGTACTGATTTGGATTGTAAATTTCGGCAATAAAAATGATATGCGGAAACGCTTTTTTAACCTCAGAAATCGCCCAATGCCAAAACGCAACAGGCACCATTTCCACCATATCACAGCGAAAAGCGTCAATTCCTTTGCTTGCCCAAAAGAGCAAAATATCACGCATTTTTAACCAAGTGTCAGGCATCGGCTCAAAGTGTTCCGCTCTATTATTTTGATAATCCACACTGTAGTTCAGTTTTACGGTTTCGTACCAATCGTTTTTTGAGGGCGAAGGCGAAAAACAATCATTGCCTGTGGCTTTGGCAGGAAATTCGGTGTAGTTTTTTAACTCAAACTTTGGTGAAAATTTTTCATTCGGAAAATAATAGAAATTGTTTTGAGGTGAAAAATGAACGTTTTTGTCGTCATTTTCACCGAAATCACTAACGCTGTCATTGCAGGCTTGACCAGCAATCGGTTGATTTTCAAGTCCATTATTTTTAAGCGATTGCGGGTCAAGCCCGCAATGACACTTATAAAAAACATCAGAGTGATAATTTCGCGCTAAGTGGTTTGGTACAAAATCAATAACCACTTTCAAATCCGCATTGTGAGTGCGTTCTACAAGGGCTTCAAACTCCTGCATTCGCTTTTCGATATTTTCTGCCAAGTCGGCATCAACATCATAATAATCGCGAATTGCATACGGCGACCCCGCTTTTCCTTTGACAATATCTGCGCTGTCTGCTTTGATATTGTGCTGAGGATAAGCGGTTTGCGTGGCGTGTTCGATAATTCCTGTGAGCCAAATATGCGTTGCGCCCAACTCTTTGATGCTTTTCAGTGCTTTTGCATTAAAGTTGTTAAGTTTGCCGCAAAAATTCTCTTCAATTGTTCCGTTTGGAATATTTTTACCTTTAATTTTTGAAAAATGGCGCACAAATGCTTGATATACAATAATTTTACTCATCTATTTTTTTATTGCAAAGGTACAAAAAAACCTAATACGTTTTAAAAACTTGATTTTGATGTATAATTACGCAAAGAACGCAAGGAAAATTCTTGCGTTCTTTGCGTCTTTGCGGTCAAAATAACTAACTTTTATTCAAGTTCGCGCACCAAAATAAAATGTAATATTGCCTGTGATGCTGCTACAAAAGTGAATTCTTCTCTTGTGTCATATTCTTCGTCTATAACTATTGCTGTAGCCTCTATGTTGCCGCGAATGAGTTGTATTTTAACAATCGCACCGTGCGGAATACCGTCAAAAAGTTTGTTGTTCAACACTGCTTTGCCGTTATCATTTTGTATAATATCGGCAATGCGCACATACTCTCTGTATTCGTTTCCGTACAAGTCTGAGCCGTTCCACTCGACTACTACAACCAAACCGTTTTCGTTTTGCGGGTCTGCGTTCCAGCCTAGTACAAAGTCCTTGTAATAACAATAGGGCAACAAGTCCTTAGGAGTTTCAATATTTGGCGATGTAATTTGCAGCAAATCAGGCACATACATTTCAATATAAACTCCGCCACTTCCGGGCGTTCTCATTGCGCCGTTGCTGCCGCTTGCTTTTTCGTTGAAAAGCGAAAAACCAACCTTGCTGCCAAAAAATTGATTGTTTGGCTGTACAAAATTATCCGACAACTCTTTTGCGTTAGCGCCATTTACAGTAAAGCCGATATGCCTTGTTGGTAAAGCATCTGCGCTTTTTGTTATATCAAAACCTCTTTCAAAAGCAGAGGGAAGTTGAAATGACATTTCTGCTGCGTCAATAGAGTTTTGTTTTGTAGCAATATAACCAATTTTTTCGCAATCGCATAATATTTGGGCATATTTTGTGTAACCTCTGAAAAGCATTTTCTGAGTTACTTTCATAGGTTGGTTTGGGTCGTTGGTTGGCAACGGTAAATCGTCTGAGTTTTTGCAACCTGTTATTACAGACAAACAAATTGCCGTTAGCGAGATATAAATATACTTTTTCATTTTGATAATTTTTTTAATGGTTAATAATTGTTATTTTACTGTTAAAGCCAACTGATTGTTTGCTACAGCAACATTTTCAAAGGTACGTTCTGACATTATGCCATTCATATAAAGGTATTTAACAAAGGGCTTGTGAATACTTCTATTTATTGCTGCGCCCTGAACAGCAAGAGAATTTATAGCAACTTCGTTGTCGCCGATTATCTGTAAATTATTCCTATTTAAATTATTTCTGTCGCCTACCCAAAACCATCTTAAATCATACAGGTCTCCATCTTCTCCTTTGTATGGACCTGATGTTATATCTATCTCATAAGTATGTTTTAAATCTCCTCTGTTTGAGTGCCATAAAGAGACAAAGCCGCCTTCACCGTGATTTGAAAAGCTCATTGACATCATATAACCATCAACAACGTATGTCGGTGCTGGTGTGTAATAAATATAATCCTTAATCTCCTTGCCATTCTCACTCGGTTTCTTAATACAATCTGAATCTATTGTTGTGATTACCTTTATTTTAGAATTTGTGCGTGTTGCCATAGTTAAATGTTGCGAATTTCCTTCTAAACCCGGGTGATAACTATGAGCAGAAAACAGGAAAACATCATAAAAGTTTCTTATTGCTTTGTTGGGTCCTACCACTAAGTAATCTTGATTGTTTTGATTAGAATAATTGTAGTAGTCGTCGGCAATGTAAAACCGAATAGTTTTAAAATTCGCCACTTTTTTTTCCCACTTTATAGGCAAATTCATATTTTGGCAATTTTTATCATTTGGACCACAACTTGTTGCTCCAAAAAATAGTAACGATACAGAAAAGAGGTAAAATGTTTTTTTTAGCATAATTAAATAGAATTAAAAATTAAACAATAAATTTTTGAAAAACTTTTTGCGCGCTCTGTTTTTCGGAGGCAAAGGTAACAGGTCTTTTTCAATAAATCTATTCATTACAGGTATAAACAATACATTATATGTATAAATTATTCGTAAAATGTATAGTTTTTTAAGAAAATAATGATTAATTTTGCGGTTTTAAATAACCCGTCATTGCGGGCTTGACCCGCAATCCCCTTAAAAGACGACACAGTGAAATGGGAGATTGCGGGTCAAGCCCGCAATGACGGGGGACTAAATCACTAATCAAAAATGAAAACATTTAAAACAATTTTCTTGATGTTGGCAGTAGTCTTTTCTTTTACTGCCTGTATGAAAAACCCAACAGAGGGGTTTAAAGTTGAAGGAAGCATAGCAAACTTTCAAGATTGCCCAGATGATAGAGTAATGGCTTTTGTATGTGGTGATTATCCTACAGTCGGTACAAAAATTTCAGAAAGCAAATTTGAGAACAACTATTTCTCTATGTTTTTGCCATACGAACTGAAAGATAAATATTGCGATGCTATTGGTAATATGAAATATATTTTTTTTGACTCCAGATTTGAAGATTACGTAGCAATCAGCAACGAAAACGTAAAAATTGCTGATGTTTGGTTTCACTCTAATAAAAAATATTATTTTGGTGGTAATATTAGGCAATTTGGCTATACAGAAGATTATGATTACAATAATGGTCCTGCCTCTGTTACTTTGGTAAAAACACAATATGTTTATGCGCAATCGGCGGTCTCTATAAGAGGCGAATATGATACATACTCAAATGGAGAAGACCAATATGGAAACCCTATTGGTCCCCACACGGTGAAGGTAGATTTACTTTTGCAAAAAGGATGGAATATTGTTTATTATATTGGTAATTATATATCAAAACCAAATACTTATCTTTGGGAGATAGACACGGCTATTATCAATGTAACGGCGGAAAAACCGGAAAATATTGAGTTAAAATGGTATTATCGTTTTAGGGAAAATTATAGAAATATTTTAAAAAATGAGAATGCAAGATTTATGAATTGGGCGTTTATGATGGAGTATAATACTAATTTTATGCTAATATTGTATTTATAAAAACACCCTGTCATTTCGACCAAAGGGAGAAATCGGGTATTGTTTGTAGTTCTCAATTCCCCTCCTTTGGAGGGGGTAGGGGGTGGTTCTTAGTGGTTGCAGTAACTTCGCCGTGCTTGACCACCCCGTCAGTTTACTCCCTTTGGTCGTGAAAAACGCTATCGCTCAACTGCCACCCCTCCAAAGGAGGGGAATTTAGGTGCTGCCTATTGACACGCGATTTACACCTTTTAGTTGTGAAAAACTCCAGTTGGTCGAAATGACTTAACCTTTTTCTTTCAGTAGTTTTTTCAATAATTTAATCTTTTCAATAAATAGTTTTTTATCGGTTTCTAACTCCTTTATTCGTGCTAATAAAGCGGTATTTTCCTGTAAAAGAATCTTTATTTCCTGTTTGTATTCTGTATTTTTGAAAAACATATTTTCAATTTCATCAAAGTCCAAAATATCACACACGTGTACTTTTAATAAATCTGCAATCAATCTTACCTGTTGCAATTTTATATTGCATTCGCCTTTCTCAATTCTCGAATAGTGAGGTTGCGAAAAACCTAATTTTTCTGCCAAATATTCCTGCGAAATATCTTTGTTTCGTCTGATATGACGTATTTTTTCTGTTTTAAGTTTAAGAGTTACAGACATAATTTATCAAAAAAAGCGTTAAACTGTTATATTGTGTTTATTCGCTTCTCGTGGCTCTGCAATGCCAATATAGTCAAATAAGCACAAACAGCCCACGCCCAAAGACGTGAACTTTTGCACTTATTTTCAACTATATTCTGAAATTTTGCAGATTTCGAGAAGTGAAAATAAGAACGTTAGCCCTTTTGTATTTAATAAAAAATACTTTGCAAAGATAGAAATATTTTTTTAAACAAAAAAAAATGTAGAATTTTTCATTCTACATTTTACATTCCTTCGGCTTTTCAAGTCTTAATTTTACATTTACCAAATCTCCGCTCTTTTTTCGGGTGCAAGGAACATTCTGTCGCCCTCTTTGAGTTGGTAAGTGTCGGCAAAAGCATTGATGTGCGGCAAAGTGCCATTCACACGCCAGCGTTCAATAGAATGCACCCCTTCTTTGGTGCGGCGAATAATCTCTTCATCACGAATATTACTTGCCCACACCTGCGCGTATGCAATGAAAAAACGTTCATCATAGTTAAAGTCATCTAATTTTTCGGCAATTTTGCCTTGCTCTTTTGCTTTTTGCAGAGCAAGATACGAGATATTTACACCGCCGTTGTCGGCAATATTTTCGCCCAAAGTGAAAGTGCCGTTTGCAAAAAGACCGGGTAAAACTTCGATTCCATTAAACCAATCAACCAAAACTTGTGTGCGCGCCTTGAAATTTTCTTCGTCAGATTGGAGCCACCAGTTATTCACGTTTCCGTTTTTGTCGTAGTTTCTGCCCGAATCGTCAAAGCCGTGCGACATCTCGTGTCCGATAACCACGCCGATTGCACCATAATTAACGGCATCATCAGCCTCGCTATTAAAAAACGGCGGTTGCAAAATACCCGCAGGAAAGCAGATTTCATTCGTTGTCGGGTTGTAGTAAGCATTAACCGTTTGCGGTGTCATAAGCCACTCTGTCGGGTCAACCGGCTTGCCGATTTTTGCATACTGATAAGCGGTTTCAAACTTGCTTGCACGCTCCACATTGGCATAATAACTTTCGGAATTATCAATTTTCAAGTCAGAATAATCGCGCCATTTGTCAGGATAACCGATTTTTACAATAAAAGCGTCAAGTTTTTCGTATGACTTTTGTTTGGTTTCGTCTGCCATCCAAGTATTTTGCTCGATACGCTCTCTTAAAGCAATTTTCAGATTATCAACCAAAGCGAGCATACGGTCTTTCGACTCTTTTGGGAAATATTTTTTAACGTAAATTTGCCCAATCTGTTCGCCGAGATAATTTTCAACCACGCTTGTAACACGTTTCCAACGCGGACGTAACTCTTCTTTGCCCGAAAGAGTTCTGCCGTAGAAATCGAAATTTGCATTAACAAAATCGCTACTCAAATATGGCGCAGAGGCAGAAATTGTTTGACAGGCAAGGTAATCTTTGATAACATTAAAATCGGCTTTTGTCAAAATTTCGTTGAGTTGCTTGATATAATCAACCTGTCCTATATTTATTTTATCTAATTTCAAGCCCAAAGTTTTGAAATATTGGTCAAAATTAATCACAGGCAACATCGTTTTTAGTTCGTCAATGGTTTTGACGTTTTTGGTGGCAAATGGGTCGCGCATTGTCTCTTTGTTCATAAATGCCTTTGCAAGTTGGGTTTCAAAAGCGAGAATTTGTTGCGCTGCTATTTCGCTGTCCTCAGTTTTATAACCAGAAATTTGCATCAATTTTGAAAGATAATCAAGATATGCTTTACGTATTTTCAGCGTATTTTCGGTGTCTTCGAGGTAGTAGTCTCTATCGCCAATGCCAAGTCCTGTTTGCCAAATCCAAGCGATACATTGCTTAGAGTCATCGGGGTTTGCTTCTGCAAAAAGACCAAAAAGCGGCGTTGCGCCATAAAGCGCATTTTCTGCAAGGTAAGCGGTCAAATCGTTGATGTTTTTCATTGCAGCGATTTTCTTCAAATCCTTTTGAATTGGCTCTGCGCCTTGTTTTTCAATAGTTGCGCTGTCCATACCGAGATTGTATAAATCGCCGATTTTTTGTTCGGGCGTACCGCTTTTGTGTGTTTTTTCTGCAATTTCACTAATCAAATCATTGACTTGCTTGCGGTTGTCCTCTGCAAGTTTGTCAAACGCGCCAAAACGAGCATATTCGCCTGTGAGCGGGTTGTTTTTCATCCAACCGCCGCACGCATATTGGTAAAAATCTTCCGAAGGAAGTACGGAAGTGTCTAAATAATCGGGATTAATTCCCGATTTAAGTTGCTTTTTTTGCCCGCAAGATGCAGCAAAAAGTGCTGTTCCAATCATAATTGTTATAAAAGTTTTTTTCATTTGGAAATTATTTTAATAAATGAATTTTTAAAGCGCAAAAATACAAAAAATAATTGAGAAAGTTCTGAAAAAATAATTTTTAACTTAAACCGCAAAGTTCGCAAAGGAACCACAAGGAACGCAAAAAAATATTGCCCCCTTGCGTCTTTGCGGTAAAAAAGCACCTTCAAATTTGTTCAATAAGTTATTTTTTTTGGCGATTTAAAAAGAAATAATTACCTTTGCAAATAAAAAAAACTTAAATAATATTTATGAATAGAATCACATCTCTTTTTGGAATAAAATACCCGATTGTTGCGGGAGGAATGGTTTGGTGCAGCGGCTGGCGACTGACGGCGGCGGTAAGTAACGCGGGCGGCTTGGGCTTACTCGGCGCGGGGTCAATGACACCTGAGGTTTTGCGCGAACATATTCAAAAATGCAAAGCGGCGACAGACAAGCCGTTCGGTGTAAATATTCCACTGATATATCACGAAGCAGAGGGCATTATCAAAGTGGTGATTGAGGAAAAAGTACCGATTGTTTTCACTTCGGCGGGCAACCCAAAAACTTGGACTTCGCTTTTACAAGAGAACGGAATAAAGGTTGCACACGTTGTTTCAAGTTCCAAATTCGCTATAAAGTGCCAACAGGCAGGCGTTGATGCCGTTGTGGCAGAGGGTTTTGAGGCAGGCGGACACAACGGCGCGGAAGAGACCACTACAATGGCACTTATTCCGCAAGTTCGGCAAGCGATTGATATTCCGCTGATTGCTGCGGGCGGCATTGCCACAGGCGGCGGAATGTTGGCAACGTTTGCGCTTGGCGCTGAGGGCGTGCAAATCGGCACAAGGTTTGCGCTCACGCAGGAAAGTTCTGCAAATGAGGATTTTAAGCAACTTTGTATCACTCTAAACGAGGGCGACACGATGCTTGCATTAAGAAAAATTGGTGCAACGCGCTTGATAAAAAATGAGTTTTACAATCAAGTAAAACAAGCCGAAGACAGCGGCGCAACAGCCGACCACCTGCGCGAATTGCTCGGCAGAGGCAGAGCAAAACTTGGTATGTTTGACGGCGATATGCAAAACGGCGAACTCGAAATCGGACAAATTACCTCGCTCATTCGCGACTTGCCAAAAACCGAAGATGTTGTAAAAAATATTATTGAAGAGTTTAATCTAAAAATTTCGGGAATTCAAAATTTGAAATTTTAAATGTCAAAAAACTTCAATTTTGGGTATGATATTGTTGATAAACGCGCAGCAGATTTTCCAAACGAAATTGCCGTTAAAGCGTTGATTGATAGTGATTTTGTGTTGGAAATATCTAATGCGGACTTGCATCATCACAGCGATGTAACAGCGTATTATCTGCAAAGAATGGGGGTACAACAAGATAGCTGTGTGTTGCTTTGCGGACTTGAAAAAAGGTTTGAGTTAGCAGTAATTTTATCTGCTTTGCATAAACTTTGCGCTGTGCCTGTGTTTGATTTAACCAAAAATGCTCTTAATTGTGCAAATTCGATTGGTGTTTATGCAATAATTTCTGCAAACGATTCACCTGAAATTGAGCATATTACACAAAATATTCCAAATTTAAAAACTGCCGAAATTCTTGTCAGTGTCGGCAACCCCTGCCCTGACTATTGGTTCGACTTGCACACTGGAACGCGTTTTTCAAAACAATTTAAACCTCTAAAAAATATTCCGAAAAACTACAATTCGCTAATTATTTTTGATGAAAAACCGCAATTTTTCAACGAAACCTATCCGCTCGAAACCACGACAAATTTCGCTTGGGACAGGTTTTATAGAGCAATGATTGAGAATAAAGAGTTTATTTTAACCCCTCCGCCTTCGGCTCGTCCCCTTTAATAAAGGGGACAATTTGGGTACTGCTTATTTAAAAGTTTTTCTCTC
>Ga0209737_10001881_pt1 | contig 14795 bp, 10 predicted proteins | sample TergutCu122P3_FD_187284 | JGI IMG/M metagenome (GOLD analysis project Ga0209737, IMG submission 187284) | Cubitermes ugandensis P3 segment gut microbial communities from Kakamega Forest, Kenya - Cu122 P3 (SPAdes) (version 2) | ecosystem: Host-associated > Arthropoda: Insects > Digestive system...
AATGATACGGCGGCGGAAAATTCTCGGGCTTCGGAAAAGCCAACCTCAAGGGGCACGGCGAAGGTCGGAAAGCGACGTTTGCGGATGTTGCAGGCTGTGACGAAGAGAAAAAGGAACTCGAAGAGGTTGTAGACTTCCTTAAACACGGCAGTAAGTACAGGGAAATAGGAGCTAAAATTCCTAAAGGCATTCTCCTGCTGGGACCTCCGGGTACGGGTAAGACACTGCTTGCAAGAGCTGTTGCGGGTGAGGCGAAGTGTCCGTTCTTCTCAATTTCAGGCTCTGATTTCGTTGAAATGTTTGTCGGCGTAGGTGCGTCCCGTGTCCGCGACCTGTTCGAACAGGCAAAGAAACACGCTCCGTCTATCATCTTCATTGACGAGATTGACGCCGTAGGACGTCACAGAGGCGCCGGTCTCGGCGGCGGGCATGACGAACGTGAACAGACTCTCAATCAGCTGCTTGTCGAAATGGACGGCTTTACAGGAAACGAAAGCGTTATCGTGGTTGCGGCAACTAACCGCCGCGATATTCTCGACCCTGCGCTTCTCCGTCCGGGAAGATTTGACAGACAGGTCGTCGTCGGTCTGCCGGATGTTAAGGGACGTGAAGAAATCCTCAGAGTCCACTCAAAGAATAAGCCTCTCGCCCCTGACGTCGACCTGAAAGTCATCGCTAAAACCACGCAGGCTTTCACAGGTGCAGATCTTGAAAACCTTCTTAACGAGGGTGCTTTGCTTGCCGCAAGAAATAACCGTAAGGCTGTCACTCAGGCTGATATAGAGGAAGCTACTCTTAAAGTTCTCGCAGGTCCCGAGAAGAAATCACGTATCGTTACCGACCGTGACAGAAAAATTACCGCATATCACGAGGCAGGTCACGCCGTTGTCGGCTACTTCCTCGAAACAGGCACGAAAATTCATCAGGTTTCGATTATTCAACGCGGCATGGCGGCCGGTCTCACAATTTTCCGTCCTGACAATGACGATAACCACACCTCAAAGCGTGAAATGAACGACCATATCGTGAGTCTTCTCGCAGGACGCGTCGCTGAATCTCTTGTACTTTCCGACATCTGCACGGGTGCGTCAAACGACCTTGAACGCTCGACAGCCCTCGCAAGGGACATGGTGATGAAGTACGGTTTCTCCGAAAAAATCGGTCATGTTGTTTACGGCGAACAGAACGGAGAAGTCTTCTTAGGCAAGAGCTATCAGAACCATACAACAAAGAATTATTCTGAAACGGTCGCTTTTGAAATTGATACGGAAGTACGCGATATTATTGAGGTTGCGTATAAGCGTTCAGTCGAAATTGCAACCTCAAATCTCCCGATGATTCACCGTGTGGCGAACTATTTGCTGGAAAACGAAAAAATAGACGCCGATGACTTCGACAAACTCATGAAAGGCGAGTTCGCAGCCGATACTCCCGATTATGAAATTAAACCTGAAATAAAGTAATCTAAGGAAGTGTCAGTGAATAAAGTTGATAAGTTTTGTTTATCGGCAGTTCCTAATGTATGCCTACCTGACAGGTCACAGTCTGTCAGGTAGGCATTTGCAATAAATTTAATAATTTTTCAATTTCTTATTGACATTATCACTGTTATATGTTATAATTATAATGGTAAATAATGTGATAAGAGATATAACTCTTAATTGAATGAGGAATTATAGGATAAACGGTACAGTTGCGTTAACGCACTTTTCAATCCTTATTCCTCGCTGCTTAGCATGAAAGGATGTAAAATGCAATTTAATGAACTAAACCTATCCAGTGAAATGTTACAGGCTATCGACGAACTGGGGTACGTCGCAATGACAGAAATTCAGGAACAGAGTATCCCGCTGCTTCTTGAGGGCAGAGACGTTATCGGGCGTTCCAATACAGGCACCGGTAAAACTGCCGCGTTTGGTATTCCAGCTATAGAACGGCTTGATTTGGAAAACAACATGCGTAAAGTTCAGGTTATGATTATCTGTCCGACCCGCGAGCTCGCTATGCAGGCATGTGATGAACTGCGTAAATTCGCAAAATTCAAACACGGCGTCAGAGCAGTATCAGTTTTCGGCGGTGCAAGCATGGAAAAGCAGATTATGGAGCTGAAACGCGGCGCAAATATCGTCGTCGGAACTCCTGGCAGAATCATGGACCATATGAGACGCAAGACGCTGAAACTTGATTTTGTTAAGACAGTAATTCTCGACGAGGCGGATGAAATGCTAAACATGGGTTTCCGTGAAGATATTGAAAGCATTCTCGCTGAAATGCCGCAGGAACGCCAAACCGTTCTCTTCTCGGCTACTATGCCTTCCGAAATAATGGCGATTACCCGTAATTTCCAGACAGACCCTGTCGAAATCAAGGTTACTACAAAACACAGAACCGTCGACGCAATCGAGCAGTACTATTTCGAGGTCGCCATGGGACGCAAGACTGACGCTGTGAAACTTTTACTCGCGGCTTATTCACCTAAGTCGGCTATGATTTTCTGCAACACAAAAAAGATGGTTGACGAACTTCTTGATGAACTTTTAAAGAGCGGCTTCAAAGTTTCAGGCATCCACGGCGATATGAAACAAATGCAGCGTACGCAGGTTATGAACAGTTTCAAAAGCGGAGTTTCTCAGATACTTATTGCAACAGACGTTGCGGCAAGAGGAATCGATGTAAACGGTATCGACGCCGTGTTCAATTACGATTTACCGCAGGATAATGAATATTATATCCACAGAATCGGACGTACAGGGCGCGCGGGTCTGACGGGTGTCGCATATACGCTCGTAACAGGACGCAGACAAATTATGGAACTGAAGAACATTTCACGTTTCACCAAAGCGACAATTACCGAGCTTGAGCTGCCCGAAAAAACTCAGATTATCGACATCAGAGCCAACAGCCTTAAAGATGAGATAGAAGCCCTTACCGTTAAGAGCGAGGCGTCGCAAAAATGTTTTGAAATCGCAGACAAACTTGCCGAAGCGGGACATTCGATGCGAGATATTGCGGCAGCGTTGATAGGCGAAAAATTCGACAGCATGATTGCAACACTGCCTGAGTTTGACCTCCCCCGTCCCCTCAAACGTAAAATTGACAAGAGTTCCGTCAAAACGGTTAAAGTTGAAATCAGCGTCGGCCGCAGCCAGCGTATCGCACCGAATTTTATTCTCGGTGCATTGGTTGATGCAACAGGTATGCAGGGGCGCGATTTCGGTAAAATTGATATTTTTGACAGACACACAACAGTTGAAGTTCCTGCCGCCGAGTCTGGACACGTTATCGATTCGCTTAATCAAGGAAAAATTAACGGGCATAAAGTTGACGTTAAGCTTCACGAACGCAAAGAAGCTTCAGGTTCTGGCGGGTACGGAAAATCTCCCGACAGCCGCGGCGATTACCGAGGCGACCGCAATCGCAGCCGCTCGGGACAGGACGGTAAGCGTTTTGACAGCCGCGATAAGAAACCGTATGACAGAAACAGGCGTGACGACAAGAGAAGCCGTCCGACTTCGCCGAAAAACATACCCATGAATAAACACTGAAAAACTCAACTTTCGCAGTTAATACAAACCTAGTTTTAGAGCTTGGGAAAATCACGTGTTATAGGGGGGCGGGGACGGAGTCCCCGAATAACGGGGCTTCGCCCCGCAACCCCCGCTATTTTGTTTTTAATGGTTTAAAGTTCAAAATAGCAAGTTTAAATGCATTTTCTGATGTGCGAAAGTTGAGTAAAAAACTAAACCGAGGTGAGATTTGTGAGCAATAAAAAGAATGCCGACCGCAGTCCGTCTGCACAGCCCCCGACTAAGAAAAAAAAGGCAGGCGACAAAAAATTCGGAATGAGACTGCTTGTATTCGGGATGTTCCTAATAATGGCTTTAGGCGTAATCATCCCCCTTGTAGCTGAACTTTTCAAAAAGTAATCTTGAAAGGACGTTTACCATGAAAAAATAACTGTACTTATCGGAGTGTTAATCACGCTTATTTTAGCGGTTCCTTTTGCAGTCTCGGCTTCGTCCAACAGCAACATAGGCGATTTCAACGGTGACGGTGCTGTTGACGCTTCTGACGCTTCTGAAGTTCTCACGCTCTATTCGGCAATTTCTACAGGGGAAATCTCCGAGCCTACGGCTCAAGAGCTCAAAGACGGCGACGTTACCCATGACGGGGTAATCGACGCTGCTGATGCGTCTGATATTCTGGGATACTACGCCTATGTGCAGACAAAAAAATCGCCGTCTCCGAACAGCTTTTATTTCGAAACCGATAATTTCAACATTATAACAGAGCCTAGGACTGTTTATACGGTCGGAGAAACGTTTAATCCGTCCGATATTAGCATGGCATACGAAGCAATTGAGACTTGCGGCGGCGTACCGCCTGCTTGGTATGATGTTATCTGCCCTTCCTTGGATACTCCGGGAATTAAAACGGTCACAATTGAATGGGGCAAGCACGTTGCTTCTTATGAAATAACCGTTGTCGTAGCAGAAACCGTTACATCACTTTCTCTCCGCAACGATGGCGATGACCTCTCCCTTGAACAGTGGTTCTATTTTGTTGGCGAATCTTACAACTCCAAAGGCGTAATTTTAGATGTGCTTTACAATACCGGAAGAAAAGAAAGTATCACAAGCGGTTTTACGGTTAAACACGAACCGTTCAAGACTAAAGGCTGGTATACCGTTACTTTCAGTTACAAGGGAGCTTCCACAGAAATCGAAGTTTCTGTTCAGGAACACTATAAACCCCTTACGCTTAGCCAGAGCCTTACAAAAGGTATGACGACCGCTCAGCTTAATGAAGTAAAAAGTCTTGTAAAGGAACTTATCAACTTTGACGGTGTTGAGCGTTATGACGATTGGCTGCGTGTTTACTTTGCCTTTAACATGGTCAACTATGTTTTTGAAAATTTCTGTGTCGAGTCAAGGACAGGACATTACGCTGACGCATACGGTGTGTTTTTTGAAAATTCATGCTCATCTGCGGGAGTAACCCGTGCTGTCGGATTTATGCTTTACTCAATGGGCATAAATTATCAGCACATTAACGAAAACAAGAACGCAGACCAGTATTGCAGAGTGCAAATTGACGGCGAATGGTGGATAGTTGATGCTTATAACGGTATTTTCGAATTAGAATAAAATCTTAGTTTAATTCTTTTGGAATATTGCGGAAATCTACTTGATTAATTCGACAAAAAGAACGGTTTAAATGCCGTTCTTTTTGTTAAACTGCATGAAAATAAGAAATTTCGTCTGTACCTATTGCAAGAGCAGCAATATAGGTGTATAATTATATATAAGGCCCTCGCAAAATGTCGCTATAGATATAAACAGGCGGAATATTGGCTGATTTTTACATATAGAAACAGAAAATCAGTTGGCTAATAAGTTGTAGAATAATAGAATATTAACGAGGTAGCAAAAAATGGTATTTTCACGCCTTTTTTTCTTGTACCTGTTTTTTCCCATATGCCTATTTTCATATGCGGCGGCAGGCAAAATAAAAAATAAAAACATAGTGTTGACTATTTTCTCTTTATTATTCTATACGTGGGGTGAGCCTTTTTATGCGCTCCTGCTGCTAATCCTCAGTGCTGCCGTTAACTTTGCGGCAGGCATATATATCGAGCGGTTCAGGGGACAAAAAGGCGGAACGGTTGCCGTAACTTCGGCTGTTGTTTTCAATATACTCATGCTTGGAATATTTAAGTACAGCGGATTTTTCGCTGAAAATATCAACGCTTTTTTTCATGCAAATCTGCCTGTTCCAAAGTCGCATATCCCCGTAGGAATCAGCTTTTATACATTTCAGGCTATCTCTTACGTAATCGACTGCCATTGGGAAAAAGTCAAGGTACAGCGTCATTTCGGGCGGTTTATGCTCTATATTTCATTTTTCCCAAAAGTAATGAACGGTCCTATTACACGTTATGCGGACTTCGAGGAGCGGCTGACAAACCGAAAAGCCACTGTTTCAGACCTGTCTTACGGTTTTAACAGAGTTACCGTCGGTTTAGCCAAAAAGGTCCTTATCGCAAACAACCTAAATATTATTGTGGAAAATCTGCTCTCCTCGCCTAAAGAATCAACGCTTATCGGCAACTGGTTGGGCATAATCGCTTTCGCACTTTCGATGTATTTCGATTTTTCGGGATATTCTGATATGGCAATCGGTCTCGGCAGCATTTTCGGCTTCCGAATTCAGGAAAACTTCAACTATCCGTTTATCTGCAAGGACATCACTGAATTTTGGCAGCGGTGGCATATCTCACTCGGAACGTTCTTCCGTGATTATCTGCTCTACATACCGATTTTCGGCAAAAGACGCAAATACGGAGGGCTTTTTCTCGTTTGGCTTTGCACAGGTATTTGGCACGGAGCAAGCTGGAATTTCATAATATGGGGAATTTACTACGGACTGCTGGTCTTCACGGAAATGAAAATCGGCAAAAAGAAAATGAAAAAAATTCCTGCCGTTGCAAGGCATATTTACACAAAATTCGCCATTTTAATAGGGTTCGGCATATTCTATTTTGAAAGCTTACCTATGCTCGGAAGTTTCTTCAAAGGTATATTCGGCTTCGGCGGCAACGGTTTCATCAACGAGTATGACAAGATGACATTTGTGAACAATATCTGGGTTTTCGCACTTGCGATTCTTTTCTGTTTCCCTGTAATACCTGCTGTAAAAAAACTTTTAAACAAGGCATATCCGATACGGGCGGCCGCTTCTTTTGCAGAGATGTGGGTCTGTGCCGGATTACTGATAATCAGCAGCATTCTGCTTGTTGATTCCACCGGACAAATGTTTTTCTACGATAGATTTTAGAAGGTTCTTAGGAGGACTCATGACTGATAACATCAATACCGATAAACCCCCGAAAGAAGAACCGAGTATTTCCCGAAACAGACGTATTGTCAGACGGAGTAAGACTGTCGAAAGGCATATTGCAATGCTGAATATCCTCATGATTTCGGCGATTTTGCTGATTGGTTTTTTATATCTGCTTTTTTTCAAAAGGGATTCATATTCTCCCGAAGAGAACCGACCACTTGCTAAGCTGCCAAAATTCTCTGTTGGAGGAATTCTTAACGGAAATTATACTGAGGGTATTAGCGACTATTACGATGACGCTATACCGAACAGAAGTGAGTTCAAAAAGTATATATCAAGAAATATACTGCCTTACAAAGGTTTGAAGTACGGCGACAGCGGCATTATATTTTACGGCGACGGAAAGATTGTTGTTGACGGTGAAGACGACTTCCCTCTGCCTATAATCAAACAAACTACCGCAGCCACTGTCACCGCCCAAGCGCTTACAACAACCGTTACAACGCTGCCTTCCAAGGAAAATCCAGAAGCGGAGGGAATGGTCTCAAACAACATTCTTGTCGTAAAAAACAGGGGTATAATGCTTTACGGCGGCGGAAAGAAAAACGGTCAGCTCTATGCCAAATATCTCAACGCTTACAAGGCGGATTTGGGTGAAGATGTGAATGTCTACTCAATGGTCTGTCCGACGCCTGTGTCGTATTATTTACCTAAAAATTACAGCGATTTGACTGCGAATGAAGAAGATGTAATCAATCACATCAATAAGTTTTTCAGCGGCGTGACGCCTGTTGACGCATTTACGGCGCTTCTGAAACATAAAAACGAACCGATTTTCTCCAGAACCGACCACCATTGGCAGGGGCTCGGAGCATATTATGCAGCAGAAGAATTTGCAAAAGTTGCGGGTGTTGAATTCGCAGAGCTTAATAGCGAAAACTTTGAAACAGTAACTCTGCCTAACTATTGCGGCACGCTTTACGGCTACACTAAAAACGCTGATTTGCTCAATAATCCAGAAGATTTCGTCTACTATATTCCTAAAGCCGAAACGGTTACAACAAGGTATTCCTCATCGTTCACGAACCCGCGTTCCGATAATCTGACATACAACCCAAAAGGAATGTCAACTTCGGGATATTACATGGTGTTCGGCGGTGACGACATGATTTCACATATCAAAACTTCTGCGAAAAACGGACGCAATCTCGTTATTTTCAAGGACAGTTACGGAAACGCTCTTGTCCCTCCGCTCGTCGGTTCATTTGAAAATATTTATCTTTGTGACGTGAGGTATTTCAATCTCAACGCCATTCAGTTCATCAAGGGTGTAGGAGCAACTGACGTGCTTTTTGCGATGAATACGTTCAGCGCGACGGGCGTGAATTTCAAACATATTGAGACGAATAGGACGCAAGGCGGAACAGTAGAATGGGAGTGTCATTATGAATGAGTTGAAGTATCCTTTCAACAGCAAATATATTCTGAAATATCGCAGGGCAATTAAACGTACGCTCCTTGAAAATAATACTCAGCGTATAAAAATCAGAATAGCTGTTCTCGGCGGCTCCACTACGTCCGATGTTGTGTCATCGCTTGAACTTTTCCTCTTAGACAGCGGTTTCGAACCGATTTTCTACCAGTCGGAATATAACCGCTTTTGGGAAGACGCTGTATTCGGGAACGATGAACTGACGAAGTTTCAGCCCGATTTATTCTATATTCATACGACACACAGAAACATAAATTTCCCCGATAAACTGCTCACAGGCGATGAAATAAACTCCGCCGTAGACGCAGAGTTTTCACGGTTCAAACAGATGTGGGTTTCCCTTGCCGAGAAATTTGCCTGCCCGATTATTCAAAATAACTTTGAGCTTCCTCTGTTTCGCCATTTCGGCAACGCCGACTGTTCAAACGTCAATGGGAAAGCATATTTCATCAGCCGAATGAATCTGCTTACGGCAGACTTTTCACAGCATAATAACGGGTTTTATATTAATGATATTAACTATCTTTCATCTTGCATAGGTTTAGAGAAGTGGTATGACTGCGACGCTTGGTATATGTACAAATATGCAATGCGGCTTGATGTAATTCCCGAGTTGTCATATTCAATCGCAAGTATCATTAAATCAATATACGGTAAGACAAAAAAAGTTCTTGCCCTTGATTTCGACAACACGCTTTGGGGCGGCGTTATCGGCGACATAGGACAGGCAGGAATCGAATTGGGACAGGAAACACCTGTTGCTCAAAGTTTCAGCGATTTTCAGGAATTTCTAAAAGGTTATACAAAACTGGGAATACTTTTGACAGGCGTTTCAAAGAATGATGAGGAAAATGCTATTGAAGGACTTAGGCACCCTAACTCTCTGCTTCATCCTGAAGATTTTGCGGGAATCAAGGCGAACTGGGAACGCAAGGATATAAATATCGCCGCTCTTGCAGATGAGCTTAATCTGCTGACGGAAAGCTTTGTTTTTGTTGATGATAACCCTGCCGAATGCCATATCGTCAGCAGTCAGTTGCCGAATACGGAGGTTATAAAGTTTGAAAGCGTATCAGAAGCCATGTATACCCTTTCACGAAGCGGTTATTTTGAAGTGACGCATCTGTCTGACGACGATTTGAAGCGTAACAGTATGTACCGTGCCAACAGAGAACGCACCGAACAGGCCGCCGCCTTTTCAGACTATTCCGACTATTTGCGAAGCTTGAAAATGCAGGCAATAATTGCGGATTTTGAGCCGATAGAGCTTAACCGTATAACTCAACTGACAAACAAAAGCAATCAGTTTAATCTGACAACAAGGCGTTATACAGCCGAACAGATTGAAGAGGTTTTCCTTGACAAAAGTTATGTAAGACTTTGCGGAAAGCTCCGTGACAGGTTCGGCGATAACGGGATTGTCTCGGTTTTAATCGGAAAAATTAGCGATGATACGCTTAATATTGAGCTTTGGCTCATGAGTTGCAGAGTGCTTAAACGCAATATGGAGTTTGCCATGCTTGATACGCTTGTTGAACGCTGCAAATCATCAGGAATTTCGACTGTTATCGGAAATTACTGCAGAACGCCGAAAAACGGCATGGTGGCGGACTTATATGAAAAATTCGGGTTCACAAAGCTGTCGGATAATTTTAACGGCGATACCGCATGGAAACTCAATATCAGCGAATATAATTTATTGAATGATACAATTCATGTGAATGAGAAGGAGATTACCTATAATGAATAGGGCTAGCGTTTTTGAGAAACTGACAGAAATTTTTAAGGATGTTTTTGACGATAATTCAATAATAATTACCGAAAAAACAACCGCAGACGATATTGACGATTGGGACAGCATCGAGCATATCAACCTTATCGGAGCAGTAGAAGAAGAATTTGACATCAGGTTCAAGATGCGTGAAGTTTCGGGAATGAAGAATGTCGGCGAAATGGTTGATATTATAATGGAACGGGGTAGCTTATAATGGAAACAGACAGCTTAATAATCGGGCGTAATCCCGTCATTGAAGCATTAAAATCAGGCGAACTTCTCGATACGGTTTACATCAGCGGTTCTGGCGGAAGTCTCGGGCTAATACGAAATATGGCGAGAGAACAGGGGCTTGTTGTTAAAGATATTCCTGATACAAAGCTCTCGGCAATGTGCGACAATAAGAGCCACCAGGGCGTTGCGGCAACCAAGTGCTGCGGCACATATGTAACGGTTGAGGAAATTCTCGAAATATCAGCACAAAAAGGCACTAAACCTTTTATAATAATATGCGATGAAATTGAAGACCCGCATAACCTCGGCGCTATTATCCGTACAGCCGAAGCCGCAGGGGCGGACGGGCTTATCATTCCTAAAAGACGCAGTGCGTCGCTGAACTCGACAGTACACAAGACATCGGCGGGAGCCGCAAGTTGGCTGCCTGTTGCGAGGGTTTCCAATCTTTCGAGCACGGTTGAGTTCCTGAAAAAGAACGGCGTTTGGATTTACGGCACCGATTCGGCGGGCACGGACTATACAAAGACCGACATGACGGGCAGCATAGGGCTTGTAATCGGCTCAGAAGGCTTCGGTATGAGCCGCATAATGCGTGACAAGTGTGATTTTCTGCTGAGTCTTCCTATGAACGGAAAAATTACTTCACTTAATGCATCGGTAGCGGCAGGAATTTTCATGTATGAGGTTGTCAGACAGAACAAAGCCAAAAACAGTTGCTAAAGAGGGATTAAAATGTTAAAAAATAAACTCTCGCTGGAGGATATTCTTAACGAATATTCCCCTGAGAATGACGGTAAAACGGGTTCTCCTAAAAGCGAGCAAGACGAGGTCAAGGATTTAAGGCGGGGGATTAGAAGTCACAGCAAATCAAAACTCGGCGACGGAACTAACCGTCTGCCGAACCCTGCGAACGAGTTCAAGCCTTCTGACCTTTCACGTTCAAAGGTCTCGTTCGTAAATTCAGCGACAGTCAATAACCTCCGTTCCGCCAAAAAGTCGGACAGCAAAATTGACGGCTATGAGGGAACCGGACCGATTTCCAACACAAATCTGATTGAGTCGCATACTACGAAAATACGGCGAATGTCTGAATCTACAAGGGCAAAGGAACTTGAAAAAGCCAAACGTGTCAAAGATGCAAAAATGAGGCGTGAAGCTACATACAAGCGTGAAACTCCTAACGGGGAGTATATGTATATTCCTCCCCCGCCTAAAAGAAAAAAGCGTACGGGCGCCGTTTACGACGGTACAGATATGCCTGAAAACTGGCAAAATTGCACTGATATTGTTCCGTTGCCGCAGCGTAACGCAATGCCGCAGAAACAGACAGAGCCTGAACCGACCGTATTGCGTGCAGGAACGGCAAGCATAGACCTGACAAAAAACAGCGGGGATATGCTGTCCGACATAGATATCGAAATAGATGCAGAAAACCTCAAAGTGTCGAGAAAACGCAGCAGCATGGAGGATTTCAACCACCACGGCGACGTTGAAGATATAGGACGGAATATCAGCGATTTAAAAAGCATTATTTCTTCGAGAGTTACAATTCTCTTTGCGTGTTCATTACTCAGCGTTTATATGTCAATTGCTCCGAAACTCGGGCTTCCGATTGTTGATATTGCACGTCTTGACGCAAACGTCGGACGGTTCATCAATATACAGCTGCTCCTAGGCATAATTGCGATGTTCTTCTCGTCAACAGTATTGGTTAACGGATTGAAAAGGCTTTTCACGCTTAAGGCAGACAGCGACAGTATGGCCGCTATTTGCGTTGTATCATGCACGCTCGCAACGGCCTTTTCAAAGTTCACTCCACAGCTTGTCGGCGACGGTCATATCCAAATTTATATGCCTGTCGGAATACTTTCGCTGATGTTTAATGCGTTCGGAAAAATGCTTGTGATTAACCGTGCAAAGCGAAATTTTAACTTTATTTCAAAAAACTTTGACAGGCACGGAATAGTATTCGTTGAGGATGAAAACAAAGCCGAAACACTTACCAGAGGAACACTGGGAGATTATCCGATTTTGGCTTCAATGCGTAAAACCGACTTCCTTACCGATTTCCTCCGTTACACATATTCTTCGGATTTAGCCGACAAATTCTGCAAACGCGCCGCACCGATTTGTCTTATCGCTTCGCTCATTATGTCGGCAGTAATTACATTTATTCAGAAAGAAACACTCTTTACGGCTACATCGTTAAGCTACGGTCTTTCTGTTTTCACGCTTCTGATTTCGGCAACGTCATGCATGGCGATTTCACTTGTCGTTAATGCCCCGCTTGATAATGCGACAAAGAAATTTATACGCAACAGAGGCGTCATGCTGGGTTATCAGAGCATTGACGATTTCTATGATACAAACTCTATACTTGTTGACGCCCAGCATCTCTTCCCTGGAAACTCCGTAAAATTAAGCGGAATTAAACTGTTTTCCGATGTAAAAGTTGACGAAGCATTACTTGACGCCGCAAGTTTAACTCATCATGCCGGCAGCGTCATGAAAAGCCTTTTCAATAATATTGTTGAGGGAAACGAGAACAGGCTATATAAGGTTGACAGGTACACATTTGAGGATTCGATGGGTATCGGCGGCTGGATTAACAACAAGAAAATACTGTTCGGCAACCGTGAGCTTATGACCAGCCACTATACCGAAGGCATGCCTACAAAAACCAAAGAAGCAGAATTTACCGCCAACGGACAAATTGCTCTCTATCTCTCTGTCTCGGGCAACTTAGCGGCAATGTTTCTTGTTGATATTAATGCTAATCAGGAGACAAAATATTGGGTGCAAAGACTTTGCATCAAAAATATTCTGCTTGTTATAAGAAGCGTTGACCCATGCATAACACTGAAAAAGCTGTCACAGATGTTCTCGGTACCCGAAGAATTCATGAAAGTTATTCCCGGAAAGCTTCATGCAGACTTTGAAGCTGAGACAAAAAAAGCCGTTCGGCTAAGTGCCTCGATGGCGTGTTCGGGTAAGTTTTCTTCACTGGCACAGTTGATTATGGGTACAAAAAGAGTGTATACGACGTCAATACTAGGCTTAATCATGCAATCGGTTTCAGTCGTTCTGGGCTTCGGACTGGGCGTTATGCTGTTCTTAGCGTCGCGTGACCTGACTTACAGCTTCATGTCGGCATATGCTTTAATTGTATACAACATAGGCTTTACAGCGGCGACTTATCTCGCTGTCAGTATGAGGAATATGTAGCACGAATAATTTGGCGTCGGCTTGAAACCAAACCGACGCCAATTTTTTAATCCGCATTATTGAATGCATCCTGCCAATAAAATATAAATGTATAGGCAATCTCATTAATCCTGTCGAATTGCCAGTAATCACCTTCTCCAATTTCCGCAACTGATACTTCAGGGTTAACTCCGTTCCTTGTGATGGCAATACCATAAATATGTGTAAGAGCAAATCCTGTCGCAAATATGACGGTGTTTTCTTCAATAATTTCGGGGTAAGTGCCGATAATATCATAAATCGCGGACATTTCGTCGTTTACTTCCCAATAACTTCCGATTTCAACCTCACCCCTGTCATACATACCGAATATTATCTCGGCGGCACGGTCAAATTCCGCTCTGTGTAAGACATAATCTTCTGTGGGGTCTGAAGCACCGAAAAGATATGCGAAAAGAATCTGCAAGCAAGTTTCATAGAGTTCATCATCCCACATTTCAGGAAAATATTCAAAGAAGAAATATTCCGCCACTTCAAGCATTTCACTAAGCTTTTCCATCGGGTAAGTCTGGACATAGGAATAGTACGCAAGAAGCCCCGAAGCGTCAGAAGCGTCAACGGTTCCGTCAAGGTTGGTATCGCCGAGGCAGCGTGTGCTTTCGTCAATAACCTTAATGCCGACTGAAATCTGTCCGTAAATTTCAAGTGCAAGGGACGCATCTAAACTGTCAACAACACCGTCCTGAGTTAGGTCGCCTATCATGTCGGTTGAGATTATGCCGCTGTCAAATAAGTCTGTGATTTCCGATAATGCGGTGCTGAAATTCTCATAAGCCTCAATAAACCGTGCCTTCAAATTGTCATCACTGACAGCCGCCGCACTTGCGAACACTGTCGGGATTGAAGACAAAATCAGGCCTGTTGCAGTGAGCAATGCAAGTATTTTCTTTTTCATAGGTAGCTCCTCCAATTAATAATGGTTTACATATCAATGCCGTCAACTTAAGGTTTCCTTGTTCCTTCCGCCGCCTTCGGCGGCGGAAGGAACAACGTAAAAGAGAGCCTCCGGCGGTCAAGGGGCGAAGCCCCTTGAAACCCCATATAGACTTAAGTTGACAGCATTGGTTTACATATATGATAATATATTCGTGACGGTATACAGAAAATAAAACAAATACCGATGAGGCAATCAATGAAATAGGACGCAATTTCGCCGATAAGAAGCCCTTAGAGGTAGTCGTTTCG
>Ga0209737_10001882_pt1 | contig 14792 bp, 13 predicted proteins | sample TergutCu122P3_FD_187284 | JGI IMG/M metagenome (GOLD analysis project Ga0209737, IMG submission 187284) | Cubitermes ugandensis P3 segment gut microbial communities from Kakamega Forest, Kenya - Cu122 P3 (SPAdes) (version 2) | ecosystem: Host-associated > Arthropoda: Insects > Digestive system...
CTTTTTGTTCCTTTTTTATGTATGTTTATCACCATTCCTGTTTCCCATTCTTGTGGCGTTTGATTTTTGTCTATTATTTTATTAAACAACTCTAGTATGTACATATGTAATTTGTTTCTTCCAAATTTCCACAGTTCCATTGGTAGGCTATCTAATCCGCAACTTTTCCTGTTTTTTGCATGTTTAAGTACTTCGTTTAACTCTTCAATTGTTACCACATCTTCAATGTCATCTGTCATTTCACTTCTCCTCTCCTCTTCTGTTCCTTTTCTCCCTCACTGCCTTGCTCATTCCAGAGTTTTCCATAGTATTCTTTCCATTCTGTTTTTGTTATTGGGTCAATTTTGAGTTTATCTCTTTCTTGCAGTTGTAGCTGTTTAAATATTTTAAAGCCTTGCCCTGTGTTCCTGTTATGTCCCTTTCCAATGTCTTAAATTTATTCCAATCATCTCTTCTTTGCCTTCGTGTCATTTTCCTTACTATTGCTCAGTGTTTTTTGTATTCTATATATGTGTAGTGCTCCACTGTTTTGTTTTGTAAATACTTTCTGTAGCTAGCTTTCTTTTCTTCTATTTCCAGTTGTATTTCATCATTCCACATTCGAAGCCATTTCCGGTACTTCCACTTCTTATACCCTATACTCTCTTCTGCTGCTTTGGTGATGGCCTCTTTAATTTTCAACCAGTCTGTATTGATTCTTGTTCCAACAAATGTACTTTAAATGCAGGAGGTTTTTTGTATATTGTTTTATCCGTTTTATTGTAGCTATGTTTTGCATGTGTAAGAAATTTAAATTTGCTTTCCACTGACTTGTGTTCGCTAGCAATTTCGCTTCCTCTAAAAACTCTTGTGTCTTCAGTGTCGCTTTTTAATTTATCATTTATAATTATGTAGTCTGTTACTGACCTGGTCCCTCAGTTATTTTATTTTCTGTGATCATATCAATATGTTTTATATTTTTCTTGTTGACCTTTTTATATTCATCTTAATAAGTAATTGTCTTGAGAAATTTCCTACAATATTCATGTTGTCCCTGAAGATCGCTGTTAAGCTGAAACATGTTGGATTATGGATAAACATCTTATAAAAAAGGGTGTACATTGTTTGTTATCATATTTCATTCTTATGTTCTAAAATGTACATTTTTCATTTTTGTAATTGATTTTTTATTCATTTATACTTGACTGAATTCAATTATTCAGATTAATTCCTATATATGACTGTGTACTTATTAAAGAAAATAAGAATAAATTTAAGGAACAAATTTGGAGTGGTGATCAAAGGCTGGTATTGGCCGCAAGGGTTATTATTGATGCTGATAGATAATAGCCACAAATCTTGGGCAACACCGTCTGATATAGCATCGGTCAGCTCTGCCAGCAAATCTGACTTCCTCACGTCCTCGCTCATGATTCCTGGGCAATGCAACTTTAGTTGTAGCAGAGAGGAGTGGATGAAGGCGAGTTCTCGGCACCTCAAAACCGAGAATTTCGGATAAGGGAGTACACCCCTACAGAAAATGGGCATGTTTGGAGGCCCAGAGTTTAGCTACCACCAAACTTACTCAGTGAGGGACTGGTTATCCATCCTGAGGACACCCTACTCAACTCAGAATCTCCAGAGGAAGTACAGGACTGATTTACACATGACAACTAAGGCGAGGAAGAGGACAATGTATCCAGGTATAATGAAAATAGGCATTTGGAATATCAGAGGTTTATATGGCAGAGAAACTGCTGTTGGAAGAATTAAAAAAAGCAAATGTAGACATAGCAGTGATACCAGAAACAAAAAAGAAATTACAGGGTTCGCAAGAGTTGGAAGATTATATTTTATTGTACAGTGGTGTCCCAACAAATCAAAGGGCATTTGCAGGTATAGCAATAATGATTAAAGCTAAATTCAGAAACACAATACACAGTTACATGTTTGTGAATGAAAGAACTCTTCAATTAAGATATAAATTACAAAGGGGATACTTAACATTATTAGCTGTTTATGCCCCTGAAGAGGGAAAAACTGAACAAACAGAAGAATTTTATGAAACTCTTCAAGATCAGATAGACAAAATAAATAAAAACGATTACATTATCGTTGCCGGAGATTATAATGCAAGAGTTGGAAAACTTCCTATTGATGGAACCCTGGGCACAAATGGTGAAAGCACTATTAACAATAATGGACACAAACTAAAAGAATTTGCATAAGTAAATGAATTAAAAATAATGAACACATTCTTTAGACATAAAGAAATTCATAAAATGACATGGAGTGCTCGAGGTTATAGATCTATTATAGATTACATTTTAACAAACAAGAAATTATCATCTTTAGTATATGACACTAAAGTTTTTAGTGGATATGATGTTTCTACAGACCATTACTTACTAATCTCTAAAATTTGTTTATGTCATAAATTTTACACATTTATTAAAAGATCCCCATGACCAGAAGAAATTTTTAGGGTACATTTGTTAGAGGACCCTAGTATAAAATTACTTTATCAGAGGAGATTAGAGCAAAATTTGAGGCATTCACCATGCAGCCTTAATATTAATGAAGAATGGCAAACTTTAAAGAATACATTACAACAAGTGGCGAATGAAGTTTCAGGCAAAAAAAAAAGAGAAGACACATAAGGCGTTCTATTCTATGGAATGAGGATATTAAAAACTTGATTGAAAACAAGAAGAAGGCATATTTATTGTATTTAGCAACACATTTTGAAACAGATAAAATAGAATACAAAAGGTTAGTAGCAATTGTGAAAAGAGAAACAAGAAAAATTAAAAAGCAATGCTGGGAAACATTTGTATCGAGAATTGAACATGATTGACATGGACGCCATATAAATGCATACAAAATTATTAAAAATTTAAACAGAACTGAACAAGATAATTTGCAATTTACCCCAATAACCGAACACACATGGCTGGATTACTATCACAAACTTTGAACTAAACAATTTAATGATAACACTACAGAAGGGAAGTGCACAAAATTAACAGAAAATTGTGTTGACTTAATCACAATGGAAGAACTGGAAACAACCATAAAAACATTAAAATCTAGAAAATCTCCAGGATCAGACGGGATTAATAATGACTTGTACAAACATGCACCAAAAAGTTTTTTACATACATTTTTGAACTTTCTAAATGTTTGTTGGATCTACGGAGGAGACATTCCCAAAGAGTGGAGGACAGCCATTGTTATATCAATGCATAAAAAAGGATACAGAAATAATCCAGATAAATATAAAGGCATCAGTTTATTAAATACTGGATATAAAATTTATTAAAAAATTATTGCAAAGAGATTAACAGTAATTGCAGAAGCCCTACTATTAGAAGAGCAGAATGGATTTAGGAAACGTAAATCCTACATGGACTGCATATTTTCAGCTTCACAAATAATTGAAAAACATTGAAAATTTAACATCACCACATATATTGCATTTATTGATTACAAAAAGGCCTTTGACTCTGTGGACAGAGATAAATTATGGACTATTATGTCAAGTAAAGGAATTCCAGCTCATTTAATTACAATAATTCAGACAATATATATGGAAAACATTATAAGAATTAATGCACGTAAAGGAATATCTGAAGATTCTAGAGTTATTACCCAAGGGGTAAGACAAGGCTGCCCACTGTCACCAGTTTTATTTAATTTATATTTGGATGAAGTCATCAGGAAATGGTTAAAGAAACTAAAAACTAGCAAATATTTTAAGGAGTTAATTTTTAACACACTGTCATTTGCAGATGACCAGTTTATTATTTCTGACACAGAAGACAATTTGCAAAGGGTAGTTTATTCATTACATAATATATCAAAAGGATACAATTTGGAAATTGCCACAAAAAAGATGAAGGTATTTGGTTTCATTGGGACAGATCACCTAAGAACAAAAATTATTATAAATGATGAAACACTAGAACAAGTTAACCAATTTACTTATTTAGGTTGCAGTATATCTTACCAATTTTCCAATGATGTAGAATCCAAAATGGCAAAATTTCTACAATTAATTGGCACTATTAAGAGAATTATTTTTAGGAAAGTAAGAACAGAAACTATTTTGAAAATATACAACACTTTAATTGTACCTACATTTTTATATGGGTCAGAAAATTGGACTCTGACAGCTTCAGAGACGAAGAACTGAAGCGGCAGAAATGAAATTATTGAGACCTCTGGCAGGCTACACCCTTCATGACCACAAAACAAACGACTTTATACGCCGTGAACTAAAGATTACAGGCGTACTAGAAAAGCTAGATGAATACAGACTGAACTGGCATTTACACTTGCAAAGAATGCCACAAAACCGAATCCCATTGAAATCATACCACTACAGACCACAAGGAAGGAGAACAATTGGAAGACCAAAGAAACACTGGCAAGAACAGTTGTAACTCTGGAGACAGAATGGATCAAACTGGTCCAGTCCTTGATGTTTATGATGATGATGATGATGATGAATTTGGAGTTAAGCTAACCTATCATAGGTAACGGAATTATCTCATTGAATTCTGTGATTGTTATTTAGATTAGTCACTTATATTTTCTTTTACTGTACTAACACATCACTCATGTGTAGGAGGAATGTGATAGTATCTGTAAACAGGGCATGACCATTTCCTTCCATATTCTTTATTCTCATTCACCCTACCAAATATAAATTGATGCTACATACAACTTTTAAGTGTCTCATACAGCATTTTTAAATAAGCAAGTAATTTACTGATTAATTTAATTGTACAAATGGTTTGATGCATAGAAAAGAAGAATGGCATCAATTAATAATATATTCAAAATTTGTATTACAGATTTTAATAATACACAAAATATGATACCAACACTTAAACCAACAGTGCTTCACTAATTTTACTGAAGGTTATTACTTGGTATTTGATGTAAATTACAGTACATCACTCCATACTTAGAATAGTATCACCTGAAAAATATTGTGTCAAAGTCATATGTCCGTCAAGAAGTGTTTGAATAGTGCAGTTCAGCATTGTGAATATGTCTAAAATTATTGTGTTTCCCTCCTGAACCTTATATAGATGTACAAAATTATTGCAAAGCATGTCTCTATTGTGAGTCACCATGTTATGTAGGTTCATTCACACTGAAAAGGAGCAGAAGCAAGTTATAATGCGAAACACGTAGCATCATTGTCTAGAATGGAAACTCAGGGTGATTCCGGATCCTGAAACAAATACAATGTTGTTAGTCTAACAACAGACATTGCACTTCAACAATATTGCATTATTGTTCCTCAAAAGTAGTAAATCTAAATATCAGTTAATCAAATAAATCTGGACATCAATTTTCTCACAGTTTTTTTAAAGTAATATTACATTTCAGTGTCTAAGTAAAAACTCTGAAACAATTATTCCAGTTCTTGTGAGGCCTAATGAGAAATATTTTTATGTAATGTTAATCAACAAAATGCACTTTTAAATTAATGTTTTAATTCAATTCTTCTTGTCTTCTACATGTTTTGAACTTGATACTGAGTATCGAGCACATCCTCCAACATGCTAGACTGCTTGCATAAACGCATGGAAAACATACCATATTAGGCTGTGTGTACAATATAGTCTTCCTGATGATGGACATAAATTGTTTGAAACATGTAGAAGACAAGAATAATTGAATTAAAACATTAATTTAAAAAGTGTATTTTGGTGGTTAACATAACATAATTGTATCACAACACATGGTTCAAAAAACATACAGAAATATTTTCTTTTTCAAAATAACAATGATGTAACAAAGTTATGTATTAAAGTGAGTTAATTGCTTTGCTTTTTATGAAATACAGTTTAATTTTTGTGAATTTCTTAATTCTAATGGTGTGAAGTTGAAAAACATCTGTCCTATTGAAGTTATTCAAAATTATTCTAACACTAGAATAAGTTCATTTTGAGTAAATGATTTTGGCCTTTATTTTACTAATATAATTTTGGAAATGCACCTTAAATTAGATATTACCATCACTTGCAATCCGTCTGGCATTTCTTGTACTTCAGTATTTGTGTTTGGATGTATAATTAAAAATTATTTATATTATTTATTTACACTAACAATACCATTTATTTTTCACCAAGTTTAATTGTTAGGAATTCTCACTGTACAAAAGACTGGGACTACTAACACCAGGTATATGCAGAATGCAGGCCTTATGTATCTTCTAATTTTATTATCAGTGTTCTCTGCCAGATGTACCAGCTCTTATTAAAATAATTCTACTCCTGCTCCTCCATTTTCGGTAATGGTTATCGAATGTTATTCTCTCACTTACATCTAACCTTGTACCAAATTTTTCTGAACTAAAAATTATATAATATTAGTACATGTCATTATTCTCTTGCATGCTACTTTGTCATTAATAGAGCCATTTTGTGCTTGGAAATTTATCCCTTAATTTCCATATTTCAGAAGCCTCCAGAAGTATTTGAATAGCATTTGCCTCCTCCCTATATGACATCTTCCTCCTGCAGTCCTCTCCCTACCCTTGTTTCTAAGTCCCTGCTATACACCATGCATCACATACTTACTTGAATAAAGAAATTAATAAAGAAATACATTAGTTATATACAAGTAAGAAGGTTTAGTTAATTTTGTAATTTATTCTGGTAAATCTTTATTCTGAACTGCACTTCATTCTTGTCTGAACATGTCATGAAAAACAGAATTTATTCTATCATAAGCCATGTAATCAGGTGCTAATGGAACATATTTTATTTTGAATTTCAAGAAGTTAGTAACTGATTCTCATTTGCTTCTCTGTATTGTAGTTACCCTTTGAAGAACCCAAAGTCAAGTATCCTTCCATCTGACCCCTGGTCCAGTTGATTCAAGGTCAGCATGTCATCACTGGTCAGCTCAAAATCGTGTACCTGCAATGTATGAGTATATGCAAACATTCATTTGAATTCTGCAGATCCAAATCTTGTCAGAATAACAAAATTATGCAGAATAACTCATAAAAACAAATTCATTATTGTGTAAAAATTCCAGTAAAACAGGCAAAATCCATCACATAAAAGTATAAGATTGGTTTAAGTTGTGTGTTGTGGACTGCATATGGGGTAAGGTGTAGAAACTGTTAAGTGTCAGGTTGCAGCTCAATGCTGTATGGAGGAAAGAACATTCTGGGACAGTACTACCACTACCACATCAATGGCACAGTGATAACCCCAATGAATCCACAAGTGTGCAGAAATTTTCACAAGCTTATATTTCTTCTCAGTAGTCAGAAAGAAGGGGAAGAAAATGGATGTTCTGACAGACTGGTCTTTGACTACTGCTGTAGCCACTGTGAAGTCAAAAAGCACTAGATATTAAGAAAATGTTTAATATGCATTGATAAACTGATATTTAGCTTAAAATGTTGAATCTCACTTGAAAATTTTGACGAATCCGCTCTGGATTGGTGCTTTTAGGAATGGCTGCTATGCCTCGTTGCACAATGTGACGAAGCAGAACTTGTGCAGGTGTTTTTCCATGTTTCTTTGCCACCTCCAACACTGTGGGGTTATTCAACAGGTCTGGAAAATCTTTGCTGAAATCATTACCATATTAAGTATGTAAGTTTCTGGTATGCAAAAATGACACCCAAAGTCAAGGCCTGAAAATTGGAACCCAAAAAGTATTTTCAGATGCAGTTTTAGATTCAGTGTAAGGTCCTAATATCCTCCATGCACACAAGGCACAAAGAAATCTTTGGCAGATCATGCCTGCCAGTTTGTAAATTTTGTCTTTGGAACTAACATTTTTTTCAATGAATCATTGTATAGAAAATATACACTAAATCCAAATTAATTTAATTTTGTTCACATGAATGCCAAGCTGAACATTAATAGTTTTCTCAAAACATACTTGTTTCACAAAGAATGACTCAAAATATTTTTTCATCTGCCGACTTGCATCACTTTCACTCTGAGCATTTCATATAACAGCAGGCAGTACAGTGTTCACTACTTTGCCTGAGTTAGGGTTCACAAATTTTGGTTCTGTGTTGCAGCTAATAGTGGGTTCAGTCACCATATTTAAAGAAGATGCAGGAATTGTTTTCCTATGGATCACAAGCATATGTCACACCTAAGAAACACATTGTTTGTTGCACATTAAAGTTTTATAAGTGAAGTGAGCTAATAAGGAGTGAATAGCAATGGTTTTCAGACAAAATAAAGTCTCTGTGTATGTACAGATTTTATTAATGCTTGCAACATCTATTTAAAATATTTTTATATATGGTAGACTTGATAAAACACACAAAAAAAATCATGATTGCCAACTGTGATAGTTCTGCAATAGTATATTTATGTCAGTATTAAATCAAGATCGAAGCACAAGGAGTAAGAAGTACCAAAAAACACATTTGGAAAATATACTTACTCTAATGAAATATGTCCTTCTTCATAAGTTTTAAATAGTAAAAGACATCAGTTTTGTGGAAAACTGCTCTGCATAGTTTGCACAAAACTGTACGATTTCTGAATCTCAGCAAATTATTGCTGCAGGACAGTTACTAGGAGCATATTTGTTTCAGTCGCACAAAGTTTCCATAAAATCTCATTGAGTCACCAAGTGCTGAATATTTTTCTTACAGAATTCTATAGCTGGCACTGCTTGCTGCACTTGAGGGTTCTATTGGAAGGAACAGGTGCCTACTCCAAAGTACAGTAGGTACAAATATTTGCCGAGATGTGAGAGGGAGGATTTCTCATTTAAAAGGAAATTACACATCTTAACTTGCTGGGATATGATGGGACTTTGAATTCATTTTGATCAGGAAATGTATATGTGGCTACTACACTTTATCTTACTGGTCACATCATGTTCTTTACCATTGGTCACTTGATAGGTTGGTTTCAACTAAACTTTGCTTGACATTGCACAGGTTTCTATTGAATTTCTCTTAAGTACAGAAAACCACACAATTCAGATCTCTCACTTACATACCTGCATTTCTGGTAGTTTGGTTGGCATACCTTCCTTTACATAGCTTTCTCATTCACACACATCACAATGACTCAGAACAGTCTAGTTGCTTAACGTGCATGCAACAGAAGCAAATTCTTGCTCATGCATACAAATTAGAGTGAAACACAAAGGGTGATTTTTGTCAAACCCTATGAGGGAGATATAATGTAAAAAGTGTCGTAACAAATTTAGAACTTAGTTTCCTCCAGTTTCATTTTCTTTTAAACCATCAATTTTACAGATATGATATTTCTGTGCATTATAATAGTAAGTACACTATGTGAGTACAATGGACCTGTATTCCTAAAGCATTAATGCCTATGTTGAAAATTTTACCAGAACTTTCTGTAGTTAAAATATGTGTCTTTTAAATTACACCACTGATACTGAAGAGTTATTTATATTCCCTTGTAAATTAAACTTGCTGTATAAACAGACTGTTAAAGAGTTTACATTTTTGTTAATATATATTTATGTAATATATATATAGATTAATTAATACCTTATTCCCATTGTCTTGTACATATTTTCTGTGCCACGAGAACCGAGTGGTGAATAAGCACAGACTAGAATATCATGCTCTTTGCACAGCTCAACCAGTTCATTCTGCTGACACAAGACATGCAGCTCTACTTGTAGATTTGCAGGTGGAATGCGAGCAGCTTGCAGTATTCGTTTTATCTGCGTGATGTTGAAATTAGACAGCCCAATAGCCTTGGTATGTCCTGCATCCACTTGTGCTTCCATTGCCTAGAACATCCCAGATGATATAAAACAGCAGTGGATGTTTCAGACAAGTTAGAAAGGGAAGGGTTCCTGAGTAATCTTGAAATATCTTTGACCAAACTTCAGATACAAAATAATTTGTAACTATCATATGTGTGTGTGTGTATCTGTTATTAGACTCTTTAAGACACAATACTATGTAAATAATATTTAAACATGAAATTCCTAACCCACAGAAAACACACTGCATCTGTATCACACAAAAAAACTGCTTGGTTAAAAAATCACTTATTCTAAGAACCATACAAACAAATAAATACACCCTGTCAGCATAATGTCGAGCCATTTTTTATTAATGCCTGTACTATGCACACTGTTACTCATGGCATTAAACAAAGCTGAAAGTTTCATAGCAGTATGGAGCAATAATGATTCATATGACTAACTATTGCATTACACCTTGTTTACCAGTTTGCAAAATGAGGTTCATTCTGATGCAGATATAATTATTTATTATTCCTGTTATTATGAATTTTCTCAGCTCCATTCTGTAAGACCATGTAAGGGTATGTATATTCAGAAATTTGTCAAGGGTGCAGTAGAAACAAGTTGGCTGAAGTGTAACATTTTTTACCTGTGCTTTGGAGGTGCCCAGTTCAAACATCAATTGAAATACCAGCTACACTGACAGAATCTTCGTTGCTTTCCTCAGTCCCTCCAAAACAATGCTGGGTTACTACTTTTAAATATGTCACAAGTGCTTCCTGATACAGCTTTTCCAATTCAATATTCACTAGCTACCAGTTATTCAGCACTATATATTGTTATATTGTTTAGTTACTGACAGTGACATTAATAAACAGCAAATAAATAAATATCAAGAGTGTGGTAAAGCTATTATTTTATTTATGGAGAAAAAAATAAACTTACAATGTACAGCTATCTGCATGGCAGAAAGCATTTTTTGTAATTCCAGTTCCTGAAATTCTTATATCAAGGTGTGTGGGGTTATTTCTGCTGCTGATATGACAATTGGCCCAACTATAATCTCTTTCAATCTCAAATATTTTAGCTTCTTGTGCCAAATGATAAACGATTAATACATGATGGTAATGACAGTTACAGTAAAAAGAAGAACATTAGTAATGAAAATGATAACGCAGAGGAAGAGAGTTATGAAAATTACGACGACGACGTGTGTAAAGGCACAATAAACAGGAGTCTGAAGTAAGCTAGAAATTTTTTATTTATGGATATACTAGAAGAATATTAAAATGTTTGTATGTAAAAGAGATCAAATGGTGTGCTGGTGCAAGAGTAGGAGTTCAATGTACATAATATTAATAATTCTTAAGACAATAGAAAGCATGAGATTCCATATTATTCTCTTGCAAAATGCTGTACCTTCCAAATATCTACATGGTTTGTGGATTTGTCCAGGAGAATGTTTCCATCATCGTCCACAGGATGAATTTCTTCCCCCTTTTCCAAGAAACCAAATGGCACATGCACCAAGTACATATCTACATAATCCAAACCAAGTTTATCCAATGAACGCTTCAAATAATTTTCAACTCTGTCAGGATGGTTGCCAACAGCTGGTAACTGAAACAAATTTATAATTTAGCTGCATATTAAGTTAAATTTTTACTGGCTTAAAATTTAATTATGCATCTGCATTTAAGTGGTTATATGTGCAGCTACGTGTAACAAACACAAACACTTGTGCTGCAATCAAAATTTTCAGTGCCTGAAATGGGAAATGTAAGGAACCAGGATGATATGGTAAATTTCATTTAATGCAAGAAAAGTAGTTGAAATATAATTGGAAAGTGAAGCACCTCCTTTCCCCCCACTCTCTCTACCTCTGAACCACAAGGGGTAGAATGCATGAAACTTTGTCCCCACACCCATGTAATATCTTCATGATGTGATGCTTAGACACAGGGATATTTACCTGTTGCTGACAGCCCAGTCCTATAAGCATCTACTTCTTACCTTTGTGACTATGAAAAGCTCTTCCCGTTTAACCTTGCCAGAGTTCAGCCACTTTGCCAGTACTCTGCCAATAGCTGCCTCATTCTCATACACATAGGCTGTGTCGATGTGTCTGTATCCAGCTTCCAAAGCTTCATCCAGAGCATCTTCCAACTCCACATCTGCAGCCTGTAATTCCCAGTCGATCAGAGTCATATTTATCTTTGTTATTCCTTTGGATTGCCTCCCTTCATGCTTTAAATTAAATTAAATTACATACTCAAATTGTACCTTCCATTTTGATGACAACCTGCCTCCATGTGTCCAGAAAACGTGAGTAGTATCTATCAATCATTTCTAATATACATGGTATGACAATAAAGTTCGCGAACTCATCGCGGTAAAAGTGCTATATACCTCATTGCTGAATACCACCGTGGTCGCTTTCAAAGTACTCCCCTTGGGAAGATATGCACCGATGCCAGCCCCTAGTTCACCCTTCAAAACAATTTTGGAAGTGGTTTTGTGGAATGGCCTTCAGAGCTGCCGTTGTATTACTCCCGATGTCATCAAAGTCATCAAAATGCCTTCCTTTCAATATTTCCTTTATCTTCAGAAACAGAAAAAAATCACTGGGGGCTATACCCGGTGAATTGGCAGGGTGTTCCAACATAGTTATTTGTTTAGTAGCTAAAAACTCTTCTTTGCTTTGGTTCTTCGGTGATCTCCTTTGGGGCCATTTTTGCACACACCTTCCTCATGTCAAGATCTTCAGTTAAGATTTTCCTAATTGTTTCTCTGTCGATGTTCACTTGCTCTGCTATTCTTCTGACAGTCAGCCGACGATTTTCACGCAAAATTTGACGAACTTTTGCAATGTTTTCTTCAGTTCTGTTTGTTGCTGGCCGTCCTGATCTCTCTTCGTCAGTGACACTTTCTCTCCCCTCAGAAAAACGTTTCACCCACTTGTAATCTGCTGTTTTCTTCATAGCATTATCCCCGTAAACTTTCACCAACATCAACATCAACTAACAACAAGAAATTTAATGTTCGTTCGTTGCTCTAATTCAAGCTACGACATTCTCGCGGCGGCACACCAAAACACACGCAGACATTAATAGATGCTATTCAGAAAGGGAGTGCCACAGATCAACAACAACACAGCTTTGAAACGCTGTTACGTCAACTTCATCAAACCATACTGAGGCTTTTGTCCAGTGCTGCCACGGCAAGTACATGGTGGCGAGTTCGCGAACTTTATTGTCAGTCTACGTACATGAAATCTTAAGGTGAAATGGTATGAGAACATCAAAGTTGACTCTTTCTTCCCACAGGTTGAATTTAGTAACCGTCATGTGCATCAACAAATTTCTTGTTATTTAGTAGGTACCAATGACTCTCAACAAAAATATTGTTAATTGAAATATTGTTAAATCACAGACACTAATGTACAACACGTTTTGCCTTTTCAATATTACGCCATCTTCAGGCTGTATTAAAAATTATGTAAAGAGGATTAACATAATTCGGTGAACACATATTAAGTGCTAAGTTGAGATCTCAATTTTATATGTTTTCTTAAAGCATGCAATTTCAACATTAATTAATTAAGACTGAAAACAGTTAAAATTCCAAGGGTTAAAATTACGGCATCACTGCTATGATATTACGGCGAATTTAAGATCTCCTCATCCCCCCTTCCAATGTGTTTCCATCTTGTATTTGTGACAATTTGTGAGTGGGATCTGTTTTTAGACGCGTTTGCAGAATTGCGAAAAGTGACTATTACCTTCGTCATGTCTCGGCTCCTAATGGACGGATTTTCATAAGAATTGGTATTTGAATACATTTTGAAAATCTGTCGAGAAAATTCAAGTTTCATTAAAATCCGACAAGAATAACAGGTACTTGACACGAAGACCAATTATGCGTATTTAATTAATCATATCTCGCTCATTTCTTCTTAAAATGAGGAATGTTTAGACAAAAGTTTTATAGAAAACCAAACACATATTTTATGTTCAATAATTTTTTTTTTCGAAAATCCTGCCTTTAATGGAATAATGTGGAAAAATACTCTAGAGCCTGGCAGGCCACAGATAACAATATGGTGCATGCGCATTGCATGTTGGATGACTAAGACAACAAAAACACACACACACACCAACACATACACTCACACTATGTAATAATTATTGCTTTTCCACTGCAGCAATGGTTGCATGAACGCGCCTCAGTGTTACGTTTATATGTACATTGTATTTTCGAATTCAAGTAGCAATCCATATTGTAACATGCAAAACACCTGGGACTTCTTTTCACTTTTGTTTTACAAGATGGTCGCACTTCTGGGATATATTATTCGCTTTACAGATTGTGTTCGGATTGTGATCTTCTAATTTATAGCCAACTGGTGACAGAAAAAGATACGACGCTTGTTTGATAACCTTTTGTAAAGAAATTCTATACCGAATTTCATGAAAATTCAGTATAGGATTTAGTTGCTGACATTGTACCACAGACGGACAGAGAGCAGGACGTGGTTTCCATATAAGGTGCTCTTATTTACTTCATAATGAACACCCAGAAATATGTACATGTTTTAACACATACCCGCATGCATTTTAAGATTATGTGAAATACCTTTAATTTGAAATATTCAATACATCATGTTTATTTAACGACTGTCTTAGATCGGAGGAAACAGGCTAAAAGGTAGTGGATACAGGATCCAAGCCGAAGCAATGTAGATAACCTGAACAATGTAAGACGTGATGCTAGCAAACATTTCAGGAACAAAAAGGAGGCATATCTGAAAGCTAAAATCGAGGAACTTGAAACTAACAGCAAGATCAACAATATCAGGGACTTGTATAGGTGCATTCATTACTTCAAGAAGGGGTACCAGCCGAGAACTATTATAGTAAAGGACGAGAAAGGAGATTTGGTTACAGATTCCCACAGTATTATGACGAGGTGGTGGAACTATTTCTCCCAGCTATTGAATGTACATGGGGCTAAGGATGTTAGGCAGGAAGAAATACACACAGCAGAACCACTAGTGCCTGAGCCAAGTGCCT
>Ga0209737_10001883_pt1 | contig 14787 bp, 3 predicted proteins | sample TergutCu122P3_FD_187284 | JGI IMG/M metagenome (GOLD analysis project Ga0209737, IMG submission 187284) | Cubitermes ugandensis P3 segment gut microbial communities from Kakamega Forest, Kenya - Cu122 P3 (SPAdes) (version 2) | ecosystem: Host-associated > Arthropoda: Insects > Digestive system >...
TTCCGTTTGGGAGACACCCGATTGAGCGCTGCCAATACGGGCCTCTGTTGTGCCTCTGATGAAATTCGTGGCAACAGAACCGGCGGCGCCCACGTTACCACCGCCGCCAGCTGCCGCAGCTACGGTAATCATGCTATTGTGATTCTCGGCAAGAACATCAACGGATCCATTTTCTGCTTCCGTTGTACCGCCCACCAGTTTGGCGAGAATACTGCTCTCGATAATATTGGCGGTGGCGGAAGCTCCTACCCCCGCAGTACCGCCGCCGGCAACACCGCCGGCAACGGAAATAATATCGCCTTTATTTCTGGCGTGGAGGTGGATGTTATTTTTCGCCTTTGTCGTACTGTTCTCGAAAGAAACGGTGTTCGTACCTCGGAGAATGTTCGTGGCAAAGCCTCCCCCAACACCCATGGTACCACCACCACCAGCGCCCACACTGACGGCAATGATGTCGCCTCTGACGAGGGAAGCGGCGCTAATACTGCCCTTTTCCGCTGTCAAGGTCGAATTTAATGCGCGAATAGAGCCGGCGCCACTGATATTATTCCAGGAAAAAGCAGCGCCCACGCCGCCTTTACCGCCGAACCCGGCGCCTACGGCGATGGACACCATCTTGCCGCTGTTAAGGGCGCTCATTACTATATCCCCTGAACTCCCTGCGGCAGCGCCTGTCGCTGTTACGGAAGAGACATTCTTGATTTCCACAGCCGTCACGTTTGTTGACTTGTCAATACTATTGCCCTTGGGACTAAAAAGGCTTGCCCCTTTGAAATCTGCTTTTAGATCGTGAACAATTTTATCTTCATGCTCCTCGGACTCCGCACCAGACAGAGAACCGATAGTATTGATAGCCACGGAAGCGCCCACGCCCGCCTTACCGCCGCCGCCGACAGACAGAAGAGCGGCAACAATATCGGCGCTATTCAGAGCATCCAGGTGAACCGAACTTCCCGAAATGGCCGTCTTATCCAGATAGACAAGGGTAGAATGGTTAACCTGGTTATAAGAAATGGACGCGGCCACGCCAACATCACTGCCGATGGCAACATTCATAGCTACATTCAAAATACCGGCGGCATTTTTGGCGGCGGCTTCCATTGCTTTTGTCGCCGTTACGGTACTGTTTTTAAAAGCAACGATCGTTTCTCCGCCTACAAGGTTCACGCCAACATTGCCGGCAACGGCGACTCCGCTCGTTGATGCGGCAACTCCCAGGGCTACGGCAAGTATCCCGCCCTCGGTTGTGGCGTTAAATGCGGCATTTCCTCCCGTTGTAATCGTGGAATTGAGGATATTCACCTGCGTCTCATCCCCCAGGACATTAAGACCGATATTGGCGCCTACGGCAGTCTTACCGACGCCGACGCCCAGGGCTGCCGTGACAATCTTGGGACTGCGCCCGCCAATGCCAAGCTGCAGGGTTTTCATATCTCCAGTTCCCCCTTCTTCGCGGAGATCAAGTTCTGTTCCGTCGTCAGAAAGATAGGTTGTCGTACCGTTCTCATTATTTTTTAATTGTACAACGACGTCATCTTCGTACTGCTTCGCGCCCAGGGCCGCCAGGCTTAACGCCTGGACAAGGAGATCGTCTGTAAGGTTAATCGTCGAACCGTCAATGGCAACACCCGTTGTACCGCCGGAGAAAACCAGGGCTATTGTTCCGCCAATGCCAACATCGCCGCTGGGAGAAATACCCCCGGCCAGGGCGATGGTAATGATGGCCGTCTCATTAAGGGACTCAAGAACAAGGGAGCCTGCATTGATGACGGAATTAATAATATTGGCATGGGTATTGACCCGCAGATTACTGACGGCAATGGACCCGCCGACAGCCGTACTGCCGCCAACGGCAAGACCGCCGGCAATATTAATGATCATCGCCCTGTCCTTCGCCACGGCAAGAATTTTGCCGTCGGCATTCTGCGCCTTTATCAAGTTGGCATCCTGAATGCGAACAAAGGTATCATCAAAGATGTGGGCGTAGGAAATGCTTCCTGCTATCTGTGTTCCCTCGGAACTGGAAGAGCCGCTGGCGCCGGCAGATACGGCAATAATCTGACCCGCGCGATCGCCCAAGACTTCAAGGGAATTAAAGGTAATACTGTTCGCCGTCTTGCTGTGAGGCTGAATGTAGGCTACCGTTGTTCCGTCAAGGATGTTCACGCCAATAGCGCCGCCAATGCCCGTGTTATCGCCGCTGCCGGTTTGAACGGTCACTCCGCCGCCGACAGCGATATCAAGGATGCTGTTCTCCGCCAGAACTTTGATATCATTGGCAGTAATGATAATGTTGCCGCTGATACCGGCGGAGGCTTTTTCCCAGAGGATGTTAGCCGCCGCCGCACCGGACAGGCCAAAACCGCCTTTATCATCGCCACCACCGCCGCCGCCGGATACATTGCCGGCGGAACTGAGAGCCGTGCTTACTTTTCCAAGCTGGTCTCCGCCGAGTAACTCCACTGCTTTACCAACACCACCACCGGCAGGGCTGCTGCCGCCGCCGGAAGTGCCGCCGCCAGAATCTTGTTTCTTCTCACTGGTCACAGTACCGGCAATCGCGGCCACAATATTCAGACCGGACAACTCCGCCTTTATGTCCACATTACCGGAAACCACGGAAGTGACTGGCGCAGCCGCCACGGTTTCCTTATTTTTATCTCCTCTGATGGCGATCAGCTCACCGTCTTCATCAAGAAGATTTCCCCAAACGGCATGGGCCTCGCGATCCATGACAGTAATAATTCCCGATAAACCAACGCCCGTGTTGCCCTTGGTAAGGCTCCCGGCAGCGCCAATACGCAAGGCGTCGTCATGGGCTTTGATGGCTACGGAAGCGGCAGTAACTTTCGCCGCATCATCAATTTTTGCCAGAGTATAGGAGTCGTAAAAGGTCAGGCCGAACATGCCGTTCACGCCAATACCATCGGCTTTGCCTCCACCAACGGTCACACCAATTTCAAGGGATTTGGTTACGGCCTCTACGACCAGCTTATTGACATCAAAGGTTCCGCCGTCAATGCGGGCAATGGTCGTATTTCCCATAAACGACCCCAGAAAGGCGGCGCCAATGGAGTCGGCAGCCTGATTGCCCCACATATTCGACCATATATTACTAAAGGTATTTGACAATTTTTCAGGATCAAGAGCATTGAGGAGGGTATTAATATTGGCGACAACATTTCCCATTTCCACCGTGGTTTCCGCCTTGACGGCAAGGTCAGGCTTTGGTCCGGCGCCTCCCACTCCCGTCAGACCGGAAATGGTAACGCCGTCTTCAATCTGGGCAACGGTCGTATTATCAATGAAGAGGAGAGTCGCCATACCGGCTATTCCCAATTTTTCGGCATCCGTAACGGACTGGGTCCAACTGTTAAAAAATCCTCCGTCCAGTCCCAAATTCCAGTCGAGGATATCCTTCAGGTCAACAAAAGAAAAATTATCCCAATCGGCAATCATGGTATAGATAGGATGGGACAGGTTGTAAGGGATTTCCGTTTTGGCGCTGACCGTCACAGATTCGCCTGCTTTTAAAACAGCCCCATTTTTAATGACGGCCGTCGTTTTATTATCCATAAAGGCCAGAGCAACAGCAATGCCAACAGCATTACTCTTTTTTGTATCCTCGTTGTTGCTCTTGTATCCGGCGATAGTAGATGAAGCGCCGATAACAACCTTATTGATCGTTTCCGCCGTTACAGCAATTTTATTGGCCGTAAGCTTGGCATTGCTTCCGATTACGGCGCTCGTTTCCACGTCATCAAACATGAGGGCCGCCGTTCCGTTAAGCCCCAATTCCTTGAAAGGATTGTTCGGCCCGGAAATATCCACGCCAAAAATATTATTGGCAAGGGAGGTGGCGACCTTGGTAACGGCGTCAGTAATACCCAGGGATTTCATTATTCCGCTATAGAAACTCGGCCCCATATTCGCGATGGAGCCGACGCTGTTGTCTTTGGTATCGGTTATGGCGGCAAGGGTCATGTTACGCGCCGCCGTCAGGATTCCATCAACGGTAAGAGTCGTTCTGGCATCTCCGTAAAGGACGGCGACGGTAAGGCCGACTACGGATTCACCGCTGCCGCCGCCGGCAACAGATACATCATGGCTCCGCTCTGTCAGGGCGGTAATGGAGATATCTCGGCCCGAGGTAATCTTCGCATTCTCGGCAACTTTCACAATATTTGTGGATTCGCCAATGCCAAAGGCAAAGGACAGGTCTGCGGGGACTTTATTCACCAAATGCATCTCTTTGGAGGCAATGTCTATGGTGGTGGCGGCCTTCGAGAGAATGGTTACGTCCTTGCCCGCTCCGGAAGTAATACTGGCAGTCCCGCCGATATTAATGGATGAGTCGGCCACTACTCTTGCCCCGGAACCGGTTATGATGGTGCCGTAATTGGCATATTCCGCTCCTGCCGCAGCAAGAGCGGTAATCTTTACCTCTCCTGCAGCGTCAATTTTTCCGTCAATGGTAATGGAGGCGCTAGCGCGGTTATCCCGCCCCGTGGCGATAAGGCTGTTCGCGTGGCTGACGATGGTATCCAGGAGGCTTTCCAGTCCTCCCAAAACAGCATTGATAAACCCTTCCTCATCTTCCTCGCTTAATGTCCCGTCATCGTCAAACTCAAGGCGGGTTCCGGCACCGGCGGTGGCCTGAATGGTCACGTCATTCCCCTTGATCTCGGAATTCTCATCCATGGAAAAACTGACGTTGGCCCGACCACCGAAGTCATATTGGTTGCTCCATTCGTTGTCATTCAAGAGAATCGTGACATCTCCTGCCTTACCGGTTCCTGCAGCATGGGCATGAATCTTGGTGTTGACCAGGTCAATCTTGGGCGCTTCGAGTCTGACATTTCCCGCAGAACCAGCTCCTGTGGAATAGGTTTCAATCGTACTGCCCGTCAGCTTAATCGAATCACCCGGCACGGATACCGGCGTCTGCCCTTGCGACGTCTGCACCATAACATCAGGAACTATTGTGGTTATCGTAACATTTCCGGCCTTATTGCCCCCCGTGGTATAGGTCTGAATCGTGCTGCCAACTAATTCAATCTTAGGCCCTTTTATTGTGACATTTCCGCCAGTCCCACCTGCGGCATGGGCCTGAATCGCGCTGCCCGTCAGCTTAATCACATGTTCCGGCAACGACTGAAACGTCCCCAGCACGAAATCATCCGGAACAACTCCTTCTATCGTGACATCTCCGGCGTTATAATTCCCCGTGGCGTGCGCCAGAATCTGGCTGTTGGTCAATTCAATCTTGGGCGCTTTCAGGGTAATGCTACCGGAATTACCGACGGAGGCGCCTGTCAGGTGTACATCACGATCGGCGGAATCTCCTGCCACTTTTCGGGAAGAAATGAAAACATCGGCCAAAATAATAGAGTTTGTGGCGTCAAGGATATAATTTGCGCCATGGGTGAACTTATCTCCGACGCTCCCTGTCCAGATGATGTCTGCCGGATCAATGAGAATGGTCCCTGCCTTGCCGTTTTGGGCGGAAGCCCGCAGGTCGCCGCCCTGGAGATAAACCGTTTCTGTCGCGCTGAACTCAACGAAGCCGCCGTCACCGCTTGTTCCGGCGGAAGCGTCCACTAAACCGCCACGGGCAAGGGTGGAGTCACGGCCGGCGTAAATGATAATCTCCCCGCCGGAGGAATTTTCACCCGTTCCCCGAGCGGAAATAACGCCGCCATCAGCAACCACAATGTCATTACCGGCGCGGACATCAATTTCGCCGGCTCTGTTGCCTTCTGTTCCGTCAACGCTGATTAGACCGGCAACATTCACATCTTGTTTCGCCACAATGCTGATTCTTCCATCAGGGGTGATTTCCAGCTCGTTTCCCGTCTGGAGACCTTCCACATTGACGAGGCTGCCGAAATCAACGCGCACCTGATGCCCGGCGCGAACGGCAGCGCCGTCAGCAATATCAACATTTCCCGCGCCTAACTGAATCAGGTCTGCAGCATTGATCTTGCCCTGAACGCTGATGACGCCGGAATCACTTAAAGGGATTTTCCCTTCAAAAAGCATCTGCTCATGGAGGCCGCTGATCTCTCCCGTGGGGGAGAGGAGGTCATTCATAAACTGAGGCGTAGGAGTCTGGACGGTAAAGGAACCAACATTGACCACACCTGTGGGGCCGATAATCACGCCGTGGGGATTGAGGAAAAAGACATTGCCGCCGATCTGACCGTTTTTATAGGCGTTAAGGATGCCGTCAATACGGGTCTGTTCCTTATGGACAAGGTTGATGAGAGCGTTGGCGCTGCCGGGGACATGGAGGTTAGTTGTATTCCCCCCGGGGACGTTAAAGCGGTCGAATGAATTGTAGGCATTCTGTCCTCTCATTGTTTGCGTTGTCACATCGGTAACATTGCCATTCACCGTCACCGTGGTTTGGGTGCGGCCGTCAGGCACGATATGCGGCTGAGCATGGGACATGGAAGCCAGAGGCCCTTGCAGAATAAACAAAAGAGTGATCCAGTAAGCAAAAAATCGGATACAGCCCTTTTTTATTCTCCTTCCGCGATTAGACGGATTGAAGTAACGCATTTTTCCCTCCTCTATTCATTCCTGCTATTATTTACTCAACTCTTTTAACAACCTGGCCGCATCGCGTCGTTTGGCAAAGGGAGCAGGGCTTGCCACTGCCGCCTCCAGAAGTCTCTTTGCTTCCTCTATTCTTCCCGCCTGATTAGCCAGGCGCGCAAAATAGTACGCCATGGCAGCGCTTACCTGACCGCTTGCCGCCGCCTGGCGAAGGGCCTGGGCCGCCTCTTCCGTCTGGTTGTTCTTAAACAGTACCCACCCTAAAGTTCCGGCATATTCGCTGTTATCGGGAAAGCTGGCGAGATTGTTCCTTGCCAGTTCCACCGAGCGCTGAAGTTTATTCGCATTGTTCTGCTCGCACAGGGCAATAACCAAACCGTTTACGGCCTGATGATCATTAGGATCAGCTGTTACCAGTTCCTGAAACATTCTCTCTGCTCCCGTGTAGTCGTTCAGATACAGGGCAATTGTCGCACGAAGCCGTTTAAACGATGCGGAATTGGGGTCTTCGGCGAGAAGCCTCTGGGACAGTTTTTGCGCTTCTTCCAGTTGGTCATCGTTCATGCGCATCTGGATGGCCAGGGTCAGCACTTCTCTGGATTTGGGATGCTTTGAAAGGGCGTCGCCAAGGGATTTGCGAGCCTTATCACGGTCGCCGCGGAGCAGATAAAGCTGAGACATGGCCGCATCGGCGGGAAGACCACCCTGCTCACCCTTCACGTCAAGACGGTCGGCCCTGACAAAAAGGGCCCTTGCTTCATTGTCCTTATTCTGCTGAAAGAGCGCCACACCCCTTTGGCGGAGAAGAACGGCAGATTCTCCCTCAAGCTGAATCTGCCCGTTAACGGCGTCTTCCATGGCTGCCCAGCGTCCTCTTGCCTCGGACAGGATGACCATGTTGCGGAAATAGGAACTCTCCATGTTCTTTTTACGCTCGGTGTTTACGGTGTAGGCCGTCAGTTTTTCCCTTGTTTTTTGGAGCAGTAGTTCCGCCGCCGTCAGGTGCCGCTGGCGAAGGGCAATCTCGCCGAGGAGAAGGTACGCTTCCGGATCTTCCGGCGTTTCTTCTACAGCCATCTCCAAAGCCGCCCGGACGGCATCGCCAAATTCGGCCTGGGCAAACCATTGGGCCATAACGATGCGCGGTGGCGCCAGCTCTCTGTGCTTCTGGTATAATCTGGTCAAAATCTGCAGGGTTTCGCCAAACTGCGACGCATTGAAGGCATTCACCGCCTCCGTAATACCAGCGGTTATTTCCGGGTTAACATTCGCCGCCACAGGAGCAGGGCCGGTCCTACCCAATGCCTGCTGAACCGGCAAGCCCAGTATCAAAAACAAACCAATAAATAATCCCGCTAACCAGCACGATTTCTGAGAATACTTTTTCATTTTTACCAAAAACTCCTAACGATAAATATTTGCTCCATTTGTTGAATGTCAAATGCCAGAGGATTTTTCTTCTCCATCCTTTCAGTCTCGCAATTAAAACTGGAGACGAACGGTGAAGAAAACCTTGCCGGAATTTAATTCCTCTTTAAACCTGTCCTGATTGCTCATTTCCTTGAAAATCGGCTGTCCGTAACCAACGGTCGCGGCCAAATGCCTGCCCATCATAAATGTTAATCCCGCTCCGACTGACGCGAGATACCCGTCTGAGCGCATCCCTGGAGGAGATTCTCTGTAAAAAATCCCGCCGTGATCAAGGAAGCCAAAAACATCAAGACGTCCACTGCCGGGGGTAGTCAATATCTGATAACGAACTTCTCCGCTGGCAACATATCCCGATTCGGCGCTCATCAACGCCTCAGGAGCGCCGCGAACGGTTGCCATGCCGCCAATCTGGAAATACTGACTCTGGGGAAGGTCCGTCAAGGCCCATTGACCGTTAAGACGTCCTACCCATGTCCAATCCGTCCCGAAAAAATTCCAGACATGGGCCAGGCTGCCCCGGAAAAGGGAAAAGTTTGCATACGCGAAACTTTCATCACCAAAGGCAACACGGGTTGCAACGCCGGCTCTTCCCGTCATGAAAGAAAGGGAACTGAAGAGACTTGACTTCTCATAGTAATGGATACCGTCCATCCCCAAGGTATATCCCGTCAGTTTTTCTTTGTAGTTGGGAATCTTATCGAACCACGTCGTTGATTTGTAGGTTTCCACAGAAGCCACGGCGTCAATTTTGTGCTTTGGCGAGTTCATCATATTTTGCCGCAAACCCAGGCGGTAACGCTCGGACAGACCCGTAATGTTAAGAATTTCGTAAGGGCCGGAAATGGTTTTGGGCTCGCCCCGGTTGAAGGACATTTCCACAGACGTCCCCCACGGCGTAATGGGCATCTCGCCTGCTACAAACCAGGAGGTATTTCCCCTTGTTTTATCAAAAGAGAGAAAGACCTGTTCATCAAGACCAAGTAAACTCTGGAGCTGAAAAAAGGTTCCCATACGGTATTCACCGGATGTTTCCCGGCCCGAATTATCGGCAAAAACACCCACGGTGATGGGTTGGGGCTCTATCACTGTCAGCTTTAGATTGCTCGTTCCCATCTCTTCCCCAGGCTCAAGTTCAACAAGCAATTGGCTGCGGAAAAGGCGGTCATAACGTAAAACCTCTTCCTCCAGCTTCTTTACGCTCAGAGGTTCACCTGGAGAAGAACGAATCTGCCGGCGAACAAAAAATTCCCGGAAGGGACGCCAGGCGGGAACAAGAATTTCTTCCTTTCTGTCAATGAAGGGATATTTCTGACGTTTACCTTCTATCTTTATTGCTCCGATTTTCGCTTCAATAATCTGGATACGCAACACACCTCCCGCGACATCCTGCACCGGAATCACGGCGCGGCCTATTACGTGGCGGGCGTCAAAGAGACTATCAATTTCCCCGACCAGCTCATAAATATCCTGTATGCTCACTCCTTCCCGGAAGATGTAGCGGTCTGCAATTTCCTGCAGTTCTTCGGGAGAAATAGATGCAGGGAGATTATCAAAGACAACCTGATTCAACTTAAATATCCTGGCCGTTACCTGCTCATCCGGAAGGGTCGGACGGGGAGGGTAAAGCTGGGGACTGCTGATCTGCACTCCGGGCTGGGGTTGCTGGCTTTGCTGAATCTGTCTCTCAATCCGGTAACGTTCCCACAACTGCCCCCGATGGACGGCTTCCGCGTCAGCATCAGATTGGGGAGATTGAGCAAAGGCAAGCTCAGTCAGAGGAAAAAGCAACAAAACAGAAATATAAATCAAAAGTCGTTTCATAAAATATTCCATCACGTTACATACTTTATTTTGGGTAGTGTTTCTTCACGTCTTCTGGCGAATATCTTTACGCCACCGCTGACGGGCAAGCGGGGCCAACACAGGAAAGGAGATAGTGGAAAGGGAAACAACGAGAACCGCCGAGGGCGGCAAAGGGCATAAATAAAAGGCTTATAAGCGCAAAAATCGGGCCGTATCGGCTAACGGGCCTCACTTTTCCTCTGATATAATAACTGTCGCTTCGTAGCGCAAACATTGGATTGCCCTTCACGCAGATTTTCAAACTACTTCTCAATTGGAAACTATGCCACACAACACCTTAAACACCTTAACCGTTACTCAGTAGCAAAAAAATGAGCCCTTTGTCAATGATAACATTGTTATATACTGTCATACAAAATTATTTACTCAACTCTTTTAACAACTTGACGGCAGCGCGCCGTTTAGCAAAGGGAGCAGGGCTTGCCACTGCCGCCTCCAGAAGTCTCTTTGCTTCTTCCGTCCTTCCCGCCAGATTGGTCAGGCGCGCGAAATAGTACGCCATGGCAGCGCTTACCTGACCGCTTGCCGCCGCCTGGTGAAGGGCCTGGGCCGCCTCTTCCGTCTGGTTGTTCTTAAACAGCGCCCATCCTAAAGTTCCGGCATATTCGCTGTTATCGGGAAATCTGGCGATGTTATTCCTTGCCAGTTCCAGCGAACGTTGGAGTTTATTCGCATTGTTCTGCTCGCACAGGGCAAGGACCAGACCGTTGACGGCTTGATGATCATTGGAATCAGCCGTTACCAGTTCCTGAAACATTCTCTCTGCTCCCGTGTAGTCGTTCAGATACAGGGCAATGGTTGCACGGAGGCGTTTAAACGATGCGGAATTGGGATCTTCGGCAAGAAGCCGCTGGGACAGCTTTTGCGCTTCTTCCAGTTGGTCATCGTTCATGCGCATCTGGATGGCCAGGGTCAGCACTTCTCTGGATTTGGGATTCTTTGAAAGGGCGTCGCCAAGGAACTTGCGGGCCCTATCACGGTCGCCGCGGAGCAGATAAAGCTGGGACATGGCTGCATCAGCGGGAAGACCACCCTGCTCGCCTTTCACGTCAAGACGGTCGGCCCTGACAAACAAAGCCCTTGCTTCATTGTCCTTGTTCTGCTGAAAAAGAGCCACACCCCCTTGGCGGAGAAGAACGGCGGATTCTCCCTCAAGTTGAATCTGTCTGTTAACGGCGTCTTCCATGGCTGCCCAACGTCCTCTTGCCTCGGACAGGATAACCATATTGCGGAAATAGGAACTTTCCATGTTCTTTTTGCGTTCGGGGTTTACGGTGTAGGTCGTCAGCTTTTCTCTCCCTCTCTGTAGCAGCAGTTCCGCCGCTGTCAGGTGCCGCTGGTGAAGGACAATCTCGCCGAGGAGAAGATACGCTTCCGGATCATCCGGCGTTTCTTCCACAGCCATCTCCAAAGCCGCCCGGACGGCATCGCCAAATTCGGCCTGGGCAAACCACTGGGCCATGACGATGCGCGGCGGCGTCAGTTCTCTGTACCTCTGGTATAATCCTGTCAAAATCTCCAGAGTTTCACTGAACCGTGCCGCATTGAAGGCATTCAGAGCCTCCGTAATGCCGGCCGTTATTTCCGGGTTAGCATTTGCCGCAATAGGAGCGGGGGCGGTCTGGCCCGACGCCTGATAAACCGGCAAACCCAGCATCAAAAGCAAACCAACAAACAATCCCGCTAACCAGCATGATTTCTGAGAATACTTTTTCATTTTGCCAAAAACTCCTAACGATAATATTTTTATTTATTCCATCGCCCTTTAAAACAGAAGATATACCATTTGTACGTGATAGTACAACACTTTACCCGGATTATCCATTCCGAGATTACAGCCGCGAAAAACAAGGCCAGCAGCCATGTTTGTTCGGATAAAACATCTTTACAACCTGTCGGTTATGTGACGATATAATTAATGAGAATTAAAAAGGGCGTTGCACACGCAACGCCCTGTGGAAACTACCATAAGTAACTGAAATAATGTGTCATTCTGAACGAAGTGAAGAATCTTTTCGCGCCGTCGTCAGACGGCGCGAAAATCCACAAAAAGCGCAAAACACCAGTTTTTCATCGGGAGGGATGCTGAGGACAGCCATCCCCTACACCACAGACGCAGGGGCAGACCTGCGTGTCTGTCTGTCCTGAGGTGTATCCGGGTTAGGTGACACACAGTTCCCCTCTACAATCTCCTTATTCCTTGGGAACGCCATATTTTGCTCTCAGGAACTCTTCTCCCGTCTGGGGATAGAGGGCATAAGTGAGCAAATCTTCTTCCGTTTTGGCAAGATCGCCAATTTTCTTTTTGGCTTCTTCCAGTTCAGGCTCCAGGAAATCCGCCGGCCTTCCCGTTATGGGAGTTTCGCCACGGGCATATCCCTGCAAAACCTTTTCCCGAACGGCGGGATCAATAGGAGTTGATGTCTTGCCATAAAGACCGTAGGCCAGATCTTTAATTTCGTTGGTAACCATCTTATATCTTCCGGCCAGGACATTAAATACGGCCTGGGCCCCGATGATCTGCGATGTCGGCGTCACCAGGGGAACAGTTCCCAGCTCTTTTCTTGTCACAGGCACTTCGGCATAAACCTCAGGAAGGCGGTCAAGGGCCTTCATACTCTTTAACTGGCTGATCAGATTGGAGATCATCCCTCCCGGTATCTGGTGGGCAAGAACGCCCGTATCAATGACGGACAAGGTATTGGTGGCGAGGAACTCGTTGTATTTGGGGGCAATGGCCTCCAGATGTATGGCAAGTTCCATAAGCAATGCAAGGTCAAGGCCCGTATCCCACTGAGTTCCTTCCAGCGTGGATATAAGAGGCTCAACGGCAGGCTGTGACGTCCTCATGGCAAAAGGCGCCAGACAGGTATCAACAATGTCAACTCCCGCTTCAATGGCTTTCAGATAGGTCATGGAAGCCATGCCGCTGGTGTAATGGGTATGCAGATGCAGGGGAACCTTGACGTTCTGCTTCAGCGCGGAAAACAGCTCATAGGCGTCATAAGGAGACAGGATACCGGCCATATCCTTGATACAAATCGTATCGGCGCCCAGATTTTCCAGTTCTTTGGCTTTGGCAATGTAATAATCAAGATTATAGATATCTCCCCCTATCCGTTTCCCCGTCAAAGAATAGGAAATAGCGGCTTCAAAGTGCTTTCCATTGGCTTTGATGCGCTCTACGCATGTTTGAAAATTACGGGGGTCGTTCAGGGCGTCAAATACTCTGAAAATATCAATTCCCACTTCACAGGACTTGTCAACAAAAGCGCGAACTACGTCATCTGCGTAATTGCGGTATCCCACCAGATTCTGCCCGCGAAGAAGCATGGAAAAAGGGGTCTTTTTGATATACTTTTTGAGAATCTTGGGTCTTTCCCACGGGTCTTCGCCGAGGAAGCGGTGCATGGTGTCAAAAGTAGCGCCGCCCCAGACTTCCATTGCCCAAAAACCAACTTCATCCATTTTCTCGGCAATGGGAATCATGTCCTCTGTCTTCATTCTTGTGGCAAAAATAGACTGATGCCCGTCTCTAAACGTGTTGTCCTGAATACGCACCCTGTTTTTAGCAAACTCTCCACTCATTCTTATAAAATCCTCCTTTTATGATAAACATCTCAGGGTAATTACATAGGTGCAAAATACCGGCTTTATCCGAAGACGAAATTTTCGCCAATACTCTTTTTAACCTCTGTACCACTTCCGACGCGCCCCTATAAGGGCAACTGTACCATTATGCTTATGCGATGGTTTGGTCAAGTAAAATCTTTATTATAGATGTTTCACGTGAAACATCATTTTATGACAACAAAAAAGGTGGCTCTACCGCGCTTAATCAGCAACAGGAAAGTCCCTTCGGCGCTGGGTTTGCTCATTTCCTGCTGATATTCTTTCAATGAATTAACAGGCGTTCTGTTCACCTGCAAAATAACATCCTGGGCCTGAATCCCTGCTCCATCGGCGGAACTGCCCGGTTCTACATCGGAGACAATGACGCCCTTCATTTCCTTCAGCCCAAAGTGTCGCGCTATTTCCGGCGTAATGTCGCGAACGGTCAAGCCCAAACCCTGGTCCGTATTTGCTCTGGCCGTTTCCATCTGATCTTTCCGCTCGGCAACGACAACGGTAAACATCTGCTCCCGGCCATCTCGCAGGGCCTTGATTTTTACGCGGTCTCCGACACGGAAAGAAGCAATCAAAACCAACAATTCCTGCGTAGTTTTGACTTTGGCGTCATTCACTTCCAGAATAATATCTCCGGCCTTTAAACCTGCCTTATCCGCTGGATCTCCGGGGATAACATCCGCAACAACAACGCCGCCACGGTTTTTAATTTTCAATGACGCGGCAATATCGTCCGTCACATCCTGTACCGAAACGCCAATCCAACCCCTCGTTACCTTCCCCTTGCCCTTAAGATCAGCCAGCATACCCTTGGCCATATTGATGGGAACGGCAAAGCCAATGCCCTGTCCCTGGGCGACGATGGCCGTATTGATGCCGATGACCTTGCCTTCCATGTTAAACAATGGCCCGCCGCTGTTGCCAGGATTGATGGAAGCATCGGTTTGAATAAAATTATCGAAAGGCCCCGCTCCGATAACGCGTCCCTTGGCGCTGACTATGCCTGCCGTTACGGTCTGTTCCAGGCCAAAGGGGTTACCGATGGCTAAAACCCACTCTCCTACCCTCAATTTATCGGAATCGCCAATCTCCGCCACGGGCAGGCGCTCCGTTGGCTTTATGCGGATGAGGGCAATATCCGTCTGGGCGTCTCTGCCGATGATCTTGGCGTCATATTCCCGGCCATCGGATAATTTAACCCGTATTTTGTCCGACTTTTCCACAACGTGATTGTTCGTAAAAATATAGCCGTCGGAGGTGATGATAAAACCTGATCCCAGACTTCTCTGTTGAAATTCCCGGGGA
>Ga0209737_10001884_pt1 | contig 14785 bp, 14 predicted proteins | sample TergutCu122P3_FD_187284 | JGI IMG/M metagenome (GOLD analysis project Ga0209737, IMG submission 187284) | Cubitermes ugandensis P3 segment gut microbial communities from Kakamega Forest, Kenya - Cu122 P3 (SPAdes) (version 2) | ecosystem: Host-associated > Arthropoda: Insects > Digestive system...
CAAACAACAACTTGAAGATTTGTCGCCCAGCTCGTCTTGCGTTTGTTGAAGTTCAATCGCACGCTCTTCAGCCACATTCTCCGTGCGGCTGAGTTTGTCGAAGGTTTCGGCAAACTTTTGTTGCAAGTCTTCAAGTTGTTGTTTGAGTTCCGCTTCAATGTGCGCTCTGGCTTGCTCCAGCTGGTGAAGCTCTTCGAGCAACTCGTGTTCGCGATCTGCCAAAGCCGCCTGGACAGCCTCCACTTCACCTTCCAGTTCGCCGATGCGCTCCAACTTTTCCTGAATGTGTTGCTGGAGCTCCGCCTCCTCCTGGTCCTTCTTCTCCAGGGTGTCGGCAAGCTCGCGTTCCAACGCGACAATGCGGTTTTCCTGGTCTGCAATGCGATCAGAAAGGGATTGTTCCATTTCTGCACGCTCTTGCTCTACGGACTCAAGTTTGGAGCTCAATACAAAAAGCTCGCTCTCCAAAGAGCCTTGCTTTGCTAAAGCTTGAGCAGCAGCCTCCATGGCTTCTGCCTTCAGTTGAGAAAGCTCATTTTCCAGTTGGTGGTTGGTATCGGTAGAGCGTTCCAGATGGTCACGAAGCTCTTTGTTTTGCTGGAGGTATTCTGCAGTGGCCTGTTCGAGCTCCTCGTGCAAACCAGAAAGTTTGTCTTCATACTCGGCGAAGCGAACATCTCTTTCTGCACAGAGCGTTTGGTGCTGATTTCGGTTGTCTTCAATTTCAGCCTGGAGGCGGCCAAGCTCGCTGTCGCGAAACTCAACAGCTGATTGCAAGTCCTTCTCTCTGACTTCGCTCTCGAAGGTTAGAACTTGCAATTCGCGCTCAAGGCGGGAAATCTCTTTGCGCTGTTCTTCATGGGTGGAGGAGGTTTTTTCCAGCGCACTGTCTTTGGTGCGCATTTCCATCCGGAGGGAGTCGATTTCTTTTTCTTTTTGGGAGACGACTTCAATGACTTCTTTTTCCCCGATGTATTTTTGCAGCAACAAATCTTCAATGGCCTGTCCGTGCTCACGCTCTTTGTCGATGAGGTTTTGCTGGGCATCTTGCAGCCTGCGCGCCAACTCATCAAACTGGGTTTTCAGGCCATAGAGCTCCGTGTCTTTTTCGTTGATGAAGTTTTCGACAGAGCTGAGCTCACGCTCGCGTACAGACCAGATTTCCGACAAGCGGGCGACTTGTGCTTCGCGTGCTTTGAGTTCCTCCCGGAGGATTTGGATTTTTCCCTCAGGCGTTCCCATGAGGTCTCTGCGAATGCTGGGACGGCGCGTTTCTCTGGATTCTGCGAGCAGCTCTGTTTTCCTGTCGGCAACGGACTGAAAAGCGCGATCCAAAAAGTTGCGGTCTTCTTCGGAGAGCAAACTGCGACGCTCACGCCGGGGGAGGCGAGGGGGCACATTCAAAGTAAGGCGTATAGGCGCAGGCGTAGGGACCGCTTTAGGAAGAGGGATTTCCCCCGCCAGTGCGGAGTCAAAGCTTGCATCCAACTCATCTGAATCCGCCGGATCCACAGAATTCTCCACCGGCTCCGGGGAGGGTGCAGGAAGCGGGATAGCAGCAGAGAGGGCCGTTGACTCTTCGATGGAGGCGTGGACCAAAGCTTCCGGGTTGGTAGGGGTACGTTCCCAAACCTCTTCGGCTTCTTCGTCTTCGTCAGAAAGAAGCTCCTCTTCTTCTTCCACTTCTTGTTTTTGTTCTTCTTCCACAGCAGGCGTTATTTTTTCCGCAGAAGAAGTCACCACAGTTTCTTCGGGAGCACTTTCGCTTTCGTCCTCGTTACTGGCTTGGTCAGCCGAAGGCTGCTGGCTGAGCGCTTCGGGCAAAGGCACAAAAGCCTGAAGCTGTTGCAAGAGGAGATGCATGTCAAAAGGGACAGACAAATAAGCCTGAGCGGCACTGGGGCTTTGGGCGTGTTGCTCCAGGCTGTCTTCGGGTACATCCGAAGACATGAGCACGACAGGCACCTTCGCGCCGAATTTCCCTTTTTGGATGGCGCTGCACAGCGAAAAGCCTCCGTCGGGAATTTCTGCCCGAAGTAAGACGGCGCCCGGGAGTTGTTGTTCTAATTCCCGAGAGGCATCCATTGCTTTTGAGACGCAAACCGTCTCATAACCAGCCGTATTCAGGGTCGCCACAATGGCGCTTACCAACTCTTCTTCGTTTTCAACTATGAGGATTCGCCGATTCATGGACTCAGAGCTCAAGGTACCGAGCATTCTAGCGGGGTTGATTGGATAAGCCAGGGCTGCAAGAAAAATTTTAGGTCAGTCTACATTTCTAGGCACTAAGCCGAAGAACTGTTTTGCAAGCAAGCTACATTTTTATTCCGGAGGTGAAGAAGCAAAAGCAGGTGGAACAATAAGGGTATCGGGCTCATAAAAAGGCAAGGAAGCCGAAGCCGTCCTGGCCATGGAGGGGGTGAATTCCGGCAAAGGCTCCAGAAGTTGTTCTGACAAAGGAGAGGGTTTTTCCATCCAGGGGTAATAGAGGCGCGAGGTTTCATATATAAAGCGGGCGGGAGCAAAGGCGGAAGCCTTATGCGCGCAGGCCAAGGCGAGGCGGGCTTGCAATTGCGCAGAGAGGGCGAGCTCTTCCATGCGTTTGGCCAGCATAGCGCTGTCACCGGGCTTAAAGAAAAGCGCATCCCCTTCGCCCAGAAACTCACGGACACAGGGCAAATCAGAGGCGACAATCGGCAATCCCCAAGCGAAAAAGTCTGCTAACTCCGGCATCGCACCTCCAAAATTCACATTCCTGGGTTCATTTTCCAACACAAGCAAGGCCGCGTGGGCCTTCGCACACAGGGCCCCTGTCTCTGTCTCCTGTTTTAGGTTTGGCCAGACCACAGCTTTCTGGGTGTTGAGCGTTTCTCTCCAGGCAGTTAAGTAAGCTTTGTCTTGTGCACCATAATGGCCGCCAAAAGCCAGTTGAATTTTCAATTCGGGAGAAATGGTTTTGAAAGCGTGAAGTGTTGTTTGCAAAGAAGCCGGTTGCGAGCTTCCCCCCAGGTGTAAAAACTGAAAACAACCCACAGGTTGCGCTGAAATTCCCTTTCGGGGAAGCGAAGGATTCAAAAGAAGATGAACAGGAAGGTGGCCAAGCCCCTGGCTGCAAAGAAAGCGTTTTTGTTGTGCCGTCGCAACAACAATCGCATTGGCGTGCAAGGCGACATTCATTTCTTCTTGCTGTATGTTTTCCAAGGTGTTGGCGCAGAGAGCAAACTCCGGATGGCTGTGAGGCCATTCTTGGGAGCTTAGCGTTGTGGCTTCAAAAACCAAACGGTAGCCCAGTTGTTGTTTAAGCTCGGCCAGCACGCGCCCGCCGACAAAATCAAAACAGTGTACAACGGCATATTCCTCACTCTCCAGCTGGCGTCGGAGGGCGCGCTCAAACTGCTTTTGGCGTTGCTCAAGCGTTCCGGGCTTTAGGGGGACGCGCATAATGCGTGCTTTTTCATAGCGCTCAATATGAGGGTGCTCAGCGCCTTTGATGCACAAGAGTGAAATGTCAAAACGCCCGGAAAGTGCCTTTATATAATAGGTAACCCGCCGCGAAAGCATGGATGCTGTCGGCACAAAGTCAAAGCAACAAAAAAGCAGGCGCAGCCGTTGGAGCACGGGCCACATTATAGCCGGATTTTTTGAAGAAGGGTGCAAATGCTTGCACCTTTGGCAAGCTGGCTCTATGTGTTTTGGCTATGGCGGCCCCCATCCTTGAAGTCAATCCTCAACACCCTCAGCCCCACCATGTACAGAGGGCGGCAGAGGTATTGCGCGCCGATGGGGTGATTGCTTACCCGACCGACACCAACTATGGCATAGGTTGTGCTCTTTTTTCGAAAAAGGGGATAGATCGCCTCTATCAACTCAAGGACAGAGACAGAAAAAAGCCCTTTTCTTTTTTGTGTGCGGACTTATCCGACGTTGCCAAATATGGGCACGTATCCAATTTTGCCTACCGGACGATGAAGCAATTGGCTCCAGGGCCCTTCACCTTCATTTTGACGGCGACGCGCACGGTGCCTGAGATGATGCAAACCCGGCAAAGGCAAGTGGGCATACGCGTCCCGGATGCGCCTTTTATTGTGGCGGTTGCGGTTGAATTGGGGCACCCCATTGTGACGACTTCTGCCGTCAACCCCAGGGGAGGGGAGGCCCTGGTGGATGCGCGAAGCATAAAGGAGGTGCTTGGCAACCGCATTCACCTCATTCTGGATGGTGGCATGCAACCCAATGAGCCATCCACCATTCTTTCACTCATTGGCGATGAAATTGGCCTCATTCGCCAGGGGAAGGGCGTGCTGAGTTGATGCAGGAACAGGAAGCATGGGTGGACGGTTTCATCGCTTTTCTTCGGGCCGAGAAAAACCTGGCGGGAAAGACGGTGGAGGCCTACGCCGCGGATGTGGCCGAATATGTGCGTTGGCTGGAGGAGAAGGAAGTGTCCCTCACTGCGGTGAGGCAGGAGGACTTGCGAGGGCATTTGGAGCAACTGGAGAAGAAGGGCTTGTCCGCACGCAGCCGCGCGCGCCATGTAGCGGCCATTCGGGGGTTTCACCGTTTTTTAGAAGAGGAAGGGCTCTCAAGCGCCAACCCGACGCGCCACCTGGACTCCCTGAAGTTTTTAAGCAAGCTGCCTGTCTTTTTAAGCCTCGAAGAGGTGGAGGCTTTGTTGCAGGCGCCTCAGGTGGACACCGGGGCGGGGTTGAGGGACAAGGCCATGCTGGAGTTGCTGTACGCCACCGGCATGCGCGTAAGCGAGCTTGTCAGCCTGGGGGCAGAGGCCATCCGCCTGGAAGAGGGCTACGTGAAAGTGAAGGGGAAGGGCCAAAAAGAGAGGCTGATTCCCCTGGGCCGCTCAGCGGCGCAGGCGGTTTTGGCCTACCTCCAGGGGGGGCGGCCCTTGTTGCTGAAGGGGAAGGCCTCGAAGGCTTTGTTCATTTCGTCGAGGCAAAAGGCGATGAGCCGCATGGGTTTTTGGAAGCTGCTTCGGCGCTATGCCTTGAAGGCCGGCATAAGCAAAGACATTTCGCCGCACAAAATTCGCCACTCTTTTGCAACGCACTTGTTGGACAGAGGCGCCAACTTGCGCGCAGTACAGGCAATGCTTGGGCACGCGGACCTCTCGACAACGCAAATTTATACACATGTGGACACCCAGCGCCTGCGCAAAGTTTATGACGATGCGCACCCGCGCAGCCAAAAACACCCAACCTAGGAGCCGCCGTGCGCATTCTCTCCGGAGTCCAGCCGTCCGGGAAGTTACACCTTGGAAATTATTTTGGAGCCATCCGCCAGTTTGTGGAGTTGCAACACAAAGGCGAGGCCCTCTACTTTATTGCCAACCTCCACGCCCTCAACACGGTGCGCGATGCAAAGCTTGCCTATGAATTGACATTGGAGACGGCGGCCGCATTTTTGGCCCTGGGCCTTAAGGAGGAGAAGGCAATGTTGTTTCGCCAAAGCGACATTCTGGAGCTGGGAGAGGCCTACTGGGTGCTGGGGACTTTGGTACCCCTAAGCAACCTAGAGCGCGCACACAGCTACAAAGACAAGAGGGCGCGCGGCCTGTCGGCGGACTTGGGTTTATTCGCCTACCCCGTGTTGATGGCGGTGGACATTCTCCTCTACGGCGCAGAGCTGGTGCCGGTGGGGAGGGACCAGGTGCAGCATTTGGAGTTTTGCCGGGACTGGGCCACCAAGTTTAATGTCACCTATGTCCCCGGCTATGACGCAGCAGACCCAAACGGAGAGAAGAGTGGCGCCCCCGGAATTTTCAAATTGCCGGAGGCCTTTGTGCGGGAAGAGACAGCAGTGCTTCTGGGGGTTGACGGCCAGAAGATGTCCAAAAGCTACGGGAACACGCTTGAGTTGTTTGGAGACGAGAGGGAAGTGAAGAAGAAGATAATGTCCATAAAGACGGATTCTGCTCCCATAGAGGCGCCCAAGCCCGTTGAAAATTCCGCCTTATATGGCTTGCTCAAAGCCATGGCTCCCCCGGAGGAGTGGCCGGGAATTGAGAAGAGCTGGCGCGAAGGAGGCGAGGGCTATGGCAGCTACAAAAAGAAACTCGTCGACTGTTTCCACCTGTGTTTTGGAGAACCCCGAAAGCGCTTTGCCCGGCTGATCAGCGACAAGGCGGAATTGGAGCGCCTGCTTGCGAGGGGCGCAGAGCGGGCGCGTGTTTGTGCGATGCCCATTGTGCAGAAGCTCAGAGCGGCTGTAGGCATTTCACGAGGCTGAAAACGGGTTGAGCACGAGAATGAGCAGCGACAATTTTCGAATAGCTTTGCCGAATTTTGAAGGCCCTTTGGACCTTCTCTTGCACCTGATTCGAGAGCACCGGATTGATATTTTTGACATTCCCATTGCGCTGATTGCTGAAAAATACCTTGAGACTTTGGAGCGCATGCACTCTCTGAACTTGGATATTTGCAGCGAGTTTTTGTTAATGGCGGCAACCTTGCTTCAGCTGAAGTCCCGGCTTTTGGTGCCCTCGCCGAAGCTTTCTTCCGAGGAGGGAGAAGAAGGAGCCCCCCCCCAGGACGCGAGGGAGGAATTGGTACGCCGGCTGTTGGAATACCAAAAATACAAAGCCGCCGCCGCCCAGCTTGCAGCAAGGCCCCAGTTGGGGAAGACGGTTTTTTGCAGGAGGGCCCCAGCAGAGAAAGTCCCCCTGGGAGAGGGGGAGCGCAAGTTTGTGGAGGTTTCCGTCTATCGCCTTGTGGACATGTTCAGCGAGGCTGTGAAAAAGCTGGAGCCCAAGTTTCAGCACGAGGTGGTACGCGAGCAAGTGAGCCTCTCCAAGGCAATTCATTCCCTCATCTCCAAGCTGCAGGAGAAGCCCTCCCGAGAGTTTTTGGAGCTTTTGGGAGAAGCCCGCTCCCGCTCTGAAATAACCATTTTGTTTTTGGGGGTGTTGGAAATGTGTCGCCTCAAACTCATTCGCATTCGGCAATTGCTGGAGACGGGGGAGATTTTCATTGTAGCCCGGGAAGAGTTGGACGAAAAGGCAGCGGAGGGTTTTGAGGAGGCAAGCCCTGTGCAGGCGAGTTGGACTTCATACATATAAGGAGGGAGCCCATGGAAGTGGATATGTGGACTGAACATGTGCCTGACGCTGCAAACGAGTTGGACGTTTCTCCCGAGGAAATAGAGCTGCCCCCGGAGGACGACAAAGCGGCGGCGGCTTTTGCGCAGTGGGCGCACGAAGGCAGCATGCTTGCGCCCCAAACGGTGCGCTGCATTGTGCAGAGTTTGCTGTTTTTGGCTTCCAAGCCGCTCTCCTTGGCCCAGCTTTATGAGGCAACCGGCATTCCCAAACCCACGCTCCTTGTAGAGCTTCGGAACATAGAGGCCATTTACAGCGAGGGCGTTTCAGGAATTGTTTTGCATGAGGTAAGCGACGGCTGGCAACTGCGGACGAGTGAGGTGTCGCAAAAATATGCGCTTCGTTTTTTGAAAGCAAAGCCGCAAAGGCTGACGCGCTCTGCCCTGGAGACGCTGGCCATTGTGGCCTACCGCCAACCGGTAACGCGCCCTGAAATTGAGGACATTCGCGGCGTAGACTCCGGAGGGGTGTTAAAGGCTTTGTTAGAGAGGAGGCTCCTCAAAATTCTCGGAAAAAAAGAAGAAGTAGGAAGGCCCCTCCTCTATGGGACGACGCCGGAGTTTTTGCAGTTTTTCTCGCTTAAAAACCTGTCGGCCCTGCCTTCGTTGCAAGAGTTTCACGAATTGACGAAGGAGCATGAAGAAATTCTTGAAAGCGAAACACCTCCTTTGGCGTCTGTTGTTGAATTGGCAGACAACACTTTTCAATTGAAACTCAAAAAGAAGCATGACGAGGCGGAGCAGAGTTTCCAAGAGTTGGAGAAGGCCCTCTTAGAGGCGGAAGTTTCTTCCAAAGAGGTGGGGCGGAGTTTGGAGTCCCTGCAGCCTGTGGATGAAAATTAGGTTTCAATTCCATGGTTTTTTGCCAGGAAGAATGGCACAGTGTGGCATGGTTTTAAGAAGAAGCTCCCGGGTAGAACAAAGGCACACCAAGGCATTTTCAGAAAGCAGCTTGGCTAAGGAGGAGGCCAACTTCAAAGAGGCCATCCGAGGGGTGGGCCTCCGGGTAACATCCGCACGCTTGGCAGTCATGCAAGTCCTCATGCGCACCCGCTCCCCGGTTTCGCATGCCGAATTGGTGGTGGCATTGGAGGGCGCCGGTTTTGACAGGGCCACCCTCTACCGGAATTTGATGGATTTGACGGAGGCGGGTTTGCTAGAGCGCATAGACTTGGGGGACCACGTATGGAGGTTTGAGCTGCGCTCCCTGGGAGAAGGCCCCCCCCGAAAGCGAAAGGGGGGAGGAAATTCCCACCCCCATTTTGCATGTGTGGATTGTGGCCAGGTTTCATGCCTGCCCGAAATAACCCTAAAGCCAAAGTCCAACCTGAAAATGCCCAAAGCCTTGAGTGAGCAACGCGTCTCTGTACAAATCCGCGGGCAGTGTGACGACTGCAGCCAATGAACCGCGACTACCGTTTGCCGTTGGATGAAGAAATTCTGTTGGCCATCAACTCTTTGGGTTGGCGTCCTTTGGAGTTGTTTTGGGTGTTTTTGTCGTCGTTTTGGATGGCGGCCTTGTGTATTGGCGTCATTGCGGGTGGGTTGGTTTGGCGCTACAGAGTGCTTGCCTGGAGGCCTTTGCTTGCTTTGGCCCTGGCCATAGCGACGACAGACTTGTTAGGGGCCCGGGTGTTGAAACCTTGGTTTGGGCGCATGCGTCCTTGTTTTTCCATGCCGGACACCGTCCACCTGCTGGTGCCCATTTCAGAGAATTCCGGCGCTATGCCGAGTTTGCATTCAGCGAATGCTTTTGCGGCGGCCTTTGCTTTGTTGTGTTTTTTTCCGAGGGGAGCGCCATGGTTTCTTCTGCTGGCCTTGCTGATTGCCCTAAGCCGCCTGGGGGTGGGGGTGCATTGGCCCTCGGACATTGTAGCTGGCGCCCTTTATGGGGCAGGCATGGGCCTTTTCTGGGCCTGGGTATTGAGGGAGAAGAAGCCTGCCTAGTTTTCAAAATTTTTCACAAAATGCCCTTTTTTGGTGGCATGGGCAGCTCAGTTGGTATGATGTGGGCAAAAGAGAATTCCAAAAGAGTTGTTATTGGGCGCAAAAAATTTTTCAGGGGAAATCCATGAAAGCGCGAAACTCCGTCTTAGCCTCTGCCTTAGCCAGTGTGTTGTTCTGGGCCTTTGCCTGCGACTCGTCAACTGTCTGCAAGGCGGATGCGGATTGTCCTGCTCAGTCGGCTTTTTGCTATGCCGGCAAGAATCCAAAGCCGGGCATCGGAGGCGTATGTGTCAGAACACACACCATCCACAGCTTTGAGCCTCTGGAGGCCCCCCATGGCAAAAAGCTTTACATTCGAGGCTCGGACTTTTTCCCGGCGCCCTCCCTCTCCGTTACATTGAATGGTGTCCCCGCCGAAATCTTTTCTGTCAGCTCGAACGAGATTGTGGTGTATGTGCCAAAAAACCTCAATTGCTCCGGCCCCATAGAAGTCACCATTGGGCACAGAGTTGCCACTTCCGCCACCGACTTTAGCTATATACCGACGGTGACAGTGAGCACCTTTGCCGGGGACGGCCCTACAGGGGAGGAGGGCGGAGGCTTTAGGGACGGCCCCAGCGAGGAGGCACTGTTTGATGAACCTTGGGGGCTGGCGATCGATCTGGAGGACAACCTCTATGTGGCCGATTCTTTAAACGACCGCATTCGTAAAATTTCGAAGGGAATGGTCAGCACCCTTGCCGGGAAAGAGCCAGGCTACCAGAATGGCCAGGGGACGGAGGCCTTGTTTGACTATCCCACCGGCATTGCCTTCCACCCCTCCTCGGGCAACCTTTTTGTGGTGGATTCTTTCAACGGCTATATCCGCGAAATAACACCGTCGGGAGAAGTCAGCACTTTTGCCGGCGAGGGCCAGTCGTGCTCGGCATGTTGGAATGAGCCTTCCGGCATTGCCATCGACCCAACATCAGGCAACTTTTATGTGGCAGATTCCTATAACCATCGCATTATCGAAATTACGCCTGAGAAAGAAGTCAGCACCTTTGCCGGAAGCAACAGCGGGAATTCGGGGGTTGCAAATGGCACCGGAGAGTTTGCGCGCTTTAATGGGCCAGATGGGATTGCCATCGACACAAAGGGTAACCTTTATGTGAGCGATTATTTAAACCACTGCATTCGAAAAATTACGCCTAAGAAAGAAGTCAGCGCCTTTGCCGGCAAGTGTGGCATGCATGGCAATAACGATGGCCTTGCAAACTTTGCACGCTTTTATTACCCTGCGGGCATCGCCTTCCACCCCTCCTCGGGCAATCTCTACGTCTCGGATTTTGGTAACGATCTCATTCGAAGAATTTCACCTGAAGGAAAAGTCAGCACCCTTGCTGGTACCCTCAACCCATACTGTGCCCTGAATGACGGCCCCGGCGCACAAGCACAGTTTTGTGGCCCCGACGGCATCGCCATCGACAAGGAAGGCAACCTCTATGTGGCTGATGCGTATCACCACCGCATTCGCAAAATTGTTTTGGAGTGAGGTTGCTATAAAAAACCCTTAACAGTCCCTGAAGGAGGATTTTTGTTCTCCTAACGGGCCGCCCTCGCTGCCAGGCAGGCAAGCAGGGCCTCCAAATCCGCCCCCGCTGCCCTCAGGGCTACCAGGGTGTGGAAAAGCAAGTCCGCCGCCTCCTCCACCGCCTTGGGCTTGTCTTTCTGGGCCAGCGCTACAGCGAGCTCCACCGCTTCTTCTCCCAGTTTTTTGAGGCGCAAATTCTCATTCTCCAACAACTTTCGCGTATAACTCGAAGCCTGGGCCTCCACCATGCGCTGAGCCAGTACGTCGTCCAGCGCGAGGAGGGCAGGGGCAGAGCCGGAAAAGCAACTGCGTGTGAGGTTGTGGCAGGCGGGGCCGTGGGGGAGCACCCGCAGAAGGAGGGCATCGCCGTCGCAGTCAGCGGCGATGGAGACGACTTCCTGAAAGTGGCCCGAGGTTTCGCCCTTATTCCACAGCTTTTGGCGGCTTCGGCTGAAAAACCAGGTACGGCCGGTGGCGAGGGTTTGGTGGAGGCTTTGGGCATTCATGTAGGCGAGGGTGAGGACTTCCCCGCTGAGGGCGTGCTGTACAACGGCGGGGATAAGGCCCGCTGCGTCAAAGCGAACGGCGCCAACGTCAAACGCCAGGCGGGAAGGAGAGGCACTCATTGCTTTGTATTTTTCCTCTGTACCGCAAACCCCGCCTTCTCACAGGCTGCTTTTACGCCGTCAATGCTGAGGGTGCGAAAGTGAAACAGCGAGGCCGCCAAAACACTTTGGGCCCCCGCTTTGAAGGCTTCTATAAAATGCTCCACCTTCCCCGCGCCGCCGCTGGCGATGACGGGCAGGGGTGTCGCCTCGCATACGCGCTGAAGGAGCGGAATGTCAAAGCCGGTTTGGGTGCCGTCCTTCTCTATGCTGGTGAGCAGAATTTCCCCTGCTCCCCGCTTGGCCGCCTCCTGGCACCAGGCTACCACTTCCAGGCTTGTCGCCTTCTTCCCCGCGTGGGTGAAAACCCTTGCGCAGCCGCCCTCGTCGTAGCCGAAGTCCACCGCCACCACAATGCGCTCGCTTCCGTACTGTGTGGCCAGCGCCTCCAGAAGCTTCGGGTTGTCCACCGCCGAAGAGTTCAGCGACACCTGGCTGGCCCCCGCCAAAAGCAAAGCGCGGGCGTCTTCTTCGTTGCGGATGCCTCCGCCCACCACAATGGGAATGCTTATTTTTTTGCTGACTTGGGAAACCAGCTGCACAAAGGGGGCGCGGTTTTCAATGGTAGCGGTAATGTCCAGGAGGCAGAGGGTGTCGGCCCCCCACATCTCATAGGTTTGGGCCTGGGCGATGGGGTCTCCCGCGTCGCGAAAATCCTCAAAGCGGATTCCCTTGACGACGCGTCCTTCGTTGATGTCGAGGCAGGGGATGATTTTTTTGACTTTCATAGGAGCGCCTTTCTGGCTTGAGAAAAAGTAAAGGCCCCCGAATAGAGAGCCTTGCCCACGACTGCACTTTCAATGCCGGCAATGTGAGACAGTTGAAGCAAGTCGTCAAGTTTGGAAATACCGCCGGAGGCGATGGTGGGAATGCCCACCTGGGCCATGTCCCTCAAGGTGGCCAAGTCCGGCCCCTGGAGGGTGCCGTCCCTCTCGACGGTGGTACAGAGAATTCGGCGTACCCCCAGCCCCAACAACGCCTGGGCAAAAGGCACAGGCTCCAAGGTCGAGGCTTCCTGCCAAGCCCTCACCGCGACTTTTCCGCCTTTAATGTCAACGGCCACCACCAAGTCCTCCATGCCGAGGGAGGGAAGGCCCTGCAAGTTGCTGGTGGCGAGGGTGCCGACAATGGTCCACCGGCTGCCGGCGTTGCGGTAGGCCTTCACGTCCTCCGGGGTGCGGATGCCCCCCCCCACCTGGAGGGGGAGGATTTTGGCCAACTGCTCCACAAGCGAAAGGTGGAAGGGTTTTTCGGCGAAAGCGCCGCTTAAGTCAACGACATGCAAAAGCTCAGCGCCCTCGTCGGCAAAGCGTTTGGCCAACTCCAGAGGGAGGCCGACGACTTCCACTTTTTCACGCTGGCCCTGGAAGAGGCGTACGGCTTTGTTTTCCAGCAAGTCAATGGCGGGGATGACTTTCATGTTTTCCTTCAAGTGAGACGGGTCCAGAGGGCTTTTATGTTGAGTTGGGTTGCTGCGCCACACATTATTACGGGCGGCAAACGGCCGCCCCTACAACCCGTCACCAACGTGGTGCGAAAAATGTAGGGGCGGCAAATGGCCGCCCGTGCGTTGCTTCCCAGGAGGGCGCCTTTAAAACGCCTTTTTAATCAGCTCTTCCAGTTTTGCCCTGGGGACAGAGCCGATAACCTGCTCCACAATCTGCCCGTTTTTGAAGAGCAGGAGCGTAGGGATAGAGCGCACGGCATATTGTTGTGCCGTTTGCGAGCACTCATCCACATTGAGTTTGGCAACGCGCAACTGTGCGGCATAGTCTTTGGCGATTTCCTCAAGGATGGGGGCAATGGCGCGACAAGGCCCACACCAGGGCGCCCAAAAATCCACCAGCACCGGCAGCGGCGACTTAAGCACGTACTCCTGAAACTCTGCGTCAGAAATTTCCTTTGCAAACGACATGGTTTTTCCTTTCTTTGGGACAGCAAACACTTGAGACTAGCACAGAAAACAACAAAGCGCGTGACCAGATCTAAAGTTTTGTCTTATATAGGGCCGTGAATTTATTTTTACCTGAAAAACAGCTGGAAGCGTGGGCGGCCGAGGAGAAGGTGGATTGGCAGGAGGGAAAACTCACCCTAGAAGGGGAGCCCCACAGTTTTTCTTTGCTGCGGGCCATTTATTTCGTCCACCTGGAAAGCGGAGAAGACGAGAAAAAACTCGTAGGGCGCGTGAAGGCGATGACACAGCTTGACGGGCTCGGTATGGATCAGATGGGGGAGTCAGCGATTATTGGCGATACCGCCTACCGGATCACCCCCGGGTATGTCATTAAGCTCGATCTCCCCAAGGCAGAACAAAAACGCCCCACCGCCACCGAGGCGGACTTGTTGGCCGCCTTCATTTTGGACAAGCTATAGCGGGTACGCAAAAAGAGCGCGTCAAGGACAACGCGGAAGAGAAGCGGAAGAGAAAAGGCAAGAGACAGGAAAAAGGTGCAGGAGGCAGCAAAGAAGTCCGTGCAGGAGAAGGTGGAAGCGCTTAATTAACCAAAGCGCTTCATGGTTTATGTAGGTTCAAAATAAGAAGCACAACAAGTTTTTTGGGGGGTTGACAAAAGCTGTTTCATAAGTTAGTTGAATGCGGTCATTAGATTTGATTATTTTCCCAAGGGGCGAGAAGGAAGGTCGGTGCAAATTTTTCGTGTTTTTGGCGGGTGGCGAAAAAAACAACGCATGGTTTTCTTGTTTGCTTAGGTTTTTTTGGTCCCAAATTTGCAAGTAGGCGCCTCATGTATTTGCGAGGAGGATCCCGAGTGTCTTCGCGTAGGTTTTCGAGAATAGCGGTTTTCGCTTTAGCGATGGCAGCAACAACAGCGATGGCTCAGTCCGAGCCTCCTTTAGAATCCGAGGCGGCTTCCAGCTTGGAAGCGGCCTCTAAGCTCTTTGGCCTCCAGGGGAAGGGCTGTTCCAGTTGTCACACCATAGGCCAAGGCAACAAGCAGGGGCCCGACTTAAAAGGTGTGACGGAAAGGCGCACCAAAGCCTGGGTAGAGCGCTTTGTCCGAGCGACAAGCACGGTGAATGATGAGACGGCGCAAGCGCTTCGCCAACAGTTTGGCGGCTCGATGGTTGAGCAGAACCTCTCAGACGCGGAGTTTGAGAGTCTCTGGGCCTATTGGCAGCATTGTGGTACGCGGGCGGAGGCGTGCATTCCCTACGACGGCCCAAGGTGGGGGACAGAAGCCAAGGCAGAGGAGATAGCCCTGGGCAAAGCCCTGTTCCGAGGAGCCAAACCCTTGCAGAATGGGGGGCCTTCCTGTCTGGGTTGTCACAACGTCCGAGGCGCCTCCCTATGGGGCGGGGGCGCTGTCGGTCCTGACTTGACATTTGCCTATGCGCAGTACGGAGAAGAGGGCCTGGTCCCCGCCCTGGAAGAAATGTCCTCCCCCGTCATGAAGGCGCTTTATCAGAAAGCCCCCCTCACTGAAGAGGAGCAATACCAAATAAAGGCCTATTTGGTATTGCTCCTCTTCAG
>Ga0209737_10001885_pt1 | contig 14783 bp, 13 predicted proteins | sample TergutCu122P3_FD_187284 | JGI IMG/M metagenome (GOLD analysis project Ga0209737, IMG submission 187284) | Cubitermes ugandensis P3 segment gut microbial communities from Kakamega Forest, Kenya - Cu122 P3 (SPAdes) (version 2) | ecosystem: Host-associated > Arthropoda: Insects > Digestive system...
CCCCCCTGCCTCTGGGCAGGCACGGGGGCCTGCCCCTACAAGCTTTCACCCGCCCCCCTTTAAAACACCAACAAAGCTGCGCCCTGGGGCACTTGTGCTATAGGGCCTGGGCTATGCTGAAACTTCATGCCTTGTCACTGGAATACGCCCAGCGCCGGGTGCTGGACAACATTGGCTTTGAAGCCGAAGCAGGGCAGCTGTGGGTTTTTTTGGGGCCCAACGGCTCAGGCAAAACCACCTTGCTGAAAACCATTCTGGGTTTTGTAAGGCCCTCGGGCGGGCAGGTGTTGCTGCATGGCAAGCCGCTGGAGCGCTACAGCCACAAAGCGCGTGCGCAGCACATGGCGTGGGTGCCTCAACACCTGCCTGAAGCCTCGGGGTTTTCAGGGCTGGAGTTGGCAAGCATGGGGCGGTTGCCCTTTTGCAAGGGCCTTTCGGGGCCCGGCGCCCGGGAGAGGCAAAGGGCGCTCCACACCCTGGAGGCGTTGGGGCTGGAGGGGCTTGCCCACCGCCCCCTAAGCCAGCTGTCGGGGGGGGAGCGCCGTATGCTGTGGCTGGCCCGCGCTTTTGTACAAACCCCCAAGCTGCTTTGCCTGGATGAGCCCACCGCCTTCCTGGACATGCCTAGGCAAAGCCTGACGCTGGAGTGGCTAAAAAAGCGCTGCCAAAGCGAGGGCCTGCTCGCCCTGGTGGTGCTGCACGAGTTAAACCTGGCCCTGGCCTACGCCACGCACGCGCTGCTGCTCAAAGAGGGCCGCATGCTGGCTGCGGGCCCTGCGGAAAAGCACCTGAAAGCCGACACCCTGGGGGCCTTGTTTGAGATGCCGCTGCTGGAGGCCAAAGGCCCTTCTGGACAAACCCTCATGGGGCCCAAGCCCCTCTTAGGGCCATGAGGCCGGCCGCCCTCCTTCCGGCTTTTGTCGCCTCCGCCCTGCTGCACCTGGGGCTTGTATGCCTGGCAAAGCCAAGGCCCCTGCCGCTCTTTTCTCCGGGGTTGGCCTCTTCCTCCCCTGTGTACTGGGTGGAGGCCCTGGTTGAAGAGCCTCCCCCGGAGACGGGGGGGCCTTCCCCTGAAGAAGTCCCCGAGGAAGAGGAGCTACTCCCCCAGGGCGCTGCCCTCCGGCAGGCAGCCCCCCCGCCCAGGCCTTACTTGAGGCAAAAAGCCCGCAGCACCTCCCCCGAAACCGGGGGGGGCTCCCCCGGGGAAGAGGGGGCCTCCCCTGGGGGCGAAGGCGCTTCCCCCGGAGGCGAGGGCGCCTCTCCTGGAGATGAGGGCACCTCCCCCGGAGATGAGAGCACCTCCCCCGGAGATGGGGGTGCTTCCCCCGGAAATGAAGGCGCCTCCCCCGGGGGCGGGGGGGCTGCCCCCGTCCGCTACGACGATGCTGCTTTGCAGCGGCATTTGCAGGCGGGTGCTGAGGGTTGCTACCCTGTGCGTGCCAGGCGCTTTCGCTTTCAGGGCACAGCGCGCCTGGCTTTTTGTGTGGACGCGCGGGGTTTGGCTTTGCGGGCACGGCTTGCCAAAAGCAGCGGCTATGAGAGCCTTGACGAAGCGGCCTTGGAGTGTGTACTCAAAAGGGCCCAGCCCCTGCCGCCCTCCAGTTGGGGGCGGTGCTTCGAAGCCCCCATCCGTTTTGGAATTAGTCCCTAGCCGGGGGGCCAAGCCAGCGGGCGACCGGCCAGCAAATGCAAGTGCAGGTGAAAAACCGTCTGTCCACCGTGCGCATTGCAGTTGAATACCAGGCGGTAGCCGTCGTCGGCATGGCCCTCCTCTCGCGCCATACGCGCGGCGGCCCACACCAGCCTCCCTACCAGAGTGCTGTCCGCCTCCTCCAGGGCATCCACTGTCGCAATGTGACGCTTTGGAATAAACAGCGCATGCAAAGGTGCTTGCGGGTATAAGTCCGCAAAGCCCAGTACCTCGTCGTCCTCATAAAGCTTTTTAATGGGCAATTCGCCGCGCGCGGCTTTGCAAAACAAGCAGTTGATAGAGTCCGGCATCTTTTCCCCTCTTTTGAGGGAGAGGTTGTGGCACACTTTGAAGAGGGCGTCCACCAGAAGGCAAAAATCCTCTGTTGAGGGACACCCCCTGGAGCGGTCTATTCCTGCGGCTCTGTCATGGACTCGGCCAAGGCCCGTGCGCCTGCGCGGCCGCGCGGCAACATGACATCCTCTACGGAGCAGGGTGTTGCATGCTCTACCCAAGAGTTCGGCAGACGGCCTGTGCGCGAGAGCATGCGGAATTTCTGGTAGTGGGCTGCACAATAGCCCTTGCTGCGCGCGGCGCGCTTGCAGGTGATGATGGCGCAATTCCGGCCGGCCTCCACCACCTTCTCTGTGTTTCGCGCCGCTTTTTGTTTGCGAGGCCTTCCCACCAGGCCGCGCTTGAGGTTCAACCCCGGCCCTCCAAACAAACCGGCAAGCTTGTTGACTACACCTGCCTGCGCTTCCAATGCCCGCGTCGCCCTCTCCAATGGCTCCAAGCGTTTATCCATCTCCGCCCGAATCATGTTTCGGATAACTTTTTCAATAGACATGCACACTCCTTGCTATGTTTGCTATGTTTTTTCGGCCAGCAAACATAGAGACTGGTTTTGCTAAAAATGTATTTTAGAACAGAGCTTCAAGATACATATAAAAAAAATTTTTTGCAATTTCAAACATCCTATAAATGCAAACAAAAGTTTCCCCCGTTCACATCTGAATACAGAAAGAGCGTTTGGGGCTCAATCTTTAAACAGCCCCCTCAACCCCTATTCATCGGTTCCAAAACCTTTGCCTTTCGTCAAAACCACATACAAAACAAGTCCTTCTCCGCCCTCAGCGTGTCAAAACAACACTGCACTGGCCCACTTTGCCTCCCAGGGGTGGGTGTTTCTTGGAAACCTTCACAGTTAGTTTTTGAATGCCCTTCAACTCCGCATAAAGCGCACACAGAATCTTCTCGCACAGGTGTTCCAACAACCTGGAAGGCTTCTCCATCTCCCGCTTCACAATGCCATATATGTGTTGGTAGTCGAGGGTGTCTTCAAGCAAGTCGCTCTGGGCTGCTTTGCTTAAGTCCGCTTCAATGCGCAGGTCCACGCGAAATACATTGCCGATGGTTTGCTCTTCCGGAAAGCAGCCATGCCGAGCAAAAAACTCCATGTCTTCAAGCTCAATCATTCCCATTTTGGATGGTATCCCAATGACAACATGCGTGTCTCAATGCGCCTGTCCATGTCGGCAGGCCTGTGTCTGAATCCAAAAACAACCCTGCTTTTATGACGGACAATGGAACGGAACATATATTGTTAGTCTTTCCTTCAACCCCGCCGCCCAAGCCTGGCGCCTAAGCCTGGCGCCCAAGCCTGGCGGTTGTGTTTTGCGCATCCACATTGGAAAGTTTTTGGCAAATGTGCAACATTTTGACGCCTTATACCCATACCCAGGAGCAAAGCGTGAGCATTAAGTGCGATGAATGGATTCGGAGAATGGTTGCCGAGCACAGAATGATTGAACCGTTTGAGCCTCATCTGTTGAGTGTCTCTAACCAGCAAAAGCTCATCTCCTATGGCACCTCCAGCTATGGATATGATGTTCGGTGCGCCGGCGAATTCAAAGTCTTCACCAACATCAACAGCACCATTGTGGACCCAAAAGTTTTTGACGTGCGCAGCTTCGTCGACATCCGCGGCAGCGAATGCATCATTCCCCCCAATTCTTTTGCTCTGGCACGCACCGTGGAATATTTCCGCATCCCCCGCGATGTGCTGGTCATCTGCCTTGGAAAATCCACCTATGCGCGTTGCGGAATCATCGTCAATGTCACCCCCCTGGAGCCCGAATGGGAAGGCCATGTCACCTTGGAATTTTCGAATACGACGCCACTCCCCGCTCGCATTTACGCCAACGAAGGCGTCGCACAACTCCTCTTCTTCCAGGCCGATGAAGTTTGCAAAACCAGTTACAAGGACCGTCAGGGAAAATACCAGGGGCAGATGGGCGTTACCCTCCCTAAAACGTAGAGCGGTTTATGTCTCGGGGGCAGTCTTGAGGGCACTCGAAAACGGGACGGGGCGGAAGCGGCCGGAGGCAATCTTCTCAAGCAAAGCCTCCAATTTTGAAAACTCAACGGGCTTTGACAAATAGGCGTCCATGCCCGCTTCAAAACAACGCCTGTCATCCCCCGTCATGGCGTTGGCCGTCAGCGCAACAATGGGTACATGCCTGCCCGTTCCCTCTTCTTCTTGGCGAATGCGCTGCGCCGCCTCAAACCCATCCATCTCCGGCATCTGTATGTCCATCAACACCACATCCACCTGCTCCTGCCTGGTGAGTTCCAGCGCCCGCGCGCCGTTGCCCACATGCAAAACCTCGTGCCCCAGCCGCTCCAACAAACGCCGCATCAGCAAAATGTTTACCTCGTTGTCCTCCGCCACCAAAATGCGCAACTTCCGGGGCGCCGCCAATACCACCGGGACGGCAACCTGCTCCGTTTTGAAATGCGGCGCCTTCGACAAAAACCTCCTCAAATCCAACGGGTTGACTGGCTTGAGCAAAACACGCAAAATGCCGGCATCCTTGAGCGCTTCTTCCAAAGGTACCTTGGGGGAGGGGTATGCAAGCAATGCGCAGGCCCGGACTTTTCCCGACGCAACCAGGCTGCGTGCCAGCTCCAGGCGGTTTTCGGCTTCATCCAAATCCACAAGCGCTACGTCCACTGTCAGCTCGCTTTGCTTGAGCTGCTCTGGGCTGCCGTGGAATATTTGAGCGTCCATGCTTTTAATCTGACTGCACAGCACTTCGCGGCTTCGTTTGTTCTCGCATACCACCAGGACTTTGGTGCCTGTAATTAGACAGGCCATCTCCACCGTCTCCCCGCTTTTTACTTTGGGCATCTTCGCTACAAAATGAAATGTGGAGCCTACGCCTTCTTCGCTTTCAAACCAGACGTCCCCCTTCATCAGCCCCGCCAGCTGCTTTACTATTGTCAGCCCCAGCCCCGTCCCACTGTGCTGGCGGACACTGGACGCGTCTACCTGGTGGAAGGCTTCAAATACCCGCGACTGCTTGCTGAGCGGAATTCCAGGGCCCGTGTCCCGAATCGTTAAATGCAGGCGGCTGGCTTCTTCATAGTCCACCACCACGTCTACCTCGCCTGCGGAGGTGAATTTGATGGCGTTGCCTACCAAATTAATAAACACCTGCCGGAAACGGGAGACGTCCCCCATCATGTAAATGGGTACCTCCGGCGTAATCTCCACGAAAAACGCCAACTCCTTCTCCGCCGCCCGCGTCGCCAACATGTGCGCTGCACTGAAAACCGCCTCCTCCATGCTAAAGGGCGCATTCTCCAACTCCAGCTTTCCTGCCTCCACCCGGGAAACATCCAAAATGTCGCTGATGACGTGCAACAAAGCATTGCCAGAAGAAACAATGGTGCGGAGGTATTCCACCTGCTCCGCGGAAAAAGAGCGGCCCCCTCTTAGGGCCAGCTCCGCCATCCCCAGCATGCCGTTGAGCGGCGTGCGGATTTCGTGGGACATGTTCGCCAAAAACTGACTCTTGGCCTTGCTCGCACTCAGCGCACTGTCCCGCGCTTCGGCCAGGCGCTGCTCCGCAAGTTGGTTGGAGGTGGCCAAAAACCAAACGCGGTTGAAGATGTCGAAGGCCACGGTTGCATAAAAAATAATGGCCAAATTCTGGCGTACGTCTTGCTCTATGACGGGTTGCCATACCTCCAGCTTCGCCGCTACCAAATAGACGGCCAGCAACACCATCGGTACAAGCAACATCCAAAACCGCCTCCTCCTCTCCGGGGGAAGAGAGCATACAAAAGCCAGGGGAATTTGCCCTATCAACCCAAGCTGCGCATGTGCCTCATAACCCAACAGCACGGCGGATATGCTGACGGTGCCTGTGGACATGATAAAAAAACCCACGCGCGCCTGCTCATGCAGGCCTGTGTGGAACAACAAAAGGCAAGCCATGTTGCCCAGCGCGACAACCGACATCAGCAACGCAACGCCCCACTGCTTGAAAAGCCACAGGACGACAATGGTGAGCATCAACGCCAAGGTGCTTACAACAATGGAGTTAAACACCACCCGATGGCGGCGCCTTGAAATGGCTTCTGAGTCTCCCTCTGTTGCCCTTGCTGACATAGGTGCTTTTCTGGCTTCCCCTCTTTTTTTAATGCGACTTTTGGCAGCCCTCCTCTGGGCCGCCGCCATTATAGCCTTTGGCTTTTTAAGAGGCTTCTTTTCGAGAGCCTATCTTTCAAGAGGCCGTGTTTCTTTGTTTATTTTCATGTGTGGCACTCTAAAAACCCACAGGCCCGGCGCCTTTGGCTTTGGAACAAAACGTCTTTAGGGCACAATTGGTGCTTTTCTGCAACGCCTTGGCATGTTAGGGGCCAGGCCATGTGGAACATCTCCGTTTCGCGGCGCTGGGCCCGCGCACTTTTGGATGTGGTTGACAATGTGGATGTGGCTCTCTTGCAGCTGGAGGCTTTTTCCCGGGCTTTTGCGGGGACGCCCAACTTTGCTGAGCTGCTCAAAAGCCCCAGCTTCTCCTGCAGCCAACAACAGGCCTTTATGGAAAGCCTCCTTGGCACCACTTCAGGCATCAACCCTTATGTCGCCAACTTCATGCGGCTTTTGGCTCAGCGCGGCCGCCTGGTATGTTTGGACAGCATTGTCCGCTCCCTCCATGGGCTGGCGGACCTTCGAAAAAACCGCCTGCGCGGGAAACTCTCTGTCGCCCGCCCCTTGTCGCCTTCGCAGACCAAAGCCCTCCAAAAGGCCCTTGAAGAAAAAACAAAAAAAACCCTGCTTCTGGAAACGGTGGTCGACAAGTCTCTCGTCGGCGGCATCTCCATCCAGGTGGGCAACATGCTGTTTGATGGCTCTCTCAAAGGCCAGCTTGAAGCCCTGCGTGGCCGTTTGATGGCGAGGTAGCTTCCCCCCCTTTCAGGCAGCGACAACACAAACTGTGCCGGGGGCCACAAGGGGTTGGGCTTCATTCCACTTCTGAAGGCAACGTCTGGAGCGGTTTCACTTGGTGGGAAAACATGACAACCATAGCAAGCAACGGAATCGAAAACCTCAACGTCGCCGCCTTTGACTCTATGCCGACGCCAGAGCAAATGCATGCGCTGCTTCCTTTGAGCGACAAAGCGGCCGACACCGTGCGTTCGGGGCGCAAACAGCTGGAAGACATTTTGGCGCGCAAAGACAAGCGCCTCTTTGTCATTGTGGGCCCTTGCTCCATTCATGATACGGCTGCGGGCTTTGAGTATGCCCAGCGCCTGTGCGCCTTGTCCCAAAAAGTGAAAGACAGCATGCTGCTGGTCATGCGCGTCTATTTCGAAAAACCACGCACTTCCGTGGGCTGGAAGGGCTTTGTGAATGACCCGTACCTGGACGACAGCTTTTGTGTGGCCGAGGGCATGCAACGCGCAAGAAAATTTCTGCTGGAGGTGGCAGGGCTGGGCCTCCCCGCGGCGGCGGAGGCGTTGGACCCCATCTCCCCTCAGTATTTGGGGGGGCTCCTCAGCTGGATGGCCATCGGCGCCCGTACCACCGACTCTCAGACGCACCGAGAAATGGCCTCGGGGCTTTCTACCCCCGTCGGCTTCAAAAACAGCGTCGACGGAAACATCGCCTCCACCGTCAACGCCTTGCTGGCCGGCATGCGCCCCCACAGCTTCCTGGGCATTAACGCCCAGGGGGTTTGCTCCATCATTCGTACCAAGGGAAACCCCTTTTGCCATGTCGTCCTCCGCGGGGGCCAAAACGGCCCCAACTACTCCGCCGCCCATGTGGCGCAGGTGGAGGCCGCCCTCCAGAAGGCCCACCTGCCTTGCAACATTGTCGTCGACTGCTCCCACGCCAACTCTGAGAAAGACTACCGCAAACAACCCCTCGTCTTCGCCGACGGCCTGCAGCAACGCCTTCAGGGCAATGCCTCCCTCGTCGGCTTCATGGTGGAAAGCTTTCTGGAGGAGGGCAACCAGCCCATCCCCAAGGACTTGTCTCAATTGCGCTATGGCCAGTCTGTTACGGACGCATGCATGGGCTGGGAGCGCACCCAGGACATGCTTTTGCAGGCGCATGCCCAGCTTCAAAACAAAATGTGCTAAAAGCCCCCCACCATGCTTCGCCTTGCCTTGCTTGTTTCTTTTATGCTCCTCCTCCAGGGGCTTTGTACTTATCTCCTCTATGCCCGCTGGTTAAGGCCCCCCGTCTGGCCCTTCGGGAAACAAAAACTTCTTCTTCCCCTCCTGGGTTTTTTGTGGCTTTCGCTCCCCCTGGGACATTTTTTGTGGAGCCATTTCTACCAAGCCTGGGCAGCGGCCCTCTATTGGCTGGGCTGTTTCTGGATGGGCCTTTTGCTGTATGCCGTCGGCGCCATTGTGCTTGCGGACTTGGCGCTTTTGCTTGTGCGCCTTTTTCACAAGCCAAGCCTGCGCCTGCGCCAGCAGGTGGCGGCTTTTTCGGCCCTCCTTATCCTTGGCATATGCGGCTACGGCGCTTGGGTGGTGGCCCAAGGCCCCCAGGTGAAGGAGCGGGAGGTGGTGCTGGACAAACTCTCGCCGGCTTTTGAGGGCTTTCAGGTGGCCATTGTTTCAGACACCCACCTGGGTATGCCCGGGCAGGGACGCGCTTTTGCCGAGCGCCTGGTGGCCCAAATAAATGCGCTGGAGGCCGACGTGGTGGTGTTGCTGGGCGACATGGTGGACAGAAAATTTGAAGGCATGGAGGAAACGGTGGCACCGCTCCAAAACCTGCGCGCAAAGCACGGCGTTTGGCTGGTGATGGGCAACCATGAGTACTTCCACACCCCCTTTGTATGGATGGAGCATTTCAAAAGCCTGGGCCTGCGCGTTTTGGAAAATGAGCGCGTGGAGATAGAGCGCATAGCGCTGACGCACCCGGAGGCAGGGGTGGGAGAGCCCGTCCACTTGGCCTTCGCCGGCGTTTATGACTTGTTTTCTGGCCGAAGGACAGGGCACCGCGCAGACTTGCAAGCTGCGCTGGAAGGCTGGGAGAAGGAGAAGACGCCACTGGTATTGCTGTCACACCAGCCAAGCCTCTGGGAGGAGGCAAAAGAAGCCGGGGTGGATTTGATGCTGTCAGGGCATACACACGGGGGGCAGCTGTGGCCCTTGCATTATGTGTCGGCCAAGGTGAATACCCTGGTGCAGGGTTTTTATAGAGAAGGGGCCTCCCAGGCCTACGTCACCACCGGCGCCGGACACTGGGGGCCCCCCATGCGCGTAGGGGCCCCCCCGGAAATTGCCCTGCTTCGGCTGCGCTCCCCTAGACCGCTTCCACTTTGACATGATCTCTTCGTTGGGCTCCGGTTCCGCTCAGGTCACGCACTCAAGTGCGCTCCCATCGCGGAATCCTCGCCCGCCTCGATATCATGTCAAATTGAAACCGGTCTGCAAAATCGAATCACTTTAAAGTTAAACCGCTCTAGGCCGAAGAAGCCTTGAAAAAAGCGCAAAAAACAGTGGTCAAATCCCTCTTAAATTGAGAAAAATGCCCCGCACAGCCGGAGCCAACATTTCTTTTAAGTTCAGCAGGGAAACCCTCTTCAGATGACTGGAATACACAAAAACCTCCCCAGGGGAACCTCCGTCAAAGCCACCAAAGTTGCCCGGAGAGTTCTCAAGCCTATAGAGCGGTTTTTGAAGTTGGAGGCGGCCAGCGGCCTGGTACTGCTGACAGCCATGGCGGCGGCGCTCCTTTGGGCCAACCTCCACAATGACAGCTACGAGTCCGTCTGGACGTATGAAGTGGGTTTTGCGTGGGATGCTTTGTCCTTTGGAGAGGCGAAACCGGCTGCGCCCGCGGAAGCCGCGGTGGCAGCAGCGCCAGAATGCAAGCCATCGCAGGGCTGCTGGAAGAAGGACCTCCGGTGGTGGATTAACGACGGCCTCATGACTTTCTTCTTCTTCCTCATCGGCCTGGAGTTGCGCCGCGAGTTTGCACACGGAGAGCTGGCAAAATTCAAAAGCGCCACTTTGCCCATCGTCGCAGCCATCGGCGGTATGGCTGCGCCGGCCCTCATCTATCTCTACTTCAACCAGGGCCTGCCCACCGACAGGGGATGGGGCATTCCCATGGGCACCGACACGGCCTTCGCTTTGGGCATTTTGGCCATTCTCGGAAGGAGAGTCCCCGCGGCGGCGCGCATATTGCTTTTGGCTTCGGCCGTCATTGACGATGTGGGCGCCATTTTGGTGATTGCTTTGTTTTATACCGACGGCCTCCAGTACGTCGGCTTGCTGGTGGGGGTGGTGGCCGTAGGTGTCATTTGGGTGATGAAGAATTTAGGGGTACGCGGCTGGCCCTATGTGGTGCCGGGGCTTGTCTTGTGGATAGGCGTCTTAAACGCGAATGTGCACCCCACACTGGCCGGCGTGGTGCTTGGCTTTATGACGCCGGCACTGGCGGGTTATACCCCCTCCAAACTCATGGAGTTGGCCGGGCCCCAGCACCAGAGCCTCCACCGGTTAAGCAAGGAAGACAGCCCCTCCGCGGAGAGCATGCTGGGCGTTTTGCTGTCCTTGCGCAGCCTCTACCGCGAAGGCATCTCCTTCGTTGACCAGCTCATCCACAAACTGCACGGCCCTGTGGCCTTCTTCGTCATCCCCGTATTTGTGCTGGCCAATGCCGGCGTCGAGCTTAGCAACCTGGAATTGCCGCCGGGCACAGAAACGGTGTTTTGGGGCATAGCGCTGGGCCTTCTCATTGGAAAACCCTTCGGCATTTTCACCTTCTCCTTCATCGCCATTAAAACGGGCTTTTCCAAAATGCCTCAAGGCATGCGCTTTCGCGGCATTCTCCTGGTGGGGCTTGTCAGTGCCATCGGCTTTACCATGGCCATCTTCATCTCCCAGCTGGCTTTTACGCCTGCTGTTTTTGGGGACAGTGCCCTCGCCTTCCAGAAAACCTCCAAGCTGGCCATCCTCGCGGCTTCCTTTGTGGCCGCCCTCTCCGCCCTCCTCATCGGCTATTTGAGGCCCAAAGTCCACCCGCCCCCGGGGGAGGAGGCCTAGGCCATGTCCATTCTCGTTACCGGGGGAGCCGGCTACATTGCCTCCCACACCTGTCTGCAACTTTTGGAAGCGGGGCAGCAGGTGGTGCTTTTGGACAACTTCTGCAACAGCCACCCGGGGGTGCTCAAAAACCTGGAGACACTGGCTGGCCAACCCATTGCCTTCGTTGAGGGCGATGTGCGCGACGCTGCACTGCTTGGCAAGCTGTTTGCAAAGCGCCCCGTGGAAGCTGTCATTCATTTTGCGGCACTCAAAGCGGTGGGCGAGTCCGTGCAAAGGCCTTTGGACTATTATGACAACAACCTGGGCGGCACCCTGGTTTTGCTCAAAGCCATGTGCGAGGCGAATGTGAAGACGCTGGTTTTTTCTTCCTCGGCCACCGTCTACGGCAACCCCTCGCAGGTGCCGGTGAGAGAGGACGCGCCGCTGCAGGCCACCAACCCCTACGGGCACAGCAAACTCATGACGGAGGCCGTTTTGGAGGACATGTGCCGCGCGGACGCCACCTGGCGCGTGGCGCGCCTGCGCTATTTCAACCCGGTGGGCGCGCATGAGAGTGGCCTTATTGGCGAAAACCCGCAAGGCGTGCCCAACAACCTCATGCCTTATGTAGCGCGGGTGGCGGCGGGGAAGCTGCCCAAGCTGCAGGTTTTTGGCGGGGACTACCCCACGCGGGACGGCACCGGCGTCAGGGACTATTTGCACGTCATGGACTTGGCCGAGGGCCACGTGAAGGCCCTGGAGCATTTGCGCGCCCATGCAGGCCTTTTGACGCTCAACCTCGGGGGAGGCCGTGGCTACTCCGTACTGGAGGTGGTGCGGGCATTTGAGGAGGCCTCCGGCCGCCCGGTGCCCTTTGAAATAGTGCCCAGGCGCCCGGGGGATGCAGCCGAATGCTGGGCGGATGCGCAGGCGGCCTTCAAAACCCTCGGGTGGAGGGCCCGCAGGGGCCTTGAACTCATGTGCCAAGACACCTGGCGCTTCCAGACTGCTTCCTGAAGGGTCTTTTTGTCCTCTGGCGGCTGAAGCCTCCGGTTTCGCTCAGGTCATGCACCTGGGGTGCACTCCCATCGCGAAATCCTCGCCTTCAACCACCAGAGAACAAAAATCCTCCTGCAGGAAGCAGTCTGTACGAAAATTTATTGCCTGGGTTTTGGCAACACAGGGTGTGTACTCCCCTCGCGAAATCCTCGCCAATTTATTGCCTGGGTTTTGGCAACGCCGGGCTTTCTTGTGGAGGGGGTTGAGCAGAAGGCAACCCCGGCAGCTCCGCCGAGGGGGCCAAGTAGACAGTGCTGCAGGGGAAGGCTATTTGGGAGCCGGCCTTCTCCACCACCTCCATTGTTTTTAGCAGCACCTCCTGGCGGATGGCGTTGAATTCCCCGGCATTGTCCGCGCAAAAATAGGCGACGGCTTCCACATTCAGCGAGGAGGCGGCCATTTCGTTAAAGCATACGGAGACGGAGCTTTTTTGCCAAATTTTGGGGTGGTTTTTGAGAAGGGCTTCCATGCCTTCCAAAACCGCCTTTATTTGGGAGGCGGTGGTTTCATAGACGAGGCCGACGACAACCGAAAAGCGAAACCTGTCCCTGGAGGCATGGTTTTCAACGCGCTGGTCCGCCAGGGAGCCGTTGGGCAAGGAGACGACTGTCCTCTCCAGCGTGCGTATGCGTGTGGAGCGAAAGCCAATGTGCTCTACATGGCCGCGCAGCTCCCCCACTTTGACGAAGTCGCCAATTTTGAAAGGCTGGTCTATGCGAATGAGAAAGGCACCCAGCAGGTTTTCGAGGGTGGTTTTCGCAGCCAGCGCTGCGGCAATGCCGCCCACACCCAGGCCTGCCAGCATGCTGGTAACAGGGTAGCCGAAATAACTCAGCAGGCTTAAAACACCGACGACGACAATGAGGCCTTTTACCAGCTGGCCGCTGGACTGAATGAGGGTGTTGGCGGAGTCCCCCTCTTTGAGCTCCAGGCGCTTTCGGATGACTTCGGCAACCACGTCCACGAGTTTCAGCAAAGCCCAAAACAACACCACAATCAGCAAAGCCGCCAGGACATTCCTCACAGAGGCGCTGACTTTGTCCGGCAAGGCCAAAACAGGCACAAACAGCTGCATGAAAAGGGAAAACCACAAAACGCGAATGGGCTTGGCCAGCTTGAGGGCAAGCGTTTGGTTTTCCCCTTCCAGCGCCTTGGGAATGAGTTTGAAAAGCAGCCGCTGGGAAATGTTTTTCAAAAGCCCCGTCAAAGCCCAGAAGAGGAGGACAAACAGCGGCAGCGCCAGCCATTGCCAATAGCTCAGTTGCGCCGGGCCCATACGCAGCAGGCCCTCCGGCAAAAAGGAGAGCAGCCACTTGCCCAGGTTGCTTTGCCACGCCTCCAGCTGAGCGGGGCCTGCCTCCTTCGCCGCCTGCGCGGCCGCTGTCAGGGCCTGCGTGCCAAAGCGCCATAAAGTTGAAACATTCATCTTTCCAGCATGCCACATAGACGGGCTTTATGCGGGTTTTATGAGAGGCCACCCCGCGCGGTGCGGGGAAGGCCTGCTTTTCTAGCACGACGTTTATAAAAACAATGTGGCGTGGCACGGGCGGCAGATGGCCGCCCCCGCCCCTGCGCTTCCTTCCGTCGCCCCTGCGGAAGCAGGGGTCCAGACTGTAGGCAACTTCCCGTCGCCCCCGCGGAAGCGGGGGTCCAGACTGTAGGCAACTTCCCGTCGCCCCCGCGGAAGCGGGGGTCCAGACTGTGGGCAACTTCCCGTCGCCCCTGCGAAAGCAGGGGTCCAGACTGTGGGCAACTTTCCGTCGCCCCTGCGGAAGCAGGGGTCCAGACTGTGGGCAACTTTCCGTCGCCCCTGCGGAAGCAGGGGTCCAGGAGTGCACTCGAAAAACCATTGACTTTGTTCCATTCAACCACGCAGCTCTGGACCCCCGCTTTCGCGGGGGCGACGGGAAGAGATGCAAGTGCTTCCTCCCAAAGCCGCACCACATTTTTATTTTCAGAATGTCCGAAGGGTGCTATGAGCGGTTTCGCTGCAAGAGATTGCGGCTGGGTCTGCAAAGCCCATTAAAGTTTATCGTTAAACGAGAAGTGCCTCTGTAGTTCTGGTGGCCTGCGTCTTCTCGTTTGAAGGCCGGCCAGTTTGGTGGCTCAGACGGGGACCGTCAGGTCACCGGTTTTTCGATAAACTTACCGGTCTTTGCAGCTCGTTTGGGCCGCCATTTTTTTGGCTCCCCAATGAAACTGCCCAGCCCCCTTCAAGTGCAGCGTGTTTTTTAACTCGCTTGCAAGGCATACGGAGGCTGGAATGAATACAATAGACAAGCTGGACGCGGGGCAGAAGCTCATGTGGCAGAGCATCCACGACAACCTGGAGGTGTTGAGGGTGAAGAAATTCTCCGCCCTGGCTGCCGTTGTGGAGCAGATGCGGGTGCTCCTGGAGCTTTCGCAAGACTTCCAGTGGCTGGAATTTGTTTTCCTGGAAGCCATCCAAATCCGTACCAAGGCTGAAGAGTGGAAGGAGGAAGGGGAGGCCGCCAGCCGACTCAGCGCCCTGCGTTGCAACCTGCGGAGGCGGATTTGCGAGGAAAAACGGAAGGCCCTCCTCCCGCCCCCCGCTGGTGAGGAGACGGCCGCCTAGCGGTGTACTGCTTATAGGTGGCGCAGCGGAATGCCCACCTCTCAGGAAGGTGGTCTTTCCTGCCGCTGCGGTACCGCCCCTGCCCTACTCTCC
>Ga0209737_10001886_pt1 | contig 14778 bp, 21 predicted proteins | sample TergutCu122P3_FD_187284 | JGI IMG/M metagenome (GOLD analysis project Ga0209737, IMG submission 187284) | Cubitermes ugandensis P3 segment gut microbial communities from Kakamega Forest, Kenya - Cu122 P3 (SPAdes) (version 2) | ecosystem: Host-associated > Arthropoda: Insects > Digestive system...
GTGTAAGTACAGCAATGTATTCAGCTTGGCGTTACTAATTGGTCTTTTGTTTATTTTTTTCCCTTTTTCTTTTACTCTTTTTTACCTTCCTTCTTTATTCGGTTTTTTTGGTTCTTTTTTATTAGAATAGCACCGAAGAACTCGGTGTTTTGATGCCGAAATGAAATGTGCTTAGTTTAGCGAGAATCTCGATACTTTGGTCCCGAGGGTGTTCAATATTTCTTCTTATTGAAGAAATATTCTTAATAAATCGGAGACCTGGAAAACCAACATGGAGTGATAGGAGTTTTTGCACCATTAGCTCAGTTGGTAGAGCGCCTGACTCTTAATCAGGGTGTCCAGGGTTCGAGTCCCTGATGGTGTACCAGTGAGGCGTTAGTTAATGGAACTGATGTCGAAAGATGAAAATTTATGTATTAACATCAGTTCGAAAACTACGCTTAAAAGAAACATTTTGAGACCGAACCCGGTTTTGAAGTGTTTTTTTATTTGCTGTAAATCTACAATTATTAACCCCATTTTTTAACCAACATCTACACGTTGCTCTTTGTAATTTTCTTCCCTACCGAAAACTTTTAGCATTTGATGTTTCATTTGCTTTGGCATATGAGGAAGGCTTACGTTATTAACAAACTTGTAGCAAATTTCAATTTCTTGCTCTTTGAAACCATCCACCATTTCATAATGTCCAATCGTAATGTGGTCTATAAAGGTTTGCAGGATTTGAAGGTTTAGCTCTTTAATTTCAATAAATTTTCTTGCAGCCTTCAAAAACTTGTCGCTGTTAAGCTCGTGGGTTTCTTCCTCTTTAACCACTTTTTCAAGATTTTTAATTTGCTGTTTGACTTCAAGCTGCTCGTCTTCAAATCGGTTAGACATTTTTGTAAATCGTTCTTCATTGAGAACACCAGCAACTTTATCCTCATACAAATTTTCAATAATACGGTCTATTTCTTTTTGCCTGAGAAGCAAATCATCAAATCTTTTGCGATTTTTCTTTTGAGTTGTTTGAATCCTTTTGTAATTCTCACTTGTTACAATTTTTACAAATTCGTCTTCAAATTCGTTAGCAAAACCTGAAATTTCAATAATATGGTTTTTCACATATTCGTTTAAAAAATCTGCTCGAATGTGATGTGATTTAGAACACAGCCCATTTTTTACATAAAAGTTTTTGCAGGAGAAGTAGTGATTTGCCTGCCCACTATACCCAAAGCTTGTTTTATAAGTAAGATTTGCCCCACAATCTACGCATCTTAGAAAACCAGCAAAGATATTTTTTGGGGCGACTTTTGGTTTTCTGATTTTGTTATTAAAAGTTTTTTGCACTTCTTCGAAAGTATCGCGGTCAACTATTGGCTCATGAACATTCTTGTGAATCTCCCAATTTTCAGGCGCATTTTTAAATCGTTTTTTAATTTTGAATTTTTTAAAATTTTTGAAATTCACAACATCACCGCAGTAAGATTGATTGCTTAGAATTCGTTTAATACCAGTTTCCGACCAAATATAGTCTCCTAAAATCTTTACAGTAGCTATCCTCCCAAAGTTCCACATTTCCTTGTTTTATTGAACCTAAAACCCTGTTTTCTAAGTGGTCTAATAAACAGTGAACATCACCGGTTTTTTCCAATGCCCGTTGAAATGTTTTTGGCATAATTTGTTCTACAAAATATTCGCCCCAGTCATTTATCATCGGGCGAGAATCCCTTGCAACCGCGTTCACATACCCATCCAATACAACACTATCATTCCTAAGTTCTATTCGCATTTTCATCACCTCCCAAATTTCCCATATTCGCTATTTGTCCGGTATTTGGCGTAAACACTGTTTCTGTTGCCGGGTCGTATAAAACATCTTTTAAACCAAGCGTGTAATAATTAAATCCTCTTGGTTCTAAATCTTCATAATAACGGCATTCATCTATTGTCATTAAGTTGCAGGATAAAGCTGTTTTATACGCTTCAAACCTTGTTTTCATATCACCTTTCGTTATTCCTTTTGTATCAAAACTAAAATATAAATTATCTTTTTCTTTTTCTAACAAAAAATCGCGGTTTAATGCACATTCAATAGTTGTTAAAATCGGCATTACCGCTTGTTTTATAAATAAATCATAATCATTCTCACTTGGTACACCAAACACACTGTAAATGGCTTCTGTGGCTGCTTTTTTATTTTCGTTAAGCTGCATTTCTACGCTTGATTGGCTGGCTTCTTGAAACGTTAAACCATCATTCAAAACTATCATATTATTTTCGCTATCGTTAGAGTTCATGCGAATCCAAGCGTTTTTAAGTTCTTGCATACTTTCTTTTGTTAAACGATTTTTGGCGTTTATAAAGCCTTTTTTGTTACCGCCAGTAGAAACAAGCGTTTTTTCAAAGATTAGCGTATTATATGCTGTGCTTAATGACTCCCGGTTTTCTTCAATTATACCGCGCCCGGCTGCTCCATCTTCGGTTGACCGCAATATCTTTAAGAATTCAAACGGCTTATATTGCGCACCCATAACTGAAATATCAAAATCTTTAAAAACAGGGTCATTATTTTTTAAAATACTAATCTGATTTGCCGGAATATAATTTACGGAAATAAATTTATTGCGCTTTTTATTTATATACGCATATCCATTGCCTTTTAGCAAATAATCCCGAACCAACGCGCGCTTGAATTGCACACCGTCCAACGTATCTTTTGTATCATCATTTAAAAGCGATGGTCTAATATCGTCCATGACTTCTACCGTTCGGGGCTTGCCATTTTCTATTTCTTCCCTATAAAGTTTTACCGGAATCATAGAAACTGTTTCGCATATCAAATTTATACATGCTGCTACTGCCGGAATTTCCATTGCTTTTTTAGCGTTCATTTCTGTACCATAAATTAATGACTGTAATAACACATCATCTAGTGTTGGCGTTATTTTTGGTGCATCGCGAGTTTTGAATTTAAACAAGTCTAAAATTTTCATTTTGTTTTCACCTCTTAAAAATTTGTATTAAAAAACCACTCCAACCAAGTGAAGCGGTAATAATAATTGCAGTAAAAATTAAATTAATAAATTTTCCCAGTTTTTTGGGAAACCAATATCATTTAAACTTATATATTCTGAATATTCTTCGACTAGAGATTTTAAATTTACAAAAAAGTTATTATGCCAAGCGTCTAAGTTTGAATACAAAAATTTTAACATTAACAATTGTTCAAATAATTTTGCCGTTGATTTAAATTTGAATTTTGGATTTAATTTTGGTCTGCTTGTAAAATTCAATCCATATAATCTCGCATAATGAGCGCATTTGTTTCTTAAAACTGTTAATGACTTTAAGCAACTTTCAACACAAATATAGCTTTTTATTCCAAATAGTTTTTTAGAAATTTCTTTTTTGTCATTGGTTTTCATATCGGCGTAAAATTTAGAAAGCATACCGATAGTAAAGAACTCAATTATTACCCACAATGGAATGTTTCCATCGTACTTTTTATTGTGGTGAATTATTATTGAGTTTTTCCTGTTTTTATATATACATTCAAAATTTTTCTTTTCTATAAATGCTGCGTGATTGTGATACTCACTGAATGAACTTGCTTCCAAATATCCTAAATTACCGTATTTTTCAGAATGGTAGTGTGCTAACTGCGACCTCAAAAACGTTTCGATTTCTTCAATTATAGAAAAAATCAAAATTCTTAATTTTCTATCAAATTCATAAATCTTGCATACTCTATTAAAATTCACACCCTGAACATATGTACCATCAACATTCTTAAATGGTAAAAAATACGCGGAAAGGCTATAATAATTTACAGCATTTAAAATTTTTAAACATTGTTTTTTGTCTGATACAATAAACCCTTTTTGCTCAATGAGTTCCATTTGCTTTTCAAAGTTACAAAATTTCTTGTTTTCCAAGGCTAGCACTCCAATAATTAAAAGTCTCCCAATGGGTCACATAAACAAAAGTTTAGAGGTGCAGGGAGTCCTGTTAATATTATTATACGCTATACATACAAAAAAATCAACTACAAATTTTTGGATTTTTTTAAATCACCTGAACTGCCCAAGAATTATCGTTAAATATGACGTCCTGTTGCAAAAGATAAACCGCATTAATTAACGCAACAACCATATCGACTTTGCCAGAAGATTTTTTCTTTGTGACATAACGGTTTAAATTAGTATCAAATGTGCATTTCGCGTTTTCAAAATTAATTTCAAGCAAAGTATTTCTCTCATACATAAACTCCCCATTTGTAATTTTTTCGGTTAATAATTTTGTTGGCGGGTGTAAAGTATCGCTATGTTGCCTTATTTCAATGGTATTATATTTTTGATTCCATTTTTGCGCACTACTCATGGCATTATACCTATCAAAACCAATAGCACGCACGGTTACACCATATTTTTCTTCAATGCTAAAAACAAAATTTTCCACGAAACCATAATCGATTGTTTTATATCCACACGGAAAGCATTTTTGTATCAATGAATCGCCTGTAATCAAGCTTTTCTGTTTTGTTTTTTTCTTCGATTCTGCCCTCCGGAATAAAGCAAAAAGAATCTGCAAGAATGCAATTGTCTTCATCTACTGCAACCATTGCAACAGAAGTATTATCAACGCTCATACTTAAATCCACTCCAAGATAAACCTCACGACCTTTCCAATCAATTTTATTTGTCCTGCGATTTAACAAATCTTTTATATCAATAAAATTTTCTGTACCGCCGCCGGAATAAATAATATTGCAGTGTTTTGTTAAAAAGTTCTCTTTTGCTGAATTCAGCGCAATTGCTCTTGCTCTCTTTTTGATTAAATCATCCCATATTTCGGGGATTTCAAGTGCTACCGGATTTGCATGTTTTAAAATCAAATCATCTGTCATCCACTCCTCTGTTTCATCAGGCTCATATAATAACGCAAACAGCGTTTCGTCTGCTTCTACGCTGTCTAAAATTCTTTTTGCATAACTGATTTCTTCTTCAAAAGGATTGTGAATTGTCGCATATTTTGTTGAAATTATGCAACCAAGTTTAGTTAAAATGTTAAGCTGTCCAGACCGCATGGATTCAATCGCGGAATTGTTTGGCAAAGCCCCAACTTCATCAGCCAAAAATACATTTGGAAGTTTGCCGTCCATTCTTGAATTACTGTAATTTAGCGGAATGTAGCGATTTTCATTTGCGTTAAATTGAATGTAATCCCTTAAAATCTTAAATCTTGGCATTTCATTTTTCAGATAAACAAGCGGACTGGATTTTAAAATTTCTTCAATTGCGGTTTTAACTTCACGGCTGAGTGACCCATCCGGCGCAACGCTGTAAAACTTTGAAAACTTTGGCTCTAACAAAAACAAAAGTATAAAAATCGTAGCAACGGTAAAAGTTTTGAAATTTTTACGACCGATTTCTAAAATTGCTGTTTCATATTTTCTTTTTTGCGTGTTTTCTCGATGTACAATACATAAAATTGATGTATAAAATAGCCATTGAAAACCGCATGAGCAATCATAAATTGATTCACCGCTTCTTAAACCTCTGGGCATTATCAGCATTTTCAGAGCATTTTCAATCATCTTTAATTTTTCAAAATCCAAGAAGCATTGTTTATCTTTCCCTTCAAGAATATTTAAAAACTTTTGACACTGAATTATCACATACTTTGGCGCAGGAACAATGCCCGAAATTACCGATTTTGCATATTTTTCGGCTTTTATCATGTTGGAATCGGTTTCTTTCCTGTAAGATAATCAAGAAGTGGGTCGGGTTCATTATTGCCTTCACTTCTTAACGTTGTAATAATTTTCACAAGCGTTGAAACTGTCTTATTTGCACTATCTGTTGTGCGGTTGTAATCGGTAATTGCAGGATTAGAGCATATATTTTTTCTGCCTTTCACGTACTCTTTTGTAACTGTCATACCTTCGTCTTTTATAACTTTTTCCAAATCATTTAAAATTCCAAGCTGCACTTGATACCGCTTAAATGTTGTGATAAAGAAAAAATTTTGCTCAACTCCGTGCTTTTCTGCGATTTGCAAGATTTTTTGTGCTTGTTCGTTTAGATTTTGTTTTGTCATCTCTTAATCCTCCTTAAAAAATTGTAAATAAATTTGTTCTGCTATTTTTTTCATCATGAGTGGCGGCACACTCATACCACAGACATACTGAACGTTTTGACCGCAAAAATCATAATCCTGTGGAAAAGTTTGAATTGTTATATAGTCTTTTGCACTCGGTATTCCTGGCACATCAAATCTGAAAAATTCACCGCTTGCAGTGATTGTTTGAGGCACTTTATCAGGATGCAGAAAAACCGCATTAAATCTTGAATTTCTTCCCTCGGTTCTTTTTAAAACATCTGAAAACTTTGTGTCTGTGCTATTTTTTAAAGACCATATTTTATATGACTGTGTACTTTTATTGATTGGTTTGTAATTATTGTCTGCAAATTCGCCGTATTTTATAGGCTTTTCTTTGAATTGAAGTTTTAATTTTGGAAAATTCAAATCTTTTTTTGAAGCGATAAAAAATAGACGCTCCCGTCTTTGCGGAACGCCCATTGAAGCAGCATTTAAAAGAAAAATTTGCACTTTATATCCAATCTCATTAAATTTTTTGATAATTTCACTCACATAGCCTTTGGATTTCCCTCTCATCATACCTTTAACATTTTCAGCAACTATAACTTTTGGTTTTATGCGGTTTGCGAAGTTTATAAAATGAATAAAAAGGTCATCTAACTTTTGTTTTTCCTGTCCTTCTCGAAACTTCTTTTTTGTGTTCCATACTTTATCACGGAGTCCTGCACTTGAAAATGCGGAACACGGTGGGGAGCCGTCTAAAATATCTAAATTATAAAGTTCTTCCGGTATTGGTTTATTTACCATTTCTCTAATATCACAGCGAAAATTATGTTTTGGATTAAAATTCTTGATATACATTTTATTGATTTTAGCATCAATTTCATTGTTGCCAATTACATCAAAGCCTGCCAGTTTATATCCCATGCATGAACCGCCACCACATGAAAAACAAGAAAAAACTTTTAAATTGTTTCTGGCTACATTTTTTAAATCTGATAAATTCCAAATATATTCTCTATTCATCATTCCACCTAAACTTACAGCGAGGGCATTCATGATTAAAGTTATCTTCTGAAAAATCCTCTGCATCAATCTCTTTATTTTCTGCTTCTTTGGGTTCTTCTATGGCTTCAAATAAAAGTTCAAATCCAAAATCGCTCATATCAATATTTTCAATTTCACCAAGCTCGATATTTAAAATATCAAAATCAAAACCTGTGTTCATTGTAAGTTTGTTATGTGCCAAAATATATGCTTTTTTCTGTTCTTCGTTTAAATGTGATAGTCTAATTACCTCAACATCTTTTTGCTTTAATTCTTTAAAAGCAAAGTATCTGCCGTGACCTTCTATAATCACATTATTTTCATCAATCGCAATAGGGTCATTGTTTCCGAACGCTTCAATTGATTGTTTTATTTGCTGAATTTGTTCGGGCGGATGCAGCTTTGCGTTGTTTTTATAGGGTTTGATTTTATTTATACTTATTTTTTCAATTTCCATTTTTATACGCTCCAATCATTGATGTTGTCTAGCTTTAAGGCTGTTTTTCCAAAATCTCACGGAAAAGTTCTGTCGGTGTAAATATTCCCCCATGGTTGGTGTGGAAAAAAGTTTATAGTTTTTTTCTTGACGGTAGGGGGGATTAGCTTTTGTTTTCTTGTTCTTTAATTATTTTCTGTATCTTTAACAATGGTATTTTATAGTTGTCCGCCATTCTATGATGTTCAGCGCATATCGTTATCAAATTATTGTTATCCAAATGTCCACTATCACTTTCTATAACTGGAATAGCATGGTGAACTTGTATGTTTTCATATTGATACTGAAACCGTGGATTATACAGATTTCTAATACATACTTGGCATAAATGCTTGTCGCGTTTTTTTATTTCTTCGCGCTTTTGCTGCCATGTTATACTATTTCTAAATCGCACAGCTTTGGTATTTCTTTTTTGATTTGCTGGCTTTTTATCGCAAATATAATCTTCTTTGTGCATTTTTCCGCACCATTTACATGATTTATAAATATTGCTCAACTCCATTTAAACGTGAAATAACCGCACTTTTTAGCACGGCTATAATTTCTCATAGTACCATTTTAGCACATCAAATTCGGATATTTCGGATATTTTTAAAGCACTTTCAAAAAAATCTTGTATGCGCTTTTTATACATAAAAATAAAAGGCAATATATATATATATATATAAGTTTATAATTTATTTTAGATTGAAGGTTACATATTTTCTTATGGTAGTGGTTTAAATGCCTTTATAAGGACACAAAAAATGGAGGGAAATTTATGTTTAAATTTATGACAAAAAAGTTAAACAAAACATCACCGTATTTTTTGGCTCTAGTAGGAGTATTGTTCAGTGGTTTGGTTTTTCATATGAATGTAGGTATGAACATATTCTCAAAAATCGCTTGGACAGGAATAGCCGAAGCAACAGGCTATGTCGCTATAGAACAACTTATACAAATGATAATAGCTGGCGCAACTATCGCAAGCGCAGTTCAAACTATTGCTTTATTTGCTACTACAGCGGGAGCAGCAGGAGCTTTGCTTATTTTGGGCAAAATGATAGGACGCAGATATTTGATGCGTCTGATAGCGAGAAGAGGGCTGGGATGGGTAGTTGCTTGGTAAGAAAAAATTTTCAGAGGTGTTAATCGTGTTTTTAAAATTAAAAAATGCAAGATTTTGTTTTGCAATATTACTAGTTTGTTTAATAAATTTATTGGGTAATTCGAATATTTTTGCCATGGATGTTTCTACAAAATCTGGTGGTAGGTTTCAATATTCTAGTACTACATCAATAGAGTCTACGGTTGGTGATGCGATTCTTCGTGCCTCAAATATGCCAACAAAAGAAAATTATTTAATGGTGGTTGATGTTGCTGGAAGAGCTGCAAAGCACTTTGCTGAATTAGGAGATTTTGCAAACTCAGTAAATTATAGAGTTATGGCTGCTAAAGCAAACGTTAGTGCTTTTCCAACAAATGAAGATTTAAGAGAAGAAGCTATAGCTGTTTTAATTGAAGCGGCAGAAATATGGAAAAGTGTAGATGAGGTTATAGCTGAGGGTTATTTGGAGCAAATTGAATATGATGAGTTGTCTTTTGATGAATTATCTTTAGCTTTAGATAAATTGTCTTTAGATGGTTCATCAAAATGAATTCAAAAAAAGAAGTGAAAACGAGTAATTTCATATGGTATGTATTAATAGTATTTCTTATATATTTTATAGGATGTACTATTTCTTTGGTATTGTCTTTAATATTAAATATAAATTTAGGTCATATGATTTTTAATAAAAATGACTATTCTTGGTTACAAATATTTTTTCATAATATATCAATAATTTTGATAATTATGTTTTCAGGATTTTTAATGTCAATTCCATCAATTTTATTAATACTTGTAAATGGTTTTGTTTTTGGAGCAGTATTAGGGCAAAGCATAATATCAACTCAATTAATGGAGTTAGTTATTTCTACACTGTCTCATGGAATACCTGAAATAGCAGCGTTTTTGATAGCTGGAGGAACTGCATTAAATATATCTCAACACATTTTAAAGAAAAAATTTAAAATTGATAAACCTTAGAACTAATGTTTTATGAAACTCTGTCGCTTTATGATAATCTAACTTTAGTTGCAGCTCTTTATAAGCTTAAAAATGTCAGTTTGGCAGTAAATAAAATAATAGAAAAGTTTAACATGGAAAGTTATCAGCACCAATTAATAAATGAATTATCTAGTGGTATGAAACGTAAATTCCAAATTTCTGGAGCAATGATACATAATCCTGAATTCTTAATTTTAGATGAACCTTTTAATACTTTAGACCAGAACACAGTAAATTTGGTATTAGATTTGTTGAAAGATTATACAGTTATTTTTACAGCACACGATGTGAGTTTAGCAAACAAACTTTGTACAAAAGAAATTAATATTAAGAATGGAAATATATCTATTGTTAAAAGATAAGAACTAATATTTTTTATAAAATTATTTATAAATGGAGTGAAAATAATGAAAAAAAACTTTTTTAATTACTATCTTAACAATCTAAAAAAGAAATTTAAATCTATACATTCGTGGCTTATATTTGGGTTATTGTTTTTAATGAATTTATATTTTTTTAAAACAAATAATAAAACGGGCAACATTTCAGAGATTTTACTTTATTGTTTTATGAGTATAGTTATGTTTTTCTTATATCTTTTAGTTGTAAACTTGATTTCCAGTTATATATCTTGGAAGAAGAGTAAAAAAAGATAAATGCCCTAAAAAATTTCAGGGCTTTATCTGCTTAAGAATTATAAGTACCAAAAGCATTACTGTTCTAAGATTTGAGTTTTTTTAGAAAATAGTTATGTCGTTTTCTTGGTACACTTTCATCGTAATAGTCCAATTTAAATGCTATTTTTTGCCAACTAAAACATTGAATATACCGAAATGTTAACATAAGGCGTATTTGACTATTTTCTATGCTATTTATAAAATTAGTTATTCTATCAAGTTCAGTAACGCATTTTTTAAAATTTTCTTCTAACTTTATTTTTAAATCTGCGATTTTTGAGGCATTTTTACCGACTTTATCGCTAATTATTCCGGAATGAGGTAACCCTGTAATTTTAGCTGTTCCGTTTGTTGCAAGTGTTTCCAATTCCATAATTCTACGCTGTAATTCAAAAGTTTCTTTTTTCAAATAATAAAGCTGCGAAAGTTCTTTTTTAGTCATATATTTTGACCGCTCCTTAATTTTTTAAAAAGGTAATTTTTCAGTAAATTTTCCGCGCATGGATTCACCGCTGATTTTAAGTACGGCACCGGCACTCATTTCCGCTATTCTACTCGCTGTACGCTTTGCTAAACCCCGTTTTGTAACAAGTTCGTTGAATAGAATAATTGCTTGAAAAAATAGTTGTTTTTCGGGCGTTATAGCGATGATTTATCAAATCAAACAATAAGCACTGGAGCCATGTATCATCTTGGTTTTTAGTCAACTTTTCCGTTCCAAGGTCATCAAAAAATAAAACATCTACACTTGAAAACTGCTTAATCAAGTCCTGCTCTGTTTTTTCGGCATTTTTGTTAAATGTAGAACGCACAGCTTTTGAAATTTCAAATAGGCTTGTAAACAGCAAGTACACACAGTTTTTTAAAAGTTCATTTGCAATGCAAGCGGTCAAATGTGTTTTGCCTGTTCCGATGTCGCCAAAAATATACATTCCGCTACCGCTTTGGATAATTTCTTTGTGATTTTCGCAAAACTTTTTAGAGCGATTAAAAGCTTTATCAAATTCAGTATTCAAGCCAGTTTTAGAGTTTTCAAATGTAACATTTTCATAGCGTTTGCCAAGCAATGAAAGATTTTTTAGTTTTTGAATTTTAGCTTTTAATTTCGCTTCACGTTCACACTTACATTCAACAAAAAATTCATAATTGCCTTGTTGCTTCATAGTTGGGTCGTTACAATTTTTACACCACATTGTAAATTTTTCTTCAGTTGTAGATTCCATCGGGTGGCTCGTCTCCTTCGCTGAATTCCGTGCAGACTGTATTTTCGCTATAATCTTGTTTAATTCCTGCTGCATTTGCAATTCCCCCATAATTTTGATTTTTTCGATTTTCAAAGTTCGATTCCCTCAACTTTTGCTCCTGATATGCTAAAGCTACCCACTTTTTAATTGCCAAATAATGCGATTTCGCTTTGTAGCCTTTCATCTCGATATAAGCTGATAAATGCTCAATAATCCCTGACAATTCATGCCCGTATTCGGAATTTAATTTTTCAAATTCCTGTTCTGTTAGCAAAACATTTTTAAACTCACCCAATTTTTTTTTTTGTATTGCGTTAGCAATACTTTCTTTTATATTTGTCTTTGTATTTTCCTTTTCCTTCTTCTTTTCCTTGGGGGCGACCGCTAAATTTAAAAAGCGTTCGCTACCGTTTGCTAGAATTTGTCTTTCGTTTTTTGTTTTTCCACCGAGTGCGCCATTTCTTTTGTTGGTTTCGCATTTTTCTTCATATTTTTGGCTATCTCTATCTATTTGAATTTTTAAAACCTTAAAAAGGAATTTTTCATTGCCGCGTAAATCCGAGACTTCTTTTGTTGCACTATATTTGAGTACAGCTTTAAAAAGCCTTCCAATTTCCGTGTCGCTTAAATCCTCAAACATTTCAAGATAGCTGTGATATGCTAAAAAATATTCACGAGCCATTAAATTTTCACCTCAGTTATTTTTTAAAATGGTAAATCAGTATCATTATCAAAATCGGGTATTTTTTCGGTTGTAGCTTCTTTTTTATTGCCACCACAGAAGTGAACTCTATTTACTAAAACATCAGTAAATTTACGTTTTTCACCGTATTTTTCGCTTAGATTAGTTTGAATGCTGCCCTCAATTGCAATCAGACTGCCTTTTTGAAAATAACTACAGATAAATTCAGCAGTACCGCGCCATGCAGAACAATCTATAAAATCTGTTTTCTTTTCTGCATCTTTTTTGCTGGGGCGTTCCACCGCTAAACAAAATTTTGTATAAGCTATGCCATTTTGCGTATATTTAAGCTCCGGGTCGGTGGTTAGCCGACCCATTAAAATCACATTATTTAACATTTTCTTTCCTCCATGTTTTCAAATTTCTTGTGTGAAATTGTTTATTTGAATTTTGATTTTTTCGGGTATTTCGAGATATATTTACAAGTGCAAAATAAGCCGTTGGGTCGTTATAATTTTCATGATTTTTAAATGGTATAAAGTCATCTTTCACTTTTTCGATTCTCCTTCTTTTTTTACTTTGCACGCTTTACAGCGAGCCTTTTTATCAGCATTTGAACTTTCAGCCATGTGGTAAACTTGCCCAGCATTAAAATATTTGTTGTCTTTACTTGTAAACGGTTTAAAGTCTGTACCGCAATCAACACAACAGTATTTTTTTGGTTCATCCTTCTTGCCTGAAAGCGCGTCAAACTGGTCACACTCAGTAATATCAAACATTGCCATGTAAAGGTAACGACGCATGTATGTTTGAATACCGCCCAAAGCCTGTATTGCATTTGCTCCGCGTATTTCAAGAGGTACAATTTGGCTAGAAACATCTACTTTTTTGATGTAGTGCGGTTCTTTGTCTTCCCAATCTACTGCGAATAATGTGGCTTTTTCATTTTCAAAAGTAATAAATGTACAAATTTTATATTTATCGCAAAGCCTTATAATATCGGGCATAATGTCTGATAATTCGTAATAATCAAAATTTGCGAATTTGTTTTTGCCACTCTTTTTTAAATTGCAGTCTAGTAACTCAACTTTGATTTTTTGTAGTTTTTCAAAAAGATTCATTTTATTTCCAGCCTTTCAGTTTGAATTAGTTTTGCAAATGGGATTTTCTTACCACTTTCAATGGCTTCTTTAATTTTTGTTTTGTTTGGCGTTGGTTTGCCGTAATTCAATAAGTCATCATTTTTTATTTGTGCCCAAGAAATAAATTTTGCTTCATCAAAAACATCCGTACTTTGGCGATTTTTCTTAACTTTCAAACGATTTCTAGCCGTTTCAATTAAATACTTTCCAATAAAAATCATCTGACTTTTTAAATACTCGATTAATCGTTCAATTGCTTTTGATTTGGCTTTTTTCCGTGCTTCTAACTGTTTGATTTCTACTTCTATTGCTGATTCTTCTGCTTGCAAATTTTTTATTACACACGCTATCCCGTCGGCTTTTTCGTTAAATTCAGCTTCAATTGAATCAAGCGTATCAATAATAGCTTGCTGGTCGATTTCTTCGCTTTGCGCTAATGTTTGAACCTCGTAATATTTTTCTGAAATTTCGTAGAGTTTCATTTCGATTTTTTCCTCCTAGCAATTTTGTTTAATTTCTTTTTGTCGTCTTTGCTCAACGGCTGGCATTTCAAAATTTTATACATTGCTGTAATTTCGTCTTCGATACTGCTCACATAAATTAGCCACGCTGCATTTGTTCCTAAAATCGCTGCTATTAAAATGAAAAACATTTTTAAAATTGGATCGATTAGCATAATTGATAAATCCTCTCTTTTTAAATTTGGGTACTAAAAAACCACCCATCAATTTGATGCAGTGGCGATTTTTATGATATTTTGTAGAATTTTGCTTTGCTTGACTATTTTTTCAGATTCTGGGATAATAATTGCAGTTGTTAATACTTTTGATTTGCTCTAAATGCCCATTTTACCTACTTTGTTTCAGTTCCCTTAACTTACACCAGACCAATGAACAGTAAGGTTAAGATTTTAGAACACATATTTTTACTGTTCATTGTTCATTAAGCGTAGCGAGTTTCATTGTTCAATGTTCACTGAAATGAAGTAAAGCTGAATTTTTCAAATTGAATGATAAATTTGAAAAATAAAATTTTTAACAGAGTGTTGTCACTTTTTGTGATAGTTGTATTTTTGTTTTCGCAAACAATGGGTTCAGCCAGGGAAAATAAAACTATTAGAAGCTGTTTAGTGTCTTTGCAATTATGTCAAAATTAAGATAAAATAGTAGCAAAAACACAAAGGTTGGAGCTAGATGAGAAAATCATATCCGAGCGACATAACAAAAGAACAATTTGAAGTAATTAGAAATGTGCTGGAATCAGCTAAAAATGTAACTTCCCCGCACAAATACGATTTATATGATATTTTTTGTGCTG
>Ga0209737_10001887_pt1 | contig 14774 bp, 14 predicted proteins | sample TergutCu122P3_FD_187284 | JGI IMG/M metagenome (GOLD analysis project Ga0209737, IMG submission 187284) | Cubitermes ugandensis P3 segment gut microbial communities from Kakamega Forest, Kenya - Cu122 P3 (SPAdes) (version 2) | ecosystem: Host-associated > Arthropoda: Insects > Digestive system...
GTCAAGCAATCCCACCACCTTGTCGAAACGTTCCAGGTCGGCATATTGCAACGTTGTTCCTTTTTTCATTTCAAGCAAATTTAACCTTGCGCCGGTAAGTATGCTGCCTAATCCATCATGCAGGTCGCGGGCAAGGCGGGCGCGTTCGCGGGCTTCGCCGTCAAGTACAGCCTGTATGGCAACGAGTTGCCTTTCCTGCTCCAACTGTTTGATATGGGTTTCTGCGAATTGTTTCTTTTGGACTGCCCATCGCCAAAGGAAGAAAAACGTTGCCAAAGACAGCAATAATACGACGCCTCCCCAAATTCCCAACCATTGTATAAAGTATTTTTCCTCTTCCAAAACGGCTATTTTCAGCTCTTTATTTTCAATTTCGTAACGGACGCGCAAGTTATTGATATGATTTACATTCTTGAGATTCAATGTACTGTCGGCATATTGGCGGCTCAAAATATAATTATCAAGGGCAGCCCGACAATCGCCCTTTTTCTTAAAATAATTATATTTCATCTCATAAAGGGCAGCAAAATAATCTTTAGATTGAATTTCATGCGCAGTTTTTTCTGCACGTTCAAGATATTTCGAAGCGGTTTTCATATCGCCCTTGACAATATTTACTTTGATAATTGAAAGACAGGCTTCCATCCAATGCCAGCGGTCGGCAATCTTCTCCAAAAGATCATAAGCAGCATGGTATGCTCGCAGTGCTTCTGCCAAGTCGCCCTGCAGTTCTGCCAATCGTCCGAAATGGTTATGGCATAGTGCTCTACCCAATTCCGATTTGGCTAAGACATTCTGCTCCATGGATTGTTTGTAATAGACCATGGCTGAATCGTACATTGCCCTGCTTTCGAATATAGCGCCGATGTTTGCATAATTGATAGCCATTCCTATATGGCTGCCCAATTGTATTTCACCCGCAAGCGCAGTACGAAGTACAGCCTCAGCCTCATCAAGATTGCCGAGCATAATATATACATTTCCGATGCCATTGAGCGACATCACCTTGTTTTTCAAGGCAAGGTCGGAAGTCTTGTCATCATATTGTTCACAGTACTGCAACGCGCGGTAATGGTAGGTGGAAGCCTCCTCATAAGCTCCAATTCGCCGATAGTCAGTACCTATCTGGTTGAGACAAAGTATGATTTCTGTTTCATCACGAATAGCCTCTGCCATCGACAGCGCACGGTTGTGGTATTCCATCGCTTTAATATAGTTACCTGCCTCGCGGCTTAACTTGCCCATTCTTCGGAATACCTTTATTGCCTCTGACAGATTACCTGCCTTAATATGGGTTTCTGCTAAAACGAAAAGTGAATCAATATTCCTGTCTCCTTCCAAAAGCCAGTCTATCAACAGCAAACCATCAAGCGTTCCTGTTTGTTCTACAGGTTCGGTATCACAGGCTGTCGGCACAAGCAATATGCTTATTATCAACACAAAAACTATTCTATGGGCAAAAATCTTGTTTTGCATCTTATAAATATTTACTGCAAAGTTAATATCTTATTCTATTTCTATACCCCCCAAAGGGGGTTTTTTTCATTTAGCGGTAAAAAACCCCCTTTGGGGGGTAACGCCATTCAGTTATTATCCCTTACCTTTGTAAAGATTATAAAATTGACCATGAAAAGAATATTATTAGTAGCGCTTGTAGCCACGATAGCGGCAGGAGCGCAGGCACAAAGCACTTTTTTCCCCACGAAAGCAGGAACGGCATTGACCTATGTGCAAAATAATGCCAACGGAAAAGCCGAAAGCTATTTACGGTACAGTATCAATGAAGTGGAAGGTTCGGGCATTAACATGTCTGTATTGTATGAAGTCGAGTTTTTGGATAAAAATCGTAAACCATCTAACCCGCCGGTAGTAATACCTTTAAAGACGGTTATTGAAAAAGGCATAGTAACCTTCGATATGAAACAAATGTTCCTTGACCGACCAAAGGACCTGCAAGCGGATATGAATATTACCGGTATGCCGATGAAACTGCCGAGCGATATAGAACCCGGCTGGGTGCTTAGGAATGTTGATGTGATAATGACTATGAGTACGGGCGCCACGAAGATGATGACAATGACCGAAGGCAAATGCTTGGCTATTGAAGAAGTGAAGGTTCCGGCCGGTACTTTCAGGTGCCATAAAATTACCCAAATTGTTGCCTGTACTGAGATGAATATTACTACTACTACACGAGTTGTTTCATGGTATGCGCTCGGCACAGGAATCGTGAAAACCGAAACATACAACGACAAAGATAAATTGCAAAGCAGTATGGAGTTAATAGAATTAAAAGCTGATTAAAAATAAAGTAATTGAAAGTTGAAAGTTATTTTCATGGTTTCTTTAAGGTAATATAAAAAAACAATCAGGTTCTAACCAATGATGATCAATTCGAATGCCAAAAACTAAGTAGAGAATGCTGTTGGACTGAAACAAAAACTTTCAACTTTCAATTTTTAAATTAATTAGCGCTAAAAGTCAATTCAAAATGGAAAAAAGGGAAGAAAATATCAAAGAGAAGAAACAAGCCGATGAACACAAAGCCATTTATGTGCCTATGGAAGAAATCAAGTGTATTGAACGTGTAATTGACTATTTAGAAATAACCCGCGAAGAACTCCAAAAAGTAGCGGAGGGAATGGTAGCAATAAACAATGAATAATAAATAATCGCTCCTTATCTCAAACCAATGCTTTCTTAGTTGCTGCCGCTTGGAACCTGCAAAAACTATATGAATTACAACAATTGCTTATTTATTATTAATTTTTAACTTTCAATTCTCAATTCGACATTGACTTCAGTTCCTTCGCCCATTGTCGAATCAATCTGGATATTGCCGCCGACGGAAGCTATACGGGTACGGATATTTTTTAAGCCTGTACCTTTGTTTTCTTCCGAAGGATCGAAACCGCAGCCATTGTCTTGTATAGTGAAAGCTATGCGGTTTGGTTCCTGCATAATCTGTACCATAATTTGAGAAGCACCTGAATATTTTAACGCATTATTTACTAATTCGTGAATACTGCGGTAGATGACTACTTCTAATTTCGGGTCAAGGCGTATTTCGTCTCCAAAATAATCGAAAATAATATTCGATGACAGGCTCCGACAAAATTCGTCTACTGCCGGCTTTAATCCGAAACGCGAGAGCGAATCAGGCATCAGGTGGTGCGCCACGCGCCGCATTTCACGTACCGACTGGTCGAGCAATCCCAGCGCCTTGTCGAAACATTCCACATCGGCATATTGCAATGTTACGCTTTTTTTCATTTCGAGCAATTTCAACCTTACACCGGTTAGCATACTGCCCAAGCCATCGTGCAGATCGCGGGCAAGGCGTGTACGTTCACGGGTTTCCCCATCGAGCAAGGCTTGCGTGGCTATGAGTTGCTTTTCCTGCTCAAGCTGTTGAATCCGCTGGCGGGCAATTTGCGCTTGCTTGCTGGCAAGGCGGCGGCGGTACAGGAGCAGCACAACGAAGATAGCTACCGACAGAACGATTGTCAATGCTAAAAAGAAAATTAATTGATTTTTCTGACGCGACTTGTAGTGATACACTTCAGCCTCAGCCTGCAATTCGTTTATCCTGTTTTCTTTCTGGAGCGACTCAAAACGGGCAGCATATTGATTGATTTGATTGGCATTTTCCTCAGAATATAGCTTTACATATATAGCAATACCCTCGGTACTATAATCAAGCGCTTGCTTATAATTACCTTCCAATTCGGCGAGAAATGAAAGATTGTCTAAAAAACGCCACCATTGCGATTTTATATCATGTTCCTTTGCCAACTTCACTCCCATGAGCGAATAGTGGCGCATTAAGCCATGATCGCCAAGTTTCCTTGCAGCAAATGCAGCATTAGCCAAGCCATGAGCCGCCAAAGACATATTTCCTGCGCCAAGAGCAGTCTCGTAAGCTTTGTAGTACAATGCTATTCCCTCTTTCAAATTTCCTTGCTTTTCAGCAACGATACCACCATTACCATAACAAGCAACAAGTACACTTGTATAGTTACAACTGTTTGCAAGCGAATCAAGTTCCGTTAAATAGACTTTTGCCTTTTCGTACTCCTCTTTATGTATAGCGTTCATAACCAAAGCATTAATACAATCTGATTTGGCAAAGGGATCTTCCATTTCGGAATATAAATCTCCCAATTTATGGAGTAAATAATTTTCACGCTCCACTATATGACTTCTGTTGTCGGGAGGCATAATAATGTATTGATACTGGTACGCAGCGTGCTGCGCCATATATACTTTGACTAATTCTGCATGTTTCTTTTTCTCCTCATAATAATTTCCCGCTTCAGTTAACAGTCGTGCTGCGTTAGCAAAATCGGACATACTGACACAGACCTGTCCTCGGGCAAGTAATATGTCGGCCAGCATTTCTGCTCCCTGCTCCGTTTCCATTGCTTTAGTTTCGTGTTGAGCTTTGAGGAATACTCTTTCAGCCGTTTCATAACAACTTGCGCTACGATATAATTGACCGGCGTTAAACCACGCTTTAGCCCTTTCGGCCGGTTCCGGCAAACTTCCCGCAAGGCTGTCAAGCATATTGATGTAGTTTATTCGTACCTTGAAATCCCTTGTGAGTTCTGGACTTTGGATAACCTGCTCTAATAAGGCGACCTTTTCAGTTGCTGTCGCTACATACAGCATACTATCGAGCTTGTTGTCCCAATTCTGATTCAGCAAATCTTCCACAGCAGCATTTTGCACAAGTTGCTGTTTGTTTCCATTATTAGGAGTAAAATTACATCCAGCCGCAAGTATCATTATGGCAAGTTGTATTTCTTGGCATTTGCTTGATTTCATTTAGTTTCAGGTTTAGAAAATATTTATTACAAAATTAGCATATATATTCCATTTTGATACCCCCCTAAGAGGGTTTTTTACACTTGTTTGGCAAAAAACCCTCTTTAGGGGGTAATATTATTTAGTTATTGCTTTTTATCTTTGCGCTACGAAAATGAGTATTTTTTAAGTTGTACAACAAATTTAATCATTTTGGTGAGAACAAGGCAAGACACTCGCGAAGCCGTTAGAGCGGGAAAAAATTAGAAGTTGCGCCCGACACAAATAAGGGATTTAATATGTTACAATTAAGTAATTCAATTAGAGCAATGAAATGGTTTTTGGCAATTTTGATTGTCGGATTAGCCATGACAGGCTGTGTTAAAGATGAGGATATGTATAACGGTCTTAACAGTGATATCCGTAATATCATTCCCGAGGACATTATGAAAAAGTTTAAAGAACTTGGTATAACAATCAATGGCGGCAATAATCCTCCTAACATTGAAGGATCATATCTTCTTTCGCCTCTCATTTTGGTAAAAAGCAATTTTGCTGATGCAGCACCAGGTTCTCAATTTAAAGACTATAAGTTGACATGTAGTGAACAAAATAATGCCGACCAAACTGTTGTATGTGCATATGCTAGTATCGCTGCTATCGGAAGTGGATTAGGCGCATTTATTACAGGTGACGGGAACAAATTTTCTATATTTGTCGAAACTAACGGGACACTTAATGGCCAACCATTTAAATCTGTAGATATTTTTTCAGGGGAAATCACACCCTCTGGGATACGCAACTTTCATTGGGCGCTTATCCAAACTCAGGAAGCCCCCGGAACATTGAGAAGAGGCCAGGGACGTTTGATTAAAGACGGCGACGGATTATCGGAGAGAATTTAGTAGTGATCTGCCACAAGTTTACGAAGGGGTCTCTCATCAACCTTTTACAGCATCATGCAGAAAACTGTTTAGCGGTTGCATAAGTTTGTAGTAATGTGCTGCTGTTTTAATGTAGTCTTTACTGCAAACTTCTGTATTGGTTAAGGAACGAAGCACATAAAAATGCTTCAGTTTGAGCAATTCCGCCGCAGGCGAGTCCTTGTCGAAGCCTTGCGGTACGCGGCTGAGCGCATCTTCATCGCGAAAAAGCGTGACGAAAGCCTCCTTAAAAGCCTTTTTGCTGATAATAGCCGAAAAAGCGCTCCAATCCTCTACTATGGCTGTGCGTATAGCTTTGAGTAATTGAGGGGAAGGCATATATATTCCGCATGATACAAAGCTATTCCCCGGTTCTATGTGCATATAATAGCCGGGCAGTTCGCTGCGGGTAGAGCCTGCTGCATTCATAATTATCCCAAAATTCGTTTTGTAGGGCGATTTATCGTTGGAAAATCGCGTATCGCGGGCTATGCGGAAAAGACATTTTTTAGGGTCAGCAAGCGCTATGCTCTTGTCGAATTTATTGATTTCAATAAGCATGGCAGCAGTTGTTTCCAATACGTTTTCTTTAGCTGCCTCGTATTCGGACTTATGTTCATGAAACCATTCGCGGTAATTATTTTCCGACAATTGCTTCAGAAAATCGAGTGTTGATTTTTGTATCATAATCTTCCATTTTAAAATACCATACAAATATAATCAATTAAGTTTAAGGTTCAAAGTTTAAAGTTCAAAAAAACTAATCACTAATCACTAACCGTTAATCATTATTTTCTTATCTTTGTAAAATGAAAAAAAGGCTCTTATTTTATAGTTTACTGATTGTTGGCTTATTAACCTCTTGCGCTGAGGAAGAAAGGCACCCGCTTCCCTACGTGCGCGTAGATGTTTCCATACCTATAGACTGGTATCCTGATTTAATGGGCGGTTTGCCGGTGAAAGTACTTCAACATTGCGGCTATAATAACAACAGGATAATTATTGTTCCTCAAGGTGCCGGTGATAAATATGAGGCTTTTGACGCTACCTGCACACGGGATATTACAACAGATATTGCTTCTATAAATGTGAATACGGGAACCTTTACGGCTACCTGCCCCAAATGTAGTACTGTATATAATTTACATACCGGTTATGCTCAAAATCAGTCTTTTCGTTTACAGCGATACAGGGCTTACAGGAGCGGTAACCGCATAATTATTACGAATTAGATAATTTAAAAATCAACCTTGGTGAAATCGCGCTGTTCTTCGCGCACCTCACGTACAGGGTCTTCGGGCAAACGTTCACGAACAAAGGCGATGACCTCTTTTAATCCTTCTGTAAACTTCTCAAAGTCTTCTCTATACAGAAAAATCTTATGTTTTTCATAAGAAAAACGCCCATCGCGGTCAACGCGACGCTTGCTCTCTGTTAGGGTAATATACAAATCGCTACCCTTTGTAGCCTTTACATCGAAGAAGTAAGTCCTTTTACCTGCACGTACCGGTTTGGAAAACACATCTTCGCTACCCTGTTCCGAGTAATCATTTTTTTCAAAATCTGCCGCCATAACCTATTTTTTAATAGTATTTAATACTGCAAATTTAAAAAAAAATATGAATTGTTGGTATATTTAATGTGAAAAACTTATCTTTGCAGCAAATTTTAGTAAATTAACTATATACTTTCGTTATGTTGACACGTCGGTTCTTACGTGTAAAAGCGTTCAAAATCCTTTTTAGCCATGTTTATTCGGACAATGATTCGTTAGTACACGCAGAAAAAGAGTTAAGTCTCAGTCTTGAAAAGACTTATGATTTATACCACTTCCTCTTTTCCGCCATTATTGCAGTAGCCGACTATGCCGAAGAACGGATTGAAACCGGATTGAAAAAGTTCAAACCAACGGAAAAGGAATTGAATCCAAATCGTAAGCTCATTAACAACAAGCTGGTAGCTCTTATAAGAGCACATAAACCCTTACAGCAATATTGTACCGAAAGAGGCTTGAACTGGAGGAATTATCCCGAAACTGTTCGCACGCTGTACCAAAACATGATTGAACGTCCTTATTATAAAAACTATATGGAATTGGAAACCGATTCGTTTGAGGAAGATTTTCGATTGGTTAGCAACTTTTTTAAACATGAATTTGAAGATGTCGAAAAAGTAGAGTACCTCATTGAGGAAATGAGCGCTTATTGGAACAATGACATCGGTTTTGCCTTATCGTCCATCATTCAGACTTTAAAAACTTTCAAACCGGAGCAACAGAAAACTGCAGCCTTATTGCCGATGTTTTATGCCAAAGAAGACCGGGAGTTTGCACTCGAATTGCTGCGCCGGTCAATGATGCATTTTAAAGATTACGGACAAATGTCGCAACAATTCGTACAAAACTGGGAATCAGACCGTATTGCATACATTGACATGGCTCTGATTGTCATGGGAATAGCTGAGGCAGTATATTTTTCCAATATTCCGGTAAAGGTAACCATCAACGAATATGTAGAAATTTCCAAATATTACAGTACCCGCAACAGCCATGTATTTGTCAACGGCGTTCTCGATAAAATCATACAACACCTTCTGCAAGAAGGGAAAATTAAAAAAACAGGACGGGGCTTAATTCAAGAAACTATTAACAAAAAAATAAAAACTTAATTTTTAAATTATTATGAAAACATTTGTATTTCTTCAAACAGAAGGTGGGGGAGCTGCCACCGGCGGCGGCTCGGGTTTCCTGCTTATGATGGCATTGGTATTTGTAGTTATGTGGTTCTTTATGATCAGACCTCAGCAAAAGCGCCAAAAAGAACTGCGCCAATTCCGCCAAAGCCTGCAAAAAGGCGATAAGGTGGTAACCAGCGGTGGAATTTACGGTACTATTGTCGAAATCAAAGATATGTACGTTTTGGTAGAAGTTGACCAAAATGTAAGGCTGCGCTTTGATAAATCCTGTATTTTGAAAGATATGACCGATGCCCCTGCAAAATAAAATAATTAGCCGTAAGGTATTGATTTTCCTGTTATGCTTGGTATTTTCCACCGTTGTGTGGTTCATCAACAACCTGACAAAAGAATATACCCAGGATATACCCTACAAGGTTTGCATATATAGCAGCACCAATAATATGGAACCGCTGTGCGCCGACAACACCATGCACGTAAAAGTGGTAGCCAAAGGATTTTATATCATGAAACATCGCATGAATGTGGAAGAATTAAATATTGATATTAAAAGGGTAAGGCTTTCACGGGTTGTTGATGAGCATAATGTAAGCGGCTATGCCTTGTCCACAGCGCTGATACAAAACGCTGTCAAAGAGGCTATAGGCGATGTGGTGCGCATGGAAGCCATTGTCACGGAAGAACTCGTATTCAGCAACGGTAATTAATAATAAATATGCTTAAGGCAGGTCTCAGCGGAGGTATAGGCAGTGGAAAAACAACCGTTTCCAAAGTATTTCAAACTTTGGGCGTTCCGGTATTTTATGCCGACGATACGGTAAAAACCCTCTACAATACCGACAAGCAGTTGCAACAAGCAATGCTCAAACTCTGTGGTCCGGCTATTTATGATAACGGGCGACTACAAACAAAGGTATTGGCAGCGCTTATTTTTAATGATGACCGCTTACTTGCCCGTGTCAATGAACTGACGCACCCCATGCTGTTAACAGCGTTTACAAAATGGGCGCAGGAGCAAAAGGCGCCTTACGTGCTGCTTGAAGCAGCTATTCTATTTGAATCCGGAATAGCCGATGAAATGGATATTAACATCAGCATATCGGCGCTGGAAGATATACGGATAATCCGTGTCATGCAACGCGACAACTGCTCGGAAGAAGAAATAAGGCAACGGATGTCGAAGCAGTGGAGCGACGAGCAACGCAATGCCAAAGCCGACTACCTTATCATCAATGACAACAGGGAAGCGCTGCTGCCGCAAATAACAACTATTCACGAAAAAATAATTAACACAAAATTTGTGACGAGTGACGCGTAACATGTGACTCATTACTCGTAACCCGTAACCCGTCACTCGTAACTAATATGAAAACAAATTTAGAAAAAGTCTTTGCTATTGCCGGACACCCCGGACTGTTTATTTATGTATCGCAAAGCCGTAACGGAATCATAGTTGAATCGTTATTGAATAAGAAAAGAATGTGCGCAAGCACTTCCATGCGTGTTACTGCTTTAAGCGATGTGGCTATGTACACCGACAAGGAAGAGCTTCCATTACAGGAAGTTTTAGAGAAGGTCAAAAATGTGTATAACGGTGAAAAATCAATAGACCATAAATCGGATACTGCTACCTTGGTTCAATTCATGGAAAGCGTGCTGCCCGACTACGATCGCGAGCGCGTGTATTCTTCCCACATCAAAAAATTAGCCGAATGGTACAACATTTTACAGGAAAATAAGATGCTTGATTTTGAAAAAGAGGAGAAAGAGGAAGAAGGAGAAGAAGGAGAAGAAGGGGAAAAGTAGTTAAAGGTAGTTAAAAGTAGTTAAGGGTAGTTAAAAATCTCTCAGTCTTTCTATTGCTTGCGCTGAATATTAATAAATTACATGTTAAAACTATTTTAACTACAATATGAAACAAGCCTATCACACCGATGTGCAAATTCAGCATCAATACGGGCTACTAAGCAAAGAGATTAGTAAAAACATTCCCAAAAGCACCTTGTATTCGTGGAAAAAGAAAGATTACAGTAAACTCGTGGGGGGCGATATCGTATTTTCTACTGAAAAAATAGAACTTATCAAAACATTCTTGGCAAACCGCACTTTGCTCAAGGCGGCTAAAGGGTTATTCTTTATTTACTCTACATGGATTTCCGTTACTTCAAATTTACAAGGTATAAAGTCCGTTCTGCGAAAAAACAAAGAAGTCATTATTAAAACTATTGATTATGCTATACCGTTAATGGGTTTAAAACATGCTTGCAAATTGTTTAAAATATCCGAACATCAATTTTATGCTTGGAAAAGAAAAATTTATTGTGCTATAGCACCTTTTGAAGAATGTACTAAGCAAAGCCCGCTTAATATCGCTCCTACTGAACTGCAAACAGTAAAAGCATTCCTGGAAGATGACCAATATAAAAACTTTCCATTAGTGGCTGTTTACTATGAAATGATGCGAAAAGGGAAAGCATTTATGAGTTTGACTACTTTTTATAAGTATGCCAACTATTTTGACAATGTATTTAATCGCAAAATCTTTAAACCCAAACAAAGAACAGGTATTCGAGCCACAAAACCTAAGGAGATTATACACGCCGATGTATGTATTTACCGTCCTTGGGATTATACAAAAGTCTTTATTTACTTCATTGTCGATAATTTTTCAAGAATGATTCTTGGTTGGAAAATATCTACAGAATATAAATCTTCTGTCATGTTGGATAATCTTCGCAATGTGTATTACACCTATCTGCTTGAAAAGGAAAATCCTCTTACCGCACTAATTGTAGATGAGGGTAGTGAGAACAAAGGTTTTGTTTGTTCAGCCATTAAAAATAAAGAAATAAAAATCAATAAACTGATAGCTCAAAAAGACATCTGTTTTTCAAACAGTATGGTTGAAGCGGTGAATAAACGAATGAAATACGATTTTTTATTCCGCAATCAACTACTCGATTTTGACCACACACAACGTTTTCTCGAAACAGCCGTTATACAATACAATAACCGCCCACATTCAGCTTTATTCGGATTAACGCCCCAAGAAGTTTTTAATGGAGCCCAACCCGACAAAACGCTTTTCAAACCTCAAATAGAACAAGCCAAAATATTTCGAAAAGCGGAAAACCAAGCTCTTATTTGCAATACCTGTGCCTTTTTGATAGAAAATAAAGGGTGAAATCGAGAAAAACGGGAATGAAATTTGACAAACAAACTTTTATTTTACGTTTTTACTTCCCTTTTTAACTTTTTTATCACTTCAACATTCTCAATGAAGTCTTTATATTTTACGCTATCCACATTTCATTGAGCAGCAACATTTGTCCAATTATTCAACCCTAACTTTGTGTTTTTACGGCGTTAGTTGCAGCTCAAAACTCGATATTTTGTTTTAACAGCGTTATTTGCTGGGTACTTAATCTTCTTTTCTTATATAAACCCAAGAAGTTAGATTATCAAGTTTTGAAAAAGGCTCCTTAGTATATATACAGACTTCTTCAACAGCAAGAAATTCAATGTCTGCTAAAATTTCACCTGTTACGTCACTGATACTTTCATAATCTTCTTCTGTCGGCTCTCTGTCCAAATAATAAATCATTTTTAACTTTTTTAATCCATCAAATCCAACAGCTATTGCCCTGATTTCAGGATATATCATTCCCCAAAGAGCTCTTTGGGCAGACAATAATAATTTTATTCTTATTTCAACGTTATTCATCTTATTAATTTTTTATGGTGCACACGGAACAATATGTACACCTGTATTACTATTAATTATTATACCTTTTGTGGTTGATACAGCTTGACCGGTTTCATTTACACAAGTGCCTATAATTTCACCAAAATCTACACGAACTTTAGCACTATTAATAACTTGAGCGGACTTAACATCTCCTGAATGAAAAGCATCTAACAATTTTTGAGCATCTTTCGATAATATACTTTTCCCAGCTTCATAATTATTATGACCAACAATATGTTTCCCTTGTTTACCAACATGAATAACTTTGGAAAAACCTTTCGCTGCTCTCTTTATCGCTTCCTTGGCAAGGAATCTTGAGAGAGTCGTCCAGCCTAATTGCCCAAGACTTACCCCACCTTCAAGTCCGCCTGTTGATACAAATATCACAAAGTGTGTAAATGGGTTTTCCGCAGCACCTCTCAAGAATGCATTCTGTCCTTCATTTAAGCGTCGTACGTGTGGATTAGCCATACCTCTTGCTCGGTTATTCCCCTTAGCTGTCACTGTAACCGCAGGTAAAGTTCTTTCTACCTCTGGTGTGTTTTCTACGTCTTGGGGTGGCGGCGGCGGTGGTTCTGGTGGTGTCAATGTGCTTGACCCGTCTTGTGCTATCATACCTGTGGGGTCTGTATAACGCAAAGGGTTGCCCATAAATGCCACATAACCACCAACATGAGGCGTAATATCACCGAGCGGGTCTAATTGGTCAAATTGAAGCCGCCAAGGGCAGTACGTACGAGCGTGGTAGTCGTACCTGTTCCAATTGTGGTCACTGACGTATTCCATACCTTCGCGGAAATACCTGTTGTTGCTTAACGAGGGGTTTATATAAGACAATGCTGCAATCGGTGCGCCCCCTGGGTAGTAGGCTATTTCCTGCGTTACTGTTGCCGTATTTCCGTTTGGAATAAAGGTCACTCTCGTTGAGCCTAAGTGGTCTTTAAGTGCATACTCAAAGGAATAGCCGTTTGTTGCGGGGTTGTGCAAAATTCTTCCTTCCGAAAATAATATATACTCCAAGTCGCCGTTCATGTCAAAAACAAGGTTGCCGTTGTACTTCTTTGTGCCGTCTTTAAACACATTGCCATCCTTGGCAACTGTGGCTAACTTCCTGCCATCGGCAGCATAAGTATTGGTGATGCTGCGCCCGCCTACTAATTGTACTTGTTGAGGTAAATTCAGTAAATTATAAGTCATAGAGGTGCTGCCCTCTTTAACAGTATTTCCGTTCGCATCATAAATATAATTAGTTGTTAGAGGCAAAACGGTTTTACCACTTAGCATACCGTTAATAACATAATCAACAATGTTTGTCACCTGATTGCCATTATAACTATAAGCCATATTATTTATCAAACCATTAGCGCCATAGCGTTTCAGCGTGGTAATATTGCCGTTCTTATCATAAGTCAAATGCTCGGTGTAGCTGTTTGAGAATTGAGAGTTGAGAATTGAGAGTTGAGAGTTGGTGAGCCTTGATACACCGTCGTAAGTAAAGGCATAAGTAGCCTTGTCTTTGCTTGGCGTTTTCCAACTCATCCCGCTGATGTTGCCGCCAAATTGCGGTATTACACCGCTGCCGCTTGGTACCTGTTCGTAAAACAATTCCTGAGTAAACAAATTGCCGCTTATTGTTTTTAGCCAGTTTTGAATATTGTAGGTATATTTAATAGTATCGCTCCAGAATATTTGTGGTGAAGTGATTATACCGATACCCGATTCGTCATCAAAATAAATTATTTCGCCGGGTTGTAATTGCTTATGTAACCATTTTTCTTTTACCCTTCCCAAATCGTCATATACCAACCGCGATATATCCTGTGGCAATAGCATGATGTTTTGCTCCTCAGCTTCACCAATTAACAAGTTTACCTTGGTTGGGCGTTTCATAGCATCGTAGCTGATTGTTTGGCGTAGCGTTAAACTGCCGGGGTCATCGCTGTCATTAAGCCAACTGCTCTGTTGCAGGGTTGCTAACACATTGCTCTGAAAATCGTATTTTGTGCTTACGCGGTCTATTCCGCCCACGTGGTTGGTAGAAACGGTTTGTATCACACGGCTGTAGTTGTCGTAGTAAAATACAGTAGTGAGACTCCCCTCTCCATTGGGAGAGGGGTTGGGGGTGAGGTCGGGAGGCAAGATGGCGGTGGTTGTAGCGGTTATCCGTCCTCTGTTACTCGCAGCATAAGTGCTGCCCGACACATTGTTGGCAAGGTAGGCTAACTCGGCAGGCACATTAATGTATTTATCGTAAACAGTCTCCCGAAGATTGTTTGTCGAATTAAAGAAGACCAGGGTGTTATTATTTACGTACTGTTGTAAAGTTTCTCTGCTGTAATTTGCTGTTCCTAAATAACATTCCACCAGGGCAATCTCCCTGTCCAAATCATCATAATCGTAACGCAGCCATATATTCTCTTGGCGTTGCAGTGCATCCTGTGTATATACCAAGCGGTCGGAACGGTCATAAACATTGTGTTTCCAACCTGCGCCGGGAATATGTTCTTCTATCACGCGGTTGCGGTAGTCGTAGCGGTAGTAGTAACAATAGTTGGCATCATGTACATTGTTTTCGGCTGCCGGCGGAATCATGGCTACCAACA
>Ga0209737_10001888_pt1 | contig 14764 bp, 16 predicted proteins | sample TergutCu122P3_FD_187284 | JGI IMG/M metagenome (GOLD analysis project Ga0209737, IMG submission 187284) | Cubitermes ugandensis P3 segment gut microbial communities from Kakamega Forest, Kenya - Cu122 P3 (SPAdes) (version 2) | ecosystem: Host-associated > Arthropoda: Insects > Digestive system...
CCGCTCGAACGCGCCCGCCCCGAACTGCTCAAGGCCAGCCGCAAACGCCGCATCGCCGCCGGCTCGGGCGTGAGCGTCCAGGAAGTCAACCGCCTGCTCAACCAGTTCGAACAGGCGCAAAAAGTCATGAAACAATTCGCCAAGGGTGGCATCGGCAAAATGATGCGCACCATGAAAGGCATGATGTCCGGCGCCGCCGGCCTACGGTAAGGGTAGAGAACGCCATGTGGGATGTACTCGTTGCACTCGGACGTTCGCTACGCAGCTTTGCGCGGCTGGACGTCTTTGGCCACCTCATCTGGCCGGGGATCGTTTCGGCGCTGTTGTGGACCATCGTCGCCGTACTTTCCTGGGCCGCTGCGGTCGATACCATTATGGAGACCATCCAGGGATTGGGTTGGGTCGGGGACAAGATCAGCGCCTCGGTGTGGGCAGCAGGCATTGTGCTGATCCTGGTCAAACTGTGCGTAGTGCTCGCGTTCGTGCCTCTTTTCTACGTTACCTCATCCCTACTCGTGGCCACAGTGGCCCTGCCAATGATGCTCAACTCGGTTGCCCGGCGAGACTATGGCGAGCTCGAACAACGCCACGGCGGCTCCAGCATGGGCAGCATCGGCAATACCCTGATGGCTTTGCTGTGGTTCGTGCTCACCATAGTCGCATCACTGCCGTTATGGCTCATTCCTGGTGTAGCGCTGATTGCGCCCATCCTGGCGACTGGCTGGCTCAGTCAGCGCGTCTTCGGTTACGACGCCCTGATGTACCATGCCGACCACGACGAATTCGTTCGCCTGCGCCAGGAACTCCGTCCAAAAATGCTGCTGCTAGGAGGCGGAACCACCCTGCTCGCCTACGTGCCGGTTGTCAACATCATCGCCCCGGCGTTTTCAGGACTGGCTTTCGTCCATTTCCTACTCGAAGCCCTGCGCAACGAACGCCAGAAGCGTGGAGTCAGCCTACTTGACCCCGAACCCAGTAGCGCTTCGGAGAACTCAAACCGCCTGGCTGCAAAACCGAGTTGATCGAACAAGGAGTACGATAGAATTCATCTATTGAACCGGATTTTCCTGGCGGGCCTTTTGACGGCATCGGGCAGGCAATTCTGGAAAAGGACAAGATTATGCTTATTTTCAAACCAGTACGATGTCGGTGTGCCCCAATAGCGCTTGCGCTAGTAACAGTCTTAGGAGCGCTCTGTTTAGACGCCCGCGCCAGCGTCCCCCTGATTCCCGCTTCCGACGAAATCGCCCGTGAGATACAAACCGCGAAAAAGTACGCCGATCAGCATCGTTACCCCGAAGCCCTGAATCACTACAAAAAAGCGCTGACAGGCACCATCGCCATCACCGGCGAACAACACCAAGATATTGCCCTCTACAAAAACGAGATTGGCATCGTATACCTCAACATGGGGAAATACAGTGAGGCCCATAACATCCTGATGCAGGCTGCCGAGACTGCCGAAAAAGAATTTGGCAGCCAAAATCCCGATAGCGCTGCAATATACAGCAACCTGGGTTTTGCGCTTTGCCGTCTTGGCGACTACGAAAAAGCACTGAACTGGCATCAAAGAGCACTTGCCATTCGAGAAAACCTCCCCAACGCCGAAGGTCTCGATACCACTGACGCCTGCGGAGATATAGCCTTCATTTACGAGAGGCAAGGCAATTACCGGGCTGCACTGGACTGGTATAAAAGGACTCTGGCAATCCGTGAGAAAGCGCTGGGCACAGTCCATCCTGCGGTAGCGATCGTCTACGACAACATTGCCGCCATGCATCAGATTTTAGGCGAACAGGATGAAGCGCGGACGTGGCGGCAGAAAGCCATAGCCGTTCGTACGCAGATCATGGACGACCAGGGCACCAAAACAGCCTCCGCCTATCGCAATGCCGCCCTGATCCATTCCGGGCAAGCCGATTACGAAAACACATTGAAATCGAACAAACAGGCATTGGCGATTGAAGAAAAAAACTTTGGGAAACAACATCCTGTCACCATCGCTATTCGTAACGACATTGCCAGCGTATACGACAAAAAAGGCGATTACAAACAAGCGTCGATTTGGTACAAAAAAGTCCTCGCAGATCAAGAAAATATTTTAGGCAAAGGGCACCCCTCTACGGCGATGATATACAACAATATTGCCGTCGCCGAAGCCAGATTGGGCAACTACAAACAAGCTCTGGAAGATTTGCGGAAAGCCGTGGGGATTTTTGAAAGATCGGGCAGTGAAGAGCATCCCGATGTTGGCATGGTCTTCGCCAATATTGCCTGGGTGCACTCCAAAATACGCGATTACGACAAAGCAGAGGAATGGGCCAGAAAAGCAATGGCCGTCAACGAAAAAATATTTGGCAAAGAACACCCCTTCACGGGAACGTCCTATGGCAACGTCGCCATGACATACCTGAATCGAAAGCAGTACGACAAAGCTGTTTCTGGTTATCTCCAGGCTTACCGGATTTATCGGACTCAGTTTGGCGAAACGTACCCACAAACGGCCTCATTCAAGGGCAACCTCGAACGCGCCTACAAACTGTCCAAGCACTCGAAGCCTTTCGGCGACTGGCTGGCCGAGTCCTTGAGCGAGCGCCCGCAACCCCCTTCCCAACAAGAGGAAGAGGAAAATTAGGGTGATGCTGGCGAAAAGCAGGGGCGTTGCATACAACACCCCTGCAGGCCCACCCCCCCTCCCCTCGCGAAACCCAACCACACGCCATGACAACCGAATCCACCATTTCACTCTTCGTCAAGCCCTCCTGGTCTACCCCGGCGGAGTCTGACGATGTCCGCTGGAAAATCGCCGACATCGAAGCCCTGTTCGCGCTGCCTTTCCTCGATCTGATGTATCGCGCACAGGAAGTGCACCGCGCTCACTTCAAGGCGGGCGAAGTACAGCGTTCGACCCTTCTCTCGATCAAGACCGGCGGTTGTTCCGAAAACTGCGGCTACTGTTCGCAGTCCGCGCACCACCACACGGGCCTTGCGCGTGAAGAACTGATGCCGCTCGACGAAGTGCTGGAGCACGCCCGCGCCGCCAAGGAAGGCGGTTCCTCCCGCTTCTGCATGGGCGCAGCCTGGCGCAACCCCACCCCAAAAAACCTCGCCGCCGTCCTCGAAATGGTGAGCGAAGTCAAAAAACTCGGGCTGGAAACCTGCGTCACCCTCGGCATGCTGAATGCAGAACAAGCCCAGCAACTCGCTAGAGCCGGACTCGACTACTACAACCACAACATCGACACCGCGCCCGAGTACTACAGCGAAGTCGTCACCACCCACACACTGCAAGACCGGCTCGACACCCTCGAAAAAGTGCGCGAAGCCGGAATCAACGTCTGTTCCGGTGGCATCGTCGGCATGGGCGAAGGCCAGACGGGCCGCGCGGGCCTCATCGCCCAACTCGCCAACATGAACCCGCCCCCGGAATCCGTGCCCATCAACAAGCTCATTGCCTTCCCCGGCACACCGCTCGCCGACAGCGACCCGATCGACCCTTTCGATTTCGTCCGCACCATTGCCGTAGCGCGCATCACCATGCCCGCGAGTTTCGTGCGCCTCTCGGCGGGTCGCGAACAAATGAGTGACGAATTGCAGGCGCTATGCTTCATGGCCGGCGCCAATTCCATCTTCTACGGCGAACGGCTCCTGACCACCGGCAACACCGATACCAACAACGACATGCGCCTTTTCGCCCGCCTTGGCCTTGTTTCCATCTGATGACGACGGGCGAGGCACAAAGACACGACGCGTGGACACGCCGGACATCTCTCCGCCTCAAGACTTCCGCCTGGATCGCAGCCTGCTGCGCCGGCGGATTCGGCAGGCTGCTGCACGGAGCGATGAAAGCGATGCCGATTTCCTTGCCCGCGAAATCGCCCGCCGCATGGATGAGCGGCTCGACGTCATACGCATTGCCCCCCGCCGAATTCTCGACCTTGGCTGCGGCGCGGGTCACGACCTCGTGCGCCTCGGAGAGCGTTACCCCAACGCCGCGCGCATCGGACTCGAACTCGCCGAACCTCTGCTTGCCCGTGCACGCGGCAAACTCACCCCCATCAGCCAGCCCTCCCCCCTGCGCCGTCTGTTTACCCCAAGCCCCCCTCCTGTCGGCTTTGCCGTCGCCGATGCCGCGCAGTTGCCGCTCGCAGACAATTCCATTTCCCTCGTCTGGGCCAACCTGATGCTGCCCTTCATCGATGAACCATTGCCCGTCTTTCGTGAAGCGTGGCGGGTCATCGAGCCGGGCGGACTCATCATGTTCTCCAGTCTCGGCCCGGACACCTTGCAGGAACTGCGCGAGATACTTCCCGCGCATGCGGGCGAGCGCGTGCATCGCTTCATCGACATGCACGATCTGGGCGACGCGCTCATTGCCACCGGCTTCGAGAATCCCGTGATGGATATGGAGATGGCCACGCTCACTTACGACAAACTCGATGAACTTTTCGCCGACCTGCGCGCCAACGCCGCCAACAACGCCGCCCTCGCCCGCCCGCGCGGCCTATGCGGGCGCACTGCCTGGGAACTATCCCGCGCGCGCTATGAACAACACCGCCACGAAGGTCGTCTCCCTGTGACCGTTGAAATCATCCAGGGTCACGCCTGGAAAACCGAGAGCGCGAAAAAACAGCCGTCCCCTGGAACGCGCGACCGCGCCGTTGTGCGCTTTCATTCTCGCCCGCGCGATTATTGATCACTCTCCTGTCAGCGGCGCAGAGCAAGCTCATGAGCAGACTCCTGACACCCGAACCCGCCCGGCTGAGCGGCCTGGCCCCGGTTTTCGATGCGGGCATCCGCTGCCTGATCCTGGGCAGCTTCCCTTCGCCTGCGTCACTGGCCGCGCAACAGTATTACGGGCACAAGCAAAATCACTTCTGGAAACTGCTTGGCGCAATTTTTGCAGAACCGCTCCATCAACTGCCTTACGCCGAACGTATCCAGCGTGTTCTGGCACACCGTATCGGCATCTGGGACGTCTACCGCGCCTGCGTGCGACCCGGCGCGCTCGACACCGACATCCGCGCCGGAGAAGCCAACGATCTCAGCGCCTTGATCGATCAAACCCCCATGCTCGAACGCATTTGCTTCAACGGGCGCTGTGCGGCGAAATTTGCGCCCCGATTAGCGCGACATAGGTTAGAAATTCACCTGTTGCCCTCCTCCAGCCCCGCTTATACTCTAGCTTTTGCTACCAAGCTGGAGCATTGGCGAACAGCCATTCGCCACGAAAATACCCCACGAAACTGAACGGTAAAACATCCGCGCTACAAAAAGCGCCCGCACCTAGCCATTTCGGCGCAGATTTTTACAAAAAATTACATGCTTGTTTCCAATACTGTCTCGCGCTCCAGCCTGCCCGATGATCTGTGTCAGCTTGGCCGTATCCTGAGCCTGCGCCGTCCACGGCTCGGCAGTTTCAGCCCGGACATCGGCAAACTTCCCTGGCTCGTTCTACTCTATTGCCTGGCCTCGATCTCCCTTTCCATCGTCCTGAATGGCTGGGCAGACGGTGCGCCCGCGCTCGATGGCGCGATATTCGTTCCGTTCGGCGCCGTAGCCGTCATCGCCGGTCTGCTGAAATGGTTCGACGCACAGCAGGACGGCGGCGCTATCTGGCTGGTATTCACCCTGCTGCTGCTCTTGTTGCCGCTGGCCGAATTCATCAGCGCGATGGCGTGGCCGGCTGTCCACGGACTGGCATTTCTTGCGCACGCCCGCGACACACTGCCAGGTTTTGCCTCATGGCTCGCTGGCATGTTGCCGCGCCTCATTTCCGCGCTGCCCCACGTATGGCTGGCGCTGGCCGGAACGTTGTTCGTCGCGCGCGCCAGAAACGATAGCGACTGGCGGCGCGGCCTGTATGTGCCAATCACCTCGCTGGCCCTGCTCGTCATCTTCAGCAGCATCGATCCGCTAGCGCTCTGGCAGACTGCCTCTGACGCAACAGACAGCAACAAAATCACCCTCGATGAAGAAGTGTTCTACGGCCAGCCACGTCTGCTCGATGAACATCTGGTCAGAATCGAAGCTGGAAAACCCGGTGTGCCGGAAATCTTTTTCCTCGGCTTCGCAGGCGATGAAGCAGGCGTATTCATGCGTGAGACCATCACCATCGAGCAATTGTTCAGGGATCGCTATGCCACCGTCGGCCATTCCATGATGCTGGTCAACAACCCGGCCACGGCGCGAGAACTCCCGTTCGCCAGCTACGAATCACTCTCAAGGGCGCTACAGCGCATCGGCGAGCAAATGAACGGAAAGGAAGACCTGCTTTTCCTGTTTCTGACCTCGCACGGTTTAGACGATCACCATCTTTCCATCAAGCTTTCGCCGTTCGAGTTCGCCAACATCTCCCCGCAGATGCTGGCGAAGGCGCTCGACGATGCGGGCATCGAGCGCCGGGTCGTCGTCGTTTCGGCCTGTTATTCCGGCGGTTTCATCTCCGCGCTGGCCGATGACAATACTCTGGTCATCACCGCCGCTTCCGCCGACCGCACGTCTTTCGGCTGTAACGATACGAACAATCTGACCGACTTTGGTCGCGCCTACTTCGATGAAGCATTGCACGAAACCCGGTCATTCACCGAAGCGTTTGAACGCGCCAAGGCCATTATCGCTGCCCGCGAAGCAGCCAACGGTTCCACGCCTTCCCATCCCCAGATAGCCGGGGGAAAATCCTTGCGCGCCCAACTGGAATGGTTCGCGCGGGAAACGGAATCGAAACAAACAAAATAAACAGGAGTCACTTTCCCATGCGCCCCGCCCGTGCCCTGATCGACCTCGAAGCCCTGCGCCACAACTACCTCATTGCTCGCCTGCGTCACGGTGCGCGCGCCTTTGCCGTAGTCAAAGCCAATGCCTACGGCCATGGAGCGATTGCCTGCGCGCAGGCTTTATCCAGTCATGCTGACGGTTACGCGGTTGCTTTTCTCGAGGAGGCGCTTGCCTTGCGCGAGTCCGGCATCAAGAAACCTATTTTGCTGCTCGAAGGAGTATTCGATTCCATTGAATTGCTCAAAGCCGCCCATCATGGACTCTGGCCTGTGGTTCATCATCCAGCCCAGATCGAAATGATCGAAAAAAACGATATGCCGACGCTGCTCCGGGTATGGCTCAAGGTCAACAGCGGCATGAATCGCGCAGGCTTTTCACCCAATAGCGTACGCCGGGCCTGGCAACGGCTCATGGCAAGCGGCAAAGTGGAAGAATGCGGTTTCATAAGCCATTTCGCGCGCGCCGATGAAATGGATTGCGACGCCACCGCCCAACAAATTCTCACTTTCGACAAAGCCACGCAGAGGCTGCCCGGCGCGCGCAGCCTTGCCAACTCCGCGGCCATCCTCGCCTGGCCAGGGGCTCATCGCGACTGGTCCCGCCCCGGCATCATGCTTTATGGCGCAGCCCCTGTGCCGGAAGAGAACGACAACCTGCGTCCAGTCATGACGCTGGAGAGCCAGATCATCGCCGTGAACGATCTTGCCGTTGGAGAGCCGCTCGGCTACGGCGCAAGGTTCGTTGCCTCGCGCCCCACTCGCGTCGGGCTGGTGGCGATGGGGTACGCCGACGGCTACCCGCGCTCCGCCCCCGATGGCGTACCTGTAGCCGTCGGCAACAAACTCACTACCCTGATCGGGCGCGTATCGATGGACATGCTCACCGTCGATCTGACCGACCTCCCGCAAGCAGGCGTCGGCAGCGCCGTCGAGCTATGGGGTAAGCAGGTTTGCGTCAATCACGTCGCCCAAGCTGCTGGAACGATTGCCTACGAGCTGCTGTGTAACGTGAAGCGGGTTTCGTTTGTCTGGAAAGACGGCGCTTCGGCCACGCCCTGATGAAGGCGCGTCGCGCTAGCTCGCATCGATCAGATGCCGGATATATCGTAGTAGTACGGCTTCACTGGCACATGCGCAGCCTTGAAGCGGCGGTTTGCCTCGATGTCTTGCGGGCGGTCCCACCATAGGGACTGCCCCGTTCTTTGCACTTCGCCCTCCCCTGGGTGTTTTTCCAGCCATTCGCGCATGAAGAGGGAAAACTCGGATTCGTAAGGCTTAGTCATGATGGGGTTCCTTTGCGAGACAAGAGCCAATATTACCACTGTACCACTGCCGCCTCATCCCCTGAGGCGCCCGCCATTCCAGCCCCCCCAGAAAGAGAATCATTTTTCCTTCGTCGGGGCGGATATGCTCTGTACGATACGTCCCAGGCAACTCCGTACGCCCTTGCTGGCTTCCTCCATATTTCCCAGAGCGGCTATCCCGTCGGCCAAACGCCCTCCGTAGTATGCTTCCAGCGCCTCTTTGCCGTACCGGTGTACGGCGTTGTGCGGTGCTTCCATGGCGGAAAAACCATCGTTCTGGGAATAGAGCGCGCGCCCTTCGCCCTGGTAATACCACTTACCCAGGCGGCACGATGAACTACTGACCAGATCTTCGGGTTTTTTATCCGATGCCCCGAGAAACACTTTATAAACTTCAAACTTGAACACCAGATGATCGAATTTCACCAATTCGACGAAACTGCGCGATGCCGTCGCCTTGACCGTGTCCAGAATCAAATGTGAAGCTGAAACAAGGCTATTCATGTCCTCTGTCATCTGCGCGCCGTTTTTGCCGAGCTCGCCGGCGCGACTCGCAAGCATTTCGATGCTGTTCAGGGCGGTGCTGGTATCACCCTGAATAGTAGCGACCAGGGTGGAAATTTCGCCGGTCGCGCCGCCCGTGCGTTCCGCCAGTTTGCGCACCTCATCGGCGACGACCGCGAAACCGCGCCCCGACTCTCCTGCTCGCGCCGCTTCGATGGCGGCATTGAGCGCAAGCAGGTTGGTCTGGTCAGCAATTTCCTTTATCAAGCTAACGATATTGCCGATTTGTTCGGTACGCGCATTCAGTCCGCGCACCTGTTCCATCGTCTTTCGGGCATCGTCGGAAAGCTGCATGATGTTTTTCGACAGATGCTGGATGGCCACCTGACTGGAAAGCGAGAGTGATTCCGCTTCCGAAAGGTCGGCTTTCTCCTGGTTCAGAGCCTCCGTCATGAAAGCAATCGAACCTTGCGATTCTTGCAGGGTTTCGCCGAACACGGCCACGCTTTGCAACAGTCGCTTCAACTGATGCACGGTCATGCTCGCGTGCTCGAATTCTCCCTGCAGTTGTTTGAGGTCGCGCTCTACGGACGAGAGATGTTCCTGCAAACGTTGCTTTTCCGTTTCAATGACGGTTGCCTTTTGTTCCAGTTCTTTCTCGTGATTTGATCTGAACAGGCTCATGATGTCATCCGAATACCGCGCTTTGCTTCTCTACGCGAAGCAAAACCGCATGTTGAGGCGCCTACTGAAAGAGTTCGTCACCGTAGAATGTTTCCTCGATAAACTCTGTCAAATTTTGCATGATCGCGCATGCTTTCCCGCCATTTGAGCAGCATGCACTTAAGATATAAGTTAATAACGCACATCCGTGACATATTCACTAGATACGTGTTGACCTACAGTATATAAAAAAATATAATATTAAAAAATTAATCATAGGTATGCCATGTCCAAACTCCGAATAACCCCGCAACAGATGAGAGTCCAGGCAAGAAAAGTCGTCTCTCTGCTGAAGCTGCTGGGTAACGAAGACCGTTTGCTCCTGCTTTGCCAGCTTGCCCAAAGGGAATACAGCGTTGGGCAACTGGAAGAAATGCTGGGAATCCATCAGCCAACCCTGTCGCAACAATTGGGAGCGCTAAGGCGTGCCGGATTGGTTGCGACGCGCAAGGAAGGCAAACTGGTCTATTACTGGATGGCGGATGAAGCCGCCATTGCCGTCATCAACACGCTCTATGAGCAGCACTGCAACGAAACACAACCATGATCGTCGACGGGACTTATTTCATTCACTGGCAGCCGCTGGCAGGCGGTATGCTGGTTGGTTTGGCAGCAAGCATGTTGATCTTGCTGAACGGGCGGATTGCAGGCATCAGCGGTATCGTGAGCAGGCTGATCGATACCGAGCAAGGATTGTGGCGCTGGGCGTTTTTCCTGGGGCTGCTGCTATCGCCTCATCTGTACAGCCTCTTCTCTGCGCTGCCCGTCATGCAGTTTGATATGGACTGGCAGACCTACACGGTTGCCGGACTCCTGGTTGGGCTGGGAAGCAGTCTGGGGTCGGGGTGTACCAGCGGACATGGCGTTTGCGGTTTGTCGCGCTTATCGAAGCGCTCGTTGGTGGCGACACTGGTTTTCATGGGAACGGGGGCAGCTACGGTGTTTGTCGTCCGTCATCTGCTCGGAGTGTGAGATGTCATTTTTTACTGCAATCTTGGCAGGCGTGATTTTCGGTATCGGCTTGCTTCTTTCCGGAATGACGAATCCTGAGAAGGTGTTGGGATTTCTCGATCTGGCCGGACGTTGGGATCCTTCCCTGGCGCTTGTGATGGCAGGAGCCATTGCTGTTGGGGTGGTTGGGTTTACAGTCGCCAAACGCCGGACGCATTCGCTATTGAAACTGCCGATGCAGTTGCCTACGGCGACTGTGATCGATCGCAGACTGCTCGCCGGTAGCGCCACGTTCGGCGTTGGCTGGGGACTGACTGGCGTTTGCCCCGGCCCGGCGCTGGTAGGGCTGGCAATAGGGGTTCCTCAGATGCTGGTTTTCGTGATTGCAATGCTGATTGGCATGCAGTTATCTCATCTCATCGGTAAGCTGTTGAAAGAGGCATTGTCATGGTCAAGAAACTAGTCATCGTAGGAGGAGTAGCCGGAGGCGCATCGGCTGCGGCACGAGCAAGACGCTTGAATGAGGCCGCAGAAATCGTGGTGCTGGAACGCGGGCCTCACGTCTCTTTTGCCAACTGTGGCCTGCCCTACCATATTGCCGGCGAGATCGAGAGTCGTGATGCGCTGTTGCTGCATACGCCGGATTCTCTGCATGCCCGGTTCAATATCGATGTGCGCGCACTGCATGAGGTGACGGCGATCGATCGCACGGCAAAAGCAGTGATCGTGCGGGATCTTCGCACCGGACAGGAGTACGTCGAATCCTACGATGCCTTGATCCTTGCTCCCGGCGCTGCACCTGTACGTCCGCCGTTACCGGGTATCGATGACCCTCGCGTGCTGACGTTGCGCAACATCCCCGATATGGATCGGATCATGGCGGCGCTGGATTCCGGGGCGCGCCGGGTGAGCGTCGTCGGCGCCGGTTTCATCGGTCTGGAAATGGTGGAAGCGTTGCGACATCGGGGGCTGGAAGTGACCCTGGTCGAACGCAATCCGCAGGTACTGACGCCGCTGGATGCGGAAATGACGGGCTCCCTGCTTGAGACGCTGCAAAAGCATCAAGTAAAACTGCACATCGGGGACGGCCTGGCAGCCATCGTGCCGCATCCGTCATTGCAGTTGGAGCTGTCTTCCGGCGCCCGGATCGAAACGGATCTGGTGATCCTGGCAATCGGCGTTCGCCCGGAAAATCAACTGGCCCAGGATGCCGGGCTGGTGTTGGGGGTTGGCGGCTCGATTGCCGTCAACGCGCAGCAACAGACTTCCGATCCGGCTATTTATGCAGTGGGTGATGCGGTACAGGTCCAGCATGTCGTGGACGGCGCCCCTGTCATCCTGCCTTTGGCGGGTCCGGCCAATCGGCAAGGGCGAATTGCGGCGGATGCCATTTTCGGCAGACAGGCAACGTATCGAGGCTCTCAAGGAACGGCCATCTGCAAACTATTCGAGATGACGGCAGGCGCGACGGGGCTGAACGAGAAAATGCTCAAAGCGGCAAATATGCCGTATCGCAAGCTATACGTTCATGCCAACGATCATGCCGGCTATTATCCTGGCGCGAAGCAGCTCAGCATCAAGCTGTTGTTTGCTGAAGATACAGGACGCATACTCGGCGCACAGGTCGTCGGCGAAAACGGCGTAGATAAACGGCTCGATGTGCTGGCAACAGCCATACAGGCACAAATGACGGTCGATGATCTGGCTGAAATGGAACTAAGCTATGCACCGCCCTATGGAAGTGCGAAAGACCCGGTCAATATCGTCGGAATGGCGGCGCAGAACCTCATTGCCGGGCTTTCCTCGCTCATTGAACCGGAAGAACTGGATGTAGCGATATCAGCGGGAGCCATTCTGATCGATCTTCGTTTGCCCGAAGAACTGCAGCAGGGGCATATTCCCGGAGCACTGAATCTGCCGTTGACGCAGTTGCGTATGAATGCACAGGAAAGATTACCAAAAGATGTGCCATTGATTGTGTACTGCCAGGCTGGATTGCGCGGTTATATCGGGCAGCGCTATCTGCAACAGCAAGGGTGGTCAGTGCACAATTTGAACGGCGGGTTCCATACCTGGAAGATGATGCAAACCGCTAGGGAAGCGCTGATTTGATCCACCCTCCCCCGCCTGCGGGGGAGGGTTAGGGTAGGGACTCTGATTCGCCACAGGCGATACCTATGTCGATCACCTCAGTTGATGCGGCGACGGCGAGCGATGGCGCCGACCATGCCAAGGCCGGCCAGCATCATGGCGTAGGTTTTATGCATCTCAAAAAATGAGGTGTAAAAAATTTCGACACATTGCATTTCATCCCCCCTCTCCCGCAGCGGGAGAGGGCTGGGGAGAGCCCAAGGAGGTGCGGGATGAGACGGACAGAGCTGCTACAGGAGATGCGGACGACGTGATTCGGCGAACGTATCCATGACTTGGACGACAAAAAGCCCGAAAACCTTGCGGTTGTCAGGCTTCTGAGATGATTTGAGACGTGGCGAAATGTATTCCTGGTGCCCCGAAGAGGACTCGAACCTCCACACCTTACGGCACTAGATCCTAAGTCTAGCGTGTCTACCAATTTCACCATCGGGGCAAAGTCCCCGGATTCTATCCGTTTGTAGCGCCCCTCTCCAGCATTCAGGACAGTGATTTTTCAGATAGAACGTCCTATACCGGATGATTCGCTATACTGCACCCTACTCCTGTCTTGATGCGCTCAACGAAACCATGCCCATCAATCATTACGAAAACTTCCCCGTCGCCTCCCTGCTCCTGCCTGCCAACCTGCGCGAGCCGGTCGAAGCTATCTATGCGTTCGCCCGTAGCGCCGACGATATTGCCGACGAAGGCGACATTGCGCCCAAGAAACGTCATGAACAACTCGCCGCCTATCGCAATGCGCTCGATGCCATCGAAAACAGCGGGCTGGCGGGGATGTGTGGCTTGCCGCCGCTTTTTGCCCGCCTCGCTCGAACCATCCTCAACCATCATTTGCCCCTGAAACCCTTCTATGACCTGCTCGACGCCTTCCAGCAGGACATCGACAAAAATCGCTTTGATGATTTCAACGATCTGGCCGATTACTGCCGTCGCTCGGCCAATCCCATCGGACGACTGCTGCTCGTGCTCTACAACGCGGATACGGTTGAAAACCTTCCGCTCTCCGATTGCATCTGCACCGGCCTGCAACTGGTCAACTTCTGGCAGGACATCGCACATGACTGGAAAAAAGGCCGCATCTATCTGCCCTTGCAAGACCTTGCCCATTTCAAAGTCACCGAAGAAGACATCGCCGCCGCCCGTTGCGATGAACGCTGGCAAGCCCTGCTCGCCTTCGAAGTGGAACGCGCCAGGGCCATATTGAATACAGGCGCCCCACTCGCCCGTCGGCTGCGCGGACGCATCGGCTGGGAACTGCGCCTGATCGTGGCAGGCGGTCTGCACATCCTCGATCGTATCGAAGCCGCCGACTACGACGTTTTCGCACGACGCCCCCAGATCGGCCTCGCCAGTAAGCTGCTCATTGCCTGGCGCGCCCTGAATTACCCGCGCCCGCGCGCATGACTCCGCATCAATACTGCCAAAACAAAGCCGCCGCCAGCGGATCGAGTTTCTATTACAGCTTCATGTTCCTCGATCCCGCGCGGCGACAGGCCATTACCGCCCTGTATGCCTTCTGCCGCGAAGTCGACGACGTAGTCGACGAATGCCGCGATTCCGCGCTGGCTCACGTCAAACTCGACTGGTGGCGACAGGAAATCGACCGCGTTTTTGACGTAACGCCGACTCACCCCGTCGGAATCGCCCTGCAAGAAATTTGCGGCCCCTTCGGACTCGCGCGTGAACGCCTGCTAGAGATTATCGATGGCATGGCAATGGATTTACAAAACAAACGCTATGCCGATTTCGCCGCCTTGCAGGATTATTGCTACCACGTCGCTAGCGTCGTAGGCCTGCTCTCCGCTACCATTTTCGGTGTGAGCGACTCCCGGACGCTCGACTACGCCCACGATCTCGGCATCGCTTTTCAACTCACCAACATCATCCGCGATGTCGGCGAAGATGCCCGCCGAGGACGCATTTACCTGCCCCTCGACGAACTGCAACGCTTCCAGGTGCCCGAAGCCGACATCCTCGCCGCCCGTACCAGCAGCAACTTCCTGAACCTGATGGCTTTCCAGGCTGAACGCGCTGAGGCGTACTATGAACAGGCGCTCGCCAAACTGCCTGCCGCCGACCGCAAGAACCAGCGTCCGGGCCTTATCATGGCAGCGATTTACCGCGCCCTGTTACGCGAAATCGTCCGAGGCGGTTTTCTCGTGCTCGATCGCCGTACCTCACTGACCCCATTGCGCAAAGTCTGGCTTGCCGGCCTGAGCTGGCTGAAAGGGTGAACCCGTGACGGCAGTAGCCATCATCGGTGCAGGTTACGCAGGTCTTGCGTGTGCGGTAGAACTGGCTCGCCAGGACGTAGAAGTCACCGTGTTCGAACGCTCCAGAACACTGGGCGGA
>Ga0209737_10001889_pt1 | contig 14760 bp, 14 predicted proteins | sample TergutCu122P3_FD_187284 | JGI IMG/M metagenome (GOLD analysis project Ga0209737, IMG submission 187284) | Cubitermes ugandensis P3 segment gut microbial communities from Kakamega Forest, Kenya - Cu122 P3 (SPAdes) (version 2) | ecosystem: Host-associated > Arthropoda: Insects > Digestive system...
TGCCCTGTACAATCTGATATATTGCATATAAGCTGTATATCATCGCTGCTGATGTCCCAACAGCGATAAGGCTGTCCATATTTGGTGAACGGAACCATATAGCGCGAAAACCTGCGACATAAAAACGATACCCAACAAAAACGATAGGGATAGTTAACGCAATTTGTACCACCGCAAAGTTAAACGGATAATGCATAGGGTGAAGTATTTCCGGTAAGGGTAAACTCCACCCAAAGGGCAACATGTGTCCCATAGCGATGTATAGTAAAGGCAGAGTAAGCACAGTAGACAAGGCAAACTTTAGCCACAAGGTTTTGACTTCTTTATCTTTACGCAGTTTATCCGTCTTAGCATCATCACCTTTGATTTCTATCCAGTTATACCCAATTTTTTCAATCGTTTTTTTGATAGCTTTCAAATCGGTTTTTACTGGGTCAAACTCAACTGTCATGCGTTCGGTAGTCAAATTTACGCTACAGTTTTCTACGCCATCTATTTTGCTTATTGATTTTTCAACTCGCGCAGAACACGTAGCACAGGTCATGCCTGTTATTTTGAGTGTTACTTTGCTAATTGATTTTTCCCCCGTTTTCAATCAAGTTTTTCCACAATTGGAGAACGTTAAGAATAATTATATAAACACATTTCAGTGTTTTCTAGCAGAACTATACCGCTTAATTTTGAAGCCATATGTAATTATAAGAGCCATAACACAGTGTAGATGGTTCCATTTAAATCAGAAAAAATAGTAGATAAAAACCTGCATAGTAGTTTAACCCGTAACTCCCCTTTTTTGGTAATATGTTCTTTTAGTTTTTTAAAATCGATTAAATTTAGTTGTAAATTAAAAAAGTAGCCTTGTTATTCTTTGTAGACGTGTAAGAATGTTTGTCATGTATATGTTCATTGGTAATATGTGTTCATGGAGGTTTGTGTGTGATTGCGGTGTGCTTTAGAGTTGTTTTTATGTTTTAACCGAGTTTAAAGGAGGTAGAAGTCACTAAAAGAGTATATTGCCAAAAAACTGCGGAGTTACGGGTTTAACTTTTTAATCAAGTTGCTATATCGGCGAATTGCACAGTTGCGAAAATTACATCCTCCCCTGGTTTAACATTTTCCCACGCTTCATCCTCATCATTATCTGCATTCTTTCATTTTTGTTTGTTGGATGGTGTGGAGGAATGTGTCATATTGTTTTTTTATTTTTCTAAAGGATGGTAATCATTTGACCTCTTGATAGTTTTCTTCAGATTGTTTGTGGTTTCTAAATCTTGTGTCTTTGAAGGTTAGAATGAGATTCAAAAAGAGGTTGCTATGCAGAGTAGTATAACAAGGGTTTTCGATGTAGAACATTTTATACGTGAAAAGAAAAATGGCAACATGTAACGAACTGTTAAAACCCGTTGATTGACTGTATTGGTTTATTAAGCGTAGATGCCTAGACAATAAAACAATAGTAATTCAACTGGTGGTAGTGTGAAATGATGTCTCATCATAGTGTATTTAAAGACGAATCAAAACTTGATATAAACTACCTTCCAACTCGTATGTTTCATCGAGATCGTGAAAGTCGTCTTTTGATGGAGTTTTTCAGTTTTCTCACTCGGTGTCCGGATCGTATGTCTCAGCGTGTTATTGTAATTGGTGAGGTGGGTACAGGAAAAACTGTGCTCTGTCAAACTTTTGGTAAGAGCATTAGTCTTGAGGTGGGTAAAAAGGGCATTAAATTTCGCTATATTCATGTTAATTGTCGGGAGTATCGTGGAAACTTGTCTCAGATTTTGCATCAAGCGGTAACTGTTTTTCAGCCTAATTTTCCTGCTAGGGGGTATTCAGCTGGCGAAATTCTTAAGGCGTTGTTGCAGGTGCTTGAGGAGGTGCAGGTGTTTGTGATTTTAGCGCTTGATGAGTTTGATAGTTTAGTTGAGAAAGAGGGTTCTGATGCTGTTTATGAGCTTACAAGACTGCAGGAAATGCAGCAGGGTAAGTCGCAACGTATTTCTTTTATATTTATTCAGCGAGACCTTTCAGCTTTTAAAGTTTTAGATGACAGCTCCCAAAGTACGCTTCAACGAAATATTATCCGTCTTGAACGATACGATAAAGAGCCTTTAATAGATATTTTAAATGACCGTGTAAGGGGCGCCTTTGAAATTGCTACAGTTACTGAAGATGTTGTGAGTTTAGTTGCCGTGTTGGCTGCCTCTGAGTCTGGAAACGCCCGTTTTGGCATAGAACTGTTGTGGCGTGCAGGTAAATATGCTGATGCTCAAGATGCCAAACGTGTTGAACCTGAGTGTGTGCGGCAAGCAGTTTCAGCTATTATACCAACGTTCAAACGTAGTGAACTTGGAGGATTTGGATTGCATGAAAAAATGTTACTTCTAGCTGTGGCACGTTTCTTTAAAGAGAGTAAAGAGGCGTTTGTAACATTAACAGAAATTGAAGAAACATATGCTGTTATCTGTGAAGGATATGATGTGCAGCCTTATAGTCACACGCAATTATGGAAATATATACAGCGTTTTACCCAAATAGGTATCATAAAAACTGAAGTAGGTTCTACCGCTTCACGAGGTCGTTCCACTTTGATCTCTCTACCAGCTGTCCCAGCAGGTGAGTTAGAACATGAATTATATACCCTGCTTAAATTGGAATTTAGGTGAATATAGTGGAATTTGAAGAAGTTTTTTCATCAAAACCGCGTATGAAAATCCTAAAAATACTTAATGCTCTGGGGCAACTTAACGTTTCAGATATTGCACGACGCATAAAAATAAACTATACGACTACAGATGAGCATCTACGTCTTTTGGAATCTGAGGGCATTTTAAAACAGTATTTGTATGGCCGAATAAGACTATATAGTTTTAATGAAACATCTGAAAAAGCAAGAGCCATACGAAACCTAATACAAGTTTGGGAACAAAACAAATAATGAGGTATGTAACATGGTTATGATTGATGTTTCAGGAAAAGCTGAAATTTTAAGAGAAGCAACAGCGTCAGGTATTATCCATCTTAAGCCTGAAACTATAAAACGTATTCAAGAAGGAAAAACTGTTAAGGGCAATCCCATTGATACTGCAAAAATTGCTGCTGTTTTAGCTGCCAAAAAAACAAGCGAACTAATTCCCCTATGTCATCCCTTACCTTTGACTAATGTAGAGGTTTTTTCTAAAGTGATAAATGACACCTCTATTGAAGTCTTTGTAACAGTTAAAACTCGTGCACAGACAGGTGTAGAAATGGAAGCTCTCTTAGCAGTATCGATGGCTCTGTTAACAATATGGGATATGACTAAACAATATGAAAAAGATGCAGACGGCCAGTATCCGTCAACGGTAATTCAAAATATACATGTTGTGCGCAAGTATAAGCAGGTTTGACTTGTATGAGTGAAACTTCAAAGCAACATAAAGAACAGGCACAAAACCAACTCAGCTTTGCAATTTACATCTGTAGCACTTCTCGTTACCGCCAAGTGGAAAAAAACAAAAAACCCTCAGACGTAGGTGGCGATCTTATTCAAAACCTAATTCAAACCGCAGGTCATAATGTGTTGTATAAAAAAATCATTTTAGATGAGAAGGCTATGATTGTTAAAGCTTTTGAGGATAGTTTAACCACAACTGATTTAGATGTAGTTATCTTTTCAGGCGGTACAGGTATTGCGCCCACAGATGTAACTATTGAAACTGTTTCATCTCTTTTGGAAAAAACTCTGCCGGGGTTTGGTGAGTTTTTTAGACGTATTAGTTTTGATGAAATGGGTTCAGCTGCGGTGTTGTCTCGTGCAATTGCAGGTGTTGCAGGTGGTAAAGCGTTTTTCTGTATTCCCGGTTCACCTAATGCAGTAAAAACTGCTGTTGAAAAACTTATTTTACCCGAGGCGTCTCACATTATCAAACATGCACGTGACCCGTGATGAGACTGTGCGATAATTTTGGCAGACCTTTACTTAATCTAAGAATCTCTGTTACCCAGCGGTGTAATTATCACTGCACATATTGCCACAGGGAAGGCGAAATCGAACACACAGGCAACACAGAAATGTCTGTTAAAGAAATTGTACAGATAGCTAAAACTGCAATTGACCTAGGGGTTATGCGGATAAAACTCACGGGTGGTGAACCCCTAATGCGAAATGACCTCTGTGAAATTGTGGCAGGAATTGCCGATATTTCAGGTTTAAAAGACCTCTCTTTAACAACCAACGGCGCACTGTTATCTAACATTGCCAAAGACTTATACGCCGCAGGTTTAGGTCGAATAAACATTAGTTTAGCCTCCCTTAACCCTAAAACATATCATAAGCTTACGGCAGGTAGCCTTGATAAAGCATTAGCTGGTGTAGATGCAGCGGTTAAAGCTGGTTTTAATCCCGTTAAACTAAATATGGTTATTCTTAAAGATGCTAATGAATATGATGTTTTAGACATGATTGCCTATGCTGAAAAAATGCGTGTGATTTTACAACTTATCGAACTTGACCCCATAAACATTAGCGATACATACTACAAGCGTTATCATTATAATCTAAACGCTCAAGAAGAAATGTTACGCCAAAGGGCTATAAACATTAAACAACGTGGTTTTATGCATAATCGTTTAATCTATCAACTGCCCAATACAACAGTAGAAGTGGTGCATCCAATTGAAAACACTGACTTCTGTATGCACTGTACAAGGCTACGTGTTACCAGCGATGGAAAACTCAAAACGTGTCTTATGAAAAATGATAAACTGACAGATATTCTAACACCTATACGGCAAGGAATTAGCAATGAAGGATTACAATATTTGTTCAAGCAAGCAAATCAACTACGAGAGCCATACAATAAGAAAATTAAATCAAAATAAGCCTGCATAAATGGCCTCTTAAAAATGTGTGTCTTTTATGAGGGCGGTTTATAGACAGAAATAGTTCAAAAACACTTTTAAGCACTAAAACCTCAAACAAGTGAGGATAAGGCAATGAAACAAAGATTACTAAAATTTACTCCTGAAGAATTAATACGTACACTCCAAGGCAAAGTAGCATATCCTACACTCCCTACTGATGTAGAGTTGATAAACATAAAATATGATGCATTCACCAAACAAGTGCTTGCAGTAATCAGAAGTGATGCATTTGAAGAAGACATTGAAGGCATGTCAACCCTTGAATTTACCTGCAAACCCCTTCCACAGACGTTAACACACCTGTCCCCCACTCCATTAGATACACCTCCAAAAAACCCTATAACTACTCAAGCAACGCCGGTATTGCAAAGACCCTTAATACAAACATTAACAGCATCAAAACAACCAACTCCAACTACTAACAGCACATGCATAGGGGTTAAAACATTAGGATCAAAACCTGAAACAAACATAGATACCTGTGGATTTGAAGACGAATTTACCAAAGAACAACGTAAAGTACTCAAGTTCGTCTCAGAGGGTGACTATGTTATCGTTAAACCAACGCAATTTCTAAAAACTGAATGGGAAGACATCAATGACACTGTAAAAAGCATAGGTGGTAAATGGGTAAAAGGTGGTACTATTGATTATTGGGCTATTCCTAAATACAAAAGACAAGAGGAATAATCAGCTAAACATCTAAAGTTTTAGAGGGCACTTGCCTAATGTTAACCCTGTTTTGAGCTGTTGATAACCTTTGCTGTAGGTTGTGTTTGTGACTGTTTTATCCTTGCCTGTTTCTATATGATGAGATTTAAAAGTTGGAAGGTTAAACCGCCGATTATTAATGCTGTGCAAATGTTTGCTATGGAGATTAGAGTGGCTGTTTTCCAACCAAATTCTTTGACAAGTATTGCCATTGTGGAGACGCATGGTATATAGAGCATGGCTACTAGTGCCATGATTATTAATTGTATTGAGGTAAAGCCTGTGGATAGAATTGGTGTGCCAAGTATTGCGGCTGCGCCTAAAATGATTAGTTCTTTGCGGACGATGCCCAGTAGTAGTAATACGCCGGCAAATGCTGGTAGGCCTAGCCATGTAACAGTGAGAGGGGTGAGAGTGTTGCTTATTGGTGTAAGTAAATCGTAAATGTATAGTATTTGAATAAGGGCGCTGCCAATTATGTAAATTGGAAAAACAATATATATGATGGATTTTGTGCGTGTCCAAGTTTGTTTTAGGGCGATTTTTATGGAGGGTCGTTTGAAACTGCTCATCTCCATGATTAGTCCAGTAGATTTTCCTGGTACGGCTTTCATGGCAATTCTGCCCATAACAAAAATTATACAGATGTTAACCACATACAAAAGTAACGCCCATTGTATACCTACAAATAATCCTACCATACCAAAGAGTACTATAGTTCGGGCTGAGCAGGGTGCAAAGGTTATGGCAAAGGCGGCAAGAAGGCGTTCGCGTCGGGTTTCCATGATTTTACAACTATGAATAGCTGGAACACTGCAACCATATCCTAGAATTATTGGAATTAGTGCTTTTCCGTGTAATCCAATTTTATGCATTGCACTATCCATCATGAACGCTACCCGAGTTAGTAGACCTGAGTCTTCGATGAACGATAGCAATAGATAGAAGGGGATGACAAAGGGTATAATTAGCGTTAAACTTGCGTCTATGCCGCCCCATAAGCCATTAAGAATGATGCTTAGAATGGGTGCTGATGTGGCTAATTCAGGGTCAATTGGGTAGATTACGTCTAGACCCTGTGAAATTAGGCCTGAGAGGGTATTGCCTGCAAAGAAGGTCCAAAGTAATAATCCTCCAATTACAGCAAAAACAGTAACATAACCAAATATGCGATGCGTGGTAAACCATTCTAGTTTGTCTGTGAAGGGATGCCAAATTTCGTTTTGCTGAAGTGAAGAAGCTACAATAGAGTTTGCAAGGGCATAACGTTCAGAGGCAATTATTGAGAAGCATTTTTCTTGACAATGGTTTTCAAATTCTATAGTTATACGCTTTGTTTGTAATATAATGTTTTTTGATTTTTTAGTGACAAGTTGGGTAATTTCGGTGTCGCCTTCAAGTAGTTTAATAGCTACCCAACGAGATGGATACCCTAAAGGGAGATTTTCTGTTTCAATTATACACTGCAGTTTTTTGATTTGCTCTTCAAGATCTTTTCGATATTTTAGCTGTTTAAGCGTAGGTTTAGGTTTACTGGTTGCAACTTTTACAGCTTCCTTAACAGCCTCATAGATACCTTCTCCACGAGTAGCTGTGGCAAAAACCACCGGAACCCCCAACAATGCTGATAATTTGTCTTTATCGATGAGGATGCCTTTGTTTTTTGCAACATCTATCTGGTTTAAGACTAAAACAAGTGGTGCATCCATTTCCAAGAGTTGCAGTGTAAAGAAAAGGTTGCGTTCTAAGACTGAGGCGTCAACTACGTTAATGACTGCGTCGGGTTTTTCTAAGGCAACATAGTCTCGGGAAACAATTTCCTCCATGGAAAATGTTGAAAAAGAGTAAATGCCTGGCAAGTCGATGACTTTAATTTTATAGCCTTCAAAGCTTAGAGTGCCTTCTGCGCGGTCAACAGTTTTTCCTGGCCAGTTACCTATTATTTGATTTGATCCAGTTAGCTGATTAAAAATTACACTCTTGCCTACATTTGCGTTTCCTGCAAGAGCAAAGGTGAATTGTTTGTCATTTTTGATAGTAGTTGTTGAGGTTGTTGTTTTTTTTGAATCTGTAGATATATGGGTCTTTATTGTGTTTTATCCTCCTGTTTGGTCTTTGTTTACTCCATTTCTACAAATACGTTACGTGCAATGTCTAGACCCAAAGCTAATTTGGAGCTCCTAACAGCAATTACGATTGGCCCGTCCATGGGTGCTACTTTGATAACTTGTATTCTTGTTCCCGGAGTGAGTCCCATGTCTAAGAGGCGTTGAAGTATTTTATGTTCGCCTCGTATGAAACTAATCTTGCCAAAGGTGCCATTTTTTAGTTCTCTGATGGGGGTGAGGTTTTTGTCGCGTTTTCCAACTTGTTCTAGACCTTTTTGATGTAGTTGGATACATTCTTCGCAATTTGAGAAGGGTAGGTCGCAGGCGGGTATGGTTTTGCCGTCATCGGGGCATGTGTCTGGGTGTTTTAGGAGGCGGCATAGGGATTCTTCTGCTTCGTCTGAGAGGGTGTGTTCCATTTGGCAGGCTTCTTGGTGTACTTTATCGTTTCCTATGCGTAGTACATTTGATAGAAAGCTTTCTAGTAGGCGGTGTTTGCGTGTTACTTTTTGTGCTTCTTTTAAGCCTTTTTGGGTGAGTGTGCTGCCTTGGTAGGGTGAATATTTTATGTAGTTTTCGTCAGCTAATTTTTTTAGCATCTCTGTTACGCTAGCTGGGGTGACATTGAGTTTTTGAGCAATGTCTGTGTTGTTTACTATTTCTCCGTTTTTAGATAGACTGTATACAGTTTTTAGGTAGTCTTGTGTTGATTTTTGCAATTGTTTGCTCGCCTTATTTTTAGGTGTACCTAAATTATGGGTTAGAATACATATAAATTTTTAGGCTAACCTAAAAGTGTTTAACAAAAAATCTGCTGCTCACATGCAAACGCACGCTAACTTTCAAACCCGCCAGTAACGGCTAAATACTGCAAACCCTAATCGTTGGTAACCAACGTGAGCCAAACAATGAAAAACTTGCCAAACATAATCTCAGACCTAATAGAAACAACAAAAAAACATGAACAATACCGCAAAGAATGCATAAACATGATAGCCAGCGAAGGTATCAAGTCACCTGCCGTATGTCAAATGCTTGACATATCCCACGACCTTGCCACTCGATACGCAGAAGGCAACAACAACCCCCATGGACACGTAAAAATACGTTTCTACCAAGGACAAAAATACAGCAGCCAAATTGAAGACTATACAACAGATGCCATAAAAAGCCTATTTCACACCACCTGGGCAGATGTTAGACTAATCTCGGGCACTCACGCAAACACTGCAACATTTAAAGGTCTATCATCAGCTTCAAAAAACAACAAAATGGTCGTAACCCCTCTAAGCTGCGGTGCCCACATAAGTCACGACTACACCGGCTTAGCCGGCAGCATTTTAGGTATAGACAACATAAACCATGTCTATGACATTAACGAATTTAACATTGACCCTGATAAATCCGCATACGTTATCCGCGCAGCAAAACCCGGCATCGTCACATTTGGCGGTAGTCTGTTTCTCTTCCCCCACCCCATAAAAGAGCTCAAAGAAGCCTGCCAAGAAGTAGGCGCATACATAGCTTACGATGCCGCTCATGTATTGGGTTTAATTGCCGGTGGTCAATTTCAAGATCCCCTAAGAGAAGGCGCAGACTTTATCACCGCTTCCACACATAAAACTTTTCCAGGACCCCAAGGAGGCGTAATAATGGGCATTCCTGATACGCCTGCTAAAGAGAAGGCAGTGCGAAGAATTCAACATGCAGTATTTCCATTAACATCATCAAGCACACACCTTGGCAGATTACCTGCCCTAGGTATAGCGTGTCTTGAAATGAAAATTTTCGGCCAAGAATTAGCTGCTCAAATTGTCAAAAACGCTCAAACTGCAGGCCAATACTTGTATGAACATGGCATCAAAGTTGTTGCAGAACATAAAGGCTTCACAAAATCACATCAACTTGCCCTTGACATAAGATCTTTTGGCGGCGGCAACAAAATCGCACAAGCACTTGAAGACGCAAATATTATCTTAAACAAGAATTTGTTGCCCTATGATGATCAAAGTGATAAAGAAAACCCTGCTGGTTTACGTGTTGGCTTCCAAGATGTAACCCGACATGGTATGCGCGAAGGAGACATTAAACATCTTTGTGACCTGATGATGGATATTATTAAAGGTAAACGTACTTCAGAGCAAGTTAAAGCAGATGTCATAGCTTTGAAAAACGAGTTTAGTCAGGTAAAATATGGTTTCCAAAGTGTTGAAGAAGCCTTAAAATATACTAAAACCTAACATTCCACCTCTTCTCTTCTTTATGTTCCTTGTTTACACCATTAAGCTTTAATTAGCCTAAAATTATCTAAGGTTGACTGTTTATGGATTTACTTTATGTTCTTATGCCCATTGTAGTGTTTGGTTTTTTTCTGCTCTTTGTTTTGCTACCACGGTATGGTCCACGTTATACTTCCCGATTAATTTGTCCTGTTTGTCGGAAAGTGTTTTATTTTCATTGGGTTCTTGGAGCAACATTAACTTTTTTGCGGTATGGTAATAGGCGTCGTTTAAAGTGTCCTTACTGTGGGCAAGTTAACACATTTAACATTGCTTCCACAAGAGTTAGTCAACCTAAGTCTAAGTGGAAAGTATAAAATTTCTTTCTTGCTTAGAAACTTTATTAATTAATAAACACAGTTAACTTTTGTTAACTCTAAAGGTGACTCTTACAGTGAAAGTACTCTTAAATGATGGTTTAGAGCCCGAAGGCCTAAAAGTTTTTCAGAAAGCAGGAATAGAAACGGATATAAAAAAACGCGATCTAAATGGCTTAATCGTGGATATAGGGCAGTTTGATGCTTTAGTTGTAAGAAGTGCTACAAAAGTTACTCGTGAAGTTATTGAAGCAGGTGCAAAAGGTAATCTTAAAATTATTGGGCGTGCAGGTGTTGGTTACGATAATATTGATGTCGCAGCTGCCTCTGAGTATGGTATAGTGGTAAAAATTGCACCCTATGGTAGTACCAATGCTGTTGCAGAGTTAGCTATTGGTTTAATGTTGGGCATTTCACGCAATACTCCTCAAGCCCATCATTCACTTAAAAATGGAACTTGGATAAAAAAGAAGTTTGAGGGCACAGAACTTGCATATAAAACCTTAGGCATTATTGGCTGTGGCAGAATTGGTCAAAAACTTGCCCAAATTGCTAAACGTGGTTTTGATATGGAACTTATTGGCTATGATATTTGTCCCAGCCAAGAAAGCGGTATTAAATATGTAAGCAAAGAAGAAGTTCTAAAAAATGCTGATTATCTTAGTATTCACACTGGCGGCAAAGACATAATTATTGGTGAAAAAGAATTCGCTCAAATGAAGCCTACTGCTTTCATCATAAATACATCACGCGGTAACAACATTGACCAAACGGCCCTTTATAATGCCCTTAAAGAGAAAAAAATTGGTGGATATGCAACAGATGTTTACAAAGAAGAACCCAAAGCAGAAGGGGATCTATTTAATGATAAATTAAAAGAGTTAGATAATGTTGTATTGAGTAGTCATCTTGGTGCATCAACTGTTGAAGCCCAAATTGCGACATCCACTGAAATTGCGCGTGTCCTCTCTGGTTATCTTATGGGTGGCGATTTTACTAACGCTGTTAATGCAGGTGAAAACATTGATGTGGAAGAAAAACAGGTCTTTACCCTCTTTATACATCACAAAGATGTTCCAGGCGTATTTGCAAACATTGATAGAATTCTTGCCGAAAACAACATTAATATTCGCGCAAACTATAGCCGTCAAATTAACACAGATTATGCCATAAGTGTATATGTGCTACATCACAAGGTAACAGCTAGAATTGTTACACAACTCAAAGAGCTGTCAAATATTTGTAGTGTTAAATTCTAAAACCTCTTTTCTTTATTTTCGTAGCCTTCTGCTATTTTTTAGTCTTTTTCTATGGTTTTGGCCTTCTGGTTTGCTTGGGCGCACAGTTTTATGTGTTGGAGCCTGCCTTAAATCAGTGTTTCTTCCACTATCTAATTAAAAGTAAGTCGGATAAAAAGATGTTTTCATTGCGTTTCAATGAAACTTGTTTTATAAAATTTATGTAATTGTGGTTTAATTTATGTTGAGAGTTTTAAAATTTTGATTTTTGCAGAAATGTGTCTATAACGCAGTTATGCTTATGTTTTCTACGTATAAGTTAATATAATGATGAAGTATTGTTTGTGGTTGCATATTATTTATATTATACATGTTTAACTTAAATCCAGTTATTGATATAGGGGTAGTTTAGCAATGCAATTAAATGTGACAACTGATTATGGTTTAAGAGTTGTATTATATTTAGCGTTAAAAGATGGTGTGGTGTGTGGTAAGGAAATTTGTGAATCGATGGGGATACCCTGTTCGTATATGCATAAAATTGCTCGGGTTTTGAGAAATGCTGATGTAATACATGAAAAACGTGGCCCAAAGGGCGGTTTTGAGTTAATAAGAAATGCTAGTGATCTGTCTGTTTTAGATATTGTGTCTATTTTTGAGAAAACGATGAATATAAACAGGTGTCTAGAGGAAGATCAGTATTGTAGCAGAAACGCTGCGCTTACATGTGTAGTTCGAGGGCTTTACACTGAGGTGCAGGCTGAATTAAATAGAATGTTGGATGTAAAAATATCAACTTTAAAACAAATGATACTTAATCAATCGGCAAATGTCAATGTTGGATAGCAGTTACACTTGTATGTTTATGTTGTGCTCTTGATAAGCTGTAGTTGCGAGCTACAGTTTACTAACGGGAGCCTTCATTTATGAGTGGTGATTTGTACAGCTAGTGCTTCTTATTATGTGTGTGTTGTATGGTGAATTTGAAGTGGTACCATACAAATACAGGTAAACATGATTGTTATGCAACACTATTTGTTTGGTTGTTATTTGAAATTGTGTAAAAGCGGTTGTGTGTTAGGTTTTGTTATATTTTTAGGATTGTACTGGCTATTTATTGGGGTTAAGAACTGAATGAGCTATATTGTTTGCTGTTTTGAGTGTTGTTGTTTTGCTTAATACCCTGAATATATGTTTGATGGTTGTCCTTTCTTTGGAATTTTTTTGCAAAAGCCTCATGTGAGCAAGTAGTTTTTAGGTGTTTAGTTTTTCTGTAGGGTTTTTGAATGTTGCAGTATTACAATGGTTGAGCATCCAGCCCATAGTTCTCCATGTGCTATCGTCACTGGCTTTTTTGGGTCAAAGCACGTTTTTTTTGTACTTATAAACTGTGTGATCTCATCAAATTTCATCTCTTTAATCTTGTCTGGCATTTCTGGTTTGAGTGATTTTGCGCCAGTTTCTGTAATCCAACGATGCACAAGAGATGGACATGTGTCGAAAATATCTGCTAATTTGTCAAAAGAAGCTTTGTTTAAAGAGTACAAAATGGTACATAAGGCTTTTTTGGCAATCACTTTATCATTTGTTCGTTGGTCGCCTTCTGTAAAATTGTGCCCACAGTTTTTGCATTTATACCTTTGTTTTCCACGTATTATACCGTTTTTTACTGCCTTCTCCGATAAACAATTCTTGCAAGATAACAAGATCTTCTCCTCGCTTAATGTTTTGTTTTACTTCTTAATCTGCCTGTTGGTGAATCTTTTTGATTTGTTTGATTCTATATTTTCGAGTAATGTGGTTAGTGTATTTTTTGTAATTCACACTTTGTTGTTGAGCTGTTCCCATGAAAGCATTTTGTGGTTTCATGATTCTTCTATCATCAGCACCGCTGATGGTGTAGTCTTCTATGAAAAAATGTGTTTGCCATGGTGCTTTTTCATTACATTTCAATAGAAGTCTGTTTCATGAGATTTGTATGTCAAAAGTTTTTCTGGATGATGACTATGTCAATTAAACTGTTTTATGGTATAAACAAAAAAAGGGTTGATTTAGGTTGGATTGATGTGGGGCGGGTTTTGTTTTTTAGAGAGTTGGTTTTTTTGTGTTTTTTAGCTGTTTGACTGCAAGCATTATGACTATGATTTCTACTATGAAAATTATGGTGTTTACAATAGTCCATCCGTCTACTATACCCATCTGTCGACTTGTATCTTCTGTAAGCAAAAATACAATAATTCCTGCAATGCTTAGAGCAACTGCTGTAAGTGTCCATATATTTCTGCGTAGTATGTGCAATATGTTATTGTTTTGTCCTTTACCTGACTCTGTCTTTGTATTATGTTGATTGCTAACGTTTTTATGTTCATTTGACTTGTGTGTTTGTTTTTGTTTTCTTTGTAACAATATAAATGCAACCATCAAGGCAGCTATTACCACGCCCATTGCACTTAGCACCAAATTTACAACTGCCCACGTTGGTACATCATCTTCTGGTGGAGTAATTTCAAATTCTTCAGCATACTGTGCAGTGACTGTGAGATCAGATTGCACATTACTAAAGCTTTGATCCCAACCCGTGAAAATGTGGCCTTCTCGTAGTGGGGCATTGGGCGCTGTAGCTGATCCACCTGAGCGGACCTGCTCAGATTTTAAAAGTGTTCCATCCCAATCCACAAACCGTACCATAAATCTAACTACAGAACTGCTACTGCTACTACCAGAACCACTACTACTGCTACTTGAAGATTGAATTTGTTCCCATTGTGCCACGTATTCTGTGTTGCTTGTTACTGTGGTTGTTCGTGTTGGGGTCCAGCCGGTGAAGCGCCATCCGGTTTGGCCTGTTATTGTGGGTTCTGTGGGTGTTGGGTCGCCGTAGTTGAGGTCTGTGTGAGTTACTGCAGCAAATGTGCCGCGAGATCCGGGGGAGTATGTTACTGTGTATTTTTCAGGTAAAATGTCTTCTTTCCATATTGCATACAGGTCTGTGTCTGATGTTATGGTAAAGGTTGCACCTGGTAAATACACTACGTTGCCGGATGGTGAGAGGGCCCAGCCAAGGAATGTGTCGTCTGATCTGCGTAGGTCGCCATGTTCAAGTACCGTGACTACACTGCCGCTAATGTATGGGTTGTTAGCATCCACGGGTTCTACACCCTGTGAATGACCATTACCATGATACGTTACAGAATACCATTCT
>Ga0209737_10001890_pt1 | contig 14760 bp, 26 predicted proteins | sample TergutCu122P3_FD_187284 | JGI IMG/M metagenome (GOLD analysis project Ga0209737, IMG submission 187284) | Cubitermes ugandensis P3 segment gut microbial communities from Kakamega Forest, Kenya - Cu122 P3 (SPAdes) (version 2) | ecosystem: Host-associated > Arthropoda: Insects > Digestive system...
GGTTGCCCGTCTTTTGCGGGTGTAAATGACACTCCGCGGTCTTTCCAAGTCGGGTTGCTCATGTAGTTGTTAAGGTCGCCTGCAGCCATGTTGTCGATAGTACTTGAGGCGGTTTTCGCTGCCGTGTCAAGGTCACCTGTAATGTTCTTCGCAGCTGCATTTACAGCATCTTGCCCCTTTTGAGTAAAGTCATCTTGGGCTTTGTTGTACTTGTCCGCAGCCGTCATTCCATGGTGCTGTCCATCTGGTGTCAAATCGCCCGCAGGAGTTGAACCTGGGTCGTCCTTGAAAGTGTTGATTCCAACCATAGCTGCCAAATCGTTATTCTGTTGTTGTCCTTTTTTGATTCCTTCTTTGATGTTTTCTATTTGTTTAGGGCTTGGCGCCCACGGATTCCCACCAGAAGGCTTCGCCCCTTGGTTTTGTCCAAATTGTTCGTTATCCATCTACTCTCCTCCTTCCGTAGTTGTTGTTTTTGCGTTTTTGCCTTTTAAAGCCTTAATCCTCTTGAAACCAGCGTCCGCCACCGTTTGCCCCAATTGGGTCTTCATAGACGGTGCTGAACCTGTGTAATCGGGAGTGAAAGTTTTCGTTTCACTGCTCGACTGACTTTCAGGCGAAGCTTGAGAATTCTCATTGCTCGCTCCTGTCGGACTGGGTGTGCTTGGCGCTTGTCCTCGTGCTCCAAGTTGATTTGTACCTTCAAAGGTACTTCTCGTCTGTTCACGTTGTGATTGTTCTTGCGTTTGTCCGCGCGCACCAGTTTGACTTGTGCCTTCAAAGGTGTCTCTTGCTTGGTTACTTTGAGATTGCTCTTGAGATTGCCCGCGCGCTCCAAGTTGGTTCGTACCCTCGAAGGCGTTTCTCGCTCGGTCGCGTTGGGACTGCTCTTGTGCAACCCGCGCTCTATTTCCGCGTGTTCTAGCCATTATTTGCTCCTTTCATGCTACTTTGGGTATTAAACCCTGATTGATTGACCATCCGTGACCGCTCCATTTCTTGGAAGTTTTGGAGTGGGTCTTGGAAGGTATATTTGAAAGTTTGCGCAACCCTTTGGTTATAGATGACGTCCATCTCATAACCCCACGCATCATTGGCGAGATAAAGCCCGCGTTGGCGCCCGCTTAGGTAAGTGTCGCCCATCAGCTCAATAACGTGGTTATTTGCCGAGACTTGGCCTGCCACCATACGTTCCATCCCTTGGTCAGTGGCATTGTAGACGCCAAGCAAGGTGAGTAGTTCGTTGAAATTGGTCTTGTAAGCCATTTGAACCCGTTGAGTGTTGTCTCGCACGTCAAGAGGCATGGCGGAAACATCAATGGCAGAACCGTCAACGTCGATGTCCCAGAAGATATCGCCCATCAAGTACTTAGAGCGTACCATGTCTTGCTCAACCCCCTCAGGCACACCCGTGATAGCATTTGGTGTTTGTGATTGGATGAGGTTTCCGCGCTCAATTCGTTTGATGAGTGCGAGATAGCCCGTGTAATGGTCGATGAGGTCAAAGTCCGTGTCAAACCAGTTGAAATAAGAGTTTTTATTGGTCAAGACGACAAAGCCGTAGCGAGGGTCTAGCTCTCCTGATTGGACTTGTGGGAGGTTTTGGCGGGTAATTTGGTAATACTTAGATGAATCTGTCGATGGCAAAAGTGCTTTAAAGTCCCAAGAAGTCGCTAGGAAGCCAGACCAAGGATTGGCTGTCATCCCATTGACCGTGCCTAAAACCATGAAGTCACCCACCTCGTTGTGACCGAGTGCGATGCCACCTCCGCCCCAAGAACGAAGCAGCAATTCAGATTGAAGGCCGTCTAAGGTTAAAGGTGTGTTGACGTAGGAAATAAGGGCACAAACCCCGTCTTTGATTTTTTGGGAGACGTTCAAAAAGTGTGTCGCCTCAAATTGAGCAGGAGAGATAAAAGCATTACTCTCCCCTGCATTCTTTTGAAGTTCGTTGTGATAGCGCCAAGGTTGGGTGCGTTGGAAAACTTCGTTTCGCCCTTGAATGTGTTCCTCTAAGGTGGCGAGACGTGAACCAAGGTCTAATTTTCCGAGCGCTTCGGTCATGTTTTCGACTTGGTTTTGGAGTTCCTCGACTTTATTCTTCTTTTCCTTTTTCTTCCAAAACATCAAAGCCCTCCTCTTTTTCCTTAAAAAGCCCTTCTACGATGTGACGTGCGACACGCTCAATTTCGCTTTTCAATTCTTCGCTCAAGACCACGGGTTCTTTCACTGGTGTTTTTGCTTCTTCTTTAGTGTTGTTCAAAAACTCTTTCAGTCTATTCGTCATCTTTCGTCACTTCCTTCGTTTCTTTTGGTTTTTGTATGCGCTTACGGCGGCGTGGTGCTTTTTTCACAGCGTCTTTCTTTTCTTCTTCTTGTGCCATTTGTTCGGGTGTTTTAAGGTCTAGACCAGTGGCACGAGCCATCATAGGTGCTACTTCGATTTGCGCTTCAAGTGGAGCAACAGCAGAGGTGGTAGCTACGAATGAGCCATCGTCTCGAGTGGGGTTGTTATAAGTAGAGAAGAAGTCTTGTTGGACGGTAGCAAAAGTTGAACTTGAGAATGACATGCTAGCCCCTGGCACCGATACAAAATAAATGCCATCATTGGCAAATTCCAGACCTACCCCAGGGTAACTGGTAATCGAATTTGTGACCTGTGTTTTGAAGTTGACATAACGTCGCCCTAAGACAGAAAAGTCTGCTTCGGCGAGTTCAGGGAAGTCAGCCACGTCCAAAACTTTAACACGCTGATTTGCTGCAACAGATAATGATGTAGGAGCCGTGAATCTGAAGTTATAGAAATAGCGGTTTCCGATTCTCCGGTGCGTGCCTTGGCAGGTCAAGTAAGCTGTCCCTGTAGCAGTCGTTACGAGAACACTCACGGGCATTTGACGAAATTCTTGAATGTCATTTGTAATCGCTCCCAAAATTTGTTCGTAATCCTTCGCCATCAACACTTTCCGAGGTTTCATGCCAAGTGCAAGCTCGGAAGCATTTTTCACGCGTGGGAGGTTGCGGTACTCTTGTACATCGTCTGGTTTCCACATTGGACGTTCTCCCTCTGCGATAAAGCCACCGCCCACGAAAACACTTTGCGAACTGTTCGTAATAAAGTAAAGCCCCGTGGGTTCGAGGGAAATAGCAGCCGTGGCGTCTGTCGAAACCCATATCATGCTGTTAGGGTCGGCGGGGTTTTGACAACCTACAACAAAGCCAGGGTAAGCAGTTTCTCCAACCGCTGCCGTATAGGCGAGCTCAGGGAAGTCTGCCACGTCAACGAGTTTTGTTTTTCCGATAGGGAAAGGGTTTTGCGTGGTCGTGCTTGTATTGCGATAAGTTAAGCGGTAGAAATAAACACCCCCAGTTTGATACCGCCGAATCGTGATAGGTTGACCAGCTACAAGAGTAACAGTCATTGTTTTTTCATCTTCGATGTCCATGGACGAACCATTGATGGCATCGGTGAAAGTTTGTGCCAGTTTGGGTGAAACACCGTCCGTAGACCAATCTGAGAGTTGTTGTTGGACTTGCGGTGTCAATTGTCGGAAAACAGGAACATCTCCTACATCGTGAATCGCTCGAGTTGCCACTGACCAAAGCGTCGCGCCTGGCGCGAGTGTCGCCCCTGTCATCCCTGAGATGAAAAAAATCCCTTGTGGCGTGATGTTAAAGCCAGTGCCACCTACGACACCCCCAAGGACATTCGTCCCGTAAAGGCGCGCTGGAGATAGCATCTCACGAGAAAAGCTCAAGCTCGTAATTTCAGGAAACTCTTCTGGAGTGCCAAGTAATAGTTCCGCTTGTGGAAACGTGAGCGTCACAGAGCTTAGGTTTTTAAATTCAATGAAATATTTGTGGATTTTGCCACAGCGATACGCGAGAATACGCCAACTTAACTCGAAACCAAAGAAAGTTTCCTTCTTCCGGATGTCCTTTATTTGGTGAAAGTCGTTCCCGTTCAGCTCCAACACTTGTTTCCAAGCCGAAGCTTTCTCAAGCTGTCCATCTTGGAACAAGGGGAGTAAATCTTGTGTTTGGGTCATTTTTTTCCTTTCTTTAAATAAGAAAAAAGGAGTGAAGCGAGTAGTTCGCTCACCCCTTATTGATGTGTTTCTTTTAAGTAGCCCTATACTCTACGCCAAGGGAGTTACACCAACCAGTGTGGCTGGGTCTCCGATGGGTGTCGGAGTAACTACGGGCGGTTTAGGGTGTAGGTACTACTGTACCAGTCAGTGCGAAACCTGAGTGAAGGATTGACGCAGATGTGTAGTACACTGCGTTGAGCACCACGTTCACTTTACGTCCACGAGCTGTTGACTCGAGACCGATTTCTTCAGGATAAACTGGGTTCAAAACTAGCGCGCGACGGTCGAATACGATTCCGAGAATCTTCGAGCCATCCGTTGATACTGTTGCCCATGATGGTACGTTGTAGACGTAGTCGCCAGTTGCGAAGTCCATGCGGACAGGGACGCGAACGTGAACACCTGCTTCGATGATGTCTCCGACTTGGAAATTCTCAGGAGAGAGGAAACCTTGGTCGAAGTCCGCTTGTACAACTGTGTGGTTTGCAGTTACTTCTGCCATCGTTGTGAAGTAGTTGATGCGTTTCACAGCGAGGTCAGTTTGAACTGGGTCAAGATGGAAACGGTTAGAGAAGAAGTCTACTCCAAGCAAGGCGTGCGTTTTGTTAGTGAGAATGAAGCGGAGGTTAGCGCGGTTCGCTTGAAGCATCGCACCTTTTTTGTTCATATCTCCCAAGAGGATTGCACGAGCGTTGTTGTAGTCACGTGACGCTTCTGTTTCCATTTGAGCTGAGTGAGCCAAAAGAGCTGTCTGGAACTCAGCAGGAGTTGCCGCCACTCCGAGGTCGATTGATGGGATTGCTCCAGAGTCAACCAAACCTACGAGGAGGTCTTTTGTTTTTTCAAGCATTTGGTTGTTAAAGTCGTTGTAAAGCGCTTGAACTGCTTCTACAACATACATGTTCATCTCCGCTGGAGAGTTGAAGATTTTAGAGTAGCGGAGAGAATGGATGGTTGTGTCGTTCTGATAATCGAGACGAGCGGTATGCACGGTCTGAAGGAGTTCAGGCGCGCGGTCGCGGAACATGCGTTGGATGGCTTTATCGCTGTCATAAGCGTAACCTTCCGTGACATCGATGATGTTCTCTACGATGACCGCCCCATTTGCCACAGCTTCCGTTTGTGTTATCGGCAAGTTTTTTATCTTGCCTTCTAACCCTTTAAAGGTTAGACCAGCTTAAATTTTAGTGTGTTTGATTTGAGCTTCATACTTGCAAGGTAATCCGCAATATTGGCGTTTAAAGAAAGTTTTCTTCTTTTCGCCTTTTTTCCTTTTGTATTCTTTAGAACAATTTACGCATTCGCTTATGTCCGTCGTGTCCCAATTTTCTGTTTTTTCCGAGCCTTTTGCTGAGGCAGAGCATTTATTGGAACAGTAGAGCCTTTTTCCAAACCGTCTTATGGTTATATTCTTTGGTTTCTTGAATTCTTTGTGGCACCAAATGCACTCTTTTCTATAATTCTCATTATCCGTTGATTGAAAGACGTTTTGGCAAGCCTTGGAACAAGTGTTCACTTTTTTATAAGAGTGCCTTGATTGCCTTGGTCTCAAAGTTATTTCTCTGTTGCAAACTTTGCAACATCTGACTTCGTAATCGCTCTCGGTGGCTTTTTGCGCGCACTTATGAGAGCAAAATGAGACTTGTTTTTTGAAAACAATTTTTGTTTCAGAAAAGACTTTGCCACAATGATAGCAACTCACTCTACATCCTTTTGCTTCTTCATTCCTTTTATTAAAGTGGTGTTTCTTGGTGTTCAGAGAAGGCGTAATCCATTGTAAGTTTTCCGCTCGGTTGTCTGTTTTGTTGTCGTTGATATGGTCAATGATGGCGTTTTTGAAATGACCGTCGACAAAAGCTAGTGCTACTAAGCGGTGCACTCGTTTGTCTGAGGCTTTCTTCTTATAGCCACACTTCAGATAAACCATTTTATATCCATTTTGTTCCCATTGATTGCATAGTTCTTTTGAGCCTACGTCCCTAACATTCCCCAGATTTGACACTTCGTATTTCTCGTATTGAGGAATAACTTTCCATTTTTCTTCTACCATTTTTTCCTCCTTTCCATTGCGTTTTTTGTCACACACCCTGCGCTCTCGTGGGTCTGTTATATTCTCTTTCGAGGTTCAAGACCTAAGCGTTGCACGTGGTATCGCCTTTTAAAACGAACCTTCCGTTCTGATTGCCATTTTAAAAGCTTCTCAGTTTTTTAGCGCAGTGATAATCCTGTAAACAGGACGGCTAAAGCTTTAACCAATAAATTCACTCAATGGCGATACATTGAGGTTAGTGTTGAAAAGTATTTTGGCAACCAAATTCATAGCAGTCTCATGCCACGTGTTCTGCAATTCTTTCGGAAGATTCAAAATTGCGTGTCCAATTTGGGGGAAGTTTTCAAGTCCAGAATCCGCAATCGGGAGTGAGAGAAGTCCTGATTCTTGACGTACTGTATTCAAGAATGTAGATTGTTTCATCTCGTGTTTACCGATTTGAAGCGTGTTATTCTTTGACATATCTGTCTCCTTGCAACTGCTTTTGCAGGTGCACTAAAGCCTTTTAAGGTGGTTGCTTAGCACCTAAGAGTATCTGGGGGGAGCGAACCCCCAGAACCCGAACTAGGCACTATTTTTTAATCAGCTTGAGGAATTCAGCTACTTCGCCTTGGGCGTCGTGCTTTTCGTTTTCCTTTTTAGCAGGGTCGATGTATTCGATTTTACGCTGCCCGTTAAGGTTGCGTAAGGTTTGGCTATTTTCTTTGTGACGTTTTAGGTCTTCACGGTGCGTGAAAACTTCGAGGTTGATTTGTCGTGAAAACTCTTTCATCGCATTTTCAAGGTCGATGATTTTATCGTTCAACGGTTGAGCGTATGAAACCTTCATATTTTCTGTAACCGCCAACGCTTCTAATTTGGCTACGGTGCGATGTGTCAAGTCATCGAAACTTTTGTCTGTTAAAATCTCAGGGATTTCTAGGTTGTTAAAATTCATATTATCGCACCCCCAATTCTTTCAAGAAGTCTTCGACTTCGTTTTCGTGGTTTGATTTGACCGTTTTCCCTTGAGCTTTGACAATCAACTCAAGTTCTTCAATCATGCGCTCTTGTTCTTCAATTTCTTTCGAGAATTTCTCCACACCTTCGTGAAACTCAGCAAAGGTTGTGAAATACATTCTCAATTCGTTTTGGAATTTTGAGCCCAGTGTGATTTTAAGGTCAGAAATGACTTCGGGTGCTACTTCGTCTCCAGCCATAGAGAGGTGGTCATCCACCGCGTCCAAGGCTTCCAAGATTTTGTTCATGTATTTTTCCATCGTTAAATGTAGTTCTCCCATCTGTAAAGGGGGTGTCCCACCTTACCATAATATAGAATGATTGAGTTGAGAATGCGTTCATAACGTTTAGCGAGGAGTTTGTAACTCGTATCTTTCTTCGTGATAAAAAGGTTCGCATTCTTAACGATTTTGTCGAGGCAATCTTGTGCCAAAAGTTGGTCATTTTTGGAAGCGTTAGGTAGAGCTTCTTCAATCTCTGGTGTAACTTCACTCGAAATGAGTGATTGTGTTTTCAAGTAGTAGTCTAAGACGCTCTTTTCCAACACTTCTTCGTTGCTTACCAACCTGTTCCCCAAGTTTTCATCATGTTAGCGTGTTCGCCTGAGCCGATTTGTCCTGCCCAAGTTTGTTCGCCAAGTGCTTTAGCCTCTGTTGTGTCTTCCTCGGCTTCTTGTTTGTCTGAAGGCGAAGTTACTGCGTTGCTTTCCCAGACGAGTTCTGATTCGTCGACTTTGTGGTCGTTGCCATCTACCACTGGGTTATTAGCATCCATAGAGAGTGTAGCTGTCGTCACTTCTTCAGGCTCAGAGTAGATTTCTTTGCCGTCATGTGGTTGTGGGTCTACACCTGAGACACTCGCTTCCGTTTCAACACCGTAAGTTTTTTCAGTCACGTTGTTGTCTTCCGTTTGGTCGAGTTCACGTTCAACTTTTTCTACTTCTGACATTGTAGTCTCCTCGTGCTTTGAGCACGTCCAAAGCCTTTTAAGGTGGTTGCTTAGCACCTACAAGCGCCCAAGGGAATCGAACCCTCGGCTAAACCATGCACTTCGCCACATTCCAAAGGGCGCACTTCACACATTCCTACAGAAGGTGTTTCGTGAACGCGCTGGAAGGTGCTCCGTGACCACATTTGGCGCTTACAAAATGTTCAATTGGTATGTCCCAAATCTTTTAAGGTGGATAATGGATTGCACCTAAAGTTTTATTTCTTTTTCGATTCCGCGAAATAGAATTGATTTGCTGAGACGAGACAACGCTCGCGTTTTGTCCCGTCTTGAGCCGTCCACTGGTCAACCACCAAACGCCCTGTAACACCGATGCGTGAGCCGACTTGTGTGTGCTTGTCGATGCGTTCCGCAACGTCTTCATAGAAACGTACTGTTACGAAGTCTACTTTGTTGTTTTTGCCGTTAAGCGCAACTTGCAAGTTTAAAATCTTCGTTCCTTTATCCGAGACGAACATCTCGTTTTTAAAGGAAATGTTTCCGATAATGTTTACACTATTCATGCTTCATTCCTATCAAGGCATTTTTTTGGTGGATACCTAGCACCTACGAGTACTCAGGAGAATCGAACCCCTGCTCTGCTCCAAGCGTACCCGATATAAAAATTCTAGAATCTAGGGTGCTTTTTGTGTGAATCCCAGCACTTTTTTTTAAAGATTTGAAAAAAGTGATTGCTGTTTTCCGAGTAGTTAGGCGCAACCTCCTGTAACACTTTTTTCCAAAATTAACGTACGATGAATTTCTCTAAAAATTTATTAAGTTTCGCTTCGGCTTTAACGCCTTTAGATTTCCAAGAATAACAACTTTTGTTTTTTGAATGCTCTTTGGTTTGGAAAAATCTATAAAAGAGTTCTTCATTCATTGGGACGTAATCCGTGTAACGAGTTACACAATCATTGCTCTGGCATTTGCTTTTGCACCCGCACCTTGTTTGCTGCACAACTCTTTTTTCTGCCAGGTTTGCCACCCTCAAAATTTCTTTTGCGTTTTGTTTCGTAATAGCGACAAATTCTTCGCCATTAGAAAAGACTTTCCCTTTGTGTTTTTCACAAAAGCGTTCCATTACGTTGTGGACTGAGGCGTTATCTCTTGACAACTCATCAAGTTCTTTAATAAGTTGCAATGATTCATCTCTTAACTCATTAGATATGGCAAGCTCGATTCCCATTTCTTGAAGCTTTTGCTTTGCTTCTTGAAGCTCTTGCTCCGCTCCTTGAAGCTTTTGCTCCGCTTCTTGTTTAAGGTGCTTTATGATGTTTAGTTGTTGAGATTGTCTTCTGACGACTTCTTTCAACTTTTCAATAATAAGGTTGGCGGTCATTTTTTTATTACTCATGTTATTCCTTTCAGAATGAGTTTGGTCACTCCCCTCGCATGAGGATATTGATTAAGGTGTTCGCAAAAGGCTCCCATTGGCTTGTACGTTTGCTTAGTCGTTTCTTCCAATAAAGTTTGCCTTCGATTTTAACAATCAAGCCAGCGCGGTTCATCGTTTGAACGATTTTATGGTAATTTGGTTTTTCAAAACCAAGAATCTCGCAACGTTCTTTTGTAGTTTGGACTTCAAAACTTTCGATGTAGTCGGATGGGGAAGGAGTATTGTTCACTTCTGCCATGTCTTTAGTGACGCCGTTCATGATTTCCAATTTTGTGACACGAACTTCGAGACTGTCAATGCGCTTCGCCTGCTCATCAATTTTCTTCGTTTGTTTATCGACTTTGACGTCTAAATCATCAATTCGTGCAAAGAGCTTGCGCATAAGGTCAAGCTCGTCTTGCTTTTTAGGTTGGTTATTTTTATTCATAGTTTTTTCTTTCTTTTCTTAAAATATTATAAGGTCTTGAGGGTTGTTTAGCCACCCTCGTTGCTTTGTGCTCATGGTATTGCAACCACTTGTTGTTTATTTTTAATCATTACTAAAACCTTTTCGGATTTTTTTTATACTCGGCGCTTTGGATTTTTTGCATTCTCCGAGTACCACGTTCACCCATAACCCCATTGTCTATTTCTTCAACATTACTTTAGGGGAGAGGGTTAGGTTTTCGCCTCGTGGTTTTGACTACTTAACTATGATAACATAGTTAAGGGAGAGTGTCAACTCATATCTTTTAAATGATTGACCTGTTCGTTGGTTCTTTTAAATAGCGGTGTTGAATACACACATCGCAATACTTGGGTGCTCCTTTTTCAGAGGTCAAAGTGTAAAATTCACTTATTTCTTTTTCACAAACGATACAAGAGACGGTGTTGCTCATCGCTCGTCTGGGGTAAACGCTCCTAAAGTCCTTAGCACCTGTCCAAGTTCTCGGATAAACCCCATGTTCAAGTGCGTGGAGCACACGTGCGTTTGACATTTGGTTGATTCGTCTCATCAGCATTCTTCTGCTCTTGGAACCGTCAATGGAAATACCATCGTCAACGGCAAAGCGATAAAGGAAGTATTTATTGACCACTGAAGGTCGGGTCTTGTAGTCGTTTTCTTTTGAGTAAAATCTCGATGTAATTGGTAAACCTTCGTGTTTAAATAGCATGTCATATGTCTCCGTTTCCATTATTCCTTACACTAGCTAAACCCTCACGAGCCTAAGGCAAGGAGGGTTAACAAAGTGTGTTAATGAATAATAAATAAGTTGAATAATACCATTGCGCAAACCACTAAGACACCTAGTACCGTGAAAGTGATGAATGATATTACAATGCGTTCAAACAAGCCTTGAGACTTGAACAGTTGGGGCACTACGATGAAACATAGCATCGCAACAATAGCTAGCACCCCTAAAAACAAAACTTCCATTACTTTTCCTCCTTGTAAAATTCTCTCCCGCACCTCTTGCATATCCTTGTCTCGTAAATACTCTTCCAATGGTGCCCGAACAGGAAACAAAATATTTTAACCATTACTTTTCCTCGACTACGTACCCATCATACCATGCTCTGGCAAACAGTTCTTCGTGGTCTATATTATTGCACCACTTATAGATTTTTTCATCGCCAGTCGGCACAACCTTGACTTCTATCGAACTATGATCAAAGTAATCACTTATGGCTTCATTCATAGCTAAGAACATTGACCCTCTTTTTCTTTGCTTTTGTTTTTCGATATAATCCGCCATAAACTGCGGAATTGCTGCCTTTTCGACTGGTTGCCAGTCTTTGAAATACTCAACAATTTCATCATAATTATCGCTGTTCAAATTCATGTATTTTTCTTCAAATTTTGTCATCTTCTTTCACCTTCTTATTGTGCAGTGGTTCTTCATACTCAATTTCTTCTGAGAGTACTTTCATCAATTCTTCCAAGTTGTTTGCATCTCGTCCGATTAGCGAAGACACATTAGCATTCATTAAGTCCTCATTATAAGCCTTCACAAATTGCACCGCCTTATATTTTTCGATGAACACAAAGGTGGTCAAGTATTTTGAAAAACTCATTGTGAATGGCTCTAAAATGTTGATGTGAACTTGGTACATAATCGTCTTTTTATTAAGGCTCTTCACAGGTGTAATGCCTGCTGAGCCATGTCGTTTAGTGAGTAATTTCACTTGTGTTTCCTTTCAACTTTTCGATTCCAGTGTCACGATTGCTGGTAAGAGTCTCAGGTTGAATCATTTCACTCGGCTCGATTTTATAAAAGCCAGTTGGTTTTAAATCGTTTAAATCAGTGTTTTCAGGCAAAAGTTCGGTGCTGTCAGGACTATTAGTATGATTAATATTTACATCAATACTTTTTACAACTCGATTGATGTTTTTTTCGTCAAATTTTGTCATCTTCTTCTACCTCATCAATCCTTCGTAAACAATGTGGAGACTGCACCAACACCAAATGCAATAAGAATTGCATAAAGCACGACTGCTAAGGCTGTTTCAGTCATTTTCTACCTCCTCATAATCCTCGATTAAGTCAAGAATAGGCTGAGAACGGTATACTGCCGACTCTGTAACTAAATCGCTAATTTCTCTCAAAAAGTCAAGCTGGTCTTTGTCTACTTCAAGCACGACTTTCGTTGAATCATTATATCCTTGAACAATAAGTCTCACTTTCATTCCTCTACCTCCACCTCCACCAGCTCAATCAGCGGGTTAATCCACTCACGTTCGATTTCTTCTGAACTATACAGGTCGTCATCGAGAGTGCATTTATAAAACGCACCCTCTAACAGTTCAGCAAGTTCTGCTTTTGTAAATTCGGTTTTAGCAATTACCGTGTGACCAGGTAAGTCGTCGAAAGCCCAGCTGCCATCATCAGCAAACTTTAAAAAGTTTCCTTCGTCATTAGCCAAGTATGCAAGATACCGCTTTTCCTCAACTTCGTACCCATCATACCATGCTCTGAAAAACGTTTCTTCATTATCCCACATAATCCAATCCGCGAAGTCTTCTCCGTATTGACCATGTACGCCCTTGTAAACAATGTAAGATGGACGCACGTTATGGTCTTTATTGTTCTTGATTAGGGTTGCCACGTATTTCGGGACTTTAACTTTCTTCATTTTGCGTTTCCTTTCAATTTCTCATTCGTTGACCATGTATTCAAAATTATTTCAGTTTTCAAATATTCTTTTGTTGGTTCTTTGTCAGTCATTATTTCTCCATTTATTCTTAATATAGTAAATCGTAGGGATAGAACATCCGTATTGCCCAGCTAGTTTTACGGCTGAGTCTCCGTGTTCCATTCGTAGTTTAATTTGGTCTTTGTCTTTAGGTTTAAGTTTCACGTACTTCTTTGGAAAGTCCAGCGTGATGGGTTTTGGCTCGTCCTCGAATATCACTTCTGGGTTACGGACGTAGTCGATGAACATATCGAGATTATTCCTAAACTCTCTATTCTTCATCAAAACCGCGTCTGCGCCCAAAGTTTCCATTGGATATTTACGCACCACCGTACAGACCAAGTAACAAGTCTTATAGCTCAACCGCATCTTATTGAACATCTCCTCTAGTGTGATGTCGGGTTTGGTAAGATGGGTCGAGAGCTTGTAAGCGTGGTTACGTGCGTAAGCGATGCGTGCGTTTAGGGTTTTGCTCATTTGAGTAGTCCTCCCGCAATTTCCGCACTCGAACTATAATTAAGTTCGTATGCCTTTTGCACCGCTTGTGCTTCGTATTGGTCTAAAAGTTGAGTATAATCTTTTCCTTCACGTTTCGCGAGCTCGTCTAATTGGCTAAACTCTCCCAAAAATTCCCATTGGAGTTGAAAAGTTTCTTTTAATTTCTGTCCTGCTTCCTCCGTTTTCCCTTCTTTTTGAAGCTGTTGATAGCCTCCGTAATTTGATACAAATTCTCTTGCCGTTTTTGCCGTTTGCTCCGCTCTCAAGCGTTCCGTGTTATTTCTAAAACCAAGATACCCGTTGTTGTAAGAGATGCCGAGGACGAGTGCGCCCGCGAGTGTCGTTGTTGCCAAGAATGTACCTAATTTCATTTGAATGTCTCCGTTGTTTAAATTTAGTGGTCAAGAATGAGTGCTGTTTTCCGAGTAGTTAGGCGCAACCTCCTGTCTCGTTCTTGACTATAAAGATATTATAAATTATTTAGGAAAAAATGTCAAGCATAAACTTTCATTTTTCCATTCAACTCACTCACAAGGAATCGAACCTTGACAAGTCGCCAGAAAGTGAACACCTCGCTCGTGACTACTAAACACGAACGTGGAAAGGAGTTTGCCTAGGTTGTTTGGGCAACCTACTCGCTTGCAAGGAATCGAACCTTGAGCCATGCTCCCTGAGCCAAGCGAACCGTAAAATAAAAATATGAGAGGTTAAGGGGGAATGTTCAGAACCCCCTATAAGCGTTGAGGGAATCGAACCCTCACTAACGACCATCACACTTACACGAAACTTAATATCCGCCGTAAGAAAATGTTCCCCATGCTTTAAGCAAGGCGTGGACACTTCCTCCAAATCGTCCGTTGACCTGTTGGTTGACGAAAGCCTGGTGGCTTGCAGGTGTATCGTAACCCGCGTAACCTGCACCTGTTTGACCGAAGCCAGCTCCTTCGATGCGATGGATGACGTAGATTGCCTCAGGAGTAGTGAGGGTGTCAATCAAGGCGTCAAGACCATTCGCATGATAAGATTGACCATTAGAGTGGCCAGGGATACCGAGCAAACCGTTGATGACAGCTTGTGCATTTCCTGTTGGGCTTTCCACCAACAAACCGTTACCATCGAACTCCAATCCCCCGCTTGGTGTAGGAGTTACTTCTGGTTGAGGTGTTGGTGCGGGTGCTTCTACCACTGGTGCAGGTGTTTCAAACCTTTGAGCTTCTGCCACGGGTGCTTGCGCTTGTGGTTCTGCTCCAAGATTCGCTTCATCGTAGTTCAACGTTTCGCCTGCGTAAATCCAATTCACATCTGCGATGTTATTGTCTTGAGCGAGCTTGTTCATGTCGACACCCAAATTTAATGCGATGAATGACAACGTGTCTCCAGATTGAATGGTGTATGTGTTTGCTGAAGCTGTTGAAGCAACGGCAACCATACCCAAAGCAAGTGACGATGCAGCGATAATCTTGTTAAGATTTTTCATGTGTGAACTTTCCTTTTTCGGGACTAAATTTTTCAGAAACTAGGGTTAGCGGATTCAGTGCAAACCTAGTATTATACCTACTCATTTT
>Ga0209737_10001891_pt1 | contig 14757 bp, 16 predicted proteins | sample TergutCu122P3_FD_187284 | JGI IMG/M metagenome (GOLD analysis project Ga0209737, IMG submission 187284) | Cubitermes ugandensis P3 segment gut microbial communities from Kakamega Forest, Kenya - Cu122 P3 (SPAdes) (version 2) | ecosystem: Host-associated > Arthropoda: Insects > Digestive system...
ATAACCTCCAGAAGACCATCTATTCATTTTTTCCTTGTTGGGTAGTTTCAAAGATTTAGAAGAGTTAAGCGAGAGCGTGGCAGTCTCAGTTTGCTGAGCGCTACCCCCCCCTCCCAGTTTATAGTTACGGTGCCCGAACCTTTCATAGAAAAGTTCAATTGAGCCCCAGTAAACACCATTGTAATTATTACCATAATAATAATAACCATTTTACAATAAGCAACATCCCATATATACCCTATCGTATGTCATATGCATGAAAAAATAAGTATAGCGACTAGCATGAACATCAAATAAGCAAACACACCAATAAACCCACTAAAAACCTAACAAAAAGCATTGCAACATTGTATAGAGAAATACACAACATGTTAAACGTAACATTTACCTTTACGTACGGTACAGTCAATAGTCAGAAAAGACAGACTTCATCACCCATCAGACACAAAACCATCACGACCTAACTATCATTTCCAGAAATTATTTCGCTATTTCTATCCATGCAAATAGGATATACCTAAAATAACGAACAAGCACAAACTAAAATGGCGCCTACAACATTATGACACAATATAAATTCGTTAACAAAAATCAAATCCGAAATAACTAACACGAACTCTTTTGAAACAGCTTTTCGGAAAAGTACATATTATGGTTTACCCTCCGAAAGCATGGCACTAATTAAAACGTTAGTATCAAATACTACTCGAACCATTTACAATTCAGCTTTATCTTCTTCTGCTCGGTAGGCATCTATTTCTTGCTGAATTTCTGCCTCAGATAGCTTCAAGTTTTTTTTATCTATCAGGGCAAATATTTCACCCCATTTTTTCTCTAAATCAGTGGGGGCAATTTTTTCTATGATAATTTGGTCATCTTTTCCATAAACTAATAGTTTAGTTTTTGGGGTTATGTCTAGTTTTTCTCGTAACGCTTGGGGAATAGCAACTTGACCTTTAGTATTTACTGTTGTTACTTTTTTTGTTGGCCTTTCCTGCGTTTGAGTCATATACATCATCAATAAAATAGTTGTTTGTATCTTTATAAAATCTTTATCTCTACAACAGACAATAGTATGATAGCAAAAAATGTGGGTTAAAACAACCGTAAGGTCTCTTTCTTTAAGGATCGTGTTGGAAACCTGTAATTATTTGTTTGATCTAGTTAGTAGGTGTTTTGTTGTTTTGTCTGCGTACTGCCTGAGTCTAATCGTATTGAGTGTAGATGGGCTAATTTGAAACGTGTTTTGCCTGATTTAATATCTATATTTGAAACTTTGGAAGGAGCTGTGTATACCCAGTTTGGAGAGTAAATTCTTAAACTATTCTGCTATAACAATCGTATGTACAAAGAATTAACGCTCTTACAATCTTTTTACAATACTCTCAAACCCTAAATACATAACAACACCCTACAAGTGAGGGAGGGTTTAAAAGATTAAATGCCTCTTCAACAATAAAATAATCATTACTAAAGGAGTCCACTTATGTCTGCTTTCCAAACAGTTCGCGGAATGCGAGATTTACTTAACGAAGAAGCAAAAACATTCACACACGTTATAACTAAAGCTAGAGAGACGGCACTACTTTTTGGGTTCAAAGAAGCCATTACACCTCATGTTGAGCCCTTAGAACTATTAAGTGCTAAATCAGGAGAAGAAATACGCCAAAGAATGTTCATATTCAAAGACCTAGGAGGTCGACAAGTTGCCCTACGCCCAGAATTTACCGCATCCATAGCACGCTTAGCTACAACAAATCTAAAAACAGAACCTAAACCACTAAAACTATTCTCCACAGGCACTGTCTACAGATATGACGAACCTCAAAGAGGCAGATATAGAGAATTTTGGCAATCAAACTTTGAATTAATAGGCTCAAACAAACCAGAAGCCGACACCGAAATTATCCTACTTACCAACAAATTCCTACAAACCCTACACCTACAAGGATACGCATTTAAAATTGGCCACATAGGCATCATCCGCAGCATCCTAAACCAAGACGGGATAGATGAAAAAACCCAAAACGCAATACTACAACGCATGGATAAAAAAGAATACGAAGAGGCACTCAAACTTATCAACTCAGAAAAATGCCGCCACACCCTACAATGCTTAATTAACATTAAAGGTAAAAATTGGCAAGACACCCTTACACAAATTAACGCTTTAGCATCAGATTATGAGAAAGCTAAAGAGGCAACAAAAAACCTATCAGAAGTGCTCACTTTAGTTACTTCAAGCACAGAAATTTCTTTAACTGTGGAACCCGCTTTCGCACGAGGACTAGAATATTACACAGGGTTAATTTTTGAAGTCTACATTCCCCAACTGGAAATTGCCCTTGGAGGCGGAGGAAGATACGACCGATTAATTGAAGCCTTTGGCGGCGAACCAACCCCTGCAGTTGGTTGCGCTCATGGCATAGACCGAATAGTAATTGCCCTACAAACCCAAAACACAGCAGCCACAGCCATTGATGAAAAAAAGGTTGTGGTAATTCCAATTACTGAAGCAGTAAAAACTGAGGCTTTAAAAATTGCCCAGTCCTTACGAGATCAAGGGGTTTCTACCGAGTTTGAACTTATGGGACGCAAAATGGGCAAAGCTCTAGAGGACGCAGACAAACGCAACCTTGACTACGCCATAATTATTGGAGAACGAGAACTTGAAGAAAACACCGCAGTCATCAAAGATCTTAAAAAACGCGAACAAACAACCGTTGCAATAGCAAACTTGATTGAAAAAATCAAAAACTAAACTAAAGAATGATCTAAATGGAACAAAAAATGACTATGGTGGCATACACCCTTATCGGCATAGGGCTGTCAACGTTTACGTATCTTATTTCACAGTTTTGCATAAATCCTTCACGTGGGAGTCTGAGCTTACGATTGGGTATGATAATACTGGGTGTTATTTTGATTGTCGCAGGCTTTATAATACAGAAGAAATATGTAAAATCAGATAAAGGCTTCTTGTTATCAATCTCAACCACTAGAAGTAATTTCTGTGCAGACTGAGGAACTCCAATCACACCCGAAGCCAAATTTTGCACTCACTGCGGAAAACAAATATAGGATGACATAAGACACCATTATAGAACTCATGTTTTACGCTTCAAACCGACAAAAACAAAACAAATACAGCCAGTTGTTCATACAAATTGCCCTACTTTACCTTTTCTACACAGCCTACCCTTGATAGTAAGAGGTTTTCTGAGGCTGCCCATACCCTGTGATTTGTGCAGTTAAGGTCATAATATTAAAAGTTCTTTGGCATAGTTTGTTATTTCCAGCCTTTTTGTTGTTTTATTTGTTCATACGCTTTTTGTATCTCATCAAACCGCTCTGTTGCTACTTTTTTAACTTCGTCGCCTTTTGTTGAAAAGGTGTCAGGGTGCCATTCTTTAACAAGTCGCCTATAAGCGTCTTTAACTTCGGATTCTGAGGCGTACTCACTTACGCCCAATATTTTATAGGGATCCTTTTCGCCAAGCCCTGTGTTTGCATTATTAGTAGGTCCATAGCTATTTTGTCCTTGTTCTTGCCATCTTTGTTCATAGGTCCAACGTCTCTGCCCGTTCTGTCGCATATACTCTGCATAAGCAGCTCTGGCCTTTTGTTTTTCACGCAATCTATATAGTCGATACGTAAAGTAAACAAGCCCAAAGATCACAAGAAGTGACAATATAGTATTGGTAAGCCAGCCTAATACACCAGATCGGTAAAGAATAACGCCCAATATGAGCAAAACAATTAAACCACAACAGGCGCAACAAGTGCTATCTTGATTAAACGAAACTTTAACCCCTTGTGTTTGTGTCATGACTTTTACCTCTGAAACAATAGCAACAGTATTCCTACTGCAAACAATATCCCACTAATAAATCGAAGAAGGTTATTACTTTTTCTTATATTAAATAATTGGGTAAATCCATCAATTAAGAGGGGCAAACAGATGAGTCCCAACACAAACATAGGTACAAAGAGGTCTAACCATAAGAGCATAACCGCTAAACCCGCACCAATAACCAAACCAGTACATCTAGCACAAAGAAAACTGGTATAATTCCCAATTTTTATACAACGCTCCTCTATACGATGACAAAAAAACGCTAAACCAAACCGTTTACCCTTAAAGTCAACAAATAAAACAGGACCAACTCTGGGCAACCATGAAAATTTAAAGGATACTAACCGCCGTTTTTCTTGCGCCCTTTGCTCCAAAGACAACCACACAATTAGAACTTCTATAAAGGGATAAAGTTTTTATAATTTTTGCCAAAAAAATAAAGAATACAAAGATTGGAGTTAAGCATTTCATGGAGAACTGATTTGATTATTAGTTTGCAACTGGTTATCGACTGAATTGAGCATTGCAAACCATGGAAAAAGCGTTAAAAGGGGTTGCAATGTAAAATAAGAATACATCACAAAACAGTTAAGATAACTATCTAAGAGAATAATGACTTGATACCATCTGAAAACAAGAGAGCAATGTTATAAATGGTTTAATTTATATAAGCGGAAAGGCAATCTGATAAAATGCCATAAGGAGCCATTGTAATGAGTTCTGATAACGTTGATTATATGTTTGAAAGCAATCGAATTGCGTGGAATCAAGCATTAGAATATCACAAAAAGGCAAGAAGGAATTCCTTGCAAATTGGGTTTGAAAAGCCTGATTTTACAACTTTAAATAGAGATTGTGACAAGGTCTTACTTGACAAATTGGGCAAAATAGATTTTAACGGTAAAAATATATCACAAATACCCTGCAATAATGGCAGAGAATTGTTATCACTTATGAAGTTGGGGGCAAAAGAAGCGATAGGGTTTGACATCTCTGATACCGCTATTTTAGAAGCTAAACAACTCGCTGAAATATCAAAATTAAACGCAAAATTTGTACGAACAAACATCCTGAAAATTGGGGACCACTATGCGGATTATTTTGATTTTATCTACATTTCGGAGGGTTCGCTTCAATGGTTTCCCGATTTGAAGAATTATTTTAACGTAATTTCAAAACTGTTAAAGAAAAACGGTCAAATATTAATTTTTGAGATACACCCCTTTGCTTATTTCTTTGAGAATGGCTTTGATTTTAAAAAACAAAACTTTGATAAGCTAACGTCTTATTTCAAGAAAGGGCCATATAATTATGCAACGGGACTGGATTATATTGGAGGAGTAAAATATGAGGCACAAGAGTGTTTTTGGTTTATGCACAAACTATCTGATATTATAAAGGCCATACTTCAAGTCGGCATCGAGATACAAGAATTTGAGGAATACAATTTAGAAATGGCAAATAACCAAACAGCAAAGCTTAAGGGATTTCCGCTAAGTTACCTCCTTATTGGAAAAAAGAAATAAACAACACTTCAAAGCAAACTCAAACTCGCTCAAAACAGACAGCAGGTATCAACAGTTAAACAATAAGAGAAACGTTGTTGGGTAAACTGAATGCTGTTGTAAACGGTTAGGCGGTTTGTGGTTTAGAGTCGTTTTATGTAGCGGTTTACTTCCCATTCGCTTACTTGGAGGCGGTAGGCGTCCCATTCGCGGCGTTTTTCGTTTAAAAAGTTTTCAAAGGCTGTTTCGCCCAGAGTTTCTTTCATAAGGTCGCTTGTTTCAAATTCGTCTAGGGCTTCTTTTAGGGATTCAGGTAAGGAGACGATACCGCGTGCTTTACGTTCTTCATAGCTCATGTGGTAAACGTTTAGTTCCACAGGTTCTCCGGGGTCAATTTTGTTTTTAATTCCGTCAAGGCCTGTGGCTAAGAGTACGGCAAATTGTAGATAGGGATTGCCGGCGCCGTCGGGGCAGCGGATTTCGCATCTTGCAGCACTTTTTCTTCCGCCAAAGTTGGGTACACGTATTAGGGGGCTGCGGTTTTTGTGGGCCCAGGCTAAATATACGGGGGCTTCATATCCAGGGACTAAACGTTTAAAGCTGTTTGGCCAGCTGTTAAGAACGGCGCACATTTTGCGTCCGTGGGTGAGTTGGCCGCCGATAAAGTTGCGGGCAATTTCTGAGAGGTAGCCGTGTTCGGCGTTTTCTGAGTAGAACAGGTTTGTTGTGCCGTCAAGGCTCCAGAGGCTTTGGTGGGTGTGCATGCCGCTGCCGTTTATGCCTTGGAAGGGTTTAGGCATGTAGGTTACAACGTATCCTGCTCTTGCGGCTACGACTTTTCCACACATTTTCAAAGTGATGGCTCTGTCGGCTGTTTCTAGGGCTTCTCCGTATCGGAAGTCGATTTCGTTTTGTCCTAAGGCGCTTTCGTGGTGGCTGATTTCTATGTCTATGCCAAAGGTTTCTGCGGTGTCAGCGATTTCGCGTCTTAAATCGTCTGTGAGGTCTCCGGGGTGGAAGTCAAAGTAGCCAGATAAGTCGATTGGTGTGGGTAAGCCGCCGTTTTCAGCTTCTTTTACGATGAAGAATTCAAGTTCGGGGGCACAGATGTATTTGTATCCTGCGTGGTTGGCTTTTTCGATGGTTTTTTCTAGGATGTAGCGGGGGTCGGCATCGAAGCGTTCGTTTTGGGGGGTGTATATGTCGCAGAGTAGTCTGCAGGAGGATTTTTCTTTTGCTCTCCAGGGGAGAGTTGCAAAAGTTGTGGGATCAGGGTATAGGGCCATGTCGGATTCTTCGATGGGTCTGCAGCCGGTGATTGAGGATCCGTCAAAGGATTGGCCGTTTTCAAATATGGTTTCAATGTTTTTTGAGTTTACGGCGAGGTTTTTTAGCATGCCGTTTATGTCGGTGAATTGGAGTCTGACAAATTTGATGTCTTCTTCTTGTATGGTTTTTACAACTTTGGTTACATTTTCTTTCCAGGTTGCGTCTTTAAAGTTTTTCATTTAGGGATCTCCTTTGTCAGTTGTTATCTATTTAGAGGTAACGAGAAAGGGTAAACGTGAGTGTATATAAGGTTATTGTTTAAAGTTTTAAATAAATGTGTAATAAAGCAAATTTTAGTCAATAAAATGAAGTAAAAACATAGTTTAAATAATAAAAAAGTGCAATAATTTATATACAATGGGTTTGTTCATTATAAACAATAATACATCAAATACATATCGTTTCCAAATAGTCAAAGTTTATAGTTATACACATCCCCATTAACATCAGCGACATTACCCGAAATCACACCACCCTCCACATTAAACGTACCCCAATTATGATACACCCCACCAGCATTTACAGCCACATTACCCGAAATCACACCATCCAATAACTCAAAACTACCCCCATTAAGATACACCCCACCACCCCATCCTGCAGTGTTACCCGAAATCACACCACCATACATACTAAAAACGCCCCTACTATGTACGCCGCCACCACCAGAACCAATAGAATTACTGCGATACGGATAGGTAGCTGTGTTACCAGAAATCTCACCACCAAACATACTAAACGTTCCACTGTTACACACCCCACCACCAGAAGGAGCCACATTACCAGAAATCACACCACCATACATCTCAAAAATACCATCATTATATACCCCACCACCATTACCCCCACCATACACATCAGCAGCATCATTATTATTAGAAATCTCACCATCATACAGTACAAGCTTACCACCAGAATTAACCCACACCCCCCTACCATAATCACCACTTGCATGAGTAACAACAACCCCATTAAGACGTAACACACCCCCACCCTCAACACCAAGAACCGCATCACCATTAGGACCAAACAACTTGAAAAATCCAACACCACCATTACTTTGCAACGTAACATCCACCCCAACAGGAACCGTAATTGTACCTATAAGAGAAATATCACAATCAAGAACTATAACAACAGACTCACCAAACTGAACACCCGCAATAGCTTTCCTAAGCTCAACCTCACTCTTAACATGAACAGACCCACCAGCATTATTATCCACCAACACATAAACAACTAAACAAGAACAAACCAACAATACAACCAATAACAAGACAATTAATACAATTCTACGAGAAACATGTAACCCAGACTTAAATTCAACACTCACACGAAACCCTTCAAACACGTTAAAACACAGTTTCAAAATATTAAGCTATTGCTTTAACAAAGCTACTACCTTTTCACGAAATAATTTCACACAAGTTTTCCGGTGGTTCAACCATTTTTCGCTCAGTAATCTCTTGCAAAAACTATGAGTCAATACTGGCCGCAACTCATCCAACTGCGCTACAGAGAACAATGCGGCCATGTTAATCTGGATTTCAGTAAAAGTTTATCCTTCATAATTTTCTCCACCTTTCAGTACAAACATAGAATAACAACAAGAGATAAATTATAAAATGCCTTGGCAATTAGGCATGAAATCAGGTACATGTCAGAGGAAAATGAAAAGTGCCAACACTGTCGGCATTTTTAAAAAGAAGGCGTTACAGTGATGATAAACGGTAAGGATTATTTCCAAATATTGGAGCAAGTCAAGAAACAAATACTTAATGCACAATATCGCGCTGTTTTAGGTGCAAACCGTGAACAGATTCTTCTGTACTGGAACATTGGCAAGGTAATTATTGAGAACACAAAATACGGTACAAAATTTGTTGAAACCCTTGCCCGTGACATCAAATCAGAATTTCCAAACGCAAAAGGCTACTCAGCAAGAAATTTAAAGTACATGCGAAAATTTGCAGAACTCATGCTAGATGAGGAAAAAGTGCATACGGTATCGGCACTTTTGACGTGGTCCCATAACAGATACCTGTTTGACAAAACAAGCACCCTTAACGAGTATATGTGGTATGCTACACAAACCATTGAGAATGCTTGGTCGTTGTCTTCGCTTGAATATCATGTCAACAAAAAAACCTATCAACGGCAAGCAGTAGGTGAAAAAGCAACAAACTATAAGGTTATGCTTCCTCAACCACAGAGCAACCTTGCCACTGAAACGCTGAAAAATCCATATATTTTTGATTTTGTGGAGCAACGAGAAGACCTTGTTGAACGGGAAATCGAAAATGAACTCGTCGCCAACATCGCCAAAACGATTATGGAATTAGGGACAGGTTTTGCGTTTGTAGGTAACCAGTATCATTTGGAGGTTAGCGAAAAAGAGTACTATCTTGATCTGCTGTTTTATAACACGAAACTTCATTGTTATGTTGTTATTGAATTAAAAAACACTGAGTTTAAACCGGAGTATGCTGGCAAGTTGAATTTCTATCTTTCAGCGGTTGATGATATGCTTAAGCATAAATCTGATAATCCCTCGATTGGTATTTTGCTCTGTAAAGAGAGGGACAAGTTGACTGTAGAATACGCGTTGCGGGATATAAACAAGCCTATTGGTGTGAGTGAATATAGGCTTTCTGATTTTGTACCGCAAGAGTTGGCAGATACGTTACCGTCAACTAAGGATATTGAAAAGCGGATAAAAGACAAATATAGAATTGAAGCAGACGATATGGAAAATCTGAATGACGAGAAATGACATTGTCAAAACAACAATGTTTTGTCGGTTCTCATAGCTCGTATTGAGAACAACAAGACGCTAAATCATAATTTAGACAGTAAATTCATAAGATACTGTGTCGCATTTTATGGGTCTTGTGGAGTTTGTAACGCAATTGTTAATTTATTGAATACAGGTTCTTAGTGAGTGCCCTGTCAAATAGTGCAAGATTGGAACTGATTAAATATAAAAACAATGAATTAAGAGCAAAAAAACGGTTGAAATTTTAAGGTGTATGCTATATAATATGTACGAGGCGAAAAGCGGTGAAAACAGCTACCAAAAGCAAAACATACAAAACTTTATCATACGTTGTATTATGTATTAAAAAATTCGCCGACGAATTTAACCTATCGTTAATCGAAGCGTATAGATACCTTGAAACTCACGGTGGACTACAGTTTATTATAAATCATTACGAAATAGAACACACCTTAAGCATTAATGAAGCTATAGAAGATATGCAAGCTATTTGCCGCAAAAACGGAGGGTTAATATGAAACTCTACCATGGCTCAAACAGCAAAATAATAAATATAGACCTATCAAAAGCCCGTCCATTCAAAGACTTCGGACGAGGGTTTTATTTAACCGAAATTAAAGAACAAGCACAAAGAATGGCAATCAGGGTTGCCGATAGATTCGGCGGAAGCCCTTATGTAAGCACCTTTGAGTTAAGCGGCAATTTTTTTGATGATAAAACTTTAAACATACTGAAATTTGAAAGCCCAAATAAAGAATGGGCATTATTTGTTATGAACAATAGAGAAAAAAACTTTAGCGATACTGAAAATAAGCTGTATAACGGCGATAATAAGTATGATTTGGTCATTGGCGCGGTTGCAAATGATGATTTAGTGGGTACCTTTGACCTGTTTCAAGACGGCTTTATGAGCATAGATGATGTGGTTAAGCAAATTACATACAAGAATTTAACGAATCAGTATTCCTTTCATTCCAAAAAGGCTATTGCATATTTAAAGGCGGTGGAATAAATGGAAATGACAAAAGAACAGGACTTATTAATACAGCATTTAGCTGTTGCGTTGGCTAATATTCTTGTTGAGGAAGAGAAAAAAACCATAGAACAAGCGTTAAACATAGTGTATAACTCTACTACTTTTAAGAAAATTTGCGAAGTTAAAACAGGTTTATATCGTGAGAGTGCGGGATATAACTATGATATATTGCAAGATGAACTAAAACAGGGTAAATTCGGACAATATGGAAAGTACGAATAGGTAGGAGCGGTGCATAAATAACTGCACTATAGAACGGAATTATACGAGTTTTCAGCAAAAAGAATAACTCATTATTTTTCACAGTTTTAGATGTCTAATTCTTAAAATATAGAGCTAAAATTCAAAATTGGTGTGTTTAAGGAACTGCACAGGCGCAACCTTATTACACGTGAAAAGTTGTAACAGAAGATGGCACGTCATAGTTGTCAATGAATTTTACACTGAACTGCCGTACAGACGGTTTAGGCACAGCCCCTACATCTGCAAGACACTGTCAGCACCAGTAAACTTGGTAACAAAATAACAAACACTAATGGCAAGTTCTACTTGAAGAGTTCATTTAATACGTGACGTTGAGTGAATAAAAATTTTACCAAATGTCCAGCAACTAAACTGCTCAAACAGCAGACGTTTAATATTTCTGTTTGAGACGATATTTTAGATCCGCAAGAAGTTTAATAACTACAAGGGTTACAGGTCACGTTCGCGGCGTAAAAAATCCCCTACATCTAGCACATTAATTACAGCAAGTGTGTTCTTACCTGTTTGATGCTCTAATTCGTTTAAAATTCTGCCAAAGCCTAAGCATTCTCCAAATTCGTTAAGCACTAAAACATGGCTGTTTCGGTGAATTTTTCCATAGGTTTGTAGTATGCTTTTCTTGAAAATGTCTCTGCCGCAGATAAATAGCCAGGCAGCTTTTTTGTCAATAACTATACGGTTAGCATCTTGTTGTTTTGCAAGCATGGAGAGTAAGTTAAAGCTTGGGAAAAATTTGCCTGCTCTGACTTGGCCTAAAAAAAGCCCGGCGTAAAGAAAATTATCGCCAACTAGGGGGTTAAGGTTGTTGTTTAGTAAGAAAAACCGTCCGTCATATTGAATCAGTGATTTCTCGTTAAGGGTGAGTTTTATGCCAAATTCTAATGCAAAGTCTATAACTGCTTTAGCTTTCATGTTGTTGCCTCACGAGTTTGCATACAAAGAAGCCTTGGGTGGGGTTGGGCCAAAATCGACGGCAATGGGTAAGGGAGGGGTTTAAGGTTTTTCCAAAAACATGGGTTAATCCAGGGGTGCCAGGGCAGTTAATTTTAGCAATTTGCAGATTTAGTCTATGTATAGCCCAGTCCATGTTTAACTCATTTTCTTCGGGCTCTAAAGAGCAGGTGGAGTAGATAATTTCTCCATCCTCCGTTAGGCATTCAGCGGTTTTCATCAACATTTCTCGCTGTACCCTAGCGTTGCGTTCAATGTCTTGGAGGGTGCGGTTTTGGAACCATTTTGGGTCGGAAGCAAAATTTCCACTACAGGGAGCATCAAGAAGGATGCGGTCAAATTTTAAGTTTAATTTTGGGCTGTTTCTAGCATCTAACTGGTAAACAACCGTATTTTTAACATGACAACGTTCTAAATGATTAGACAGTGCCGTTAAGCGTTGTTTGCTTATGTCTAGGGCAATTATGCTGCCAGTGTTCTCCATATTATCGGCAAGTTGCACTGTTTTTCCACCGGGTGCAGCTGAAGCATCAAGCACTCGCTTACCCTTAAGGCTGGAAAATAAGGTTACAGGAACCTGAGCTGCAGCTTCCTGAACGGAATATAAGCCAAGTAGGTACTCGGCGGTAGCACCTGCAGAAACCGTTGAATTGCAAACCCAATAGCCTTGAGGTAAAAAATCAATTTTCTCTAAATTTAACCCCAATCCCGCAAGACGAGTAACCAAGTTTTGTTGATCCAAAATATTAGTCTGATTAAACCGTATAGCCTGCCGCAACCTAACAGGTGTATAGGTCCAACCTAATTGCTCGTAACGGCCCACAAAAAACTCTCTACCCGACATCACCCTAAAAGAAAGGTAGAAAAATAAAAACCTTCCACAAAAACAACAAAAACCAAACAGTTAGACAAAAAGGTGCCACAATCCTAAAAAGCACAACACCATCATTAGGTTATGAGGCAGGTTTCTTGAAACGCATCGGAGCACATATTAAAACACCCTTTGGCGAAATCGTCATCGAAAGCGACAACCCACAAGAACTCCTAAACACCATAGAAACCATCCCAGAAGATTTTGTAGAAAAACTAACTGACTACATCTCTAACAAACTTACGCCTTCAAGAGCACAACTAAAAGAAATCATTGAACCAACAACCGAAGGTCCCATTATTATAACCCGAGAAAACCTAACCCACTATGAAGCCGTAGGCTTAATCCTCTATGCCTCCGACGAACATAAAAACACAGCAACCCAAGTGCAAAAACTCTTAGAATCAAGCAACATAAAATGCATGGTTCCCGCACGCCTAAATGAAATGACCAAACGCGGCCAAGTCTTCCGACCAGACCCAAACAAACCCGAATTCAAACTAACCATCCAAGGAAAAAAATGGATAGAAACAGAAATACTAACTAAACTAAAAGAAAAATAAGATAAAAAATAGTTAGCTATTTAGTTAGTTGGTTAAAAAGGGTATGTTGGAGGCTAACGTCTTTTTGTTTAGTTTAGGAATTTTTTTCTAGCTTGGGTCTATGATGTTTACTGTTTGGTCTCGCCAGGTTTCAAAGCCGTCGGGGGTTGAGGGGTAGGTGTTGTAGTGTGCGCGTAGTTCTTTCATCATGGTAACGGTTAGGTGGAGTCTGTTTAGGAAGCCTAGGCGTCTTATGCCTTTGAAGACGCGTTTTGCAGTTTCTGTGATGTTTAGTTTGAAGTCGTCGCCCATGCTTGCTTTTAGTACGTCGTCTTCGGTCATGAGTTTTTGGTTCATGCCATAGTTTAGGTCGTCGTCGCTGCAGGAGAGGAGGAAGATTTTGAAAATATCTAGTGTGCCTTGTTTTTTGCCGTAGGTGTCTATGTAGGTTTTGTTGTATCCCCAGAGGGCTTCTTTGGTTGGTTCGCCTTTGTTTAGGGCTTCGATTATTTGTTTGCCTGCAAAGTGTCCACTTAGCATTGAGGGGCCGATGCCGCCGCCGTGGATGGGATTGACTAGGGATGCTGCATCGCCTATTATGGCAATGCCGTTGCTGACCATGTTGTCTAGGGGTCTGCGGACGGGGTCAAACCATGCGCCGCCTGTTAAAACGGTTGAGCCGTCAAATATGGGTTTTTTAAAGGCGGTGTTGTAGAGTTGTTCTTTTGGGTTTGGGTAGCCGGTTTTGCGCATAAGGGCGCCTATGCCTACGTTTACGCAGGCGTTGCTTTTGGGAAAAATCCATGTGTAGCCGCCGGGGGATGCTTTTTGGCTTAGGTATATTTCGCAGTATTTGGTGTTTGCGGATTCATGTCTAAGTTGGCGAATTTCGCGGTAACAGGCTTCAACATCTTCGTTGTCTATGTTTTGGTCTATGCCTAATTCTGGGGGGAGTTGTTTGCGTACCATGCCAAAGTAGCCTGTGGCGTCGATAACAACTTTGCTGCGTAATTCTGAAATTTCGCCGGTGCGCATGTTTTTGGCAGTTATGCCTACTATGGTGGATTTTTCTATTATAGGTGAGCGGAAATTCATGTTGTCTTGTAGTTGGGCGCCTTTATCGGTGGCTTTTTTAAGTAGCCATTGTCCAAAGGGGCGTCTGTTTAGGATGTAGCCTTTAAAGTCTTCGTCGGCTACTGTAAATACGGTGTTTTCGTCGGGAGAGTAAATTTTCATACCGTCGATTTTTGAGTCTAACTCGTTTCCGGTTGGTTTTTCAAGACCTAAAAAGGTTAGGTGGTGTTCGCCTATGGCGTCGCCGCAAATTTTTTCGCCTATGTTTTCGCGGCTGTTTTTATCTATTAAACATACTTTTAGGCCAGATTCAGCAATTGTTTTTGCTGCAATGCAGCCTGCTGTTCCGGCGCCAACAACTATAACGTCAAATTTTTCCATGTTATTTTTTTCCCCAGGTTATGTGATGTATTTTGTATACTATGTTGTATATGTAAAGCCTTATAAATTATAGAGTGAGTCAAACTACACCAAGTGTAATTAGCATGAGCACGCCTTTAACTTTAAGTGCAGAATTTCGCAAACTTGTCGAAGGGCAAATGGAGAGGACCAT
>Ga0209737_10001892_pt1 | contig 14755 bp, 18 predicted proteins | sample TergutCu122P3_FD_187284 | JGI IMG/M metagenome (GOLD analysis project Ga0209737, IMG submission 187284) | Cubitermes ugandensis P3 segment gut microbial communities from Kakamega Forest, Kenya - Cu122 P3 (SPAdes) (version 2) | ecosystem: Host-associated > Arthropoda: Insects > Digestive system...
AGACCTGTTAACATGTCTTTGCGCAGGCCGGTTTTGTCTTTGGAGGATTCGCGCTCTTTGCGCTCTTTGCGCTCTGTTGCCATGCGGGCCGCCTGGGCCTGGGGCGTATTTCCAGACAACAAGTCATGGATATGTCGGATGAGAGACAGCTGAATGAAAGTGGCTGACTTGGGCTCGGCCCTGGCTTCCTGGTGGATGAAGTCAAGGCAGGCCATGTGGTTTCGGATTCCCAGGACAGCAGAAGCCATCATCGCCTCGTTGGGCGCTGTGCCGGTGGGTTTGGCCGCAGCTTCCAATTCCGCCGGCGCATAGACGATGCCGTCAATGGCGCTGTCGTGGTAGACCCATGAGAGCCGCAAGCGCTCCATGAAAGTCCGATTTTTTTCAGGGCCGCACGCTTGCAGTCGTCTCAATTCTTCGCTGCGCTGTTCAATCTCTTGATAGAGTTCCTTCACGAATTTTTATTTTAAAGAGTTTGCAAAGGTTTCGCCATGGAAATGTGTCTAATTTGTTGATTTTCCAGTGCGATTATGGGATTTTCCCAAGGAGGGTGGATTTTGAAAGCGTCCCCAGGGGAGGAGGCCGTTATATTCCAAGGAGGTCCAGGCAGTAGCGTCGGCATAAAAGGAGGCGGAAGAAAATTCCCAGCCGTTGGCAGAGGGCCCGTGTACATTCAACAACATTGTCAACCTGCTTGCCCTGAGTTAGAGCGCATAGAGTGAAAAGTTCAACGGCCAAAATCCTTGTTGTCGATGATGACAAGTCACAAGCCCTTTTAATTTCCAGCTATTTAACAAAGCACGGCTATGAAGTCGTGACGGTGTTGGATCCGATAGAGGGGATGAGGCGGCTGCTGACGGATGAGTTTAAGCTGGTGATTACGGATTTGATGATGCCACACATTGACGGCATTTCTTTCGCGGAGAAGATACACGCCATTGAGCGGATGAAGGAGTTGCCGATTATTATGGTAACGGCCTACGCCTCCGAAGAGCTCTCCGAAAAAAGCATGCGCCGGGGCGTAGCGCTGATGCTTTCAAAGCCCCTCAACCTCTCGAAGCTCCGTGACTTGGTAGGCTTTTCCATCGGCCACTAATACCTAAGAGGGCGTTTATGGGCTTTGCGTTGGTCCGGCGTTGCCGACGGGAATTCAACCAAGTCGCAGACATGGCAGATTCTGCTGAAAATCCGCTCTCCAATGCGTTCAGCCAGCAAGTGGGGCTCTTTGCCTTTTTCCCACAGCTCGCTGCTGGTGACATAGGGGCTTTGGGGGCGGCCCTGAGGGCCAAGCACAGTCCCCAGGGAGTAGTTGGTGGCAAACAAGGTGGGTTTTTTGTCGTTATAGCGGCGGGAAATCAACTCATCCAAGGTTTCAAGCTCAAAGGGGCTTAGGCGGCCTTTGCCCAATTCGTCAATGGCCAACAAGGGGGCGAGGGCCAGGGGGTTGATGATTTCCCCGCCGCTTTTTCCCTCTTGGAAGCCGCGGCGGATGGCCGAATAGAGCAAAGAAATTTCGACATAAGAAGCCCTCACCCCAAACTCTAAAATCAGCTGCCTTAGGGTTGCCGCCAACAAATGTGTTTTGCCTGTGCCGACGGGCCCAGACAGCAAAAACCCCCGCGGCACAGGCGGCTGAGAGGCATACATTTTGGCCATTTCCAGGGCCCGGTTTTGCTCGTCGTTTTTGGGTTTATAGTCGCCAAAAGAGACGTTTTGAAACAGAGGTGGAATTTTGGCCGCAGCAAGCAGCGAAGCCCTGTGCAGGAGTCGGCGTTTTTTGCAGGGCCTGGTTTCTTCATAATGTCGCCCGTGGAGGTTGTGTGTCACGGTTAACAAACCGGAGCCCTGGCAGTGCCGGCATTGCGCAATGGCCTCTTTGAGGCGCAGGAGGTCCGCCTCTTTGTCGACACAAAAGCCATGGGTACAGCACGGTGTTTCCGACATAAACTCAACCCCAGTTGCGGATTCCAAAGCGTTGTTTGAAAGCAAATGCCAAAAAAAAGCGCCACTGCTCTTGGGCGGCCTCCCGGGAAAAGGCTTCTCGCGTTTTGACAAGCTTCCGTGTTTCTTCCAAGAGCTTTTTTTTCTCCTGCGCAGGGAGTGCGCGGACAAGCATGAGAATGGCCAGCATTTCCTGGCGCATGGCCAGCTCAATGTCATCGGGTTTTTGAAGGCGCAAAAGCAAGGAGGCGACGGTGGTGTAGGCCCAGGGGTGTTGTTTGGCGAAGTTTCGCAGCTGCTTTCGAAGGCGAAGGTGCTTGGTATGCGCATAGGGCTTGGCCGCTTCAGCCTCAGTGGCCTCAGTGGCCTCCACAGGGGCGGCGGTTTTAAGGTGGAGGCGCAAAAAGCGTGCCATTTCGCTTTCCACATGGCGGCGGCAGCTGCGAAGCGAGGGCAAGGAGAGGTTTTGGTCCTGTTTCAGCCCTGTCAGGCGCGCTTCGAAGGAGCGGCGAATGCCGCGGGCCACCACCTCAAAGGGGACTTGGGCCAAAGCCCAAAGCTCCAACAATTCCAAGTCCAAGGGGGAAAGGGCGGCCCCATGGCCGCGCAGGAAACAGAAGAAGTCCGCAACGCGTTCGTGGAAGCTGGCACTTTTGGGCAGTTGACTCATGGAAGGGGCTTGACAGCATGCGAGTTTGAGGTTTAGAGCAGTGGCGCGGGGTCCTTAGCTCAGCGGTAGAGCGCTACCTTGACACGGTAGAGGTCGGTGGTTCGAAACCACCAGGACCCAAAACCCGCCCCCGGGGGGCAACCTGGCTCCGGTGCCGAGCTTCCAAGGCCGGACTTCCGACGCTGAACTTTCGACAAGGCCCCGCCGCCGCTGGGGGGGAATATGTTTAGCTTTCTTCGGCTCCTCCCAGAAGCAGGGTTTCTAGGCCCTGGCCTCGCTCCTCCAAATAGCGGTGAAAACCCGCCAAAGAAAGCCCTAAGTCCTCAAGGGTTTTGGAAACCAGCTGCTCCAGGGGCGCCTGGGGTTGCTTTTTGAGTGCCAGGGCCAGCTTTAACATGGCCAGGCCATAGAGGCCGTCCGCCATGTTTTCTGGGGCCAAGGCCTGAGTCAAACTGCGCTCTTGGGTGCGGGTTTGTGTGCGCGCAGGAGAAGGTTTTGAAGGAGGACGCCGTGACATGGAGGGAGACTATGCCTTGGGCGAATATAATTCAACCCAATACGGGGAAATGTACATAGAAGCAGATAAGGCATGGGCAAAGCACTCAAAACCTGGCATATAACGGCTTGTGCCGACGGCGAGCTTCTCTCAGAAGACGGCGGAAGGCCCCAGGCAGGCGCGCCCTAGGCCGCTTGTGTTGACAAACCCTCTACCCTAGGAGGTGAACCGTGAAAAAGGTCACCATCCACGAGTTGCAAAAACGGAAGGTGTTGGGGCAGAAAATTTGTGTTGTTACAGCCTATGACGTGGTTTTTGCTCGAATATTCGACGAGGCGGGCGTGGACGCTCTGCTGGTGGGCGACTCTTTGGGAATGGTCATTCAGGGCCATACGTCGACATTGCCGGTGAAGATGGAGCATATGGTGTACCACACCCAGGCGGTTTCCCGGGGGACAAGGCGCGCTCACATTGTGGCGGACTTGCCCTTTGGCAGCTACCAGGCCTCGGAGGAGGAGGCCGTGAGGAACGCAACACGCCTGCTGGCGGAAGGGGGGGCCTGCAGCGTCAAACTCGAAGGAGGAGAAAGCTACGCCCCCACCGTGCAGCGCCTGGTACGCGCCGGCATCCCCGTCATGGGACATATAGGCCTTATGCCCCAACAGCTGCACGCCACCGGCGGCTTTGTGGTGCAAGGGCGCAGCGAAACCCAGGCCGAGCAAATTGTCCGCGACGCCAAAGCCCTGGAGCAGGCCGGCGCCTATGCGCTGGTGCTGGAGGCCATTCCTGCAGAGTTGGCCCGCCTCCTGCACTCCGTGCTTTCCATCCCCACCATTGGCATTGGCGCCGGCAAGCACTGTGATGGACAGGTGCTTGTCAGCCATGACTTGCTGGGCCTCCTGCCGGAGTTTAAACCCACATTTGTCAAGCGCTACGCCAACCTCCACGCCGTGGCCCTGGGGGCCGTCCGCCAGTTTTGCCAGGAGGTGCGTGCCCACAGCTTCCCCGCCGAGGAGCATAGCTTCCACGCCATGCGCCTGGTGGCTTCCAACCCGCCCCCCCGGGAGGAGGAGGAGCCTGGGTGTACTGGCTCCGTCCCCATATGAGTTTGCTTTTGACAAAAGCGGCCCAGGTGCGCACCCAAACGGCCTTGCTTGCCAGCCAGGGGCGCAGCCTGGCGCTGGTGCCTACCATGGGCTGTTTGCACCGGGGGCATATGGCTTTGGTGGAAGCCGCCAAAGCCAAAGCCCAGGTGGTGGCGCTTTCCATTTTCGTCAACCCCCTGCAGTTTGGGCCCAAGGAGGACTTTGGGCGCTACCCCCGGAGGCTGGAGGAGGACTTCAAAGCCTGCAAGGAGGCAGGGGTGGACTGGGTATACGCCCCCCCGGAGGAGGAGGTATACCCCCCGGGTTTCCAAACCCAGGTAAACTGCGAGAGGTGGAGCCAGCTGTTGTGCGGGAGGACGCGCCCCCTCCACTTCCAGGGGGTGGCCACCGTGGTATGCAAGTTGTTTTCCCTCTTCCGCCCCCGGTGGGCCCTGTTTGGGGAGAAGGACTTCCAACAGCTTTGCCTGGTGAGGGCGATGAGTGCAGACTTGGACTTAGGCGTAGAAGTGGTGGGCATCCCCACCTTGCGCGAGGAAGACGGCCTGGCGTTGAGCTCCCGCAATGTCTTGTTGTCGGCAGCAGAGCGTACCCAGGCCTTGGCGCTTTCGCGCGCTTTGTTGGGTGCACAAAAGCGCTGCCTGGAGGGGGAGCGGCGCATTCCCTTCCTGATAGAGGAGGCCAAAGCGCATTTGAGGCAGGCCGGCGTGCGCGTAGACTACGTGGAGGTTGTAGAGGAGGCGACTTTGCAGCCTGCGGTGCGCATGGAAACCCAAAGCCTGCGCATGCTGGCTGCGGGGTTTGTAGGCAACACGCGGCTGATTGACAACATATTGCTAAGCCCAGGCGGGCAAACAGGCGATGCGGCATGAGAGAAAAACCACCCAAAGCGGCAGTGCGCAAGGTTGCGGAAAACCGGCAGGCGCATTTCTTCTATGAGATAGAAGACAGCCTGGAAGTCGGCATAGAGCTTTTGGGCAGCGAGGTAAAGTCCTTGCGCGACGGGAAAGTCAGCCTCGCCGAAGGCTATGCCGCCCCCAAAGGCCGGGAGCTGTTTCTCTATAAGGTGCACATTGCGCCCTATAAAGCCGCCGGCCTCTTCGGGCATGAGCCTTTAAGGCCCCGCCGCCTTCTGCTTCACCGCCGGGAGGTGGAGAAGTTTTCTGCCAAAGCCAGGGAGCGGGGGTTGACGCTTTTGCCACTTTCCCTCTATTTCAAAGCGGGTTGGGCCAAGCTGCAACTGGGTTTGTGCATAGGAAAGAAGCATGCTGACAGGCGAAGGGACATAAAAGAGCGCCAAATGCAGCGTGAAATGGCCGTGGCACTCAGGAGGCGATGATGGAAAACCCACGCCTGGAGAAGCAGAGGAAACTGGAGGCCATGCTTGAATGCGGGGTGGCGATGGTGTATTTGGATGCGCAAAAGCCGGGGGTACGCCTGCCCATGCACTTGCAAGCCCACCCCTATGTCATGCTCAACTTCTCCTATCGCTTCTCCCCTCCGGATTTGAACGTCAACCCCTGGGGGGTCAGCGCCACCCTCAGCTTCGAGGGGAAGCCTTTTTTTGTCTCCATCCCCTGGCCTGCCGTTTTTGCGATGCGAAGTCAGGTGACGATGGAGTTTTGGCTTTTCCCGGAGGATGTACCCGAAGTGTTTTTTGAGGAGGCGCCAGAACCCAGCCCGGGAAAGCGGGCCAACTTCCGACTGGTACACTCTGAGCCGTCCAAAGCCAGTGCCAATGCCAATGCTTCCGCCGAGGCCAAAACCCCGGCTGCTGCAGAGCAGGCCAAGCGAAGCGAAGAAGAAAAACCGAAGGGGACGCCTACGCATTTGAAATTGCTTCGTTAGGGACACCTAAACCGGTTCTAAGTTGAGTTGATCTGCCCTTCCCGTCGCCCCCGCGAAAGCGGGGGTCCAGAGCTGCGTGGTTAAAGGAAATAAAGTCAATGGTTTTCCGACTGCACTCCTGGACCCCCGCTTTCGCGGGGGCGACGGAAAAAAAAGACTCACTTTAACTTTAAAACAGTCTAGGGACACCCCCCTAGCCGGCGGTGCTTCAGCGCCGGCAACCGCCCCCGCACTTCGGCCAGCAGTTTTAAGTCCACTTCCGCCAGGGCCATGCCCTCGCCTTCTTCGCATAGGGCTGCCACCTTTCCCCAGGGGTCCACCACCATGGCATGCCCGAAGGTTTTGCGCTGGGGGCCATGCTGGCCCACTTGCGCCGGCGCCGCAAGCCAGCAGAGGTTTTCAATGGCCCTGGCGCGCAAAAGCACCTCCCAATGGACGCGCCCCGTCTCCTGCGTAAAAGCCGAAGGCGCCCACAGAAGCTGGGCCCCCAAAGCGCCCAGCTGCCGAAAAAGCTCCGGAAACCTCAAGTCATAGCAGATGGACAGCCCCATGGCCGCCTCCGGTGTTTGCACGCAGACGACACGGTCGCCGGGGCTGATGGTTGCAGACTCGCGGTGTTGTGTTTCCACGTCGGCGTCAAAGAGGTGGATTTTTCGGTAGACGGCCAGGCATTCCCCTTCAGGACTTAAAAGCACGCTGCTGTTATAGGGCTTTTCGCCCTCTGCGCGTTTTTCAAGCAAGGAGCCAATGAGAATGCCGACGCCCAGGCGTTTGGCCAGGCTTGCCATGGCCGATACGCAAGGGCCGTCCAGGGTTTCGGCCATGCTTGCCGCCTTTCGGGCAGGCCCCATCCAAAAGCAGTTTTCGGGCAGGCCCACCCAGAGGGCGCCTTGCTGTGCGGCCCTGGAAATAAGGCGGGAGGCGGTGTTCAAATTGGCATTTTTGTCAGCCAGGGAAGTCATTTGCAGCGCGGCAAGCATAAATGTTGTCATAGGAGGGTTTGCACCTCTCAAAGGATTGTAGTAGGCAAAGCAGGCTTTTTTCTATCAGAGAGGAAGTCGGCGGGTTGAGAGGGCCCGCTTTTTTTGTGCAAGCTTATGACTGTGGCAGAAAATTCAGAGACAACCATCGACAAAGCCCGGGCGCTTTTGGAGCCTTTTTTGGAGGCAGAAGGCTATGAGCTTCTCGACATAGAATACAAACAAGAGTTTGGGCGGTGGATTTTGCGTTTATTCGCAGACAAGCCAGGCGGAGTCAATTTAGAGGATTGTGTTGAGTTAACAAACATTATAGGCCCCTTCTTGGATCTGGAGGACTTCATCCCCCAGGAATACAACCTTGAAGTTTCCAGCCCGGGCTTAAATCGCCCATTGACGAAACCCCGGCATTTCGCTCAAGTCCTGGGGAAGAAGGTGCGAGTGAAGGCCAAGAAGCCGCAAGGCCGGCCGCCGAGGCAGGTGTGGAAGGGGCGTTTGGTGAATGTGAGTGAGAAGGCTGTAGAGCTCGACATAGAGGCGGCGGGCAAAATGTGGATAGAGTTTTCGGAAATTGCAAAGGCGAATTTGGAGTATGAGTTTTAGAGCCTGGTTTTCCAGGCCCATGGATAGACGCCGACATGCGTTGCAAAGTTTTTAAGGAGAACATTTATGGCCCTCGCCAATGAAGGACCGTCGCTGGATGACATCATCACTCAAGTCGCCAAAGACAAAGGCATTGAGAAGTCGACCCTGTTATCCAGCCTAGAGGAGGCCATGCGCACCGCCGCCAAAAAGCATTTTGGCCAGGAGCGCCAGCTGGAAGCGAAATATAACCCGGAGAAGGGTGTTGTTGAAATTTCTCAAGTCATTGCCATTGTCGAAGAAAATGTGGACCCTTTGAATGCCGTCAACGAGCTGACTTTGCAGCAGGCCAGACAAAAAGGCCTGGATGTGCAAGTGGGAGATGAGCTTGTCTTCCAGGTTTTCTATCGCGACGAAGACGCGAGCGAGGCCAAAGCGCAGGATGAGCGCTGCGGCGACATTCTCGGGCTCAAAACCTTCAGGCGTGGGTTTGGCCGCATTGCGGCGCAGACAGCCAAGCAGGTGCTGCGCCAGCGGACAAGGGATGTTGAGCGCGAGAATGTCTACAACGAATACAAGGACCGCAAGAATGAGATTGTGACGGGCATTGCGCGGCGGCTTGAGCGCAGAAACCTCATTGTGGACTTAGGGCGCGCTGAGGCTGTGTTGCCTGAGCGCGAGCAAGTCCCCCGCGAGGTATACCGCCCGGGCGACCGTGTCCAGGCCTACGTGGTGGATGTGCTTCGCGAGTCCAAAGGGCCGCAGATTGTGCTTTCGCGCACAGCTGTCAATTTGCTTGTCAAATTGTTTGAGATGGAAGTCCCGGAGATTTCTGAAGGCATTGTCGTCATTGAGGCGGCAGCCCGAGAGCCGGGCCGCAGGGCCAAAATTGCCGTAAGCTCCCGAGAGCCGGATGTGGACCCGGTGGGGACCTGCGTTGGCATGAAGGGCAGCCGGGTGCAGGCCGTGGTGCAAGAGCTGCGGGGGGAGAAGATTGACATCATCCCCTGGGATGAAGACCCGGCACGCTTCGTATGCGCCGCGCTTGCGCCTGCCGAAGTCTCCCGAGTCATCATCGACGAATCCAACCGCGCGATGGAGATTGTGGTTCCGGATGACCAGTTGTCCCTGGCCATTGGCCGGCATGGGCAGAACGTTCGCCTGGCTGCGCAGCTGACAGGCTGGAAGCTCGACATTAACAGCGAGACGCGCGTGAAGGAGATGCGTGCCTTTGCAACGAAGAGTTTGGGCGCCCTGCCGGGGATGAATGAAATGCTGGTTGAAACACTCTATGCGCATGGTTTTAGGCAAGCCAAAGACATTGCGGAGGCTTTGCCGGAGGTGCTGGTGCAGATTCCAGGGTTGGAGGCGGCCAACATGGAGGTTTTGCAAAAAGCGGCGGCAGAGCAGAGCATTGCGGATTTGGGGGCGCTCAAGCCCATGCAGGCAAAACCCGAGGGGGCAAGAGCCAGTCTTTTCCCGGAAGAAGGAGGAGACAAAAGCCCCGAGGAAAGGCTATGAGCGAGTCTTCCTGCACACAAGAGAAACCCAAGCACACGCCCAGGCGTACATGCTTAGGTTGCAGGAAGCGCAAGCGGAAGGAAAAGTTGTTAAGGTGCGTCGTCGGGAAGGATGGCCTGGTGCGTTGGGACAAAGCCAAAGTGCTAGAAGGCAGAGGCGCCTATGTTTGCGGGAGCGCTTGTTTGGTGAGGGCGCATGCCTCCAAAGCCTTCCAGCGGGCTTTCCGGGGGCGGCAGCAAGGGTTTGGCGAGGAGATGCAAAGCTGTGAGGGCATAAAGAAAGAAGAAGTTTCGAGTTAGCAGGTTTGTTTGTAGATGCACTGTTGAAGTTGGACTGTTGAAGTGTGGGGCTTACATGTCGAAGAAGCGCGTTCACGAGATTGCCAAGGAGTTGAGAAGCCACGGCATCGAGTTGGACAACAAGGATGTTGTGCACGAATTGCTCAGCTTGGGCTATGAGGTAAAAAGCCATTCCAGCTCTCTGGAAGGCGACCAGGCAGCGGCTGCCATTCAGAGAATATTGGACAAGCGTCGCCCCAAACCAGAGCCCGTTGCGGCACAAAAAGGGTTTGTTGTACGAAGGAGGGCAGGGGAAGAAGTGGTATCCGTCGTCATTCCTGAAGCGAAACCCGAAACCCCCGCGCCGCCCAAACGGGCTGCACCCCGGGTTGAGCCTGTTGCCATCTCCAAGCCTGAGCAGGAAATACAGGAGCCGAAGACGCCCCCCCCTGCTGTTATGGCTGTTGTGCCGCCTGCTTCTTTGGAGCCCAAAACCCCTGCCGAGGCTCCTTTGGCCCCCCGGGAAACGGCGCCTTTGCCCCTGGAGCCTTCTTTGCCGCCTTCGCCAGAAAGCCCGGCTTTGGAGAAAGAAGCGGTGATTGTGTCGCCTGCTCCCCTGCCTGCTCCCGTGCCTGCTGCAGAACCTCCGCCCGTGGTTTTGGAGCGCAAGCCGGCGTTGCCTGTACAGGTGCCTGTACAGGCGGCTTTGCCCAAACAACCCCCTCAGGCAAAGGCACGGCCGGAAGTTGCGCCCCAGGCAGTACGTTCCTTCACGCGAGCGGGGACACCCCGGCCGCCTTCGACTTCTTCCGGTGCGACGGCTTTGCCGTCAGATGGGCGTGCCTTGCGTCCAACAGCCACCCAGGCAGTCATTGTCAATCGTCCGCTGATTCAGATTAAGCGCCCTGCGGCAGCGCCTGGCACTCGCCATCCCGGAGGCCCCCTTCGTAGGCCTGTTGAGCCAAGGGAGGCAAGAGAGCCCAGAGGAGGAGGCGGCGGTAGTGGTGGTGAAATGCGTCCCCCGCAGCAGCCTTCTTCTCCTGTGCCTGGCCGCATTCGCGAGACGGTGGATGTCCTGCGGACAAAAGAAAAAGAGCGTCCCAAGCGCGGGAGAGCCGGAGACAAAGAGCCGGTTTCTGCCCAGCAGGACATACGAGAGTTTGTTTTCGGCAGGCCGACCACCACTGCCCGGGTACGAAAGAAAAAACAGGCAAGGCGCGGACAGCGCACGCCCATAACCGAGATGTCAGAAGATAAAAAAGTCATTCGTCTTCAGCAGGGAATCACCATCAGCGATTTGTCTCAGCGCATGGGCGTCAAAGTCAATGAGCTGATAAAGAAGTTGATGATGTCAGGCTCCATGGTGACGGCGAACCAGATGATTGATGTGGACAAGGCCACCAGCGTTGCCTCTGCCTATGGATGGAAGATTGAGAAAGTCGGCTTCGAGGTAGAAGACTTCCTGGGTGAGCTGGAAGTCAACCCTGAAGACATTTGCCCAAGGCCTCCTGTGGTAACTGTCATGGGACACGTTGACCATGGAAAGACTTCGCTCCTGGATGCGATACGCTCAGCGAATGTGGCCAGAGGCGAAGCGGGCGGCATTACCCAGCACATTGGCGCATACACTGTTTCGACGCCTTCGGGGGACGTGACATTTTTGGATACGCCGGGGCATGAGGCTTTTTCCGCGATGCGCGAGCGTGGTGCGAACATTACGGACGTGGTTGTCCTGGTTGTCGCTTCGGATGACGGAGTGATGCCGCAAACCAAAGAAGCCATTTTGCATGCGAAGGCGGCTGAAGTCCCGATTGTTGTTGCCATCAATAAGATGGATTTGCCCACCGCCAACCCGGACAGAATTAAAAAAGAGCTGGCGGATTTGGAGTTGATTCCCGAGGATTGGGGCGGCCAAACCATAACAGTGCCGGTTTCTGCCAAGGCGCGGCAGGGCATTGACTTGCTGCTTGAAAACATTTTGTTGCAGGCTGAAATTTTGGAGCTCAGCACAAACCCCAACCGTCCTGCGGTGGGGACGGTGTTGGAAGCCAAGCTGGAGAAGGGGCGGGGGCCTGTAGCAACCGTGTTGATACAGGAGGGGACTTTGCACCAGGGCGACGCCATGGTGACAGGCACGCACTATGGCCGCGTACGCACCATCCGCAATGACAGAGGGGAGATGGTGAAAGAGGTATTCCCCGGCTATTCCGCAGAAGTCGTCGGCTTGTCCGGCGTGCCGACAGCGGGGGACTCTTTGAATGTGGTGGCGGACGAGAAGATTGCCAAAGAGATTGCAGCCCACCGTTTGCAACAGGGGCGCGCAAGCGAAATTGGGAAGACGGCGACAGATTCGCTGGAAGCTTTGCTTGGCCGCATGCAACAGAGCGAAACCAAGGAGCTGAAAGTCATTCTCAAGGCGGATGTGGCAGGCTCCCTGGAAGCCATTGTGCAGGCCGTTGACAAGCTGTCTTCAGCGAAGGTGAAGGTGACGATAGTGCAGCAGGGCGTGGGGATGATAACGGAAACGGACATCAACACAGCAGCAGCGTTGAAGGCGGTGGTCGTCGGCTTCAATTCAAAGCCAGAGTCAGGTGCAGAAGCGGCGGCGAAGGCTTTGGAAGTCCAACATGCTTCCTTCTCCATTATTTATGAGTTGTTGGATGGCATTTTGAAGATGATGGAAGACTTGCTTGAGCCCATTCGCATGGAGAAGAAGCTAGGCCGCGCCGAAGTCCGCAACGTATTCAACGTACCCAGGCTGGGCACCATTGCCGGCTCAGCGATTACAGAAGGCCTTGTACGCCGCGGCGCCAACGTTCGCCTCTTCCGCGAAGGCAAGCAGCTGTATGCCGGGAAAATAACCTCACTCAAGCGCTTCAAGGACGATGTCAAAGAGGTGTCGTCGGGCTTTGAGTGCGGCATCGGCATTGAAGGAGCCTCGGAGATGGTGGCCGGGGATGTCATTGAAGTGTTTGAGATAGAAGAAATCCGCCCCAGTTTGCATTAAGCCTGTTGTGTTGCCATGCACGTCTGCATCCTTCGAGTCCTGTTGGAGATTCCGTCTTCGCAGTCACAAAAGACGAAGCGGCAGGTGATGCGAAAGTTAATGGACAGGTTGCACGCGCGCTTCCACGTGTCCATGGCCGAGGTGGGGGAGTTGGACGCATGGCACCGCTCGCTGTTGGGGGTGGCAACCGTAGGCCTGGGAGCGGCGAACGTCCATGCGCAGGCCCAGAAGGTGCTCAACTTTATTGAGGAGACATACCTTGCGCAGGTTGTCGAGCGCCAGATGGAGACGCTTTCGTTTAATGAGGATTTTTTCGGTGCGTCTGCGCTGATGGTAGCTCGTTCAGACAGGAGTTTGGCGGAGCGGGAGGGAATGGAAAGCTGGGAGAAGCGCTATGCGTCGGCGGCCAAAGCCTCCTCAAAGGCTTTGTCGCTGGAGGATGCGCGTAAGAGGGCAAGGCAGATGCGTCGTCGGAGAGATTGGGAGAAATAGATGGCAAACCGGACAAGAGCAGAGCGCATAGGCCAGGAGATACAGGCTGCGGTGGCGGAGGTTTTTGCCCGGGGGCAGATAAGGGACCCGCGCATTGGCTACATTACCATTACGGGGGCGAAAATTTCCGCCGACCTCCGGGTGGCGCGGGTGTACTATTCCATGTTGGGAGACGAAGCCCAAAAGCTTGAGACGGCACAAGGCCTGGAGGCGGCGAAGAATTTCATCCGCAAAGAGGTGACGGCGAAGATGAGGCTTCGCTACTCCCCGGAGGTTTATTTTGTGTTTGACGGCTCCGTCGAAGAGGGCGACAAAATTGAGCGCCTTTTGCGCGAGGTACGCACCAAAGAAGGCTGGTAATGGACGGCCTTCTGGTGGTGGACAAGCCGGAAGGAATGACTTCCTTCGACGTTGTGCGCAAGGTACGCCGCCTGCTGGGCGTCTCCAAGCTGGGCCACACAGGCACTTTGGACCCCCTGGCCACAGGCGCGTTGGTGCTTTGCCTGGGCGAAGCCTGCAAGCTGGTGCCGTTTTTAACGGAGCTTGACAAGGTTTATTGCACAGAGTTTGCGCTGGGCGTTGAAACCGACAGCCATGACGCCCAGGGCAAGGTGGTGCAAACGCGCCCGGTGCCCGCGCTGACGCCTCAGTTGCTGGAAGCCCACTTGTCGGCCTTTCGCGGAAGTTTTTTGCAAGTGCCGCCCATGCACTCTGCCATTAAGCAGCAGGGCAGGAGGCTCTATGCCCTGGCGCGTCAGGGCCTGGAGGTGGAGCGCAAGGCGCGCCCGGTGGTGGTACACAGCCTGCAACTCAAAGCCCTGGAAGGCGACAGTGTGAGGCTGGAGCTGCACTGCTCCAAGGGTTTTTTTGTACGCACTTTGGCGCATGAGCTTGGAAGCCGTTTGGGTTGCGGGGCCCACGTACGGCATTTGAGGCGCCTGGCAGTAGGGCCTTTTGGCTTGGAGCAGGCGCTGAGTTTGCCGGCCCTGGAAGCAGGCCCTGCCGGCATTCAAAGTCAGCTGGTTTCCGTGCACAAGGCCTTGCCGTGGTTGCCGGCCCATGTGTTGAGTGTAGAGGAGGCCCGCAAAGTCAGGCACGGCGTACGCTTTGAGTTGCAGGCCCCCCCCGGAAAGCTTCGTCTGGTAGATGAAGAGGGGCGCCTTTGGGCACTTGCGGAAGTGGCCCCGGCGGAGCCTTTGCGCTATTTGCGGGTTTTTCTTTCATCCGTTTCATAGGGGGGAAGGGGGGGAGGTGGAGGGTCGACTCCATCGAAGGGTTGTTTTGCCCTCCGGGCAGGGTTTTTTGCCTCTCGGCTCTCTCTGCGTCGCCCCCGCAAAAGCGGGGGTCCAGGGGTGCAGTCGACTTCGTCGAAGTTATTTTATTGCCCTCCGGACGGCATGCATTTTCGCCTCCGGCGGGGTTGTGGTGAGGGTCGACTTCGTCGAAGGTTTTTTTTCGCCTGCTTCGGTTGCAGCCCGCCTCCCGGCAGGTCACTTTTTTTGTATGGACAAAAAAAGTAACCCAAAAAAGCCACCCTCCGGGGGCCCTGCGGGGCTTCTGCACAGCCTTTGCCCCACTGCCCGCCCCGCAACGCAGTATGCACTGCTTATAGGGGCTTAGAGCTCCAACTGCTTGCGCTATATTGGCTGCAGTCCGCACTGCTCGCCCAGCCGGGGCCGCCATGCCCTCCAAGGGGGCCCCCCCTGTCGGCCCCGGACGGGGCGGGTTTCCCGCCCCGGTGGTACTTGGCTCGGCTCGCTTGTACTGCGTTTTTCACTGGGCAGGCCAGGCTGCACTGCACTCATGGGGGAGCTCCGCCCCCCTTTCCCCCCTGGGGGGG
>Ga0209737_10001893_pt1 | contig 14747 bp, 14 predicted proteins | sample TergutCu122P3_FD_187284 | JGI IMG/M metagenome (GOLD analysis project Ga0209737, IMG submission 187284) | Cubitermes ugandensis P3 segment gut microbial communities from Kakamega Forest, Kenya - Cu122 P3 (SPAdes) (version 2) | ecosystem: Host-associated > Arthropoda: Insects > Digestive system...
GGGCAGCGTCTTCTATAATTTTTAGATTATATTTTTCTGCCAAACGCCAAATCTTTTCCATATCCACGACCTGACCATATAAATGCACGATCATGATTGCTTTAGTTTTCTTTGTGATTTTTTCTTCAATCAAGTCAGGATTAATATTATACGTGTTGATATCCGGCTCTACTAAAACAGGGACGCAGTTATTTTCAGAAATTGCTAGAATTGACGCGATATAAGTGCTTGCTGCAACGATGATTTCATCACCGTCTCCAAATCCATAGCCCTTGATGATAAGATTCAATGCGTCCATACCATTTGCGACGCCTATTGCATGTTTCGCTCCGCAATATTCTGCAAAGTTTTCGCAAAAGGATTCGTTTTCTTTCCCAAGAAGATACCAACCACTATCAAGAACCCGCTTAATTGCAGCGTCTATCTCATCACGAAATCTTTCGTTAATTTTATGTAGATTGAGAAACGGGATCATGGTTTTATCTCAATGAATTCTTGCTATAAATTTCTCTTTTAGAACTTGCATGTTAGGCTATCAGGAGATACATTTATAATCAATAGAGCTGATCTAGCATAGTTGATTTGTTGGCAGTGTTTTTTGAGACATTTTCTTGAGAAAATCAGTGATAAATGTTCGAACATTATCGGAAATTTATATGTTTACAAGTGATAGAGAAAACGTCAGAGTTATATAATGAATGCAAATAATCCAAAATTTTCTATATTATGTCCATCTTATAATCATGAGAAATACGTCGGATTTTTTATTGAAAGTGTTCTAGCTCAGAGAGAACAAGATTTTGAGCTAATTATAGTTGATGATTGTTCTTCTGATAAGAACATTGAGGAAATAAGAAAATTTGAAGATTCAAGAATTAAGCTTATACAGCATGATTTTAATAAAGGAGTTTCTGCTGGCTTAACAACAGCTTTTGAAAAATCTACCGGAAAGTTTTTAGCTCTTTCAGCTTCAGATGATGTTCTTATGCCAAATTATTTAATGGAAGCGTACAAAGTTCTTAATGAAAATCACGATATTAATGTTGTTTATTGTAATCCAATATTTGTTGATGAAAATGGAAAGCAGATACCGGATCAGTTTTTTATAAAAAATCAAAGTAGATATAGTTTGTTACGAGCGATGTTTTTATATGGAAATTGCTTGCCTTCACCTGGCATGGTCGTCAGAAAAGAGGCATTTGAGCAAATAATGCCGCTGGATTTATCGCTTGTAAATTATCAGGATTATCATATGCATGTTAAATTGATGATTCTTGGAAAAATATTTGTAAATGAAAAGAGATTAATTAAATATAGGCGACATAATAGCCTTTCTAGCTTAAGTTCCGAGACCTTGTCTAACAGAAATAGAGGAATATTAGAAATAGATAAGTTGATGGACGTATATTTAAATATGAAAGATGTAAATTTATTGCAGCAAACTTTTCCTAAAGAATTAAAGCAACTGCAGTTGGAGGTATTCCCAGATACTGCAGAATACGTATTAGCTCGCATTGCAATGACGTCCAATATTTATGAAAGAAAAGCTTGGGGATTCGAAAAAATTATGTCTTTAATAAATGATGATAAATATTTTAATTTATTAAATGACAGATATGATTTTACTTTTAAAACATATTTATCTTTTTCTGAATATGTAACTTTTGGAGATATAAGAAACAACAAGGTATATGAACGATATAAAAAATTTCAAAAATTGTTTAATGCTACATTAATAGTGGCAGTAATTCTACTGCTTATTTGTTTGATATTCACTTGGGATATATTCACGCAATAGAAAAAAAGAATGCACAGCTTCTTTTATATGAAGGAGTTCTTCGTCTGAAATATTGTAATACATTGGCATTCTTACTAATGTATCTGAGATGCGGTTTGTAGTTTCCATGTTTGAAGGTGAAATCCCAAATTGTTTTCCTGCAGGAGAGCTATGTAGTGGAATATAGTGAAAAACACTGTTTATTCCTCTATTTTTTAAAAAACTTATAAAATCTGTGCGCTCTTTGATATTTCTGAAGATTATATAATACATATGAGCGTTGTGGGAATTTCCTTTAGGAATAATCGGTCTCTTTATTAAAGAAAGATTTTCGAATTTTTCAAATAACTGATGATAAAAATTCCATACGCTCATTCTTTTTTCATAAATTTCATCTTTTTTTTCTAGTTGCGCGTATAAAAAAGCGGCGGTTAAATCACTTGGTAAAAAGGAAGACCCAATATCACACCATGTATATTTATCTACTTCTCCCCTGAAAAAAACGCTTCTGTTTGTTCCCTTTTCTCGAATTATTTCCGCTCTACTGATATATTTTTTATTATTTATGAATATAGCGCCACCTTCACCAGAAATAATATTTTTGGTTTCATGAAACGAAAAACAACCAATATCTCCAATAGTTCCCAAATGCCGACCTTTGTAGGTTGAAAAAATTGCTTGGGCAGCGTCTTCTATTACAGGAATCTTGTATTTTTTAGAAATTCGCATGATTTCATTCATATCGCATGCTACACCTGCGTAATGGACAACGCAGATTGCTTTTGTGCGAGAGGTAATATGCTGCTCGATTAGTTTTTCATTTATGTTTTTTGTATCTTCTCTTATATCAATAAAAACAGGTCTGCCTCCTCTTAAAACAAAGGCGTTTGCGGTTGAAACGAATGTGTAAGATGGCATGATAATTTCATCATCTTTTTGTGTATTTATCAGAATAGCTGCCATTTCCAAAGCGGCAGTGCAGGAATGAGTAAGTAACGCTTTTTTTGTATCAAAAGTTTTTTCGAAATATTCATGACACTTTTTAGAGTAAAAGCCGTCTCCTTTAATTATTTCTCTATCAATGGCGTCTTTTATATACTCTAACTCTTTTCCAATTATGAATGGTTTATTAAACGGGATGTTCATTGTGTATTTCTACCAAATCTTACTCTAAATTTTGGCAGAACAAATTGCTCTCTTGTTTCATCATCAATCATACTATTGATCTTTACAATGCCATTTCCACATACCACACATGGGCATTCATTTAATAAATAAATTACTTTACCAACATCTCTATTTGCTATTTTTACATCATCTACAACTTCCGCATCTAGTATTCTAATTTTTTTTTTGCCAACATAAGATGAAGCTCCTAAATACGGATCTCCAACTGCATCTATAAATCTTTTAATGAAAGATGAGCTTTTATTCCAATCTATAAAATAGTCATCTTCGTCTCTCCATAGACTATATGTTGCTTCCTCATTTTTTTGTTTGATAGTTGCGATATTGTCAGTAAAAATCAGAGTTTCCATAATATATAGGACAATACTCCCATATAAAACGCATATATCATCTATAACATTTTTTATTTTTACAGGATATGTTATACGCAGTGATTCTTGCGCTATAATGTCCCCTTTATCATATTCAGCATTAGCTGTTAATGCAGTAACTCCTACTTTCTCTTCTCCGTTAATCAATGCCGTAACAATAGGAGAAAAACCCCTATATTTAGGAAGCAATGAATCGTGTAAAACAATTATTCTTGTTTCAGATTTCTCTTTTATCAACCATCTCCAGCCTATTGCAAAAACATAATCAGTTGATATATTTATGTCTTCTGACTTGTCAAAAAAAGCAATATTATTACTAAAACAAAAGAGTTTTATTTCTTCATAAGAATCATTAAGTAAATTTTTGTCTTTTGAAGACGCAACAAACGCTATATTTTTATTAGAAAACTTTCTAAAAACAGATTTCAGAACAAAAAGTCCTTTCTTATTCATCAAATAAAAACCAAACATATTATTCTTCATAAAAAACACTTTCCCAACTGTTCTTTAAATATTCCTCATCTAAATACTTAGATATGTTTTTTCTGTTTTCACCAGTGCTATCGTTAAAAATAAAATCATTAAAAGTCATATTCGCTATTGTTTCAGTGTCATATATTTTTATTTTTCTATTATTAAGATATTTATTAACGCTTACATTAGATCTTATAAAAACCTTATTTCCCAGGTATAAATGCGCAAGAGTATTGCCTACACCTTGTTGTCTTTCTTGATTTAATATTAAAATATCATTACTAGCGATATAATCGGAATATCTTGTTGAATCCAAAAATTCATTTATATATTCAAAGCGGTCTCCGAATATTTTTTTTCCAATAGATATGATTTCATCTTTATATTCTAAATTTCCATATGACACTACTGTGGTAACAATCATGTCTTCTTTCGCATATTTAGATAGAACATCCAATATTTCCAATGTACTTTTATCGCAAGAGTTATTTACTTGCACACGTATAGTGGTTTTGCATGAGTCTTTTTTTATGGTTTGATCTAATATTGTTTTTGATACGGGAAAACAGCAAAAAACTTCAAAAAACTTATCAGGATTCACTTCATATTGCTCACATATGTATTCTTTATCTAAATCTCCCAAATATCCAGCAAAATTTTTTCTTACAAAGTCGTTTTTTTCATCTCTAATACAGTCGTATAAATCTCCTCCCCAGACAAGCCAATAACTTTTTTTCTTTAAAATTGCAGGATAATCGTGTAAAAAATCTATTAGCTGACTATCGAATAGAGAGTGGCATATAATTTTCTGAATCTTATTGGAAGTTAAATTTACTTCTTGCAAAGAAGTGATTTCTATTACATTTTTTCCTTTCGGAAACGGAAGATCCTGAAACCACCTTTTGCAAATAATTGTATGATTTTCTTGGTCAAAATTTTTGTTTAAGAAATCAACAAACGGTTTATTAAATTTATCGTTAAACATCACATGTACGATAGGAGTATTAATATTGATAACGCTTATTCCATCTAATTCGCGCAATTTTTTCTCAAGTTTGTATGGATATTTTGCATATTTTTTTCTTATATATTTTTCCCTTAGCTTGTGAATTCTTCTGTAAAAAGCTTTTTGAAAAAACGAAGCTAAGTCTTTGATAAGATTGCCTTTTTTAAAATAAGCAGAATAGAGTAAAGTAGCCATTTTGAATCTGGAGATACCATCATTTAATCCCGCGTGTTCATTTACAAAATCACGCATTTCATCTGAAATTTCATCTGGTTTGGATCTGCGTAGCAAATCATCTGCTTTCTTTGAAATGGAACTTTCTAAAAAATACTTCTCTCCTTTTTTCTTTTGTTCACGAGATTCAAAGTAAAAATCTTCTGCTTTTTCGCTTATCATAGAGCATGGAATTCCCATTTCTATACAATAAAACATAAACGTTCCCATAGAATTGGTCATAGAATATTCAAAGTTTTTTAATACACCGTAAAATCGATCACCATAACGGTAATCGCACCCATTACCGGCTGTATATACTGGAATATCATTATCCATGTATACTTTATGGTCTCCATGTCTGATATCCCACATATGAAGCATGACGCATACAGGATGGAATTTTTCTGGTAGAGTTTTTATTTTTTCAATTAACTCTTCTCTAGAGAAACAATTTCTCGTAATACTGCACGAATGCGCTGGAAAAATTAGTGTGCCCTTTGGATTATCCACCTGATTTATGCGTTTTATCCTTCTATAAGCTATTAATGCTTCTGAGACTACGTAACAAGGTGTAGTGCTTACTTTTTTATATTCATTTTTAGTTTTCATATTAGTAACAAACATGCATGGAGCATCAGTATTGATATCATAATCATGAAAACGACCGCCGTAAGAAATGCCGTGATCTGACCAAATGCATAATGGTAAAAATGATGGGAAAAAGCCATAATTTCTATATCCTCTACCAAATCCGTACGTTTCAGCGCTCCAATATTTCCACTGAACTTTACCTTGACAGACATTCAAATCGTCAGTTAAAAAATACAATTCTTCTTCACTATAACCTTTATAATCAAAATCATCCTTCATATGTTGTTGGTCTCCAAACAATAATTGAAGCTGGTAAAAACGGATTAGATCCGAAAATATTTTTACGAACATCTAATATTTTTATTTTGCCTTTTTCGTGCCATTTATGTAATAAACTGGCTATGTTTGTATTGTAATCGTTAAGTTCAATATATTTTTTTTGCATTAACCCTAAAATAGTATTTTCTTCATAATATTCATAACAAGGTTCAAAATTTACTATAAGAGCAGGTTTTAAATCGAGAATATTATCTAAAAATTTATCATTTAGTTTTGGAACACAAATAGCAGCAAAAGAAGTGAATAAAACAGAGTTATTAGGAATTGCAAAATCCATTATTTTATCTGCGGTAAAATCGCTTTTACCAACAATAATATTTATATTTTCTTTTTCGGCAACAGATTTAATCAAGTCAATGCCGTTTTGAGCATACTCTCCAGCGTAAAAATTAGCGTTTTTTAAAGCTTCATCTTTAGATAAAGATAAAATAATATTTCCGCTGCCTGCTCCTAATTCAACCAAATTATGTATAGGGAGATATTGTTTTAACGTTTGGGCAACTAAAGATATATAATAGTTAAAAGCACTAAAATGATTTTGTAAAACAATTTCATTTCCAATCAAAATAGGAAACATATTTGATTTATCGTATGTTAACGATAGCAAATCCTCTAAATTCCCGTTAGAGCTTTTTATTTTATCTAAAAGCATGCCCCACTTATCGGAATTATATTCTCTAGTCACCTCTTCGGTCGTTTTCTTTTTTACAGCAAATTCTTCACAACCAAAAATCCTTTTAGGCCAAATCGAATATTTTGCTAAATCATTTACCGATATTCTCTCACCCTCTAATCTCACCAATATTCTCCCATACCTTATAAAACACATTTACAATATCATCTAAGTCTTCTTTTGTCATTCCAGGTCTCATATATTCGTGCGTAATTAATGAATTAAAATGAAGATTTTCTGTTACAGGACATATGCCTTTCGAGTAATCATACTTTCGTCCTGATGCGCTCCATGGGAATCCAGATGATCCGTACGCTATTTGTTTTTGATACATCGGCTGTAGATATAGCGGTTTTGCATATCCTGATCCGATTTTTACTCCTTCAGTTTCACGTAATTCGATTGGCATTAGTTCAGCCTTTATAGCCTCTACAAATTTATCTCTGTGAATGCCTGCTATTTGTTCGTTATATTTAATTGAGTGCGCATAATAAACATGATCAGCGCCAGCTCTTATTTTCGGCATTTCTAAACACGGAATTTGTGATAATGCTTTTTCTAGATACCTAACATTTTCTATGCGTTCTTCTACAAGAGATGGTAATTTTTTCAGTTGCTGCCTTGAGATCGCAGCTTCTATTTCTGTCATGCGATAATTAAAACCGACCATATTCACAAGATCTGTTTCGCCTTTTGCTTCGACAACTGCTTCAGCATGATTTCTTATTAATCGCAATTTATTGGCAAGATCGTCGTCATCAGTTACGAGAATTCCGCCTTCTCCGGAATGAATATGCTTATGATAATTTAGCGAATAAATCCCAATATCACCCAAAGTTCCCGCGAATTTTCCATTTAATTTTGCATACGGAGATTGCGCGCAGTCCTCAATGATTTTTAGATTATGTTTTTTCGCTAATGCATTTATTCGTTCGGCGTCGTACGATTGTCCGAAGATATCTACTACGATAATAGCTCTAGTGCGATCGGTGATTTTTTCTTCGATGGAATTAACATCCAAACAAAAGTAGTCAGGCTCTACATCGGCGAATACAGGAATAGCGCTATATATGAGAGGAGCTATAGCAGACGCACTCATTGTATATGGAGAAACGATAATCTCGTTAAATGGCTCTGTTCCAATAGCTCCGACGGCGCAATACAAAGCAGATGTTGCTGAATTTACGGCAATCGCATGTTTTACATTAAAAAACTCAGCCCATTCTTTTTCTAGCGCTTGGATCTGCGGACCGCCGAAAAAATCTTCGTGCCAACATCCCAAAAAACGAGAAAAGATTCTATCCTTAAAAACTTCTTCTACGGCTTTTAACTCTTCTGTTCCCAAAGGATTGTAAGGAGGGAATTTGGTTTTTCGTATTTTTTCACCACCCAAAAGAGCTAATTTCGACATATTTTTTCCTCGATAAAATTAACTAACGCGCTATTATCTGCAATAAAAGATGTGTCGTAAGAATATAATAGATCCTTTTGATTTAATAGAAGCAATAAGTGTTTTTTTAGATCTATCGGATTAGAAATGAATGGAAGAACTTCATTTCTCGTTAAAATAAATTTATTTTTGTCGATTTCTCCTGGTTGATAGCTAATGCATTTTTTTCCGATTATTGCAGACTCTATTAAAAACATCGATGTCATAGAAATTACAATATCGGATGCAGAAATTAGCTCTATCGGATCAATTTCTTTATCAAAATAACAACCATTATAAGATCGATACTTATCAATATGCTCTTTCGGGTGTAATTTTACAACAAATTTTGCCTTTACATTGATGTTTTTTAAGCAATTGTATATCTCACTGAGAGCGGTTCGTTCTGTAGAAACGCCATAATCTTCTTCATATGGTTCCGACGCAAAAATTATTAGCAACTCGTTGTTATTATTTAAAAATTTAGAGCGAATTTTTTCTATATCAACACCTTCAGAGCGCCTTTTTATTTCTATAAAATGAGGATTACCGAATGCGTATATGATATCTGAGGGAACGCCTTCGTTTTGCATTTCTGATTTCGCGAAATCATCCATAACACAAATATATGATGGTAAAAAATCGAAAGATTTATCCAAGTTATATTTTTCTATATCTTTTAAACCGTATTTTGAAAATCTTATTCCGTAGTTAAACCAATGATCCAGTATAGCCATTGTCGAAATATTGAGACCTCTCGCCGCTTTCCACAAATGTTTTTCTGTAAAATCGTTTGCGCTTGTCCCTGTAATTATAAAATCTAGATTTTTTTCCTGTAAAAATGTCTCTAAATTACATTCTTCTAAGTAAATCGCGCCTGATAATTTATTTAATGCAGGTCCTTTTGCGCAAACCAAAGTTTCATATCCTTTTGATTTAAAAACATTTATCAAAGGATTAATGGCATTAGCACCACCCGGGTCATGAGCAAAAAGGAGAATCTTAGGCATACCTTATCGCCTCATATCCATCGTATACGTCGCACAATAGTTTTTCTTTTTTATTTAAAAAATTAGATATGTTGTCTATTGCATTAAACATAGCTGAGTTTAGTTGAGTTGAAAAATCTTCGACTTTTTGTAATTTGCGATATCCTTCAAAAATTTTATCTTCAACAACGTTATAAACTTCAACCTTAAAGCCGGAATCCAATATTCTAATTCGCGATTTTTCAAAAAATAAATCCAATTCAAAAACAGTAAAATTGTTGCAATCAACAGCATGCATAGAAACGCGCGCATTGTTTTTAAAAAATACATCAATATCAATAGATGGATCGTTTTGATAAAAATCTTTTATCTCTGATATTTTGTTCACTGATTCAACGTTTCCGATTAATAATCGTAACAGATCTATCATATGAGATCCGTTATGGATAAATCCTTTTCCGTAGTATCCCGATCCGCAAAGAAAAGCGCCAAATTCTCCTACAGATATTCGTTGAGCAAGATTCTGAAATTCTGGCACGTATCGTCTAGAATAATTAACAGATATTGGAATAGTTTTTGAGATATCCAAAATATATGGAATATCGTCTAAATTATTAGTTATAGGTTTTTCGAGAAAAATCAATTTAGGATTAAATTTTATAGCCTGTTTAATAGATTCTAAGTGTATGTTATCAGGAGTGCAAATACTTACTACGTCTACACTTTTTATTAAATCGATATCCTCGAAACAATCACAGTTCCATTTTTTTGCAGCCAATCGCGCTTTCTCTTTATCGATATCATAGAACCCCAATAAATTGAAATCTGAATGTTTTGTATAAGCATGCGCATGAGTTAATATACTCTCACTTTTGATAGAATCAAATTCAGAAGCAATCTTACCAGCTCCAATTATTAACGCATTAAACATTTTTCAAAATTTTATATTTTAATTCAGCAATTTCCCAATCTTCGATTGTATCGATGTCTTGTACTTCGATTTCCGGGAGAATAATCGGTAGCGAATTACCGCAAAACAGCTTTTGATCTTTTCTTAAAGATTCCGTATTTAAGCAATAAAACTGCCCGGCATCGTGATACATTGACTCTAAATCCTGAGATCTTATGTTATAATTTTTTGGAAACATCATTTGTAAATTATTGTTTCGAATTACCAATCCTCTTAACGGCGGATATGAAAATTTTACAATCGGTAACACGCTGTCAGCATTTTTTGAAATGAGTAAATTCATACCGTCTTTAATCCTTTTTGGATCCACAAACGGAGCGCACGGATAGATACAACAACAATACTCGAAATTTTGTTCTAATTTTTTATATTCATCCAGAGCCTCTATAAGCACCGGAACCGTCATAGCCATATCTGTAGAATTTTCCCGACTTCTAAAAAACGGCACCTTCGCTCCGCATTTTATGGAAATATCTGCAATTTCTTGATCATCCGTAGATACCATTACTTCATCAAACACGCCGCTACTAATCGCCGCTTCAATTGAATAAGTAATTATTGGCTTTCCGCAAAAATCTTTTATATTTTTCCGAGGAATTCTTTTAGATCCACCACGAGCTGGAATTATGGCGATTTTAGGCATTAGATTTAACTGTTTTCCTCATCAAAAACCAGTTGGAATCGTCATTCCACCCGTCTCTATGATAAGTAAATCCGTAATCTATCAACTCAAGACTTGGATATTTATTCATTAATTCCCCAGCAAAATCTCGCTTGAACAGTTTATCCTTCTCTCCTCTGTAGTCAATGGAAACAGGATATGGATTATAATACTCATCAATCACAATATAGCCATTATCATTAGTACTTTTATACATGCGCTCATAAATATTATCAAGTTCATCAGGATTTATATGGATTAAGACTCCCCTTGTAAAAATAAGATTATATTTCTGATTTAATTCGGCATTTAATATAGAATCATTTAAAATTGCCCCACCCTCAACAATTTTTGCCAATTGCTCGCATGCTTTTTTGTTAATTTCTATCGCATTAAGATTAACAAAAGGAAGTAATGTTTTTATAGCTTTTAGGTTTATGCCGATATTAGCACCAAATTCAATAACAGATTTTATATCACTCCTACTACATTTGAATATTTTCGACCAAAAGCGCAGATAGCTTGCAAATTGCTCTGCACAGTTATTTCTTTCAATATACTCATCTCCAAACTCGCCTGCCCAGAAATTTTCTTGCTCTGTTTTATACATAATCCCTCATTTCTACGTTTCTACTCTACATATTCCAATTTAAGCGGCGTGCCGCGATCTAAATCTCTGCTCGCAATCTTTCCGATAATTTCATCATAATATTTGGGATGCAACCCATCTGACGGTCGAATAGATCTGACATTTTCATCAGTAAACTTATCACCTTTTTTAATATTTTCACAAACGAAAAGTGACCTAGCAAATTTCCGATTTTTTTCGTTTACAGAATAATCGATTTTCCCTAAAACTTTCTCTGTGTTTCTAACAGCATCTACTGTTGTTTTGAACTCATCAGGATTAAGAGAAAACGCAGAATCTGCGCCTCCAAGAGCCCTATCGAGAGTAAAATGCTTCTCGACTACTTGTGCTCCCAGTGCAACAGCGGCAACCACTGTTTCTACGTTCATTGAATGATCTGATAATCCGATTTTGACCCCTTGCGATCCGAATTTTTTAATCATATCTGGAATTGTTAAGAGATTCATATTTTCCAACTTAGCAGGATATGCCGAGGTGCATTTTAATAACGTAATATCGTGATTCCCTACAGATTTACATGCATCTATAGCATCTTGCATCTCTTCTTCGGAACAAATGCCAGCGGATATTATCATAGGCCTTTGCTTCGATGCTGCATATTTAACGAGAGCTAAATCGATCGCTTCAAAAGATGCGATTTTATAGTATTTAACATCAATAGATTCGAGGAAATCGACGGCTGCTTTATCAAACGGGGTGGAAAATAATTCTATTCCTATATTGTTCGCATATTGCTTTAATTCTCCCTGCCACTCCCAAGGAGTATACGCTTCGCTATATAAATCGTAATAATATTTATTATCCCAAAGCGTTCCACTTGCAACTTTAAAATAATCGTTTTTACAATCAATTGTCATCGTATCTGCTGTGTATGTCTGTAATTTTACAGCATCTGCTCCACATTCTTTCGCTTTTGCAATAATTTTCTTCGCTAGATCTAGATCTCCACAATGATTTGCAGACATCTCAGCGATTATAAATGTTCTATTCATTCGATCCCTTATATATTTTCAGAATATATTTTACTCCGTTCATTTTGAAAAAAGCAGGATAATTTTCGTTATCAACTACTCTTAATAAATTAAACTGCTCTTTAATAGGTTTATTTATGTCTAATTCACTGTCTTCTGGTCTTCGTCTTCTGTAAAAAGTGCTTTCTCCTGATTGAGGATGACCGTTTATAGAATCAATACTCTTCACAAAAGACAGGCATAACTCTATTGTTTTGTTAGCTTGTTGTTCTCGAATTTCGTCTACTAATTCCATCCCATTTAAATTAATTTCATCTTTAAAGTAAATTGGACCTGCATCCATTTCCTCCGCCGCTTCAAATAAAGTTATTGGTATTACATTTTTTCCTTCCAAAATCTGCCATGTTATAGGTGACCATCCTTTTCCTTCAGGAAGAGCGCTTTCATGCACAACTATATTGTGTTTATTTAAGTTTAATGTATCTTTTTTTATTAATTCAAAACATCCTAACAGAAACGCAATATCTCCTTTTTTCATTTCTTCTTGTTTATGAATTATATTAACACTATGTCCAAGTTCTATAAGACTACCGGCTAATGATTTGTTATAATCGTTTAACCAACTATTTTTACTAGTTAAGATTGTAATATTCACGTTGCATATTGTCCCTTAGTTAACACTTCTAACCAACATAAAATTTTCACTACAATGTAATCCCGCTTTCGCTCCATTTATCATCGATAAATCTTTTATATATTTTAAAGATCTGGGATGTGGATATTCCTTTAATTCTGATTTGTATTCAGACATAGCTTGTATTTTTAAACCAATTGTTTCTGAAACATCAAAAAAGACATTAGGAATAAATGCTGTTTCTTTTGTGTATCCATTCCACTCGGTCGATGAAGGGATCTCCATGGCATAAATTGTTTTAACGCTTTCATCAACCATTGGTCTAGTTGCAGTTAAGACAGCTTTATGAGTAATTTGATGATCTATATTGATGTCGCCAATATGATGAGTAAAAATTATATCTGGCTCTATTTTTTGTTTTATTTCCTCAATTTTTTTTACTATAGACAACAATGGAACACTATCAAACGAATTATCTGGAAAATCAACTGTAAATACTTCCTTTATTCCTATCAACGAATTAGCCTTTTTCATTTCAATTTCTAACTCTCTTAATTCCTTATTATCAGCATTCTCTCTCGATAATTTTCCCCTGCCTAAAATTAAAGTATAAGCCTCATATCCCTGCTTTATTAATTTCGCTACTGTTGCGAAACACCCTAATACTTCGTCATCAGGATGTGCTGCAACTATGAGTATTTTTTTCATAATTCCTCTATTTCAACAGACGCAATAATTTTTCCATTTTCTAATCTTGCGTTATGAAAACCATATTTCAATTTACCTGATTTTAAAAACGCGCGCGGATAACCAGGAGCATCTAACATTCTAATATAATCATAAGCTTTATTAATAGAATCTATTTGAGCAATATCACTTTCTTCATATGCTCTACGTTTAAACTCAACCACTTCTCCATGCTGCTTTGCAGGAATCATTTTCTTTTCGATAATTTCATCAATCATATCAGATATAATTTCGCCAGCCTTTATATATAACTCTAAAGCAGATCCTTCTTTCATAGAAAAATCTCTTTTAAGGTATACATCTCCAGCATCTAACTTATTCACACATTTTATTGCAGAAATTTTCGTATCGTAAATCCCGCGAGAAATGAGATTTTGCATAGGGCTTCCGCCTCTTCCAAATGGAACATCCGTCATATGAAAAATTATACATTTGAAATTCTCATGAATTATCGATGGAATAATGTAAGACCAGTGAGGAAAAAATACATACTCTGGCAATATTTCATTTAATCTTTCTAAAGTAAGCTCTTCTTTATTTCTTATAAAAACAGTATTGCTTTTAGCAAACAAACTAGTTTTGTTATATAAATTATTACTTATAGCTATTACATTCATTTAAATAATCTACATCCTCTTCAAAATCATGTAAGCTCGTCTTATGACTCTTCTCTGTTTCTACCGTGAGTTTGCTACTTTTATTAATAAAAGTTAACGCTCTGCGGATATCCATTTGTCCATGTCCAAGATGAGCATGCGAATCGTATTCTGAATTTATATCATATAAATCAGTTAAATGATAAACGTTCGGATTTAGTTTGTTGAACTCTTCCAAATATTTCCATCTATCTATTTTTTGAGAGTTTGCACTGCAAATGGCGTGTCCTATATCTAAGCAAAATTCACATCCCACTTCTGAGATAATGTATTGTATCTCTTCTACAGTTGCTCCTCTACAGAAAATTCCGTCGCTCGTTTTGTTAGGATCAACTTTATATGGCTTGTTCTCCATTGTGGCACGTGGTTCATTAAATGATTTCAATTGTCGCGCAGTTTCTTCAAC
>Ga0209737_10001894_pt1 | contig 14724 bp, 10 predicted proteins | sample TergutCu122P3_FD_187284 | JGI IMG/M metagenome (GOLD analysis project Ga0209737, IMG submission 187284) | Cubitermes ugandensis P3 segment gut microbial communities from Kakamega Forest, Kenya - Cu122 P3 (SPAdes) (version 2) | ecosystem: Host-associated > Arthropoda: Insects > Digestive system...
TTTCCTCAAAGAGTGGAAGCCAAAGACGAACGGGTTCAAGGCGGAGACATACATGAGCACAGTCAGGCACATGATGTGCGATCAGGTCAGGGAGATATGCCCGAATGTCAGCATCACGTATGGGTACATCACGAAACACAGGAGGATAGGGCAAAAGCTGGAAAAGACACACGCGAACGACGGGTACATCATAGCGGGAGGGGATGGACAGCCACGGGCAGAACCGTTGTCGATCAAGCAGGTGAGGCGAAACAACCGCAGCCTCGAACGATTCTACGACGCGAAATACATAGACACCAAGACGGGCAAGCCCGAGTATGCGGGTGTTCTGAACAACGGCAGGACTACCAGAAACAAGAACACAAGCGGCGAGAACCTAAGAAAATACCGTGGGGCGAAAATCAGCGATGGTCGCAGGAGCATACGCAGCGGCAGGTATTTCTACCAGCCAAACGACCTCGTGAGGTACAACGGAAAAGTTTACACGGTCAAAGGCACCCAAAACAAAGGAAACTATGTGGCACTGAAGGAAACCAAAAAAGTGGCGAGGGTCGGGCAATTGCATCCATACAAATTCAGCAAGGGATTCGTGATTGAAAACAGGAAGGGGCAAGAGGGTGAGAGGGATCAAGGGGGCACAATTCATCCCACCGCCTAACGTGTTAGTGGAAAGTGGAAAGTCCCGGTACTTCGCTCCAATAACTTTCAACTTTCAACTTTCAACTGAAAAGGCGGGGGTGTTCTTGCGGGAATTGGATAAAATATTCGGATATGCGATTTTTTGGTTGACTTTTTTTTTCCGATGTGCTAAAATTATTGTATTATGAAAAACATAAATTTATCCGTTGACGGGGGCGGGACGAGCCTCCGGGTCGTCGCTTTCGACGACGATTTGCGCTTGGTCGCAAAAAGCAGTTCCGGAGCCATAAACCCAAATTTCGAGAGCGAGCAAAAAATCCGCGAAAACATATCAGAAGCCCTGAACGGGCTTGCGGCGGGCTTGGGCGGAGATTTCAAAATTGGCAGGGTGTATAGGACATTGGTGGGTTCGGGCAATCTGTTCGACAAAATGCTCGAAAACAGCGGTTTTTCGGGCTGTGCCGATATCCGCGACATACCCGAAGGCCATAGCCACCTTCTCGCCGCCTCCCTGGGCGATACGGGGGGCGTCGCGCTTGCGGGGACCGGTTCCGGGGCCATATACTGCGCAAAAAACAAAACCATACACCTGGGCGGCTGCGGGTTGCCCGTGGGCGACGAGGGCAGCGGGGCTTGGATCGGCCTGCAGGGGATGTCCGCCGTTTTCAGGCATATGAACGGCTGGGGCGAAGAGACGCTTTTGACACAAAAACTTTATGAATACCTGAATGTTTCCCCTCCGAGTTCGCCGGTAGGCGCACTGTACAAAAAAGGCGTGAGCCAGCGCAGTTTGTTCGCAGGATTTTGCAGGTGCGTGGCATACTGCGAGAGGGCGGGGGACAGTGTCGCCAAAGAGATAATATATCAGGCGGGAAAAAACATGGGGCTCCAAATGATAGCTGCGCTAAAAAGGGCCGAAGAAATAAATCTGATAGATAGCAAAAAAGAGCCGCCCGTAATTTATGCCAGCGGGGGTGCCTGGAAGGGTACGCCGTATATGCTCGAGGCGATGGACGAAACGGTAAAAAACGCATACCCCGGGGCAGTATGCAGACACGGGCTTTTTGACCCCGTGATCGCAGGCGTAATCGAATTTGTTTTCGATCAAACAAAAAAACGCAAGATTTCCGGGCAAACGCGGGAGCATTTGGAAAGTGAATTTGGGGATTATTTGTGTCAACAAAACCACCGTTGAAAAAAGAGAGATTTTTGGTAAATAGGAGGAAATTAAATGGACAAGAAAAATTTTAAGCAACGGATAACTAGCTTTGTTTTAGCATTGGTGGTGGTCGTGGGTGTTTTGCCATTATCAGCAATGGACGTAACGGCTGTAACGTCATTGATTGTATCTCAAACGAAGTCATTAAATAAGAACTTTGAAGGAGAATGGCATAATGATGACGGAAGCGTTATAACTATAACCAATCTGCAAACAGATTTCTTTGATTTTGAAGCTATGTTGCTGTATTATCCAAACAATACGGCCAGACAACATGATAATCCTAATATAGGTTCATTAAACGGAAAGGCGATAGCAATAAATAATTATATGGCTCAAATGCTGTATAGAGAAGAATGGTCGGGAGAAAACAGGGAAGTTGTAATTAATTTTGAACTTTCAGAAAATAAATTAATCGTAAAAATCAATGTTTTAGATGGCAATAGTTACGAAGAATTTACTTTGTTTGGATTTGGGTATGGAGTTAATATATCTGGCGCATATTACAAAAAAGGTGAAGACACTTTTGAAAATGATTTAGAAGGGATTTACTGGATTGTTGAACCCATATTAGATTATGATAATATTTATTATTGTTCGTGGTGCGAGTTACTTAAAAATGTAGTAGATATATCGGAGATAAAAATCATAATAAAAAGACATGATTGGAACAACGGTACTGTTTATATATCTGGTGGTCATGGGATTGAAACAAATGAATATTTTATTGATGAAAAAAAACAAATTTTTGTGGTATATTATCACGGTGATGGTGGATTAAGTTTAAGTTATTACACATTTGAAGAATTCGATAATTATATAAAATTTTATTATGGTGATTATGCAAAGTTATTAATAGTATTTCGGAAAATTAATTCGGATAAAATTGAATTTAATGAATATCAAGGTATTATCAATGAAGAGCATATTGGCGATAAATACGCATTGGCACAGGGAACAAGGTTTATTACTGACTTCATTTACGATGATTGTAAATTAAGGGGAAATAGGTATGAAAGCAATAATTTTATTGATTTCAAGCTCGGGGATAAATGGGGATTTATAAACAAAAACGGTAAAATTATAATTCCATTTATTTTTGACGACATCGAGTTAATTGACGAAAAAAGAGCATTTGCTAAATATAACGGCAAATATGGAATTCTTGATATAGAAAAATCAATTATTGAAACCAATAGCAATAATAATTCCGCCGCTGCAACGCCTATTTCATCAAAAATCACCGTAAATGGCAAAGAAATAAATTTTGACGCATATACCATAGATGGCAACAATTATTTCAAAGTCCGTGATTTAGCTTTTGTTTTGAATGGCACATCAAGCCAGTTTGATGTTAGTTATGATGGCACTAAAAACGCAATATCGCTGATAAGTGGTAAGCTATATAACCCTGTCGGCGGAGAAATGGCAAGCAAAGGAAGCGAAACCAAGACAGCGAGCCCAACGACGGCAAATATTTACCTTGATAATAAAGAAATAAATTTGAGTGCGTACAGTATAAGCGGCAGCAATTATTTCAATTTACGTGACATCGGTGATTTATTAAGCTTTAATGTAGAATATGATAATGCGAAAAATATGATTATAATAACTACATTAAGTTTTAATGTAAAATTACCAATTCGAAGTTTTTTATCTTATAAAAAAAATGAATTAATTCCATATGGAAAAGATGTAGGTGATGCGAAAGAATTTCCGTGGGATTTTACATATAGCGATAATTTATTCTCAGGCGATAGTTACAAATATAATCATGATTTGGCGATTATGTCACTAGGTATGGCGATTGTGGGATATAGCACGGTTGATAGCGATAAATATTGGGGAAAAAATTTTCAAGTCGATGAACAAGAATTTCCTATTGAGGAAAATATGTATCTTGATAAAAACATTAAAAAATTAAATCGAGATAATAGACAAGGTTATTTGGATGAAGCTTATCATAATTTAAATTTCGAAGAAATAGAATATAGAGTTTACGATAGGTCTCTAAATGATGAAAGTAGTCACGTGGCATTAGGATTAGCTAAAAAAACTATAAGAATCAATGGAAAATACTATACCTTAGTATCGGTAGTTTTGCGTGGTGGTGGATATGGATCTGAGTGGTCTGACAATTTTAATGCTGTAGGAGATAATGTAGGATATCATGAAGGGTTTTACCAAAGTGCACGTAAGGCAGTCATATATATTAAATATTACTTAGCACGATTAAAACAAGAAAATAAAATAGAAGGCGATGTAAAATTGTGGATAACAGGATATAGCAGAGGCGGGGCTATTGCAAATTTGACAGCCGCTGAATTAATAAAAGACAAACAATTAGAACAAATGAATTTAGTAAAATTAAATGATTTTTACACATATACATTTGCCACTCCGCGAAACGTCATCGCAAAAAATTCTAACGATTTTAGAGAAGAATTCACGTTATCAGACAACAATAAAAAAGTAAAATTTTACACAAGCGAAAATAAATTTAATAATATATTCAATATAATCAATCCATCTGATATTGTGCCAGCGTTAATATTATCAGATTGGGGATTTGCAAGATACGGAATAGATAAATATTTTCCAACTTACATGATTCTTACAGAAGAACTAAAAAATATACAAGATGTGGTTGATAAATATAATATAATCAAACAGAAATATAGTGCGATCGTCCAAAATTCTGATAGTTTTCCTGTATATAAAAATTCATTCCATTATAGAGTTATTGCAAAAATAGAAAAAGCATTGTTTGATTTAGCGCCGAATCTAAATTCTTATAAAAACGGATTACAAAAAGTATTGACGGGATTCTTTCATATTATGAATATAAAGGATCACAAAGATAAAAATGAATGGAGCAAAGAAAAAGATGAAACTGAATGGAGCAAAAAAGTGGATTATTTGTACAGCATAGCATATAGGTACGGTCAGGATGGTTTAAACACGTATATTGCCAGCAAAATACTTTTTCCAATATTGGATATTGCCCCTTTTGGTATTGGTGATATATTACGCACGATTATAGTAATCGCCGAAATGGAAAATTTTTCTCCATTAAAATCATTGCTTGTCGTGGATAATATTGCATACACACCTCCAGGTTGTAAAGAAAGTATTGTTGATTTAATTTTAACAATTTTTATAATTATGCAGGGAAAAGGTACGATTGATAATCTCATTATTGATAACCTTATTCAAGGATTTGTTGATGAAAACCATGAAGTATATTCTTTGATTATTTTGGCACAGCAACATTATCCCGAAATATATCTCGCATGGATGTTATCGATTGATGCCGATGATTTAGATGCGATTTCAACATACAAAAAGGCAACTTTCAATTGCCCCGTTGATGTTAATATATATGATAGTCATAACAATTTATTGGCGAGTGTTATAAATAACCAAATTATAGTTGATATATTGCCAGTAGAAATTAATGACGATAAAAAGGAAATATATCTATATGGCAATGGGGATTATATAGTAGAGATTATTGCAACCGATAGTGGAAATATGGATTATTCAATTACGGAATATGGTAACAATACACAATTAAGAAAAGTGATGTTTAATAATATATTTTTAACCCAAAATGAAAAATTTATTGGTAATATAAATTCAGAGATAGATACAAATGTAAATAATTATATTTTAAATTCTGACATTCAAGGGGACATATCATTGTACGAAGATTTGAAAAATGATAGCGTCCATAATATAAATATTTCCGTGTTTGCGAGCGGAAATGGCGTAGTATATGGAAATCAAATAGTTACAAAAGGTGATAATGTAATTATAATGGCCATTCCCAACGAAAATGATGTATTTATCGGTTGGTATGAAAATGGTATAGAGATTAACAATACAAATGAGGTGTATAGTTTTATTGCTTCAGAAAATAAAACACTTGAAGCAAGATTTATAAGTGAAATAATTACCGATTCATTATCACCAGAATTAGCATTGTCCACAGAATCAGAATTTGCACAAAATAATCATTTGCCAAAATCTCAAACAAACATCATCGTCATATTGATAAGTGTTACATTGTCCATTATCCTATCGTGTATGATTTGTTGGCTTGTTTTTAAACATTTAAAACAAAATAAAAAACTCTAAAAAATATTTCGATTTTGTCTGCATTTTTTTACAAAAACATTTGACTTTCGATAATTTATGAGATATAATATTATTGTCAGGGGGGATTATTATGTACAAAGTTAAATTTTACAAAGACAAAAATGGCAATCAACCCACAAAAGACTTCATACAAAATTTAGATCAACGCACAGACAAAAACAGCAAAATAAATGTCAATAAAATATACGATTACATCAATTACCTCAAAGAGGTCGGACCCGAGGCAAGGGAGCCGTTCGCAAAACATCTTGATGGAGAAATATGGGAGCTGCGCCCGATACGCAATAGAATCCTATATGCGTCATGGGATGACGATACTTTTATAATATTACATCATTTTATAAAAAAGACACAGAAAACTCCTGCCAGTGAAATAAAACAGGCGAAACGCAACCTGAACGATGAGAAAAAAAGGAGCAAAGAAAATGAAGAGAACAACAAATGAAATAAACAAAAAATATCCATATCCAGAAGAATTAGCAATCGCAAAGGCAAACGCCGCTGACATAAAAAAACGCGGAAATGCGGCCATCGGCGATGACTGGGACGATATAAGCGAAACACTTTTAAGCCCAGAAGAACGCGCCGCAAGCAAATTGCGTGTCGCTTTGATGGTCGAGCTTACAAAGGCAAGGAACGAACGAGGAATGACGCAGAGGAAACTTGAGGAACTGACTGGGGTGAAACAGCCCGTTATCGCACGTGTGGAAACCGGAGGCACGAGTCCACAGTTAGATACGGTTTTGAAGATACTCGCACCATTAGGCAAAACACTGAGTATAACGGATTTGTAAAAATATGAAAACAGCGTTCAAAAAACCAGTCGCATCTTTTTTGGTATTGACAATCCTCATTTCCTTGGTATGTTCGTTTTTGACTTTCCCCGCAGTGTTTGCGGCAGACGAGATACCGGGGGACCCCATGGTTTGGTACACGCAAAAATGGCTGAACCAAGAATACGGCAATGTGCCTGGATTCGGCAAGGTCGTGGCAAACGGGAAAACCGGGTGGGATACCGTTTATGGCTTGCTCCGCGCCTTGCAGCACGAACTGGGCATAAAAAACCTATCCGATTCCTTCGGGGCCGCCACGACCGAACTGTACCAAAAAGACCTTTTGTACAGGCAGGACGGCATAACCGACAAAAAGTTCGCCATTTTGCAGGGCGCCCTGTGGTGCAAGGGGTACAATCCCGGGTATTATCTCCGTGAAACAAGCGACGGAACCGTCGTTTTTGAGGAAATATTCGATGCGAGCGTCGAAAGTGCGATCATCCAACTGAAAAAGGATGCGGGGCTGACAAATCCCGACGGGGTTGTCACCCTAAACGTGATGAAGGCGCTTTTGTCCATGGACACTTTCAAGCTATTGGTCTCCTACGGGGGCAAACCGGAAATCCGCACCATGCAGCAGAAGCTGAACAGAAAATACGAAGACTACATAGGGCTCATGCCATGCGACGGCATATATGGCAGAAACACCAACAAGGCCCTCATATTCGCCCTTCAGGCGGAAATGGGCTTGCCAAAAGAAGTGGCAAACGGCAGTTTCGGGCCGGCCACAAGGCTTTGCTGCCCGGAAATCCCGTATGCCAAAGTTCAAAACGCCGCAAGGCGCTATCCCGGAACCTCCGCCGAGGCGTTCTATACGGACCCGGAAATATCCGTGTTTACGGAATTTCTGCAGTTTGCGCTGTATGTGAACGGATTTGGCAGCGGGGCGATGGACGGCGTTTTCAATGTTGAAACGGAGCAAAATGTACGGGATTTTCAAGAGTTCCATGCCTTGGAGATCAGCGGTACGGCGACTTTGGGCACCTGGTGGTCGCTGCTCACCAGCAGCGGGGATCCAAACCGCCCGGTGTCGGGCGCCGACTGCGCGATGAAATTGGACCGGGCCAAGGCAAAAACGCTCTACGACCACGGGTATCGCATTGTGGGCAGATACCTCACCAATGTCCCGGGGGGACGGGACAAGGCCATCACCAAAGAAGAGGCGCAGATCATTTTAGATACCGGACTCCGCTTTTTTCCGATCTATCAGGCAGGCGGGGCCGCCAACGCATACTTTACGGAAGCGCAGGGTGCCTCTGATGCAAAAACGGCCATAGCGGCGGCCGAAGCCCTCGGCATACCGGGGGGGACGTTTATCTATTTCGCCGTCGATTATGACGCCACGGATGACAACATCACGACAAATGTGGTGCCGTATTTCGAAAAAGTGCATGAAATCATGTCTGCGAGCGTCTATAAAACCGGCATTTACGGCACGAGGAATGTGTGCGGCCGGGTTGCGGCCATGGGCTATTCGGAAAACAGCTTTGTGAGCAATATGTCCACGGGGTTCAGCGGGAACCTGGGCTTTCGGATGCCCGACGACTGGGCTTTCGACCAGTTTGCCAACCTTGAAGGTGAAAATGCCTTGGGGCAAGGCGAAGGGCGGGTCGAAATCGACAAAAACGCGGTTTCCGGCCGCGACCGGGGAGTCGCGTTTTTGACAGAGGGAACCCTCACGGCGACCCCGACATCGTCGAAAGTGCTTGTCGATGGGAAGGAAATCGCCTTCGACGCATACAACATACTCGGTAACAACTATTTCAAGCTGCGCGATCTGGCATATGTGCTAAACGGTACGCCAAAACAGTTTGAAGTCGGCTATGACGGCAAAAATGACGCGATATCGCTCATCGACGGCAAACCATACACGCCGGTCGGAGGGGAAATGGCAAGCAAAGGCAAGGGCATCAAAACGCCTACGCCGACTAAATCGAAGATATATCTGGACGGAAAAGAGATCAGCCCGCAGGCATACAATATCGACGGCAACAACTACTTCAAGCTGCGCGACATCGGGGAAGCGTTCGATTTCGGGGTGGACTGGGACGGCGCGAAAAACACGATTTCCATAGATACGGGCAAAAAATATACAAAATAGCAAAATAGTAAATGAAAAAAAGGAGGAAATCGCTATGGACAATTCATTGAACGCAAAACCGGCAACGCCGGAAATCATCTGGGCCATGCTTCGGGAACTAACCGAAAAACAAGCCGAGACCGACCGGCAGATGAAAGAGACCGACCGGAAATTAGACAAAGTGGGGGAGCAGATCAAGGCAACCAACCAACAACTGGGGGGAATAACATACAACCAGGGGTCGTTCGCCGAGGAATACTTTTTCAACTCGTTCGACAACGGGCAAAGAAACTTTTTTGGCGAAAGATTCGACGAGATCGCAAAAAACCTGAAAAACCGCTGGCAGGGGCTGGAAGACGAATACGACATAGTGCTGTACAACCACGAATCGGTGGCGATCATCGAGGTGAAGTACAAGGCGCATATAAACAATATCCCCGAAGTGCTGAAAAAAGCGGAAACATACCGCATACTGTTTCCCAGTTATCAAAATTTCAAAATCTATCTGGGATTGGCGAGCATGAGTTTTTATCCCGAATTAGAGCAGGAATGCATTGAACAGGGCATAGCCGTCATCAAACAGGTAGGCGACGCGGTCGTGATCAACGACGCGAATTTGAAGGTTTTTTGAAATATATTGACAAAATTGACAAAATAGAGGATTAATGAAATTATGGACTACATAACAAAATATTACGAAAAAATCAATTCTTTGCTGAAAAGACTGTTCGAGGAGCAGGCCGAAAATATGCAAAAGGCGGCCGAAAAAATCGTCGAGACGGTAACAGGCGACGGCATGGTGTATATATTCGGCTGCACCCATGCGGGCATAATCGCCCAGGAGGCGTTTTACCGCACGGGGGGGCTGGCTGTAATAAACCCGATTTTCCCGCCCGGGCTCACCTGCGACGTTTTTCCCTCCACCCTGACGAGCAAACTCGAGCGCGTGGACGGCTACGGGGCGACAATAGCCGACGAGTGCGGTATCAAAAAAGGCGATCTGCTTATCATCCATTCCGTGTCGGGCAGAAACAGCGTGCCCGTGGATATGGCGATCAGGGCGCGCGAAGCCGGGGCGTATGTGGTGGCGATCACCTCCCTTGAATATTCCAGGGCGTCCCGCCCGAGATCCAAGTGCGGCAAAAATCTGTACGAAGTCGCCGATCTGGTCATCGACAACTGCGGCGAATTCGGGGATGCCGCAGTGGAAATCGAGGGGTTCGAGCAAAAAACCTCCCCGACCTCGACCGTCGCTGGGGCGGCGGTTATAAACGCGGTGACGGCGCAGGCGGCGGGCATATTTGTGGAAATGGGCATCACGCCCCCGGTTTTTCTGAGCGCGAACATCGACGGCGGCGACGAAAAAAACGCCGTGCTGATGCAAAAATACAAAAACAAAATAAAATATTTATAATGAGGAAGGTATAAATTTAATGCTGAAAGAGAGATTTTACGAGGCATCGGCGAATCTGTTCGAGACAATCCGAAATTCGCAGAAGCAAAACATCGAGGCGGCGGGGCTGATGATGGCCGAAAGCGTGGCGGGCGGTGGCTGCATCCACCTTTTCGACACAGGGCACATAATCGACTCGGAACTATTGAACCGTGCGGGGGGCTTAGTGCTGATGAGGCGTTTCCGCTATCACAACGGCGTGGAGTCCTCGGCGAAAAAACGCCCCATGGATCAAAAAAACACCTCCATGGAGGGGCTCGCGGAATATGCGCTCAGGTCGGCCAACATACTGCCGGGGGATGTCATGGTGATCGGCTCGGTTTCGGGCAAAACCCTCAATGTGATAGATTTGGCGGTCGAATGCAAAAAAATGGGAGTCAAAGTGATCGGCGTCACTTCGATCGAATATTCAAAAACCCTCGAATCGGGGCATTCCTGCGGCAAGAGGCTCTTTGAACTGGCCGACGTCACGATCGACAACTGCGCGCCTTTCGGCGACGCGATGCTCGAAATCGAGGGCGTCGAGGCCCCGTTTATCCCCGCTTCGGGCATCGCGGCCGCATACATATGCTGGGCCGTGTGCGCCGAGCTCACGGAAAAGCTCATGGAAAAAGACATCACGCCGAGCATACTCAAAAGCGTAAACTATCCACCGAATGTGGAATACAACAATAAATTATACAAAAGGTACGATGAGGAAGGGGTATAGGCATTATGGCAAACATACTGTGCGAAAACGGAAAGGCAAACTACAGGATCATCATCTCCAAAGACTTTGACCCCGCCGTGAAATACGCGGCAGAGGAACTCTCCATGTTTCTATACAGATCGACAGGCACGGCGTTTGCCGTGGGCTTCGACGACAGCGAAAAGGTCGGCAGCGAGCTTGTTTTGGGGCAGACCGCGAGGGAACCCGAGGGCCTCATTTCAAGGGCCTGCCTCAAAAACGACGGGTTTTCCATCAAAACAGACGGCGATAGCGTGTTTGTGAGCGGCAAAACCGGCCGCGGGACTTTGTACGGCGTATATTCGTTCCTAGAAAAATATGCGGGCATAAAATTCATATCCTATGACTACACGTACATGCCCGCTTTCGACAAAATCGAAATCCCGGAAAAAATCGACGAAACCCAGATCCCGCCCTTCGAGTACAGGGACATATACTACCGCGAGATTATCGGGAACCCCGATTTTTCCGCGAGGCGGAAATGCAACGGGTTTCACGGGAACCTGGCCGACAAACACGGCGGGAAATTCGTCTATGCGGGGTTTGTGCACACATTTGACCGGATAGTGCCGCCGGACAGATATTTTGAGGCACACCCGGAATATTTTTCGCTTGTGGACGGCAAACGCATATCAAAGCACGCGCAGCTGTGCCTGACCAACCCCGAGGTTTTGGAAATCGCCAAAAAGTACGTGGAGGACATACTGCAAAAAGACCCGCAAGTGAATATCATCTCCGTGTCGCAAAACGACTGCTACCAACCCTGCGGGTGCGACAACTGCCGCGCGGTGGACGAGGAGGAGAAAAGCCATGCCGGGACGCTGCTCCGTTTCGTGAATGCGGTGGCCGACCATATAAAGGATGCACACCCGGAGGTCATAATAGACACGCTCGCCTACCAATACACCAGGGCCTGCCCCAAAATAACCAAGCCGAGGGAAAACGTGGCGATAAGGCTCTGCACCATCGAGTGCTGTTTTTCGCATTCGCTTTCTAGCTGCAACAAAACGGGGGCGCTCGAGGATTTCGGCAGGAAGCACAACATAATCGACGATTTCGACGAGTGGGCGCAAATATCCAAACGCCTCTACGTGTGGGACTACGTCACGGACTTCTGCCATTATCTATTGCCGCACCCGAACCTGCACATATTGAAGGACAATATAAACTTCTTCGTGGAGCACAATGTGGCCGGCCTGTTCGAGCAGGGGTGCGGGGACACGATAAACAGCGATTTCGGAGCGCTGCGGGCATATGTGCTCTCCAAGCTCATGTGGGAGCCGTCGCTTTGCCTGAATACGCTGATCGACGAATTTTTGTGCCACTACTACGGCAGGGCGCATAAAATCGTCCGTTCGTATATCGACCTGTTCGCGGATGAAGTTACCCAAAAAGACATCTGCGTGGGCACTTTCGCCCACCCGGACAACGCCGTTTACTCTGCGGAAATGTTGGACAAAGCCGAAAAATTGGTCGAAAAGGCGAGGGAAGCCGTGCTGTACGAGGGCGAAACGGTCAGGCGCCATGTGGAGATATTCGCGCTGGGCATAGAATACACAAGGCTCTGGAACAAAAAAGGCACGTGCCCCGACAGCGCGGAGGTGGACCGTTTCATCCGCAAATGCACGGAAACGGGCATGACGCACATAAGGGAATGGTGCGCCTTGAACCTGTTTGAGACCCAACCCGACCGATTGGGGCTTGTCGGGAAATGAGAAATGAGGAATGAGGAATGAGGAATTATTTGAGAGTAGGGGAGCGCATATGAAAAATTGGCGTATATTGCTTTTGTTGGTTTTGGCATTGGGCTTGGTTTCCTGCGGCGGCGAAACCGAAAAAGCCGACGGACAGACCGAAGAGATTCGGATAACCGAGCCGACGACCGCCGCCCCCACGGAGGAACCCACGGAAGACCCGAACAAACCGGGCAATGTAAAAATCGGAAACGAGGAAGTCAAATATTTCAAGAGCTTGAAGGTGTACAACGACACGGGCAAGCTGTTCGCAGACGATTTCTCTTCCTTTGAGTTGGATGATGTGCCGGACGAATGGTTCGGTTTCGCGGGGGCTTCCGTTGAGTTGTCCGGGGATGTGGTGCATACGGGTTCAAAATCCCTGCTCGCCACCGACAGGCAGGGGCACTGGGCCGCCCCGGGTATCGAAGTGTACGACCTTCTGAAAGCCAACGGCACGGGCAAATACACGATAACCATGTGGGTGTGGGTGGACAAAATCGACAAAGGGCAAAGCAGGACCAGCAACATAATAATGCGCGGAAAAGAAGCGGACGACGAATGCTCGTTCATAGAAAACAAAAACGGGGATATGTACAAGCATCTCAATCCCGGCAAATCTGTAAAGTTAGAGGAATGGATGGAACTTGTGGCCACTATAAACGTGACGGAGAAAGACATCGAGCCCCCGTTCGGGTTCCGCACGGCCATTCTGCTCTATGACATGATAGGCCCGGGCGAAGACCAGCATATATACCTCGACGATGTCCAGATAACAAAAGAACCCGACGATGGCGAAGTGCGGATATTGCCGCAGGATGTGACGCTCGACGTCATATACACCCACGCGGATTCCGGCAGGCAGGAAATCGTGACTGCAAACTACGATTCGGCTTCCGGTTCGTGGGTGGCCGCTTTCACCCCGGACGAACTCGGAGTCTGGACTTATGAGACCATATGCAGCGACGCCTCGAACCCGAGCCTGAACGGCCTGAAAGGGCAGATCAAGTGCATAAAGTGAAATAACAAAAATAACATTGGAAAAGGGAAAACTTTAAAGATGTTTGCAGAAATAAACCCGGCCTATCTGATAGCCTCCCTGTTTTTTTTCGCGAGTGGCTGCTATCTGTACCTTTGTGTCGTCACTTTCAGGAACAATGCAAAATCCAAAACGCGGGATGACTATCTGGCGGCAGGCCTATGTCTTGTTTTTTACAGCCTGTGTTACGGTTTGATGACAATATCGTCCGATGGAACGCTGGGTCGGGTTTTTTGGGCGGTGGGGTTTACCGCAGGGTGTCTGTTTTTTTCCAGATGGCTTGTGTTTTCGTCGGATATGGTCGCCATAAAACACAAAAACACAAAACGCATTGTCTGCCTGACACCTGTTTTTACCCTGGTAGTCTGCGTTTTGTGTATTGCATCAAATGAAACCGTGTTTCACGCGACAAAATACGGTTTGCAGTTTTCCTATCAAAAAAGCCCGTTTTTTGTGGCTGCGGTTCTGTATTTGACGGTAATAATCATCGCGTTCATGGTCCTGGATTTCAGGTGGCTGCGTGAATCCGAAATGAAACGCGAAAAAATGCAGGCGCTTCTGTTTATTGTCCTGACGGTTTTTGTAGCCCCGATTGGCTTCGCAACCGACTATCTCGTGCCGACTTTCACGGAAAACACGGCCATCCCGTTGGCTTCAATATGTTTTTTGCCGGTTTCCATGCCATTTTTTGTTTCGATGAGAAAATACAAAACACTCAGCATCACTGTGCCCAACGCTTCGGGATATGTATTCAACACGGTGACAATCCCGACTTTGGTGCTAAACCACAAAAACGACATCAAGCTGGAAAACCGGGCGGCACTCGATTTTTTGGGCCGT
>Ga0209737_10001895_pt1 | contig 14720 bp, 14 predicted proteins | sample TergutCu122P3_FD_187284 | JGI IMG/M metagenome (GOLD analysis project Ga0209737, IMG submission 187284) | Cubitermes ugandensis P3 segment gut microbial communities from Kakamega Forest, Kenya - Cu122 P3 (SPAdes) (version 2) | ecosystem: Host-associated > Arthropoda: Insects > Digestive system...
GCATCGGTTGCTGAATTTCTCCACCTGCGCCACGCCCTACTTTTTCGAGCTCTCCAAACACACAAGGCGGCAACACATAGCGGCCAATGACGGCCAAATTGGAAGGGGGGTTGCGGGGGGGTTTTTCAACAATGCCATGAATGCGTACGAGGTTTTCGTCCATGTGCTCAGCCGACACAATGCCATATTGGTGGGTTTTCTCCCAGGGGACTTCCATGAGGGCCACAACGCCCATGGAAAAACCAAAGCGCGCAAAACATTCCCACAGGCTTTGCAGGCACGGCGTCTTCGCTTCCAACAAGTCATCCGGCAGCATAACACCTATGGGCACATCGCCCGCCCAGGGTTTGGCGCACAGCACCGCATGCCCCAGGCCCAAAGGCTGTTTCTGTCGTACAGAGGCCACAGAAATGAGCGCCGACAGTTGCGACAGCATGGCAAGCGCGCTGTCCTTCTTTCTCTCTTTGAGCACGGCTTCAAGCTCGAAGGCCAAGTCAAAATGGTCCTCCATGCATGCTTTGTTGCGGCTTGTCACCAGCAACATCTGCTTCGCGCCCGCGGCAACGGCTTCTTCCGCGATGTATTGTATGGCGGGCTTGTCCACAATGGGCAACATCTCCTTGGGGACAACCTTCGAGAAAGGCAAAAACCGCGTCCCCAGGCCCGCGGCGGGAACAACAACTTTTGAAAGACTCATTTCTAACATGAAACCAAAGTGTAGTAGATATCCTTCGCATATGGTGCCCAAATCCTTCTTTTCGTTGTTCGCTGTCTGCGCCTTTGCCCTGCCGCTTGCGGCGCTTGCCCAAATCTCCTTGAATGACGTGGGGGAAGCACGCGGCTATGGCATGGCCAATATGTACTTTGCTGCCGCCCGCGGGACTCAGGCCCTCTATGCCAACCCCGCCACCCTCTCTTTTGATGAGCGCTTTGAAATAGAAGGCTCCGGCGCCATGGACTTCTCAAAAAATTCCTACAAATTCTTCGGCGCGGGCGTTGCCGACAGCAAGGCCGGGCCTGTGGCGGCCGCCCTGAGTTACCATATGGTTCACACGGGCCCCGAAGAGTTTCGCAGCACCGCCCATCTGCTTTCTTTGGCCGTTGCTGTGCCCATCGCCAAACTCTTCCACTTCGGCCTTTCAGGGCGCCAGCATTTCATTAGGGGCCCTAAAAATTCTCACCCCTTCAACCTGAATGCCGGCGTGGGCCTGACGCTGTTAAATAACCTCCTTGCCTTCTCGCTTTCCGGGCATAACCTCATTGACACCTCCAGCATTCATACGCCGCGCTATTTTGTGCTTTCTGGCTCCGGCAACATTGCGGACTTCGTCGCGACGGTTGAAATGCGCGGCAACTTCAACGACAAGAACTCGCGCTTCACCTGGGGCGGCAGCCTCGAATATGCCTTCCTGGGGCTTTTGGCTGTGCGCGGCGGCTATGCCTATGACCAGCTCCAAAAAGCCAGCATCCTCGGGGCGGGCCTTGGCTTCTTTGCGCCGGGAGGCCGAGTGGACTTGGGCTATCGCTACACCTTCGGGGGGGCCAAAAACAATGTCCTCGCACTGACAGGGTGCATCCACCTTTGAGTCTCCTTCGCTTCCCTCCCTATTGGCTTTTGGATGCGGCCTCCTTCGAGTTTCCACCGGCCCGGCTTGCTGCGCCCGACGGCATTCTCGCTGTGGGAGGGGACTTGCACCCCAAGCGCCTGCTTGCCGCTTATGCCCAGGGAATTTTTCCCTGGTATGCCGAGGGCTCTCCCATTTTGTGGCACTGCCCCCACCCGCGCTTTGTGTTGGAGCCTCCTCTTCTCCATGTCCCCAAAAGCCTCAAAAAACACCTCGCGCGCCCGCCTTTTCAATTCCGCGTCGACACCTGTTTTGAAGACGTCATCCGCGCTTGCGCCCAAGTCCCCAGGGCCGGGCAGGACGGCACCTGGCTGACGCAGGAAATGCAGGAAGCCTATATTCGCCTGCACCACCTGGGCGTTGCGCACAGCGTTGAGGCCTTTTGGGGCGAAGCCTTGGTGGGCGGCCTCTATGGCGTTTGCTTAGGGAGGGTGTTTTTCGGCGAAAGCATGTTTGCAACCTTGCCCAACGCTTCCAAACTGGCTTTCGTTTTTTTCGTGCAGGCCCTTGAGCGCCTGGGCATTGCCCTCATTGACTGCCAACAAAAAACCCCGCACCTGGAGCGCTTCGGCGCAAGCTTCTGGCCCAGGGAGCGCTTCTTGTCGCGCCTTAGGGAGTTGCTGCAGGCCCCTACGCTTCAAGGCTGCTGGACAAGGCTTCCGGAGTGTCTCCTATTTCCAGCGCGCTGTTAAGGCGCGCCTCCACCTCCTTCAGGCGCCCTTCCTCGTTGGCGTGAATTTCTACCCACGGCTGGCCCGCTTCAACCTTCTCCCCCACCTTGCACAACAGCCAAAAACCCACCGCCGGGTCCACCTTCTCCTCCATGCGTTTTCGGCCCGCCCCCAAGGCCACCGCCGCAAGGCCCAGGGCCAGCGCGTCCTGCCCTCGTATGTAGCCTGCGCGCGGTACAAGCAGGGGCTTTTTCCACCGGGCCTTCGGCAATAAGTCCGGGTTTTCAAGCTGCGCTGCCTGGGCGCCTTGCGCCTTGGCCATGGCCACAAACTTCTCAAAGGCCGCACCGGAATGCAGCGCCTGCTCCAGCAGTGCTTCGGCTTCGGCTGCGCTGTGGGCACGCTTGGCCAAAAGCAACATTTCAACCGCAAGCCTGCGCGTCAATTCCATGGCGTCGGCAGGGCCTTTCCCCTGCAGCATTTCCAGTGCCTCTTTCACTTCCAGCGCGTTGCCGATGGCACGGCCCAAGGGCGCGTCCATGCAGCTTAACAGCGCAACGGTGGGGCAGCCAAAGCGCTCGCCAAGGCCCTTGAGGGTTTGGGCCAGCGCGCGCGCCTGCGCTTCGGTTTTCATGAAGGCGCCGCGGCCGAATTTCACGTCCAGCACCAGCGCGTCGGTGCCGCTGGCGAGTTTTTTGCTCATAATGGAGGACGCTATCAACGGCAGGCAGTCCACGGTGGCGGTGACGTCGCGCAGCGCGTAGAGTTTCTTGTCGGCGGGGGCGAGGGTTTGGGTTTGGCCCACCATGCATAGGCCGTGGAGGCGGAGGACTTCCAGGAAACGCTCCCGGGAAAGCTGGACGCAAAAACCCTCCATCGCCTCCAGCTTGTCCAATGTCCCCCCCGTATGCCCTAAACCCCTCCCGGAAACCATGGGTACCACCACCCCCAGGCTGGCTACCCAGGGCGCCAGTACCAAGGAAAGCTTGTCCCCCACCCCCCCTGTGGAGTGTTTGTCCACTTTCGCCCCCGGTATGCCAGACAAGTCCAACACCTCGCCGGAATGCAACATGGCGGCTGTCCAGGCTTCCAACTCCTCCTCATTCATACCGCGGAAAAAAATGGCCATGCACATGGCCGCCATCTGGTAGTCGGCAACTTCGCCCTCCACGTAGCCCTCTATGAAAGCCTTGATCTCAGCCCCCTCCAGGGCCCCCCCTTCCCGCTTGTGCAAAATCAACTCGTAGGCGCGCATACACATGAAGCTAAGCGAAGCTGCGGCCTTTGTCTTGCAAACTGTGTCTTGCAAACGGTGTCTTGCAAACGGTGTCTTGGAAACTGTGTCCTGCAAAACGCGGGCACCCGCATTGTCGGCTTGCGGCCTTGGGGGCTCTGGCCTAGAGAGGGGGGGATGAATGCGTTGAAAAACACCTGGACATTGGTGACGGGGGCCTCCGCAGGACTGGGGAAGGAGATGGCGCTGGAGGTGGCGCGTAGCTATGGCGGCAACCTGCTGCTGGTGGCGCGTCGCGAGGAGCGCCTTCGGGCGCTGGCCGAAACACTGCAGGCGGAGTACGGCGTGTTGGCGCGCGCGCTGCCTGCGGACTTGAGTACCCCCGAGGGGGTGGAGGCTTGTTTTCAAGCTGCCTGCGCCGAGGAGGGTTTTCAAACGGCCATTCTCAACGCGGGGGTAACCTATTGGGGGCGCGTCCAGGAGCAGTCTCCTGAAAACCTGGAGGGCATTCTCGCCACCAATGTGCTGGCGCCGGCGCAGCTGGCTTTGCGCTTTGCGCAGCACTTCGCGCAACGCGGCGGCGGGCGGCTTTTGCTGGTGTCCTCGGTGGCGGGTTTTTCGCCCATGCCCATGCAAAGCAGCTATGGTGCCAGCAAGGCTTTCCTCACCAGTTTCGGCCAAGGCCTGCACCACGAGTTCCGCAAGGACAAGGTGCAGGTGACGGTGTTTGCACCCGGCGGCATTGACACCGAGTTGCTCGACATTTCAGGCCTTGGAAAAAAATTCAAACCCGGCTCCGCCGGCATTATGCCTGCCCCCTTATGCGCCAAGCTTGCCCTCAAAGGGCTTTTGGCGAATAAGCGCCTCGTCATCCCCGGCTTCTCCAACCGCCTCCTGGCTTTGGCCATGTGCCATCTGCCAGCGTCCTTGGTGTTGCCCGTTATTTCTCGTCTCTATCGGAAACAGGTCTAGAAAGCAGCCTGTCCAGCCGCGCTTTTTCTACGCGCAGCCGCAGGGTTTTTTCCTGCGTCAACAACACGGCGCCTGCTTTGCCTTTGGGCTTTCTCACATAGCGCGCTTCCACGTAGGAGACTTCGCCTACAGGCTCTTTATTCCCGTCCGAAAAATGCCAGGCGAGGTGCGCTGCGTCCAGCAGCGTCTCGGGCTTTGCTTCCTCGTTGCGGCCCAAAGGCAACAACACATGCGCGCCGCTTTGCCCGCGCGCGTGCAGCCACAGCTGCCAGGGCTTGGCCAGCTGGAAACTCAAGGCCTCGTTGTGCCGGGCACCGCGGCCTACCCATATGGGCTGGCCAGCGGCGCTGACATAGGCGCGGTAGGGCAGGCTGGGGGCGGGCTTGGTTTTGGGCAAAGGCGGCAAGGGCTTCGTTGCCGCTTCCTCTGGCGCAATGCCGCTGTCTATGTGCTGTCGCAAAACCTCGGCCTCGGCTTCAAGCTGCCTAAGGCGCGCCTTCGCAATGCCCATGCCGCGGCGCAGGCGCTTGGCCTTCTGGAAGCGCGCCTCCATTTCCTCCCGGGGGGTTTTGGCGGGGTTGAGTTTTAATTCCCGCGTTTCCACCCTGCCGTCGGAGCAAAACACCTCCAGGGAAACGGAGGACATGCCGCGCTTAAGCTTGGCCATGTTTTGTACCAGCGCCTGGGCCTCGGCCTCCAGCTGCTCCACCTGCGAAAGGCGCTCTGCTTCGGCGTGTACTTTCGCCATGGTTTTTTGAAGGCGCGCAAGGCGGGCTTTCAAGGGCTTTAGCCAGGCCCTCTCCTCCTTCGCCTGGGCCTCCCTCTCAAAAAGTACCGCCGCCGCGTGCAGGGCCCCCAGCACCTCCCCCGGTGTATATGCCAGCCGCGAAACCCGGCTGTCCTCCTCAAAGGGCGGAAGCATGCAGGGCATGCCCACGCGGGGCCCCCCCGCCTCCGGCCTTGAAGAAAAACTCCGCCACGCCCCTTCCGCCTCCCCCAGGGCTAAATACCCCTCCTTCCAGTTGGCCCACAGCCACCACCGCTTCTCCCCTTTCTGCCATAAAAGCCATAGCCCCGCTTGCGCCCTCGCTTCTAAAAGCTTCGCCCCCAAAAGCTGCTTGCGCATGGCCTGCTGAATGGACTGCGGTTGCCCCGCTGCCAAAGGGCGCTCTTTGGCCACCGCAAGCCGCCCCGTGTGCGTGTCCGCAGAAAGCACCAAAAGCCAGCTTTTGCCCGGCAGCCGCAGCTCCAAGAAAGCCTCCCGCGGCGTGGGCGCCGAAATTTTTTGCACGAAGGCGCCCAGCAAGCAGGCATTCACCTCCTGCACTACCTGCAGGGCCTCGCTGCCAAACAAAGGCATGGCTATTTCAACCGCTCCAGGGCGGCCTTGGCTTCGGGCAGCTGACTCAATGCGGCTTCCTCATAGAGGCGGCGGGCTTCGTCGAGGTTTTGCGCAACACCCATGCCGTGCTCCAACAAAAGCCCCATGGCATATTTGGCTGGCGCAAAATTCTGCTCCAGGGCCTTTTGCAGCCACCCAAGGCCTGCTTGCACGGAGGCGTCTTCTGACTTCAGCAAAAGCAGGGCCAGGCGGTATTGCGCGCGCACGTCGTCCTGCTTGGCCGCTTCCTCAAACCAGAAGGCGGCCTTGGACAGGTTTTGGGGGGTGCCCAGGCCCGCCTCCCAGAGGGCGGCCAGGTTGTGCTGGGCCTTGGCAAAACCCTGGGTGGCGGCTTTCTCATACCAGAGGAAGGCCTTCTCGTGGCTTTGGGTGCAGGCTTCGCCCTTCTCGTACATGACGCCGAGGTTGTATTGGGCGTGCGGCAGGCCCTGGGCGGCGGCTTTGAAATAGCACTCGAAGGCCTCCTTCTGGTTAACGGGGACGCCCTTGCCGAAATAGTGGGCTGTCCCCAAAGCATACTGGGCCGTGGCATTGCCCTCGTTGGCCGCCCTCTTCGAAACCTCCACCACCTCTTTGTAGAGGGTTTCTTCGCCCTCCAATATGCCGTCCCAACCCTCGGGCGGCCACGCTGAAAACGCTTCCTTCTCTTCGTCAGGCATGGGGCCCTTTCAGCAAAACCCCGGCCAAAACACAACGCCCTCGGCCCTTGCATGGTTTTTTCTCCACCTCCTCCTGTTTTCCCCTACACCTCCCCCGTTGGGCAGACAGGCAACATTCGCATAGAAAGAGTTGCCTCCCGACGAAATTTGAGAAATAGCATGAGCAAGTTTTGCGCTGTTGCTCAAGCTGTCATGCCCCAACGGGGCAACCTTTCACCAAGAGCTGAGAATGAGTCTAACCATTGCCGTCATGAAAGAAAGCCAGATTGGGGAGCGCCGTGTCGCTTTGGACCCCAGTACGGCGGAGCGCTTTGGACGTTTGGGCGCCCAGGTGTACATTGAAAGCCAGGCGGGGGCGGAGTCCTTTTTCCCGGATGTCGCCTATTCCGGGAAGGCGACGGTGCCGGCGGACTTCAAGGAAGTCCTCGGCAAGGCCGACATTGTCTTCAAAGTGCAGCCGCCGACACTCTCCGAGTTGAATGCCATGCGCGACGGCGCCACCTTGCTGTGCATGGTGCAACCCCACCAGCGCCTTGCGGTGGTGAGGCGCATGAGCCAAAAGAAAATGACGTGCTTCGCCCTGGAGTTGATTCCGCGGATTACGCGGGCCCAAAGCATGGATGTGCTTTCCTCCCAGGCCGCTGTCGCCGGCTATAAAGCTGCCCTCATTGCGGCAGGCCGCGCAAGCTTCTTCTTCCCCATGTTAACCACCGCCGCGGGCACCATTCGTCCGGCCAAAGTCATTGTGGTGGGCGCCGGCGTCGCAGGGCTTCAGGCCATCGCCACCTGCAAGCGCCTGGGGGCCCAAGTCGAAGCCTATGACATACGCGCGGCGGCCAAGGAGCAAGTCGAGTCCCTGGGGGCCAAACTCATTGACACGGGGGTGGACGCTTCCGGCGAGGGCGGCTATGCGAGGGAGTTGACGGAGGAGGAGAAGGCCAAGCAGGTGGAGGTACTCAGCAAGCACGTGGCACAAGCCGGCGTTGTTATTACGACGGCGGGGCTGCCGGGAAGGCCCGCACCCAAAATCATTTCCAAAGCCATGGTGGAGGGAATGAAGCCGGGCTCCCTGGTGGTGGACATTATGGCGGAGGGCGGCGGCAACTGCGAGTTGACAAAGCCCGGCGAAGAGGTGGTGCATGGCGGCGTGCTGGTTTTGGGGCCACTGAATTTGCCCAGCGCCATTTCTGTGCAGGCCAGTGAAACCTATGCCAAAAACCTGCTGAATTTTTTGTCGCCCTTCCTGAAGAATGGACAACTGACATTGGACTTCGAGGATGAGGTGTTGGCAGGAAGTTTGCTCACTCACGAGGGCAGCGTCAAGCATGCCCCCACTTTGGCGTTGATTGGAGGATAACCATGGACGCAACCCTGCTCGTCATTTCCGCGCTGTATATTTTCATGCTGGCCGGCTTTGTCGGCTTTGAAGTCATCTCCCGCGTGCCTGTCATTTTGCACACGCCCCTCATGTCGGGCTCCAACTTCATCCACGGCGTGGTGCTTGTCGGCGCCATGGTGGCCCTGGGAGGCGCCACCAATGCCTTGGAAAAAACCATCGGCTTTGTCGCTGTGGTGCTTGCAGCCGGCAATGCCGCCGGCGGCTATGTCGTCACGGAGCGCATGCTGGAAATGTTTAAAAGCAGCAAAGCGAAAGGAGCGCCATGAGCCTCAAGCTTTTGATTGAGATTGTCTACTTCATCGTGGCTGTCCTCTTCATTTTTGGCCTTCGGCAAATGTCTCACCCGAAGACGGCCCGCAAAGGCATTCTCTGGGCAGGCGTGGGCATGGCCGCTGCCACGGGGATTACTTTCCTCTTCCCCGGCATGGGGAATTTTCTGCTCATCCTCATTGCGCTGGCCGTGGGCGGCGGCCTGGCCTGGTGGTCCGGCAAGCGCGTCGAAATGACGGACATGCCGCAGATGATTGCCCTCTATAACGGCATGGGCGGCGGCTCCGCTGCTGCCATTGGCGCCATTGCCATTTTGCACCACGACACGCATTCCAAAGCCTTGCTGGTTTTGGCCATTGCGGGCGGCCTCATCGGCGCCGTCTCCTTGTCGGCAAGCCTGATTGCCTGGGCCAAACTCGACGGCAGAATGAACAAGGTGTGGCGCTTTGCCGGACAAAAATATGTCAACTTCGCCGTCTTGTTGGCCGCCATCGCCCTGGGCGTTGCCATGGCTGTTATGCCCGAGCCCCCCGTGCTGTTGATTGTTGGCTTCTTCGTCGCCTCCCTGGCCTATGGGGCGATGATGGCGGTGCCCATTGGCGGCGCCGACATGCCTGTCGTCATTTCTCTGTTTAACGCCGCCACAGGCCTTGCGGTGGCTTTTGAGGGCTTCGCACTTCAAAACAACGCGATGATTATTGCAGGCATTGTGGTGGGCGCTGCAGGCAGCCTCCTGACGCATTTGATGGCCAAAGCCATGAACCGCTCCCTGGCCAATGTGCTTTTCTCCAACTTCGGCGAGGGCGGCGGCTCCGCAGAGGCCGTCAAAGGCAGCATGAAGGAGTCCGCCCCGCAGGATGCAGCCATTGCGCTGGCCTATGCCGCCAAAGCCATTTTCATTCCCGGCTATGGCATGGCCGTGGCCCAGGCCCAGCACAAACTCTGGGAGTTGGCGCAGCTGCTTGAAAGCAACGGCGTCGACGTCAAGTTTGCCATTCACCCCGTGGCAGGCCGCATGCCCGGACACATGAATGTGTTGCTGGCAGAGGCCGGTGTGCCCTATGACAAAATTTTTGACTTGGACGAAATTAATGCCGACTTCGCCTCCACGGACGCGGTGCTGGTGATTGGCGCCAACGACGTCGTCAACCCCGTCGCACGCACCGACAAAACCAGCCCCATTTATGGCATGCCCATTCTGAATGCGGACATGGCCAAGCAGGTGCTCATTGTGAAGCGCGGCAAGGGCGTGGGCTTTGCCGGCATTGAAAACCACCTCTTCTATTTGGACAATGCACGCATGGTGTACGGCGACGCCCAGAAGGTTATTCTGGAGCTCATCAACGCCATTAAAAGCCTCTAGCCCGCTTCCACTTTGACATGATCTCTTCGTTGGGCTCCGGTTTCGCTCAGGTCATGCACTTAAGTGCACTCCCATCGCGAAATCCTCGCCCGCCTCGACCTCATGTCAAATTGAAACCGGGCTGGTTTCTAGAATCACTTTAAAGTAAAAGCGGTCTGGACCATGCGCGTTTCTCGTTATGCCACTGTGCTTGCCGTTGCCACTTCGGACAGTGGCGGCTGTGCCGGGCTTCAGGCCGACACCAAGACGGCCCAGGCCTTGGGGTGCTTTTCCTGCGTCGCCCAAACGGGGTTGAGCGCCCAAAACACGCAGGGCGTGCAGGGCGTGCTGCCGGTGTCGCCTGAGTTTGTGCGCGCACAAATGAAGTCTGTCCTCTCGGACTTTCAGGTGGATGCCACGAAGGTGGGCCTTGTCCCCAACGCGGACATTTGCAAAGCCGTGGCCGAGGGCTGTCGGGAATTTTTTCTTTCAAACCTCGTTGTGGACCCGGTGCTGGTAGCTTCCAGCAAGGACGCGCTGGCGACAACGGATGTGCCTGTGGCACTCCAACGTTGGTTGTTTCCTTTGGCCACCCTCATAACGCCCAACCTCGACGAGGCCACAGCACTTTTGGGGGGGCGCGAAATTCTGTCACTCAACCACATGCAAAAAGCCGCCTTTGACTTGCTCGACTTTGGAAGCGAGGCTGTGCTTCTCAAAGGCGGGCACCTCCCGCTGGACACACCCGAGGGGAAAAAGGTGGTGGACTTTCTGGTGCTGCGCGACGGCTCCCTTGTCCAGCTGCACAACGACTATATTGAGACGCACAACACGCACGGCACAGGCTGCACGCTTTCGTCGGCCATTGCCGCTTTTCTTGCCCACGGCAAGCCGCTGCCCGTGGCTGTCCGCGAAGCCGGCAACTATGTCCACAAGGCCTTGCTTGCCGGAAAGGACATTCAAACCGGCAAAGGCCATGGCCCCCTCAACCATGCTTTTGCGCCCCTGCCCTTAAGGCCCCTTCAGGAAGACGCCCATGGCAAAACAACGCATATGGTTTGAGTGTCAGTCCTGTGGTGCACAAGCCCCCAAGTGGTTGGGACGCTGCCCGGAGTGCGGCGCATGGGGGACGCTGGAAAAGTCCACAGGGACAACAACAGCGGCAGAAGCGGCGGCGGCGGCCCATGCCCCAAGTCCCTTGTGCCTGGAGGAGGTGAAAGCGGAGGAGGGGGCGCGCCTTCTTTCCGGCATTGAGGAGTGGGACAGGGTATTGGGCGGGGGCCTGGTTTCCGGAAGCCTTCTGCTTCTGGGGGGGGACCCGGGGGTGGGCAAGTCCACCTTGTTGATGTGGGTCATTGACAAGCTTTCCTTGAGGCACCCGGCCCTCTATGTGTCGGGCGAAGAGTCTTTGTTGCAGGTGAAAATGCGCGCCGAGCGCCTGGGCCTTGGGGCCAAAGGCTTTCGCCTTCTTGCGCAAACCGACACTGAGGCCATTCTCGCGGCCGCCCGCCATTTAAAGCCCTCTTTGTTGGTTGTGGACTCCATTCAAACAACGGTGCTGCCCGCCCTGGGCGCGCCCAGCGGCAGCCTCTCGCAGCTGCGCGAAGTGGCCGGGCGCTTTTTGGCCTTCGCGAAGGAAAGCGGCGTACCCGTGCTTTTGGTGGGCCACGTCACCAAAGAAGGCGCGCTGGCTGGCCCACGCGCCTTGGAGCATATGGTGGACGTCGTCCTCTATTTGCAAGCCGAGGGTGCGCAGGCATTTCGTTTTTTGCGCTCCGAGAAAAACCGCTTCGGCTCCACGCAGGAGTTGGGCGTGTTTGAAATGAAGGCCGACGGCCTGGTGGAAGTGAAAAACCCCTCTTCGCTGTTTTTGGCTGGCCGTCCCCTGGGGCAAAGCGGCTCCGTGGTGACATGCACGCTGAGCGGCTCCCGCCCGCTTCTGGTGGAAGTGCAGGCCTTGGTTGTCAGCACGCAGTATGGCACAGGAAGGCGTACCACCCTGGGCGTGGACAGCAACCGTGTTGCCTTGCTGTCGGCGGTGGTGGAAAAGCATATGGGCCTTGTCTTTTCCGGGTGTGACATTTTCGTGAATGTGGCGGGGGGCATGACGCTGCAGGAGACGGGTTGTGACTTGTCGGTATGCGCGGCGATGGTGTCGAGTTACAAAAACCGTCCCATGGACGCAAGCTGTCTGGCGCTGGGGGAAGTGGGTTTGTCCGGGGAGGTGAGGGCGGTTTCACGTTTGGAGTTGCGGCTTTTGGAGGCCCGCAGACTGGGCTTTGAGAGGGCGCTTGTCCCAAGCGGAAACTTGCCGCACATTTCCGAAGCGCTGAAGAGGGACTTGAGGGTGCAGGGGGTTTCAAAGTTGAGTGAGTTAGAAGCGTTTTTCTAGGGGGGGGAGGGGGGGTCTTGTCGACTTCGTCGAAGAATGTGGTTGCCACCACACAAACCTTTCTTTTTCGCCTCCCGGCGAGTCCCTTTTTTTGTATGGACAAAAAAAGGAACCAAAAAAAACCACCCTGCGGGGCTTAGGCATAGCAGCTACCCCACCGAAACTGCTTCCTTATAGAGAGCCCATCACCCGGTGGGTCTGCTTCCCTGCACCCTCTCCACGCCGCAACGTCTGTAACCTAACTAACGCCAGACGGACGGGGCTACGCCCCGTGCTTTTTTTTCTGCAGCACCCCCATGCCACGGGGGCCGCCCAGGCTCACACTGCCGTGCGGCTCCCGAAATGCAGCAAAGAACAATGACGTTGGCGCTCTTTCGTTCTGCCCCACCGTCATTGCGAGGAGCGAAGCGACGAAGCAATCCAGAGCTGCGAAGGTTTGCCCTTCTGGATTGCTTCGCTACGCTCGCAATGACGGGGGTTTTGGAGATTAAGCGGATAAGCCCCAATTCTTCAGGGGGCAAAGCCCTCCAGCAAAATTGTGTCGCCAACTTGGCCGTGAGGGCATAAAATTCATTCGACGAAAACCCCCATGCTCCAAGTCTGCCACGAGTCGCTCAAGCCCTTTGCCCGCAAATACATCTGGTGGAAAGCACCCGAGGAGGCTTTGGCCATGCCCGAGCAGGTGATTGCGCAGGTGATGAACATCGGCGACTATGCCGACGTCCAGTCACTTGTCTCGCAGCTTGGCGAGGAGGTGCTTCGCAAGGTTTTGGTGCAGGCACAAGCCGGTCAATTCAACGAGCGCTCATGGACATACTGGCATTACCGTCTTGGGCTGTCGAGCCTGGAGCAAATTCCACCCTTGCCTGTACGGAGCTTTGAATGACGCGCACCTTCAAGCCCTGCATGGACATATTGCCCCCTGCGCAGCAAGCCCTTTGGCCTCAACTTCGCAACGCGCCACGCCTCGGGTTTACGCTGTATGGCGGCACGGCCATTGCCCTGCGACTGGGACATCGCCATTCGGTTGATTTCGACTTCTTCTCAGAAAAACCGCTGTCTCGTCCGTCCCTCCAAGCGGCGTTCCCCTGCGTGGCCCATGCCACAACACTTCAAGAACAGGAAAATACGTGGGTTGTGCTTGTCTCTGCCGACGAAGCCGAAAGTGCGTATGTGAAGCTGTCCTTCTTCGGGGCGATTGCTTTCGGGCGTGTGGGCGAGCCGGACTTCACCCATGACGGCGTTCTGCAGGTGGCCTCTTTGGATGATTTGATGGCGACCAAACTCAAGGCCGTGCTTCAACGCGCTCAGGCCAAGGACTACCGCGACATTGCGGCAATGCTCCATGCGGGCATCAGCTTGCCTTACGGGCTTGCCTCAGCACGTCTCTTGTTTGGCCCCAACTTCCAGCCGAGTGAAAGCTTAAAAGCACTGGTTTATTTCAACGACGGCGACTTGCAAACGCTGAGCACCGCTGAAAAAACCACGCTGGTAAACGCTGTGAAAACGGTGGGAGAGCTTCCACAACCGGCCCTGCGCTCATCCTCTTTGGGCCATGACGGCGTACGCGCCTAGACTGCTAACAGGAAACCCAACCCCCGCCTCCTGAAAGAAGCGGGGGTTCTTTTTTCCCCGGCATTGCCCCCAGGTAACGTGGGCCGCCCAGGCTCACACTGCCGTGCGGCTCCCGAAATGCAGCAGAGAACAACGACGCGGCTGCTCTTCGCCGTCGCCCCTCCACTCCCACCCCAACATTTGCTTTCCCTCAAACCTCCCCAACATGCTATATGCATCCTCGCTGCGGAATACTGCGGCTGAGCCTAGACAGCTCATTACAGTTAGAACGAACGGAGAGAAGCAGTGCCGGTTGAACTTTCCCTCTTCGTTCAGCACTCCCCGCTTTGGCGACTCAGCGTGGAACTGCAAAGTTCGCCGGTTTTTCGTTCTAACTGTGCCGGTCTGTCTAGCTCGTTTGAGTCGCCACTTCTGACTCAAGCGACAGCCTCCGTGTTTGCAGCCTGCATTTTGGGAGGCTGACATGTTTGAAGAGTTAAGCGAAGACGGCAAACTGACTGAAGAGGCAGCCATTGAGATTCATGAGCTGCAGGACTTTATCGACTGTCTTTTTGTCATGGATGCGCTTGCGCAGTCTATGCTGCTGTGGCTTGAGCAGTTTAGAAACCGTCGGCACTTCAGCATTACCTTCCGGGACATTCGCCTCATTCGGCTGAACACCAGAACTGTCAAACACCGCATGCGGGCTGCCTACATGGAAGTATTCGGCAGCCACGCGGGCACCGCGGCCGAAAAACGTGACGCCCTGCTGTGCGCAAAAATAATGGACGCCCTGGAGAGCATGCGGGTTTTTAAAAAGGAGTGAAAAAACCTTCTCGAAATACGTCCCGGCATAAGTGAAGCTGCTTGGAAAGCTAGTGAAGTAGCTTCGGAAGCTAGTGAAGCAGCTTCGGAAGCTAGTAAAGCAGCTTGGGAAGCTAGTGAAGCAGCTTGGGAAGCTAGTGAAGCAGCTTCGGAAGCTAGTGAAGCAGCTTGGGAAGCTAGTAAAGCAGCTTCGGAAGCTAGTAAAGCAGCTTCGGAAGCTAGTAAAGCAGCTTCGGAAGCTAGTGAAGCAGCTTCGGAAGCTAGTAAAGCAGCTTCGGAAGCTAGTGAAGCAGCTTCGGAAGCTAGTAAAGCAGCTTGGGAAGCTAGTGAAGCAGCTTCGGAAGCTAGTAAAGCAGCTTGGGAAGCTAGTGAAGC
>Ga0209737_10001896_pt1 | contig 14719 bp, 6 predicted proteins | sample TergutCu122P3_FD_187284 | JGI IMG/M metagenome (GOLD analysis project Ga0209737, IMG submission 187284) | Cubitermes ugandensis P3 segment gut microbial communities from Kakamega Forest, Kenya - Cu122 P3 (SPAdes) (version 2) | ecosystem: Host-associated > Arthropoda: Insects > Digestive system >...
ACTAAAGTTGAGCATGTTTGGTTCGTCAATAGAATATGTTACACTAAAATTACCAGAACAGTATGGTTATTTTGCATCATCAGTTGATTTAAAAAGGACAAATTTTTCTTTTAAAACTGCTGATTTCGGAGAGGCAATAATTAAATATTATAGTTCAAATACAAACGCTATTAAAATCGGTAATCATTTTATAACTTATGATATGATTGGTATTCGGTTATTTGACATTAATGGCGTTTTTGTTAAAAATATTTTACTTTCAGAGTTTGAAGGTGAAAGAGATTCACTGAATGTGGAAATAAAATTTGAAAACTATAAACAGGCTGTTTTAAGAGATATAATAGGGAACAAGTGCTTTTTGGCAATGTTTGACCATAATTTACAAAAAATATATCTTGGAGAATATCAGATTGGGAAATCTCCTGACCCTGAAATTGTTATGACATTTATAAACAATTTTCCATGGGGAACCACAATAGATAACAATACATTGTTTAAACTAAACATAAACAACATTTTTGCTTATGTTAACAGCAACCATATAGCAGTTTCTCTCAGTTTTAGAAGTGATACACTTTGCAAATTTAATAATTACATAATACCGGATAAAAATATCATTGAAAAACTTAGAAATTATGCCCATTCAGACAACTCTTTTTCCTATCGTTTTAATGATGAATTGTTTTTCCGTCAAGCGTATAACGACACTGTTTTTCGAGTTAAATCGGCAAACCGTATAATTCCAGCCTACCTATTTGATTTTGGGTCTCAAAAAGTTACAATTGAAGAAGGACTTTCTGCAAAAACAGAAGGAAAATTACTGCTATGGTGGTTCGTTGAACTAAAAAACTCAATAATATTGATTTTTACAGAAGGACGTGACTGCCCCAATTGTCGAGAAAAAGGCGAAGTTAAATTCCATTGTCTTGTTTACGACAAGCAAACTAAACGCTATTCACCCATTGACATGAATAGCACATTTCCAGAAAGCGCAATGATAGAAAACGATTTAGATGGAGGCTTACCACTGTTGCTTACAAAAATAAATCTTCAGAAAGATGGCATAGTAGCAACTTTTACAAAGAAACAAATCGAAAACATTTTAAATAACAAAAATATAAAAATCCCATCCGAAACAGTATCAAAATTTCAAAATCAAGCAAATGTTTTGAAGCAAAATGAAATGCTATTGATGATTATTCGGTAAAAAGTTATCTTTAATTTTTCAACCCATGTTAAAACACTATTTCAAAGTTGCAATTCGCAACTTCTTAAAAGACAAAGGATATTCAATTATCAACCTTGCGGGATTGGCATTGGCGGTATCATGCAGTTTTTTGTTTGTATTATGGATTCAGTACGAAAATAATTACGAAAGTACTCATATTCACCGCAATAATATATATCGAGTATTAACCGTAGAAAAAAGTGGAGGCGAATTGGTTAAACGCAATTCAACCCCAGCACCTTTAGGACAGGCTTTAAAAGATGAGTTCCCTGCTGTTATCAATGCCACATTTTTGACAATAAATCGTTTCCCAGATGTGATGGTACTTAACGAACAGCCATATACCACTGTTAGAGGCGAAACTAATAAAAACTTTTTCGAGGTCTTTACTTTTGAATTTCTGCAAGGTACACCCGAAACAGCATTTGAAGGAGAGCAGCCAATTGTGTTATCCGAAGAATATGCTAAAAAATTATTTGGAGTGGGAGACAATATTGTTGGACAGCAGTTGTATGACCGCTCAAAATTGTGGAATTTCAGTGGATTTAAAGCGCTTCCTTACACAATAACTGGTGTAGTTCGCATCCCCAAAAACACTCATATTCAATTCGATGTATTGGTGGATAGCGAAAAGTCATCTCATCATGGCAATTTACATCGTTCATGGAAAGGAAAAGGAATTTACACAACTTTTGTGCAAATGGCGCCAAACGTTACTTATCATAGAACAACCCGTGAGCAATTGTCTAATTATCTCAAAAAACATTTGCCCGATGACACACGTAAATTAATTTTCCAAAAATTTACTGACATTCATCTTAACCCCGAAGTAATAGATACTAACCTTTCAGGTGAATTTGGAGAAAAGCGATATAATTTTATATTTCTCACTATGGCTCTTTTCGTGTTAGCGATTGCCATTATCAATTACCTGAACCTCTCAATTGCCCGAAGCGCAAATCGTTCACGGGAAGTCGGCGTCAGAAAGGTAACAGGCGCGCACAGACGAGAATTGATTTTACAGTTCCTGATTGAAGCAATGATGTGGTCATTTGCAGCCATGTGTCTTGCTTTTGTGCTTGCCGAAATAATTATTCCATGGTTTTCAGGAGTAGTGGGAACGGAATTGACCATAGAATATTCGCTTCGTACATTCCTTACAGCATTTGTATTAACTCTTTCAGTAGGACTGTTTTCAGGAAGTTATTCGGCATTTTACATGAGCGCAATACGTCCTGCATTAATTATAAAAGGAGGTTCGGCAACAGGTTCAAAATCAGCATTGCGCAAAACGCTATTAACAGTACAATTAGCAATATCAATTTTTATAATGATTTGTACTTGTGCTGTTTACAGACAATTGCATTATATTCAAACTAAAGACATTGGTTTTGACAGATATAATGTAATAGGCATAAATACAGGCTTATGGTATGATATTGGAGATTTCAAAAAAGAAATACTGAAAAATGCCAATGTTGAAGCCGTAAGTATTGCCTGCCATTCGCCAATTGATATGAATATGAACGCATCATTGAATTGGGAAGGAAAAACAAGTCCATTAGACGAAAAATGCAACGTTATCTTTGCGGATTGGGATTATGCCAAAGTGTTTCGACTGCAATTGGTGCAAGGCGATTTTCTTCCCGAAAATATGACATGGTGGCAGCATGCAACCGAAGATTCATACTCCAAAGTGCTCAATGAAACAGCCGCCAAAATAGTTGGCGAACAGAATATTATCGGGAAAATTGTTAGCGGGCAATTGTGGCAGGGCGATCTAGCAGGAAAAGTAGTTGGCGTTGTTAAAGATTTTAATTTTCGTTCGTTTCACGATAAGATAACTCCGTTAATTATTCAATACGAACCTGAAAGTTCAGGAAAAGTATTTATCCGTATCTCTCCTTACAATCAGAAAGAAACGCTAGAGTATATTAAAAATGTCTTTATAAAATTTAAAAAAGATAATCCATTTGAATATTTTTTTCTGGAAGATGAGTATTTGGCAATGTATCAAAAAGAATTTCGTCTATGGCGTATCTTTTTGTATTTCTCACTGTTAAGTATTTTTATTTCCTGTATGGGCGTATTCAGTTTAGTTATTTTTATGATAGAAAATCGTTCCAAAGAGCTCAGTATTAGAAAAATAAATGGTGCAAAAGTTGTAGATATAATGATGCTGTTTGCACGTGAATTTACAACTCTTACAATAATTGCTTTTTCTGTTGCCCTTCCGCTTGCATTACTCGCTATGAACCGTTGGCTTCAAAGTTATCAATACCGCGTCAATATTGGATTATGGATAATTGTATGCATACTTGCATTTGTTTGGCTATTAATTATGCTGTCAATATTTTTACAAGTTTACAGGGCTGCACGCAAAAATCCTGTTGAATCTTTGAAGTATGATTAAGTGAGACGAAAAAAGATGTTAAATAGACAAAATAATTGATATATTAAATAAATTTAACGAATAATTTATATGTCATTACAGATATATCGCGCTTCTGCTGGCTCTGGCAAAACTTTTGCTTTAACAGAAAAGTATTTAAAACTTTTGTATAAAAATCCTTCGGATTACAGGCATATTCTTGCTGTAACTTTCACTAATAAAGCAACTGCAGAAATGCGCTCAAGAATTTTGGAAAGTCTTTACAAATTGACTGATGAAACGCAAAAAGATGAATCATATATGGCAGAACTGAAAAAAACATTTTCACTTTCGGAAAAACAAGTAAGAGAAAGAGCAGCATTGTGTTTGTACTTGCTGTTGCATGATTATTCCAGATTTTCAGTTAGTACAATAGACAGTTTTTTTCAGCATGTAATTCGTTCATTTGCAAGAGAGGTGGGACTTTCGTCTGGATTCAGGCTTGAATTTAATTCAGATGTCTTAATGATGCAAGCCATTGATAATATGATATTTGAGATTGACAAACCAGAAAAATCTGATTTGAAAAACTGGCTTGTAAACTTTGCAGAATCAAGAATGGATGAAGATAAAAACTGGGATTTCTCACATGAAATATTGAAAATCAGCAAACTGATTGAGTTAGAAATTTATCAGGAAAACTCTTTTGAACTATCCCAAAAACTGATGGATAAAAAAAGATTGGAACTCTATAAAAATCAGATAAAAAGCATTGTTTCTGAAATTGATAAAAGTTTGAATTTCATTGGGAAAAAAGGGTTGAATATAATCGAAAAGAATGGATTGGATATTTTTAACGATTTTCATGGGAAAAGTCGGTCGAAAGTCAGAATATTTTTGAAGATGAAAACATTGAAAGATTTTATTGATGAAACATCATATCTTGAATTAATTGATAATCCAGAAAAATGGACTGCAAAAGGCAGCAGTAAAGTAACACAGGCTTTGGTTCTGCAGGTTTTTGAAGATTTGAACAGCCTGCTGCATCGGGCATCATCGTTAGTTTCAGAAAAAAGTGGCGATTATTTCACGGCGCTTGCAATTTTGGAAAACCTTAACGCTTTAGGAATAATAAATGATGTGAATTTGAAGTTGAATGAACTTTGCCATGAAAAAAATCTGTTTTTAATATCTGGTGCTAATTATTTGCTAAACAGCATCATAGATAATAATGAAACTCCATTTTTATATGAAAAAACAGGTGTAAATTTTTCTCAATTCATGATTGATGAATTTCAGGATACATCAATGCTTCAATACAAAAATTTTATACCGCTAATCAAAGAGAGTTTAGCAAATAACAATTTTTCAATGTTTGTGGGCGATGTAAAGCAGGCGATTTATAGATGGCGCAATTCTGACTGGAATTTGCTTGCAGAAACCGCCGAATTTGACTTCCAAAACTATGGAACAGAGATAAATGTGCTTGATGTGAATTGGCGCAGTTCAGAAGAAATAATAAATTTTAACAACAGATTTTTTATCGAAGCGCCTGAAATATTGCAAATACATTTTAATCAATCAGTTCCAGAAATACACAAAAATACTGAATGGTATAATAATTTAGAAAACAAAATCAAAAAAATATACAAAAATGTTTATCAAAAAATTTCACCTGCAAAACAGGGTAGTGGCGGTCATATCAGCCTAAATTTTTTTGATGGAAATAAAACTGAAAATGAAGACATTATAGTTGAAGAATGTATAAAACATATAGCATATTTGATTGATTCTGGTTACAAAAAATCTGATATTTGCGTTTTAGTTCGCAAAAACGAGCAAGGAGTTTTAATTACAAATGAATTATTATCAGGCAAATACCATCCCAGAGGTGAAGTTTTTGAAGTTTTTAGTGGAGAATCACTTTTACTTTCACTGTCAGAGGCAGTTAATGTAATAGTTGCTCAGTTGAAATTTATAATAAATCCAGACGATTTGATAACAGAATCATATATTAAAATGATATTATCAAAAATTTTCCAGAAAACTGATAATGAATATAATGCGGCTCTACTATTTGAGGAAAATGAAATAATGAGATGGGACAATTATAAAGAAAAATTGCTTAATGTAGCACAACTTCCTTTATACGAATTAGTTGAATCACTTGTAAATATGTTTCCTTTTGAATATTATGAAGAAAACATAATATATCTTCAATCGTTTTTGAGTGTTGTGCATGATTTTGTAAATCAGGATAATGCAGACGTTGGTTTTTTTCTTGATTTCTGGAAAAATAAAAAAGAGAGTTTAGCTCTTTCTATTTCAGAAAACGAGGACAGCATTAATGTATTAACAATTCATAAAGCAAAAGGTCTTGAATTTAAGGCAGTTGTTATTCCGTTCTTTTCATGGGAAATAAAAAATCGTAGTATTAACAGTAATTATTTATTGGTTCACCCAAAATCAGAACCGTTTAACTATCTAAAACTCGCCCCAGTAAAAGAAAAAAAGAATTTGGCATATTCACATTTTGCCCAAGAATATTTTACGGAAATTATATGTCAGTATGTTGATAATCTAAATCTTGCTTACGTTGCTTTTACTCGCGCAAAAGAAAGTCTTTCAATTTTTGCAAATATTAAAAACACAGATGTCAGCAATATTCAAACAGTTGCGAATTTGTTGTTTTTTCATCTTTCAAACAATAATTTATTGATTTCTAACGATAAAGGACTATTTTCATATAATCACGGAAATATTTCGATAATTAGTGAAGCAAAAGACTCGAATAAAAAACGTAACGAAATAAATATTGATGTTAAAACAGTGAAAAACAACATTATACGAGAACGAATTGAATTTCACATAAACAGTTCTGGTTACCTGAATGATAAGGAAACTGAAAATATTACGCACGGCAAATTAATGCATCGTATTTTTGAAAAAATCATCACTAAAAATGATGTGGAAAAATCATTGATTGAGTTAAGACGCAACGGAATAATAAATAAATCTACACAAAATACTTTAAGAGAATTTATTCTTAATAAAATCAACAACCCGGCTGTAAGTAAATGGTTTGATGGTAGTTACAATATCAGAACAGAATCCGAAATAATTGCGAAAAACAACAAACGCCCAGACAGAGTAATGTTTTCTGATAATGAAGTTATTGTAGTTGATTATAAATTTGGACAAATCAAACTGTCCGCTCATACACAACAAGTTAAAGAATACATCAAACTTTTATCTGAAATGGGATACAAAAATATAAAAGGTTACGTTTGGTATGTTGGTAGGAATGAGGTGGATGAAGTCTCTTTTGAGCCATGATTTTAACAAGATTATTATGATTTACATGAAAAAAGAAATAATTCGTAAGTATTCGTGAAAATTCGTGAATTTCGTGGACAAATCTTAAACTATAAAATTTAAACTTTTAACTTAATATATTATGGAAGATATTTATCAATTTTTTAAAGAACTGAAACCCAACAATAACCGTGAATGGTTTCAGAACAATAAGGAGAGATTTTTATACGCAAAAGATGTTTTTGAGGATTTTATTCAAAAAATAATAATTGAAATCAGCAAATTTGACCCCACAATTTCAGGTGTTCAAGTAAAAGAAAGCGTATTCCGAATTTACCGTGATGTACGGTTTTCACACGATAAAACTCCTTATAAAACCCATTTTGGGGCATTTATTGTAAAAGGAGGTAAAACAAATCCTCGTGGAGGTTATTATGTTCATATTGAACCGGGTAACTCACTTCTTGCTGGTGGAATCTGGAATCCAAGCCCAGCGCTATTAAAGGCATTACGTCAGGATATTTATGAAAACGCCGAAGAATATCTCGATATTGTTGAAAATCCTGAATTAAAACGTTATTATATTTATGATGATGAGAAACTTGCAAAAGTCCCCACCCAATTTCCAAGTAATTTACCCATATCAGAATGGCTTAAAAATAAACGATTTACACTTGCGGCTTATTTTTCAGATGATTTATTTAAAGGAGAAGATGCTGTTGAAAAAATTGCCGAATTGTTAAAACTGCTATATCCGCTTAATCGTTTTTTGAATCACACGGTTGATGAGGGTTCGCAAAAATTTTCATTATAATTCGCACTCAAACTTTGCTACTGTTAAGTTAATAGTGAATAGGAAATAGTTTATTGACAAGTAGTTAAAGATTAATATATGCGTCATTTTAAATTTGACACAACACTACCACTAAATCCGCCTAAATGATTTGAATTTTATCATTAAGTCAGAAAAAATCGGAAAATTTTGATTTTTTCTGACTTAATAATCAAATCAGATGCAAAACACAGCATATAAAGGCACCGCTTTTATATTGTTTTCAAAGCCGAAATTCTTTTGCGAAATTCGAATTGAATATGGAATTTTATATTTCTTTTTGAATATATCCAAACTGCGTGAGCGATTTCGTTTGCCTTTTTTTACTTCTACAGGGATAATTTCTGTTTCAAATTGTAGAACAAAATCAATTTCGGCAGTATCTTCACTTTTCCAATAAAACAAATCAAATCGTTTTCGAGCAAATTCCTGTGCCACAAAATTTTCTGCTAATGCGCCGAGAAAAATATTATCAACATCAAGGGAAGATAATATCAATTGTGTAGCAATTCCTGAATGCATCGCTAACATTCCTGTGTCGCACATATAAATTTTGAAATCACTAAAATTCTGATAAACCCTAAGTGGAATGAAAGCCTGCTCAAGGCGCGAACATTTAAGTACAATACCTGCCTGAATAAGCCAATCAATTGACTCACCAAAAATTGTTGCTGAACCGCCTTTTTGTGCAACTTTGTACTGAAATTTTTTATTTTCTTTTGCCAATTGTGCAGGAATACTGTTGTAGCAGGCGCGGATTTTAACACTTGTGGCTGATGTTGCGTATTTTGACATATCAGAAATATATTCATTAAGGATTTTTCCTTGTATGTCGCGAATGGTTAAAAAACTGTAATTTTTTTTGTACTCTTCAATGACTGCTGGCATTCCACCCACAATGCAATATAAATTATACATTTCTAATGCTGCATTGTGCCACGGTTCTTCCATTTTTTTCATTTCGGTGTAATGTTGCTTGATTTTTTCGCAAAGAATTTCTTTATCCATTGCCCAAAGAAACTCTTCAAAATCAAGAGGATACATATTCAACTCATCAACTTTTCCGACAGGAAAGGAATATTTTTCACGATTTAATGTCACGCCCAACAAACTGCCTGCCGCTATTACATGGTATTCAGGAGCAAGTTCGCAAAAATATTTCAATGAAGTTAAAGCCCTCTCACTTGCTTGTATTTCATCTAAAAAAAGTAGAGTGTTACCTGAAATAATTCGCTTTCCTGTGCTATTTTCCAGTAAAGGGATAATTGTTTTAGGCGCTATATTGCCTTCGAAATAACTGGAGATTACAGGATTTGTCTCCAAATTAACATATACAGTATCTGCAAATTCTTTTGCGCCAAACTCGTTGATAATATATGTTTTACCTATTTGCCTCGCTCCGTAAACAATTAACGGCTTGCGTCCCTTGCTGTTTTTCCACGCCAAAAGTTGTTCAAAAATTCTTCGTTTCATGTTATTGAAATTTTTTGCAAAAATAACAACAACTTAGAAAAAATCAAAATTTTCTGATTTTTTCTGACTTAATAATCAAAAAAATTTTTTCATCTGTTTATATTTATCCACGAATTACACGAATTAACTCTAATATATTGAATTATAATCATTTGTTTGTGTGTCAAAATTCTTTATTTTTGTCATGGGTGTTTCATTTCTTAATTTGCCTGCAAAAAATACATTTATCCAATTCCATCAAAAAAAATAATTTCAAACTTTTTCTTATCATTAAAATTCTTACCTTTGCATAATAAATTATTAAAAAAAATCACTCACATACCTTAATTATCCAAAGAAAATGAAAAGAAATAAGTCAAAGAACACAAAACGTTTAGGTGTTATGGATTACAGTTTTTAAACAAAGAAATAATACAACATTTTATTTAAAACATTGTGTTTCACTTGAAAACTTTGTTTTTTGAAAAGAATATGGATAATGCAAATAAAAAAACCAGAAATGTTCACAAAATATGCAGATGTTGCCCTTCCAACTCCAATCAGGAAACTTTTTACATACCAAATTCCTGATAAATACAGCGATTTAATAATTGGCACAAGAATTCTTGTTCCTTTTGGAAAAAGGAAACTGATTTCGGGCATAGTTTTTTCGATACATTGCAATAAACCAGAATTTTATGAAACAAAGCAAATAGAAAGTGTTTTGGATAATGAACCCCTTGTTTTGCAGTCTCAAATTGAATTATGGATGTGGATTTCAGAATATTATCAATGTTCTATCGGAGAGATTTATCGAGCAGCATTGCCAGCAGGATTAAGATTGGAAAGCGAAAGCCGTTTCTATTTCAATCAGGGATTTGATGAAGAAGTTGCGTTACCAGAAAAAGCAATACGCATTTTAGACTATTTGGCAAAAAATAAAGCAGGCTCAATTGCCGAACTTAATAAAATCTCAGGAGTAAAAAATGCGCATACAATTGTAAAACAACTGATTGAGATAAAAGCAATTTCAGTTGAAGAAGAAATTGCAGAAAAATATAAAACAAAAAAGGAAAATGTTATATTACTTTCCGATGAATATCGTTCAGAAAGCGCATTAAATAAGGTTTTTGATGAATTACAAAAAGCGCCAAAGCAATTAAATCTGTTAATGATTTTTATTAACTCTTGTAGCAGTTTGAGTAATGCCCTAAGTGGAAAATCAATTTACAGAAAAGAATTGTTAACAAAAACAGAGGACTCAAATGCAAATCAATTGAATGAATTGATAAAAAAAAACATTCTAAAACAGGAAGTTCGTGAAACAGGGCGGCTTGATTTTTCAGAAAAAACGATTTTTGCACCAAATCAACTTACACAAGAACAATCCGAAGCGTTAACAAATATTAAAAAAGGCTTTTCAGAAAATAAGACTGTTCTTTTGCATGGAGTAACGTCAAGCGGCAAAACAGAGGTCTACATACATTTAATTGAGGAGACAATAAATAGCGGCAAACAGGCGCTTTATCTGCTGCCTGAAATTGCTCTCACAACCCAGATTACCAATCGATTAAAAGCACGATTTGGTAACAAACTTGGCATTTATCATTCAAAATTCAGTGATGCAGAGCGCGTTGAAGTGTGGAACGATTTATTGAAAAAAAGCAATTTCCGTGTTATTGTTGGCGTTCGTTCCGCTGTTTTTTTGCCATTTTCAAATCTTGGTTTAGTAATTATTGACGAAGAGCATGATAATTCTTTTAAGCAATATGACCCTGCGCCTCGTTATCATGCTCGTGACGCTGCTTTAATGCTTGCAAGAAGTTTTAGTGCCAATGTTTTACTTGGCACTGCAACTCCCTCTATGGAAAGTTATTACAATGCGATATCTGAAAAGTATAAATTAGTAGAATTATTTACCAGATATGAAGGCATTTGTATGCCAGAAATTTTGGTTGCAGATGTAAAAGATGCAAAAAAACGAAAAATGATGACGTCTCATTTTACGCCTCTTTTAGTAGAATTGATGACAAAAGCGCTTGAAAACAAAGAACAACTCATTCTTTTTCAAAACAGGCGCGGTTTTTCGCCCTACCTTGAGTGTAATGAATGTGCATGGATTCCAAGATGTAAGCATTGCGAAGTTAGTTTAACATTTCATAAAAACACAAACAGATTGATTTGCCATTATTGCGGGTTTTCGATTGAAACATTTTATACTTGCAAAGCCTGTGAGTGTCCTGCTTTGAAGCCTGTTGGATTTGGAACCCAAAAAGTTGAAGAAGAAATAAAACAATTATTTCCTGATGCAAAAGTTGCCCGAATGGATTATGACACAACGCGTTCAAAAAACAGTTATGACAGAATTATTTCAGAGTTTGAAACTGGAAAATTAGATATTCTTGTTGGAACTCAAATGGTTTCAAAAGGACTTGATTTTGACAGAGTTAGCCTTGTCGGGATACTTAATGCAGATACATCATTAAATAATCCGGATTTTAGAGCATTTGAAAAAAGTTTTCAAATGTTATCGCAGGTTAGCGGAAGGGCTGGAAGGAAAAACAAACGCGGGAAGGTTGTTTTACAAACTTCAAATCCAAGTCACCCTGTGATTTCATTTGTTTATGAAAATAATTATAAAGATTTTTTCAGCGAGCAGTTGGAAGAACGCAAACAATATAAATATCCGCCTTTTTACAGACTGATTTTTATCACATTAAAGCATAAAAATCAAACAATTGTAAATCAAGCATCAACGATTTTGTCAAGTTTACTACGTTCAATATTTGGGAGTAGAATAACAGGACCCGTTGAGCCTGTAATTAAAAAGATTAGCGATTATCATCTACAAAGAATTATCATAAAAATTGAAAGGGAATCTTCATCTCAAAGAGCAAAAGTTCTTATGCGTGAGTGTATTGACAAAGTTATTTCAGACGAAAAATGGCGTTCTGTTGTTGTTGCCGTTGATGTTGACCCTTATTGAATTTAATGTTTTTTTTCTACTAAAACACAAAGGCACAAATTTTTCTTTTTGTTTATAGGTGTTTTTGCAACTTTGAGGCTAAAAAAAGAGGATAACTTGAGTTAAAACTTATTAATTATTTCCATCATTGCCCTCCTGTTTTTATACAAAAGCCTGTATTGGCTAATCATTTCTCTTACAACAAGATTCCCGCCTTTTATCATTTCCATTTTTTTAAGCAATTTTACAATGTATTCATAATGGTCTCGTCCTGTATTAATTGCAGCATATTTATCAATGGACAAACGAAACATTGACAAAGTTTTTTCAGGATAATTAGTCAAAAAATCTGTATAATATTTTTCCAAATAATTCAATGACAAATATTTTTCAATGTAGTCTAATAGTTTTTCTGTCAATTTTTCAGTTCTTAGTAAATTTGCAGCGGATTCAGAAAAATTGTTGCTCTGGTTCGCATAATTACGGAATAATTTCTCAATCAACTCTGCATGTTCCTCTTTCTGAAAAGTTGATTTGTATATTGTATAATAATTCTCCAAAAACTTTGTCTCAATAAAAGAATGGGATATTTTTCTGATTTCAGGCGTATCGTTTTCTTTTAGTGCTATTTGTAGTTTCAATTCGTTCCATGTATGAGTTTCCCATCTTTGGTTTTCATTTTTTGCAAGATAATCTGTTATTAATTTTTTTGCCTCCTGTAATTGATTTTCATTTATCAATTTTACGGTCAATTCTTTTCTGAAATTTTCAAATTGCAGATTATCTTTAATAATTTCCCACGCTTTTTCTGGTTGATTGTTTGCTCTGAAAAAATTAATTTTCCCTAGTAATATTTTTTTTGTATTTAATGAATTTTTATCATTTTCTTCGCTTAACAGTTTGTCTTGCAGCATAATATAATCATCTGAACCAACTAAAACCGATAATTTCATAAATAAATCACTAAAATTATCATACATATAAGCACATTCATACTTTGATTCTAACATTTCTGATTTACAATAATCAAAGAGTTCTTGATGATTTACTCCCTGTTTATCAATAATTTGAATCAAAATGTCAAAAGGGCGTTTATTATATGATATGTCGTAATATTCAATCATTTCGCTATCAGTCTCTTCATACCAGGCTGCATATTCTTCGATACACGCTTTACAAATTAATAGCGCTTCATTCGGGTTGTTTTCGTTAACATGCTTTTGAGCTTTATCAAGCCAGCTGTCTAAAACATCAATTTCAATATTTCCATCGAAATGATAACCATAATCGTCAATTAAATCTTCATAATCAACGTATAAATCTGATAATCCGTCTCTAATGATTTCTGAATAAATATTTATTTCTTTTTCTTCAGAACTGTCTTTTTGTTCATATTTGTGCATAAACTCCAATAATACAGTATTTTTAAATTCCTGATTATATTGCGAATGTCTTACAATAAAATTATATAACTCATTTTGAGGTATTTCCCTCAATAATTCTTCAATAGTTATCTCTTTTTTATTTTCTTTTGAAATTCTTTCATCGATTTCTTTTTCGATTATCGGAATATGTTTGCAGGGACGATAATTACTTGGACAAGTACATGAAAAATCAACTGTTTTGTTGCCATCTTTTTTTATTTTTATGGAATATATTCCATAGTTTCCGCTGTATTTTGCTTTCCATACATTTGGAGAAATTTCCTGTAAATCAAAGTCATTCATTTTTGCTATTATTTTAATTAATATATAATTCTCATTTTTAATTATTTAAAACATTTTTTTTAAATTTCATCAATTTTTTTCATTATTGCATCGGTTTCATGCAAAACATAAATTATTTTTTGATAATGCAATATATCATCAAAATTAAGGGTTCTTCCTTTTCTGTCTTTTAGCCATTTTTGTGCTGGCTGGTAGCCTCCAATATAAAAGTTCCACGACAATGGAGGCACGTTGTCAAAATATTGTGTATCATTGATAAAAACACGATAAGCCTCCCCTAACCCCTCCGAAGGAGGGGAATTAACTCTCTCCCCTTTGGGGAGGGTTGGGGAGAGGCTTGCTTTTTCTACAACGTTATTGCCAGCAATTGGATAATTTGCCAAATTCGCCTGGGGTTCAACGTTTTCTAAAAGATGTAATTGACGTAGTTTTCCACCCATTTCTACCAATTTCCAAAATTTTTCTGCATTTTCTGGATAAGGAATACGTGGAAAATCTATTTTTAAAAATTCTTTGTAACGTTCTCTGTAGGCTGGGCTGTGTAAAACTGCATAAATATAATCTAAAACATCAATCGGGGCAAAAGAGTTTATGGTTTCTTCTATTTCGACTTCGCTTATTACAAGTTTTTCTTCGTTAAACTGTAAACATAACCGTTTTGAAATTTCGGTGACAATTGTTTTGTTTAAGTTCGATTGTTTATGATACGGGCGATTATTATTGTCTGCAATTCCGTTTTTTATGTAGAGATAAAGAGGGAAAGAGTATCCTATTTCAGATGTATTATTTGAAACGTAACTAGACTCAACTATACAATCATGTACCAAAC